>ENA-UOJL01000538-UOJL01000538.1-human-gut-metagenome-genome-assembly--contig:-P47-NODE-538-length-53185-cov-14.436608_pt1 | contig 53185 bp, 49 predicted proteins | sample MGYA00242347_ERZ723894 | MGnify/ENA metagenome assembly ERZ723894
TTTGTAGGCAGCTTGTCAAAAAAGTCCTTTTGGACTTTTTTGACAAGCTGAAAAGAAGCCCTTGGGGCTTCTTTTTTTGTATGCCGGTGATGAAAAATGAATACCGCCTGTCTTTTTCCACAAAAACGAACGGCAATTCTCTGACAAAACGCCTAAAATCCGGCGATGCGGAACGCAATTCAGAGTTTTCCTTGCATAAATCGAAACGATACTGTATAATGAAAAGACAATCCTTGCACACCGGAGGGAAGACAATGGCAAAGTTATACTTCAAATACGGCTCGATGGGTTCCTCCAAGACCGCGCAGGCGCTCATCACCAAGTACAACTATGAGGAAAACGGGATGCGCGTGTGGCTGGTCAAGCCGGCGGCGGACAGCCGCGACGGAGAGATCGTGCTGCGCAGCCGCGTCGGGCTGGAAGCGATTGCCGAGGTCGTACCGCCGGAGGCGGATATCTGCGAGCTGTTCCGCGAAAGAGAGCACACGGACGTCATCATCGTCGACGAATGCCAGTTCATGACGGCGGCGCAGATCGACCAGCTCCGCGACATCGTGGACGTGGAGAACATTCCGGTCCTGTGCTTCGGTCTGCGGACGGACTTCCAGAGTAAGCTCTTTGACGGCAGCCGCCGCCTGTTCGAGGTGGCCGACACCATCACGGAGATCAAGGCGATCTGCGACTGCGGCGCGAAGGCCACGACTAACGCCCGCCTGGACGCGGACGGCTACGTCGTCACCGAGGGCGCACAGCTCCTGCTGGGCGGCAACGACCGCTACATCGCCATGTGCCACAAGTGCTGGATCCGCAATATCCGCGAGCATCGCAAGGTGAAATGACCCGCCCGGCGTCCCCGGCGGACGTTCAAAGCGACCCAACTATTATAATAAAGGAGAACCATTATGAATTATCCGACTCCCCACATCAAGGCGACTCCGGAGGACTTCGGCCAGACCGTGCTGATGCCCGGCGATCCTCTGCGTTCGCAGTACATCGCCGAGAATTTCCTTGAAAAGGCAAGGCTCGTCAATAATGTCCGCGGCGTCCAGGGCTACACCGGCTACTACAAGGGCGTGAAGGTTTCCGTCATGGCCTCCGGTATGGGCATTCCGTCCATCGGCATTTATTCCTATGAGCTGTACAATGCCTACGGCGTGCAGAACATCATGCGCATCGGCTCTGCTGGTTCCATCAACCCCGACATCCATGTCCGTGACATCGTCATCGCGCAGGGCGCCTGCACGGATTCCAATTTCTGGCATCAGTACCATGTGGACGGCCACTTTGCGCCCATCGCATCGTATGATATGCTCCGCGCGGCGGTCGCTTCCTGCGAGGAAGCCGGCGCGACCTACCATGTCGGCAACATCCTGTCCACGGACAACTTCTACAACGACGACGAGGGAATGCCCGAGGTGCTCCAGACCGTCAACGCATGGCGCAAGTTCGGCGTGATGGCCTGCGAGATGGAAGCGGCGGGCCTGTATATGCAGGCGGCGCGCTGGGGCAAGCGTGCGCTGGCGATCTGCACGATCTCCGACCATATGCTCACAGGCGAGGCTCTGCCCGCCGAGGAGCGCCAGACCTCCTTCCGCGAGATGATGCAGGTCGCGCTGGAGACGGCGGTCAAGCTGGAAAAATAAGTGAAACCCATTTCAGGAAACGGCGCTGCCGTTTCCTGATTTATCCCGTGACAGCAAGTGAGCTTGCTGTCACGGGGCAAACTTGCAAATTCTTTGCAAGTTTGTTCGCCTGCGGGCGGGTGATTGAACGCGAAAGAAAACCCTGATGGTTTTCCGCGCGCTAAGAGCCGCCGCAAAGCGGCGGTTGCGCTCTGGACACGCCTGCGGGCGTAGTCTTTCACACTATCTTTCCTTCCGTAGACGAGTGCCTCTGCACATTGTCGGGAAACGGCGCTGCCGTTTCCTGATTTATTCCCTGATGAAAGTAACATAAGGAGTGCGAAAACAATATGAAACGAGTCTTTCTGATCGTACTGGATTCCTGCGGCTGCGGCGAAGCGCCGGATGCCGCCAAGTTCGGCGACCACGGCGTCAACACCCTGAAAAGCTGCTCGACCTCTGCAAAGTTCCATGTCCCGCACATGATCTCCTGCGGCCTCGGCAACATCGACGGCGTGGACTATCTGGCAAAGGCCGATCCCCAGGCCGGCGCCTGCGCGCGTCTGCACGAATCCTCCGCCGGCAAGGACACCACCATCGGCCACTGGGAGATCGCCGGCCTGATCTCTCCGAACCCCCTGCCTACTTATCCCAACGGCTTCCCCGAAGAGGTTCTCAAGCCCTTCCGCGAGGCGACCGGCCGTGGCGTGCTGGCCAACGCCCCCTGGTCCGGCACGGAGGTCATTCAGAAGTACGGCGCAGAGCACATGAAAACCGGCGACCTGATTGTCTACACCTCCGCCGACTCCGTGTTCCAGATCGCGGCGCACGAGGACGTCGTCCCGCTGGAGCAGCTCTATGAATACTGCCGCATCGCGCGCAGGATCCTGCGCGGCAAGCACGGCGTGGGCCGCGTGATCGCGCGCCCCTTCATCGGCGATCCGGAGCACGGCTTCACCCGCACCTCCAACCGCCACGACTTTTCCCTGGAGCCGCCGGCACCCACCATGCTCGACGCCATCAAGGCCGCCGGGCTGGACAGCCTCGCCATCGGCAAGATCTTCGACATCTTCGCCGGAGAGGGCATCACCGACCACGTCTACACCAAGGGCAATACCGACGGCATGGCCAAGACGCTGGAAGCTGCAGCGCGCGATTTCCACGGCCTGTGCTTCACCAATCTGGTCGATTTTGATATGCTCTACGGCCACCGCCGCAACATCGACGGCTACGCTGCCGCGCTGACGGAATTCGACGGCTGGCTGCCGCAGCTTCTGGAAAAGCTGGGCGAGGATGACATCGTGATGATCACCGCCGACCACGGCTGCGACCCGGCCTACACCGCCACCACCGACCATACCCGTGAGTATGTGCCGCTACTCATCGCGGGCAAGCGCGTGAGGCCCGTCAATCTCGGCACAAGAAAGACCTTCGCCGACATCGCTGCGACCGTAACGGATCTGCTGGGCGTGCCCTATGAAACGCCGGGCACCAGCTTCGCTTCCGAGATCCTGTAAGGAGGAAAGGCATATGACACCGCTGGAACTGGTCAACTGCGCGATCGAGGCGCGGGAACACGCTTATGTGCCCTACTCCCATTTCGCCGTCGGCGCAGCGCTGCTGACGAAGGACGGTAAGGTCTATCCCGGCTGCAATATTGAAAATTCCTCCTTCGGTGCGACCAACTGCGCCGAGCGGACGGCTTTCTTCTCCGCGGTGTACGCGGGCGAGCGGGAATTCGAGGCCATCGCCATCGTCGGCGGCCCGGAGGGCAAGCCCGTGCATGAGCTTTGCGCCCCCTGCGGCATCTGCCGGCAGGTCATGCGCGAATTCTGCAATTTGGAATTTAAGATCTATTTGAGTAAAGGTGACGGGACGTATTTTGCCTCATCACTGTCAGATATGCTGCCTTTCAGTTTCTCAAAAGAGGACTTAAACCAATAATTTTCAGCATTATGCACAAATCTTTAGGAACCACTTGATTTTTCCCGTGATTTGTGCCACAATATGTTAGCGGCATAGCCGCGAAAATATTTTGGAGGTTAAGAAAATGAAGAAACTCTTAGCGCTTCTCCTGGCTCTCGCCATGATCGCCTGCCTGTTTGTTGGCTGCGCCGGCGACACCGAGAAGCCCAGCGACGACAGCAAGGAACCCGCTTCCTCTTCCGACGAATCCAAGAGCGAAGAGCCCAGCTCTGAAGAGCCCACCGGCGAAACCTACAAGATCGCGATGATCACCGACTACGGCGACATCACCGACCAGTCCTTCAACCAGACTACTTACGAAGCCTGCAAGAAGTTCTCCGACGAGAACGGCGTTGAGTTCAAGTACTACAAGCCGACCGACAACACCACCGCTGCCCGTGTCGCTTCCATCGACCAGGCCATCGAAGAGGGCTACAACCTCATCGTTATGCCGGGCTATGCGTTCGGCGCTGCGATCGTTGAGGCCGCTCCCCAGAACCCCGAGGTTAAGTTCTTCGCACTGGACGTTGCAAAGGGCGACCTGCTTGAGACCGCCGTTGCCAACAAGGGCGAGGAGTACAACTGGGATCCCGACTCCTATGAGCTCGACAAGTACGTTGACATGAGCAACGTTTACTGCGTCGTCTATCAGGAAGAGCTCTGCGGCTACATGGCCGGCTACGCGGCTGTCAAGCTCGGCTACACCAAGCTCGGCTTCCTGGGCGGCATGGCTGTCCCCGCTGTTCAGCGTTACGGCCACGGCTTTGTGCAGGGCGTTGACGCTGCTGCGAAGGACTCCGGCATCAAGGTCGAACTGAAGTACGTCTACGGCGGCCAGTTCAACGGCGACGCCGACATCACTGCTGTTATGGACACCTGGTATGCAGGCGGCACTGAGGTCGTCTTCGCTTGCGGCGGCGGCATCTTCACCTCCGCTGCGGAAGCTGCGAAGAAGGTTAATGCGAAGGTCATCGGTGTTGACGTTGACCAGGCCGGCATCATCGACGGCGGCTACGGCGAAGGCATGACGCTCACCTCTGCGATGAAGGGTCTTGCACCCGCTACCATCGACACCCTGACCGACATTGTCAAGAACGGCAACTGGAGCAACTACGTTGGCAAGATCGCTACCCTGGGCCTCGTGTCCGGCGACGATCCCGAGCTCAACTACGTCCAGATCCCGATGGAGTCCACGCAGTGGGAAGACGGCAAGTTCACGAAGGATGACTACAAGGCGCTTGTTAAGGATATGTTCGACGGCAAGATCACCGTCTCCAACGACACCTCCAAGCTGCCCGATGTCACCAACGTGACCATCGACGACCAGGGCAAGATCAAGGGCTAATTTCCCCTGATCCGAACTGCAACGAATAAAATAGAGGACGGGGTTGCCCCGTCCTCTTTTTTACCAGAACGCCACATCCCTTCTGTATTCCCGTGGGTGACGGCCTACGGCAGGCAAGAAATGTATATTTCTCCCGAAAATTTCCAAACCTCGTCGACACCTTTCACAGTTATTTGATGCGATTTTTGGTGAATACGCACAAAAAATGGACAGGAAGTATGCATTTCTTGCTTTTACATTTGAAATTGCAGGTGGGATAGTGTATACTATTATATAGTAACCTATAGGAGGAGGAATTAGATTGAGCAACGAGCCTTATGCGATTGAGATGCTGAATATCACCAAACGCTTCCCCGGCATCGTCGCAAATGATAACATCACGCTCCAGCTGAAGCACGGTGAGATTCACGCCCTGCTCGGCGAAAACGGCGCGGGAAAATCCACGCTCATGAGTGTGCTCTTCGGCCTGTATCAGCCGGAGGAAGGCACCATCAAGAAAGACGGCGTTGAGGTCAAGATCAACAACCCCAACGATGCAAATGCACTGGGCATCGGCATGGTGCACCAGCATTTCAAGCTCGTCGAGTGCTTCACGGTTCTCGACAATATCATCCTCGGCGTCGAGCCGAACAAGTGCGGCTTTTTGCAGAAGGTGGACGCGCGCAAGAAGGTGCTGGAGCTCTCCGAGCGCTACGGCCTGCACGTTGACCCCGATGCACTGATCGAGGACATCTCGGTCGGCATGCAGCAGCGCACCGAGATCCTCAAGATGCTCTATCGCGACAATGAGATCCTCATCTTCGACGAGCCGACGGCCGTTCTGACGCCGCAGGAGATCGAAGAGCTCCTCCAGATCATGAAGAATCTGGCGGCCGAGGGCAAATCCATCCTCTTCATTTCCCATAAGCTCAACGAGATCATGGCGGTTGCTGACCGCTGCTCCGTCCTGCGCAAGGGCAAGTACATCGGCACCGTCGACGTCGCCAAGACCGACAAGGCGGAGCTTTCCCGCATGATGGTCGGCCGCGATGTCGAATTCGTCGTGCACAAGGAAGAGGCCAAGCCCAACGACGTCATCCTTGAGGTCGAGGGTCTGACGGTCGCCTCCAAGGTCCATAAGAACAACGCGGTCAAGAACGTTTCCTTCAAGGTCCGCGCGGGCGAGATCGTCTGCATCGCCGGCATCGACGGCAACGGCCAGACCGAGCTGGTCTACGGCGTGAGCGGTCTGGAGCCCACCGTTTCCGGCAAGGTCGTCCTCGGCGGTAAGGACATCACCCATGCGCCCATCCGTGAGCGCTCCATCATGGGCATGAGCCACATCCCCGAAGACCGCCACAAGCACGGTCTCGTTCTGGACTATACGCTCGAGGATAACCTCGTTTTGCAACGCTACTTTGAGCCGCAGTTCGTGAAGGCTGGCTTCCTGAAGCGCAAGAGCATCCGCGACTACGCCAACAAGCTGATCGAGCAGTACGACGTCCGCTCCGGCCAGGGCCCCATCACCCTAGCACGCTCCATGTCCGGCGGCAACCAGCAGAAGGCCATCATCGCCCGTGAGATCGACAAGGATCCGCAGCTCCTGATCGCCGTGCAGCCGACCCGTGGTCTGGACGTCGGCGCGATCGAGTACATCCACAAGCAGATCGTCGCGCAGCGCGATAAGAACAAGGGCGTCCTTCTGGTTTCTCTGGAACTGGACGAAGTTATGAGCCTCTCCGACCGCATTCTCGTCATGTACGAGGGCGAGATCGTCGGCGAATTCGACCCGAAGAAGACCACCGTCGAGGAGCTGGGCCTGTACATGGCCGGCGCCAAGAGAATGGAGGTGCAGTAAACGATGAAGCAAAAAAGATCCCTCATCCGCAACGACGGCTTCCAGAGCCTGCTGGCCTCGCTGCTGTGTATTCTCGTCGGCCTGCTGATCGGCTACCTGGTTCTGCTCATCATTGAGCCAAAGGGCGCGTTCGAGGCCATCCTCGCCGTGATGAAGAACTTCTTCAAGTACGGCAAGGCCGCCAAGCGGATGCAGTACTTTGGACAGACCATCGTCAAGACCATGCCGCTTCTGATGTGCGCACTGTCCGTCCTGTTTGCCTATAAGGTCGGTATGTTCAACATCGGTGCGGCCGGCCAGTACGTCGCGGGCGCCTGCGCCTCGCTGTTCTGCGCCATTTACCTGCACCTTCCCTGGTACCTCTGCCTGCTCGCCGCCATTCTGGCCGGCGCGCTGCTCGGCGGAATCTCCGGTACGCTCAAGACGACCTGCAACGTCAATATCGTTATTTCCGGCATTATGCTCAACTGGGTCATGCTGTATATCACGAACATGGTTCTCAGCTCCGAGGCGCTCGCCATCAAGAACCCCTCCAGTCCCTACACCAAGTCGTTGAGCACCGTCAATACCGATGCGCTTCTGCCGAAGCTCGGCCTTGACAAGCTGTTCAACAACGAAAAGACCGTTACCATCGCCATTCCGCTTGCCATTATTATGGCCGTTCTCATCTGGGTCCTGCTGAGCAAGACCAAGTTCGGCTATGAGCTGAAGGCGACCGGCTACAACCCCAACGCCGCGAAGTACTGCGGCATGAAGGAAAACCGCAACATCATCCTCACGATGGTCATCGCGGGCGGCCTGGCGGGCATGGGCGCAGCTCTGTATTACCTGACCGGCATCGAGGAATGGGAAACGACGATCTCCTCCGTCCCGGACATGGGCTTCAACGGTATTGCGGTCGCCTTCCTCGGCAATCTCAATCCGCTCGGCTGCATCCTGTCGGCCTATTTCATCCAGCATATCACCAGCGGCGGCGGCAACGTCAACCTGCAGGTCTACTGCTCGCAGATCTCCAGCCTGATCTCCGCCCTGATCATCTACCTGTGCGCATTCGCTCCGTATTTCAGGTCCGTGCTCAAGCGCTGGATCCGCAAGAGCGACGAAAAGAAGGCCGTGCGTGCAAGAGCACTTGAGAACAAGAAAGGAGGCGCTGAATAATGGCATTACTGCTTCAGTACACCCTGATTTTTGCCTCTGTTCTGCTGCTGGTGGCCCTCGGTGGCTGCTTTGCGGAACGTTCCGGCATCGTGAACATCGGCCTGGAAGGCATCATGGTCATCGGCGCCCTTGGCGGCGCTCTGGCGATGAAGTTTATCCCTGTTTCCGTCGGCGGCCCGGTCATGATCTTTGCGACCATTTTGGCCAGCGCTCTGTCGGGCATGATCTATTCCCTGTTTTTGGCGATCCCGGCAATCAACTTCAACGCTGACCAGACGATCACCGGCACGGCCATGAACATTCTGGCCACTGCCGCCGCTACCGTCGCGGTCAAGGCGATGAACACTGCCTCCTCCGGCGGCAGCAACGTCTCCTCCGAGATCTCCTACATTCAGCAGAAGGATTTCTTCATCGTCCGTATGGGTCAGTTTGAGTTCAACTGGTTCATGGTCGTTGCGGTCGTCGCGCTGATCGTGGGCTACATCCTGCTCTACAAGACCCGCTTCGGTCTGAGAATGCGCGCCTGCGGCGAGCATCCGCAGGCAGCGGACTCCGTCGGCATCAATGTCTATAAAATGCGCTACGCCGGCACCCTGATCTCCGGCTTGCTCGGTGGCCTCGGCGGCATCGTCTTCATCACCGCCGGCGTCAGCGTCTGGAAGTTTGAGTATGGCGTGTCCGGTTTCGGTTTCCTCGCACTGGCCGTCATGATCTTCGGTGCATGGCACCCGGTCAAGATCGCGCTGGCCGCACTCCTGTTCGGCTTCTTCCGCGCACTGGGCAATGTCTATTCCGGCTTCGACTTCATGAAGGCGCTGAACCTGCCCAGCTATGTCTATAACATGCTGCCGTACATTGTTTCTCTGATCGTCTTGGCGCTGACTTCCAAGAAGTCCAGAGCCCCCAAGGCAGAGGGCATCCCCTACGACAAGGGTCAACGGTAATCCATCAAAACACCCTGTCCTACCCCCTTATCGGGGTAGGACAGTGCTGTTTTTTTGTGTCCGGACGGTTTACAAAGGAGAAAAAGAAATGTCAAATATTATTGTAATCGGGATCGCCGGCGGCAGCGGCAGCGGAAAAACGACCCTGATGAAGAATCTGATCGCGCGCTTTCAGGACGACGTGACGGTTCTGAGCCACGATAACTATTATCGCCCCTATGACGAGCTGACGATTGAAGAACGCCGCAAGGTCAACTACGACCACCCGGATGCCTTTGACACGGAGATGATGAACGAGCATCTCAAGCAGCTCAAGGCCGGAAAGCCCATTCAATGCCCCATCTACGACTACACGACCTATTCCAGAAGCGCGGAAACGACGCTGGTCGAGCCGCGCAAGGTCATTCTGGTCGAGGGAATTCTGATCTTTGAAAACAAGGCGCTGTGTGAGCAGATGGATATTAAGATCTTCGTGGATACGGACGCAGATGTCCGGTTGATCCGCCGCATCAAGCGCGACGTCGCCAAACGCGGCAGAAGCCTGGATTCGGTGCTGTCGCAGTACCTTTCCACGGTCAAGCCGATGCACGAACAGTTCGTTGAGCCAAGCAAGAAGAACGCCGATCTGGTCGTTCTGGAGGGCGGCAAGAACCTCGTCGCGCTGGAAATGATCATTGACCGTATTCAGCGGCATATTGATCACTGCGAGGATGTGTAAAAATGTAAAAAGAGGAATAGGCAGGCGCTTGCTTCTTAGCAGCGCCTGCCATTTTTTGTTGCCAAAATCATCAAGCCCGCATAGACTGAAAGGGCGCGAAAAGGGAGGGATGCGAAGCAAATGAGGAACATTTTGCAGAATCTTGCCTGAAGGTCAAGACCATCGTGACGCTTTACGTGATTGCCGTGTTCATCATCCTCGCGCTGCGGGGAGAGATCAGCCCGGACAATATTATGATCATTGTCACGTCGGTCATCAGTTTTTATTTCGGCGTACAGCATGAAAAGGGAGGAGGAGAGTTGTGAAGATTTATCTCAGTCCAAGCGACCAGACCGGCAATCTCTACGCCTATGGCGGGACGAACGAGGCGGCACAGTGCCGCCGCTTTGCCGATGCGGCGCAGCGCGCGCTGGAGCGCTGCGGTTTTGAGGTCAAAAACAACCAGACTTCCGATATGTATGCGCGCGTGGCAGAGTCCAACCGCTGGAATTCCGATCTGCATGTCTGCATCCACACCAATGCATTTGACGGGACGGTGTCCGGAACGCGGATGTTTGCCTTCAACACGACGGGCAGCGGCTACAAGGCGGCGCAGGCGATTTTCCGGCGGTTGGAGCCCATCACGCCGGGCAGCAGCGAAAACCTCACGGCGCGGCCGGGACTTTACGAAATCAAGGTTTCCAATGCGCCTTGCGTGTATATCGAGGTGGACTTCCACGACAATGTCGAGGCGGCAAAGTGGCTGATCTCGCATCCGACGGAGATCGGCGAGGCAATTTGCCAGGGGATCTGCGATCATTTTGGCGTTGCCTACGCCGCGCCGGGCGGCGCGGAGGATGCGGCGCTTCGTTGGGCGCGCGAAAAGGGCCTGCTGGATGGATTGGACGAAAACGGCGCAGTTACGGGCGCGCAGCTCATGCGCGTCCTTTACCGGCTGCATGGAAACGCATAACACAGGGGGCGTAAGCCCCCTTTTCAGCTTGTCAAAAAGTCCTTTTGGACTTTTTGACAAGCTGCCTGCAAAATTGCAAAATCAATCGTTGTAGTATTATTTTGCAATTTTGGCCGCTGCGGCGGGTGATTGAACGCGTAAGGAAACCCATCTCCGCGCCAAGTGCCGCCGCTAGGCGGCGGTTGCGCTCCGAAACGCCTCGCTGCAGCTCGGTGTGACGGTTCCCTTTCATACTAGAATTTCATAAAAAGCCGCAGGCTTTTTATAGCGCCTGCGGCGCGTCAAATTCTGCACAAGACGCGAGGGCACACCGACGGCGTGCCCTCAGTGCGCAAAGCGCACGTGTTTTTTGATTTTCAAAATCAAAAAATGAAGGATTACTCTTTTCTTCCCTCCGAAACTTTCGGTCAGACAGTTTTTTGACAGTTACGAGGGGCGCCTTTCGGTTGACTTTCCTGTGCGGATGCAATAAAATAGACAAGGCGGTTCCCGCCGAGTAAAAAACAGAGAGAGAATCATGGAGCACAGAAGAAAGTACGCCGTGTTCACCATGGACGTCGAGGAATTCACGGACACGGAATGTGTTGCGAATTCCGGCGAGACGGTGACGCGAGATATGCTGGACGGGCTGGACGAATACATCCGCCTGCTGGAAAAACACCAGATCCGCGCGACAATGTTCGCGGTTTGCCGGACGGCGCAGCGCGAAAAGGAGCGCCTGCAGCGCTACCTGCGGCGCGGCCACCGCCTTGCGCTGCATGGCTTGCAGCACACGCCGCCGGACTGCATGGACGATGCACGCTTTCTGCGCGAAACGCGCGAGGCCAAGGCGCTTCTCGAAGAGGAATTTCAGACAAAGGTGACCGGCTATCGTGCGCCTTGCTTCAGTCTGGACAAAAGCAAGCTGAATATTCTGCGCGGCCTCGGTTTCCGCTACGATTCCAGCCGCATGGATTTTGCACCTGCGCGTCATGTAGAAAAGCTCGACATGAGCGATTTCCGGGAACTGTTGAAGGGCGTGTTCCGCAAAAACGGCTTCTATGAATTCGGCATGACCTGCCAGAAGCTGTTTGGCAAAAACTACCCCATCTCCGGCGGGGGCTATGTCCGGCTGGGTCACTGGGGCTTTATCCTGCCGCTCATCGGCAGCTATCTGCGCGAAAACGATTATTATGTTTTCTATCTGCATCCCTTTGAGCTGTCGCGGGAGCGACCGCCTGCGATGCACGGCCTGAAGCTCTACGACCGGTATTATCTCAATTCCGGCCTGCACACCTACCGGCTGAAGGTCGAGGCGATTATCCGGATGCTGAAAAGCTGCGGCTATACCTTCGTCACATTTGACGAGTTAGCAGATATTTTAGAAAGAAAAGGAGAAATAAAATGAATGTAATGGGAAGCGGGCTTTTGATCGTGCTCGCAATTCTGGTCGTCAGCGGCGTGATCGTCGGCGTGGCGCTTTTGATCACCTCGCTGGCGCGCAGAAAGGAAGAGCAGCAGGCGGCGCAGCCGCAGACGGTTCCGGCGCAGGTCGCCGCCCGCAGAACCCTGATCCAGCAGAGCGTGCAGCAGGGGCAGGCGGTTCTGGGCTACTAAGTGACCTTTTTGAAGGGTGACGGGAATTATGTAGAGCTTGCCGTCGACCCGCAGCAGTATGCGCTGCTGACCGAGGGCATTACCGGCAGCCTGACCTTCCAGGGAATGCAGTATCTCGGCTTTGTAAAAGCACAATAATCGTAAAATTCCTCCGCCGGCTCAAGCCGGCGGAGGAATTTTACGTTAACAGGATTGCTCGGGATCGTCAAAAAATGCCCGCGTCTGGGATGCGTTGCGCAGAACCTCCTGCCGCAGTTTCTCCAGAGAGGAGAATTTTCGCTCCGGGCGCAGGAAGGTGTAAAACTCCAACCGCAGGCGCTTGCCGTACAGGTCGCCCTCATAGTCGAGGATCCACGGCTCCACCGTGACGCTGCCGCCGCCCACGGTCGGGCGGACGCCGATGTTCACGACCGCCGGGAGGCGCTGCCCGTCAAAGCAGGCCTTCGCCGCATAGACGCCGAAGCGCGGCGTGAGCACGCCGGGAGGAAGCTGCAAATTCGCCGTCGGGATGCCGATCATCCGCCCCAGCTTGCGCCCGCTCACGACCGTGCCGCTGAGTACGTGCGGATGGCCGAGAAAGCGCACCGCGCGGGCCATCTCGCCCTCGGCGAGCAGCCGGCGGATGAGGGTGGAGGACACCGTCTGCCCGTCCACGCGGATCTCCGGGATGCAGTCGCAGCCCACGCCCTCCTCGTGGCAGAGCGCTGCCAGCTTTTCCGGGTCTCCTGCGCCGCGGTCGCCGAAGCGGAAATCGTGGCCGCAGACCACGTGTGCCGCATGATACTCTCCCAGCACGCGCTGTAGCACAAATTCGCGCCACGGCTGGTGCATGGTTTCGCGGTCGAAGTGCAGGGAGAAGACGCGGTCAATGCCGTAATACGTGTGCATCAGCCATTCGCGGTCGGCGGGGGTGTTGATGAGCGGAACGGGCCTGCCGAACACCAACTCGTCCGGGTGGGTGTCAAAGGTCAGCGTTGCGGCGGGCAGGCCGAGCCGGTCGGCCACCTCTCGCGTCCGCGCAAGCAGACCGCCGTGGCCGAGGTGCACGCCGTCAAAAAAGCCCAGCGCGAGAACGCAGTTTTCATTCATACCGAAACCTCGAAAAAACTCTTGATTGTCCTGACCGTGCCGTTTTCAGCCGCGGCGAGCGCAAGAAATTCACCGTTCTGCCCGTACAGGCGCCAGCGTCCATCCGCAAGCCCGGCGGAGAAGGCGGCGCCGTTGCGGCACTTTTTCTCCTGCGGTGCGAAAAGCGCTGCGGCGGGCAGCGCGGCAAACAGGCTGTCCACCGGCATTAAAAGGGAAGCGGGATCCGGATGGTGCAGCAGCTCCTCCAGAGGAACGGCCTGCGCCAGCGTATAGGCCCCGGCCTGTTCGCGCCGCAGCGCGGCCATGCAGCCGCCGCAGCCCAACGCCGCGCCGATGTCGTGGCAGAGCGTGCGGACGTAGGTGCCCTTGGAGCAGTGGACGCGCAGGAGAAGATCCTGTCCGTCGGTCCCGCAGGGGTCAAGGGAAAAAATTTCAATTTGGCGCGGCTTCCGCGCAACTTCCTTCCCGGCGCGCGCCAGCTCGTAGAGCTTCTTCCCGCCGACCTTGATCGCGGAATACATCGGCGGCACCTGCTCCTGCGGGCCGAGAAAGCGCGGCAGGACAGCCGCCAGCGCCTCCGGGGAAACGCCTGCGGGCTGCTCGTGCAGCACCGTGCCGGTGATGTCCTGCGTGTCGGTCACGACGCCGGGACGCAGCGCGGCAAGGTAGGTCTTGTCCGCGTGCTCAAAAAATTCCACCGCGCGCGTCGCACGGCCCAGAAAGACCGGCAGGACGCCCGTGGCCATGGGGTCGAGCGTGCCGCCGTGCCCAATGCGTTTTTCGTGGAAAACACCGCGCAGCTTGGCGACCACATCCTGCGAGGTCCATCCGGCGGGCTTGTCCACGATCAGAATTCCGTTTGCCATCAGACAGCGACCCCCGATGTGCGAAGGACGCGCAGAATGGCCTCCTTTGCCTCTGCGATGCCGCCGGGGACCGTCGCGCCGGCCGCCGCGGCGTGACCGCCGCCGCCGAGCTGCGCGCAGTATTCCGCGGCGTTGTAGGCCGGCGAGGTGCGGACGGAGAGCTTGCCGCCCTCCGGCGCCTGCCGGATCATCACGCCGATCTCCACGCCTTCAATGTCGCGTCCGAAGCCGGAGATGTCGTCGATGTCGTCCTCCGTCAGCCCAAGAGAGACGATCAGGTCGGAGGGAATCACGCTGACGGCGACGATGCCGCCCGCGTAGAACTCGGTGGTCTGCGTCAGATAGGCGTCCAGCTTCAGCCGCGCCAGACGGCGCGTCAGGAACATCACGCGGTTGATCGCGAAGGTATCCGCGCCCGCGTCCTTGCAGACCGCCGCCGCGCGGAGCGTTTCGGCAGTGGTGTTGCTGTAGCGGAAGCAGCCGGTGTCCGTGGAGATGGCCACATAGAGCGCCTCCGCGATGCGCTTGGTCAGGGGAGCGCCCATCGCCTGCAGGACGCGCAGGACGATCTCGCCGCAGGCGGCGGCCTGCGGCTCTACGAGACCGTTTGCGGCATAGGCGGAGTTGCGGCCGTGGTGGTCGATCACAAGCTCAACGCGGCTCGGCAGCTCCGCTGCGTTATAGGCAAAGATACGCTCGGTCGCGATGTCCACGGCAACGATGCAGTCGCCGTCCTGCACGGCCGGGCAGGTCAGGCCCTCCAGATAGGGGCGGAATTTCGGGGTGAACTGGGGATTTTCCAAAATTGCCGCCTGCTTGCCCAGTGCGCGCAGACCGCCGCAGAGCGCGGCGGCGCAGCCGATCGTGTCGCCGTCGGGGCGGCGGTGCGTCAGAATGACAAAGCGGTCGCGCGCCAGAAGAAAGGCTGCCGCCTCACTGACCGTCAGCTGCTTCATCTTCGCCGTCCTCCGGAATGTCGAGCTTGGACAGAATGTCCAGAATATGTGCGCCGTGGGTGATGGAGTCGTCTGCCTGCCATTGCAGCTCCGGCGTGTAGCGGAGCTGGAGGTTTTTGCCCAGTTCGCGGCGCAGATAGCCGGAGGAGGATTTGAGCCCCGCCAGCGTTTCCCTGACGCAGTCCTTGTCCAGCATGGACACAAAGACCTTTGCGTAGCGCAGGTCGGGGGTCGTTTCAACATGGGTGATGGAAACCATGGTTTTATGCACGCGCGGGTCCTTCAGCTCCCGCAGAAGCTCTGCCAGCTCGCGTTGAATTTCTTCGTTGATGCGTCCAAGACGATTGGATGCCATAGTAAAGTTCCTCCTTTTTGAAAAAACGGGGTTGTTGCCGGTGCAACAACCCCAAAAACGTGTCAGCGGGGGATTTCCTCCATAACGTAGCACTCAAAGACATCGCCTTCCTTGATGTCGTTGAACTTCTCAATGGACATACCACATTCGTAGTTCTGCGCGACCTCCTTGACAGAGTCCTTGAAGCGCTGCAAGGAGCCGACGACACCGTCATAGATGACGATGTTATCCCGCAGAACGCGCACCTGCGCGTCGCGCGTGACCTTGCCGTCCTTGACATAGCAGCCGGCGATGGTGCCGATGGCGGAGACCTTGTAGGTCTGGCGCACGACGGCGTGACCGATGATGGCTTCGCGGTACTTCGGGGCGAGCATACCCTTCATGGCAGATTCGATCTCGTCGATCGCGTCGTAGATGACGCGGTACATCCGCAGATCGACGTTCGCACGCTGTGCGGAGGCGGCGGCAGCCGCGTCCGGACGGACATTGAAGCCGACGACGATCGCGTTGGCGGTGGAGGCCAGCAGGATGTCGGATTCGTTGATCGCGCCGACGCCTGCGTGGATCACGCGGACGCGGACCTCGTCGTTGGAGAGCTTTTCGAGGCTGGCCTTGACCGCCTCGGCAGAGCCCTGCACGTCGGCCTTGACGATGAGGTTGAGTTCCTTCATCTCGCCCTCCTGCATCTTGGCAAAGAGGTTATCGAGCGTGACCTTGCTCGTGAGCTTCGCGGCGGCATCCTTCTCGGCCTGCTTGCGCTGCTCGACGAGCTGACGCGCCATGCGCTCGTCCGCGACGGCGTCGAATTCATCGCCGGGGGTGGGCGTTTCGGCAAGACCGGTGATCTCGACCGGGATGGAGGGGCCTGCATCGCTGATGGCGCGGCCCTTGTCGTCCGTCATGACGCGCACGCGGCCGACGGCGGTGCCGGCGATGATGAGGTCGCCCTTGTGCAGCGTGCCGTTCTGGACGAGCAGCGTTGCGATGGGGCCGCGGGTCTTATCCAGTCGGGCCTCGATGACCGTACCCTTGGCGGCGCGGTTCGGGTTGGCGCGCAGTTCCTGCATCTCGGCGGTCAGAATGACCATCTCCAGCAGCTGGTCGATGCCCTGGCCGGTTTTCGCAGAGATCGGGCAGACGATGGTGTCGCCGCCCCATTCCTCCGGAACGAGATCGTATTCGGTGAGCTGCTGCTTGATGCGGTCGGGGTTCGCGCCGTGCTTATCCATCTTGTTGACAGCCACGATGATGGGGATCTTAGCGGCCTTGGCGTGGTTGATGGCCTCGACGGTCTGCGGCATGATGCCGTCGTCCGCAGCGACGACCAGAATGGCGATGTCGGTGCACATGGCGCCGCGGGCGCGCATGGAAGTGAAGGCGGCGTGACCCGGCGTATCCAGGAAGGTGATGGGGTTGCCGTTGACCTGCACCGTGTAAGCGCCGATGTGCTGCGTGATACCGCCGGCCTCGCCGGAGGCGACGTTCGTCTTTCGCACGGCGTCGAGCAGGCTCGTCTTGCCGTGGTCGACGTGGCCCATGACCACGACGACAGGGCTGCGCGGGACCAGTTCGTCCGCGGTGTCCACATGGTCGTCGATCAGACGATCCTCGATGGTCACAACGACCTCGTGCTCCACGCGGCAGCCGAGCTCGGTCGCGACAAATTCGGCGGTGTCAAAGTCGATGGTCTGGTTGATGGAGGCCATCACGCCGTTTTTGATCAGGGTCTTGATGACCTCGGTCGCGGTCTTTTTCATGCGGGAGGCCAGCTCGCCCACGGTGATCTCGTCGGGAATCTTGACGGTCAGCGGGGTCTTCTTGATGACCTCCAGACGCAGGCGGCGCATCTTCTCCTGCTCCTCGTTGCGCTGTTTGTTGCCGAAGGGGGGCTTCTTCGCGCCCTTGGTTTTATTCTTGTTCTTGCTGGCGATCTTCTGCTTTCCGCCGGAGAAATTCTGCGCGCGCTCGGAGATCAGCTCGTCGACGCGGTCGTCAAAGCGGTCGGCGTTGACGGTGACGGCCTTCGTATCGACCACGCGGCGCTCACGCTTACGCTGCTCCTCCTTCGGCTTTTCGGGCTTTGCGGCGGGGGCATCCGCCTGCGCGGCGGGTGCCTGCGCCGGAGTCTCGGCCTTGGGCGCTTCCTTTTTGGGTGCGGGCGCCACGGCAAAGACCTGCTCCAGAGAGCTGATCTGATTGTGCTGGGTGATATAGTCAAACACCACGTTGAGCTGCTCGTCCGTCAACACCTGCGTGTTGCTGCGCGGCTTCTCAAAATATTTTCCGACGATCTCGGCGATGTCCTTCGGCGTCTTGCCGAAGTCCGCTGCGACTTCCTTTACTCGATACTTCACTAAACTCATAAAGCCACCTCCATGTTACTTCTTTCCATGCCGGATGTTGTATCTGTGCGCTTTTTCTTCCTCGCGTCGCTTTTCCACGCGCCGGACGCGCACATCCAGATCTCCGAGAAGCTCTGCATACTTTTCCGGCTCCCCCAGTGTTTTGACAAAGGCCTGCGCCAGCCGCACGTCCGTGATCGCGGTCATCGCGCAGCTTGAAACGCCAAGCGCGTCGCCCAGCTCGTCCTTGGTGAACGGCAGGCGGAGCAGCGGCTGCGCCGTTCCTGCGACGAAGCTGCGCGCCCGGCGCACCGTATGATCCGATGCGTCCGAGGCCACAAGCAGCAGCCTTGCGCGTCCCGCTCTCGCCACCGCGCCGACCTGCTCCTCACCGACCGTGAGGTTGCCGCCCTTGCGCGAGATGGCGAGCAGGCCCAGACTTTTATTCTGTTCCATTTGCTTCCGCCTCCAGTTCTGCCAGCAGGGCGTCGTAGATCTCCTGCGGGATCTCCACTTCCAGCGCGCGTGCCAGCGCCTTTGTCTTGATTGCCTTTTTCAGACATTCCGCCTTGGGGCAGAGGTATGCGCCGCGGCCGTTTGCCTTTCCGTTATGGTCGATGCCGACCTGCCCCTCCGGGCTGCGCACGACGCGCATCAGCTCCCGCTTCGGCTTCATTTCGCGGCAGCCGAGGCATTGCCGCATCGGTATTTTCTTCGGCACGGTACTTCCTCCCCTCGGATGTAAACGGGATCACGCCTCGACGGGCGCTTTCTCAAACAGCCCCGCCTGAGAAGCGGGCTTGATGTCGATCTTGCAGCCGGTCAGACGCGCGGCGAGGCGTGCGTTCTGGCCTTCCTTGCCGATGGCCAGCGAGAGCTGATCGTCCGGCACGATGACGCGGCAGGCCTTGAGGCCGGGCAGCGGCGTGACGGAGATGACGTCCGCCGGAGAGAGCGCGGAGGCGACAAACTGCGCCATGTCCTCCGACCAGACGACGATGTCCATCTTCTCGCCCTGCAATTCGTCCACGACCGCGCCGACACGGGCGCCGCGTGCGCCGACGCAGGCGCCGACGGGATCGATATTTTCCTCCGTGGCATGGACGGCGATCTTGGTGCGGGAACCGGGCTCTCTGGCGATGGAGCGAATCTCCACCGCGCCGGAGGCGATCTCCGGAACCTCCAGCTCAAACAGACGCTTGACCAGCGCCGGGTGCGTTCTGGAAACGAGGACCTGCGGGCCGCGGCTGCTGCGGCGGACTTCCACGACGTACACGCGGATCATGTCGCCCTCGGTAAAGTGCTCGGTCTTGACCTGCTCGCCGGCGGCCAGCAGCGCGTCGGTGCGGTCGGTGCCCTGACCGATGCGGATGGTCATATCGCCGGAGCCAGGCTCGATGCGCAGCACGGTACCGGTGAGAATTTCATGCTCCTTGGAGGAGAAGCTCTCAAAGACCATGCCGCGCTCCGCCTCGCGGATGCCCTGAATGATGACCTGCTTGGCCGTCTGCGCCGCGATGCGACCGAAGGCCTGCGTCTGAATTTCGACATTGACAAGGTCGCCCTCCTGTGCGTTGGGGTCGATCTTGCGGGCGGCATCCAGCGTGATCTCCGTGGCGGGGGAGATGACCTCGTCGACGACCTCCTTCTGGGCGTACATCTGCATTTTCTGCTCGGTCAGCTCGACGAAAACGTTGTCCGTGTAGCCGTCCTTGTCCTTTTTATAGGCCGCGACCAGCGCCTGCGTGATACGCTCGACCATGTAATCCACAGGGATGCCGCGCTCTTTTTCCAGCTGGCGCAGAGCCGCAAAAATCTCAGCGTTCGAGTTCATGTTGTCCTCCTTAAAATTCCACGCGAAGCCGCACCAGAGCGACCTCCGCTTTTTCAAACGTGATCTCCTGCCCACCGGCAGAAATGGTGACGTCGCCGTCCTTGTAGCCCTTCAGCACGCCGGGGAATTCCTTCCGGCCGTCCTTCGGGCGGTAGAGCTTGACGAGAACCGGCTCGCCCAGAAAGCGCTCGAAGTCGGACGGACGCTTGAGCACCCGCTCCAGACCGGCGGAGCAGACCTCAAAACGGTAGCTCTCCGGGATCGGGTCCTTCTCGTCCAGCACGGGATCCACCGCGCGGGAGACGGCTTCGCAGTCGTCGATGTCCACGCCGCCGTCCTTGTCGATGTACAGCCGCAGGAACCATTCGCCGCCCTCGCGGACGTATTCAACGTCCCAGAGGCTGCATCCCTGTGCCTGCACCAGAGGCTCGGCAAACTGCCAGACCTGTTCGGTGATCTTCATTCGTTGTTCCTCCAGAAAAAATCAAAAAGTCAAGAAGAAAGAGAGGGGAAATCCCCTCTCTTTAGTAACATATACTATAGATTACTGCTATTATAGCACGCAGTTTCTCATTATGCAAGTGCTTTGAGCCACTTTTTCCTCCAAAATGCAGAACTTTTTCCGAAAAAACAGGCTTACAGGACCGATTTTTTGTCGAACGGATTTTTTTCCTCTGCGCTATGTAATTTTCCTCAGGAATATGGTACAATAGGAACCAGATGATTTCCGGGAGGCGATTTCATGAAAAAACTCCTCAATTCTCAGGGGCTGCTGCTGTTTCTGACCCTTGCCGCCGCGCTTGCGGGCGCGCTGCTGCGCCGCTATCAGCTCGCAAACGAGCTTCTGAGCGACGGGACGCTTGTCCCCGGCAGCAAAATACACATTGTACTGATCGTCCTTCTGGTGCTGTATGCCGCGGCAGTGATCGCGCTGCTGCGCCCTCTGCGGAAAAAGCGGAGCTGGCAGGAAGTTTTCCCTGCCAACCGGCCGCTGAATCTGGCGCAGATCGTCTGCGCGCTGACGCTGTTTGCGGGCAATCTCTTCGTGCTGTTGCAGGGAACGGTGACGGGACAGTCGGTCGCTTCCGCTTTCTCCGTTGTGCTGGCAAAGCTCCTGCCATGGCTTGCCTTCCTCGCTGCGGGCTGCATGGCGGCCTTCGCCGGAATGCGCATGAGCGGGCAGAAGCCCTCCGCGCTTTTGTACATGGCCGTCAGCGTCTATCTGGTCGTGCGGCTGATCCTCAATTTCCAGACGTGGAATACCGACCCGTCCATCCATGACTACGGCTTCCGCCTGCTGGCTGCGATTTTCTGTATGCTGGGCACCTATCAGCTTGCGGGCTTCTGCCTCGATCAGGGACGCCGCCGCATGACGGCCTTCTGGACGCTCTGCGCCGTGGTCTGCTCCGCCATCGGCTTTACCGACGCCGTTTTTGCGGGCAATGCGGGCGAAGCGCTTGTGAGCGCGGCGCTCGGCGGCTTCATGTTTGTCAACAGCGTGCAGGTGCTCTTTGCCGCCGGCCGCCGCAGCCGCCCGCTGACCGACGTCACACCACCCAGCGATACTGCGGAAACGGCTGACTGAACAGCAGCCGCCGCATCCCGTCTTCCAGGAAGATCGCGATGCCGGAGAGGGCGAACCAGAACAGTGTGAAGGGCAGGCAGATCTGCCCCATGAGGTTCATGGGAGCGTCGGAATAATCCCAGACGTTTAACTGGAGGATCTCGTTGACGAGCACGCCCGTCCAGAATTCGCAGAAGGTGACGATGAGCGCGCCGAGCACCATCTGCCACAGAACCGGCAGATGCCAGTGCCGGTCGAGGCTGCCCACCAGATAGAAGCACACGGCGCCGAGCAGGAACATACTGCCGTGCGTCCAGCCGCGCCAGAGCAGCTCCACGCCGCAGTAGAACATCCCGCCAAAGTAGAAAATGACGGTTTCCTGCCAGAGCGTGTAGAGTTTTTTGCGCATAGTTTGAACTCCTTTTTGCAGAATTTGCGGTCGAAACCGCAGCAATCTGCCATAAGAATACCCATAACGCGAAGAATTCAAACCGAAAACGCCTGCCGCAGAAAAAAGTGCGCGGAATTTGCGGAAACCCCTTGACAAATCGGGGATGTTTCTATATAATTACTATTGCTGTTTCGGCAGCGCAAAATATGGCGGCATAGCTCAGTTGGTAGAGCACCCGGTTCATACCCGTGTTGTCATCTGTTCGAGTCAGATTGCCGCTACCAGGCCCGTTGGTCAAGTGGTTAAGACACCGCCCTTTCACGGCGGTAACATGGGTTCGAGTCCCGTACGGGTCACCACGCCGGTGAAAGCACTGCTTTCACCGGCGCTTTTTTATAGAATTTGCCCGGAATTGGTTTTCCAATTCCGGGCTGGCTATTTAATTGTTGACCCTATGATGCGCGGTGGGGCTGGTTGCGTCCAGCGGCAGGAAGGTGTAGCCGTTGGCAAGTCCCCAGACGATGATGCGCTCTACGGCGGCCACGCTAAAGCCCTTGATGTCGTGCTGCAAAACGATGGACACATTGTGACTGCGCATTCCGGAGGTGACGTTTTCAAACACCTGATCGGTGCTGGTCGTTTCGCCGGCGTCGCCGCTGGAAACGTTCCAGTCGAAATACTGGTAGCCCATGTCGGTCAGCGCCTGCGTCAGGCGCGTCATGATGCCGGGGTTGAAGCGGCTGACGGTGTTCGAGCTGCCGCCGGGGAAGCGGACGAGTGTCGTTTCCTTGCCGCTCAGCGCGACAATTGCATCCTGCACCTTCTGAAGATCGGCAAAATAGGCCTCCTCGCTGGCGTAGATGGTCGAATACTGGTGCGTTGCGCTGTGGATGCCGACGCTGTGACCCTCGTTCAGCTCGCGGGAGATCAGATCGGTGTAGCCGATGTTTACGATGAAAAAGGTCGCCTTGACGTTGTACTTCGCCAGAACGTCCAGCAGCTCGGCGGTGTACTTGCTCGGGCCGTCGTCGAAGGTCAGATAGACGACCTTGCCGTCCGGCACGACCGTGTCCGGCTGGCGGATGGGCGTGATATGGACCGTGCGCTTGGCCTCCGACTCGTTGCCGAAGCTGTCGGCGGCGCGGTAGGTGATGGTGTAGTCCCCGGCGCGGTAGACATCCACGCCGCCCTCCACGGTCATCTTCTCCGTGACATCGCCGTCGCGGTTGTCGATTGCGGTGGCGCCGGGGTCGGTGAAGGGCGTTCCGGCTTTGAGGGTGATCTCCGCGTCGCCCTTGAGGGTGATCTCCGGCGGGGTGACGTCCTTATAATTGATCGTGCGGACGCGCTCGGTGGTGTTGCCTGCGCGGTCGGTGACGGAATAATAGACCTTGCCGTCCTTCTCCACGCGCCGAACCTGATCGGTCAGATCGCCGTCGCACAGGTCGGTGGCGGTGTAGCCGTCCTCCTGATAGGGCGTGCCGGGGGCGGTGTAGCTGTCCTTTTTCTCGACGAGCGTCAGCTCCGGCGGGGTGGTGTCCTGCACCGTGACGGTGCGGCGGATTTTGCCGTGCCAGAGCAGAAAATCTGCGGTGTAGGTCACGGTCTGCTTGCCCGTCCGGGCGTCGTCTATGCTGCCGGATTTGCGGACATCCAGCGCAAAGCCCTTGCGGAATACCAGCGAACCGCAGAAGCGCGCCTGCGCGCCCTCTTCGGTATAGGAATCCACGCCGCATTCGAGCGTCTGCTCGGCTTCGCCGACAAGCTCCATCCGGACGGAGAAGCGGTTCACTCCGAAGAAAAATCCGGCAGCCAGCAGCAGCGTCAGAAGCGGCGCCAGCAGACCGATCACAAGACCCTTATGAGATTTCTTTTTCATGGAATTTCCTCTGTTTCTATATGGTACTATTTTTGACGCAGGAAAAGAGCATTCGTTCCGCAGCAGGGGCTTTTCCCTGAAGCGGAACGAATTTTCCTGCGTTATCCGTTTTCTGCCGCCTGCCAGACGTAGCCCTCGGCCAGCAGGCCATCCGCTGTCAGGAGAGTCAGCTCGGTCTGCCCCAGCTCCAGAGAGCGCATCAGATCGACGTAACATTCCTCGCCATCTATCGTCAGGCAGTTCCATGCCCGGCTCTCGCCGCCGCGCGTACCCTCAATGATGCGGCAGGTCATTTTCGACTGCTCACATTCCGCGTACACGACCGAGGCAAAACCAAGGCTGCTTGCCAGCCGGTCTTTCAGCAGCTGATAGGCGGGGCGGTCGGAGGGAGCTTCCGCGATGGCGTAGTCCATGCGGGAAAGGAGATACCGCTGGAGATTCTGCATCCGTTCGCGGTCGTCCTGCCCGGAGCGGACATAGGCCGAGGCGGAGGAGAGCAGCGTCGCGGAGGATTTCTGCATGGTGCGCATCTCGTCTCTGCTTGCGGCATAGTTGAAATGCAGCTCCAGGATCCGCGTTTCACCCTCCTGCGGGTAGACGCTGGCAGACACCTCCGGCAGAACCGGAAGCTGCGCAGGGCTGCTCAGGCACAGATTTCGAATCTCTGCGGGAAAGTCCGCGTCCTCGTAGTCGCGGATGCGCAGCGTCAGCGCGGTATCAAAATTGAGCAGGGAACTGCGGATTTTCTCCATTGCGCCGGAATGGCCGCTGACCGTGACGATGGCGTCGATCTCCGAGGCCGAACGGCGAAAAACCAGCCGCACCTCGATGGTGCCATAGGTCGGGCTGCCGCTCAGCTCCGCGTCGGCGTAGTCCACGGCGTAGGCGCCGATGGGATCCTCGTCGGAGAGGTAGCGCATGGTCTCGTCCAGATCGGTGTAGAGGTCGCCTGCGTAGTTGCGGACGTAGATCGTCCCAAGCTCCGTCCAGTTGCGGACGAAGGAGAGCACGGTGCCGCGCAGCTCGTTGCGGTTGGTGACCACCGGCGGCGTTTCCTCCTCCGGCGGCTGCGTTTCCGAGGGCGCGGATTCGACGTGGGACTCGACGGAAAGATAATCGTTTTTGATGAATTTCTCGCAGCCGGACGCGGCCATCAGCAGCGCCAGCAGCACAAGCACAAGTGCGGTATGCTTCATAACCGCGCCCCCTTTCGTTTGTTACAGTTCGTTGCGATCGTAGCGCTTGAAGCCGTCACCCAGCACTTGATGCGCGTCCTGCAGGATGATGAAGGCCGACGGGTCGATGGACATGACCAGATCCTTGAGCTGGGCGAGCTGCTTGCGCTTGACCGCGCTCAGCAGTACGAATTTGTCGCTGCGCAGATAGAAGCCCTGCCCATGCAGGAGTGTCACACCGCGGTCAAGCTGCGTGTCGATGGCCTGTGCGATCTCCTCGTAGCGGTCGGAGATGATCAGAGCGACCTTGGCATAGTCCATGCCGTAGACCACCTTGTCCAGCACGAAGGAGGACAGCACCAGCGTGATGACGCTGTAGAGCGTGTTGTTGAATTCACCATAGACGATGCCCGTGGCGACGGCGGTGCACAGGTCCATGCACAGCAGAATTTTACCGATGGGGAAGTTGCGGAATTTCAGCTTCAGAAGCCGGGCGACGATGTCCACGCCGCCCGTGGAGGCGCCGGCGATGAACACGATGCCCAGTCCTGCGCCGATGATCACGCCGCCGAAGATTGCTGCCACCAGCGGCTCGGTCTTGGGGATGGGGAGGATCCGGGCAAAGAGATCAAAGCCCACGGAGGTGACGACCATGCCCAGAAGGCTTCCGAAGAAAAACAGCTTTCCGATCTTGTGGTAGCCGAAGAAGAACAGCGGCAGGTTGATCAGCGCGCTCAGGATGCCGACGGTGAGGAACTTGGATTTCGTGGCATAGACGATGAGCATCGCAATGCCGGACACACCGCCGCAGCTGATGCCGGCCGGCTCCAGAAAGAGGTCGAAGCCCAGGGAGAAGATCGCGCTGCCCACGGCGATCATGAGAAGATTGCGCAGCAGAAGGCGGACGTTGTTTCGTTTTTCCATCTGTCATATCTCCATTACGATCTGTTTTTCCTCCGCGTCCTCCTCACGCAGCAGCGCGCCGGCGGCGGGGATGGTGCGGGTGCGGTAGCGTGCGGCGTTGACGATGCCGCTGTCCTCCAGACGCACGGCGCGGTCGCAGACGGCCTTGCGCTTGAGCGTCAGCACGGCCACGCCCTGCGTGTTGCGGGTGGTCTTGGCGGCAAGCTGCGCCGTGGAGAAGATCAGTGCGCGTCCCTCGGTGGAGTAGAGCGCAAGCTGCGTGTCCTCTTTGAGGAGGAACACCGCCCTTAATGGACTCTTGTCCGAGTAGGCGCCGGTGAGCTTGCGGCGGTTGGACTTGGTCTGGTAGGCCGAAAGCTCTACCTTGGCGACCTTGCCGTTTTCAAAGACGAACACAAGGCTTCCGGTGTAGTCGCCGGGAAGGCAGACGTCGATGACGTTTTCGCCCTCGTCGAAGCCCAGCTTCGTGGGCAGGTAGTCGCCCAACAGCGAGGCCTTGCCGTCGTCGAAGTCCGCGCAGCGGGCCTTGTAGACCTGATAGCGGTCGGTAAAGACCAGAAGCTCGGCGGCGTTCGTGGTCTCGCAGGAGAATTTGAGGCCGTCGCCCTCCTTGAAGCGCTGCTCGCCGGACATCCGCAGCGACTGCGCCGTGATTTTCTTGAAGTAGCCCTCGCGGGAAACGAACACCGTGACGGGGTAGTCCGGAACGGCTTCCTCTTCTTCCGGCTCGTCCAGCTCGTGGTCGTAGACGATGCCGGTGCGGCGGTCCTTGCCGTACTTCTCCGCGATGGCGTTCAGCTCGTCCACGATCACGCCGCGGATGCGCTTCTCGCTTGCCAGCAGGTCCTCCAGATCGGCGATTTCCGCCGCGAGGGAGTCGACCTCCTGCGTGCGCTTGAGGATGTATTCCTTGTTGATATTGCGCAGCTTGATCTCCGCGACGTACTCGGCCTGGATCTGGTCGATGCCGAAGCCGATCATCAGATTGGGCACGACCTCCGCGTCGGATTCCGTTTCGCGGATGATGCGGATGGCCTTGTCGATGTCGAGCAGGATGCGCTTGAGGCCCTTGAGCAGATGCAGCTTTTCGGCTTTTTTGCGCTTCTGGAAAAAGACCCGGCGGCGCACACATTCCGTCCGCCACGCCGTCCATTCCTCGATGATCTCGCGCACACCCAGCACGCGCGGCATCCCGGCGATGAGAATGTTGAAGTTGCAGGCAAAGCTGTCGAGCAGCGGGGTGGAGCGGAAGAGCTTCTGCATGAGCTTGTCCGGGTCGACGCCGCGTTTGAGGTCGATGGTCAGTTTTAAGCCGGACAGGTCGGTCTCATCGCGCATATCCGCGATCTCGCGGATCTTTCCGGCCTTGATCAGCTCGGAGACCTTGTCGATGATGGCCTCGGTTGTGGTGGTGTAGGGAATCTCAAAAATCTCAATGAGGTTGCCCTCCTTGATATAGCGCCAGCGGGCGCGCACCTTCACGGAGCCGCGTCCCGTGCGGTAGACCTCCGCCATCTCGGCGGCGTTGTAAAGAATTTCGCCGCCCGTCGGGAAGTCCGGTGCGGGCATCAGCTCCAGAAGGTCGCAGTCGGGATTTTTGATCCACGCGGTCGTCGCGCGGCAGACCTCGCGGAGGTTGAAGCCGCAGATGTTGCTGGCCATGCCGACGGCAATGCCCGTGTTGGCCGAAACCAGCACGTTCGGGTAGGCCGTGGGCAGCAGCACTGGCTCTTTCATGGTGTTGGAATAGTTGTCCACAAAATCGACCGTTTCCGAGTCGATGTCGCGGAAAATTTCGGCGCAGATGGGCTCCAGTTTTGCTTCGGTGTAACGCGAGGCGGCGTAGGCCATGTCGCGGGAATAGACCTTGCCGAAGTTGCCCTTGGAATCGACGAAGGGCGCGAGCAGCGCCTCGTTGCCGCGGGCAAGGCGCACCATGGTTTCATAGATTGCGGCGTCACCGTGGGGGTTTAAGCCCATGGTCTGGCCGACGATGTCTGCCGATTTGCGCCGCGCGCCGTTCAGAAGCCCCATTTTGTACATCGTGTACAGCAGCTTCCGGTGCGAGGGCTTGAAGCCGTCGATCTCCGGGATCGCGCGCGATACGATGACCGACATCGCGTAGGGCATATAGTTCACGGTCAGCGTGTCCGTGATGGGCTGCTCCAGCACCTCCGCGTGCAGACCCTCCACATTGGCCGGGGCGAGCTTCTTCTGCTCCGGTTCTTTTTTCTTCCTTGCCATAAAGCTCCCGCCCCTCCTTTACGAAAGATCGGCCAGATCGAGATACTGGCTGCCGTTTTCTGCGATATAATCCTTGCGCCCGGCGAGATTGTCGCCCAGCAGCAGGTCAAAGTAGAGGGCGGTTTTCTCCGCGTCCTCCGGCATGACCTTGATGAGCCGCCGCGAGGCGGGGTTCATGGTGGTCAGCCACATCATTTCCGGCTCATTTTCACCAAGACCCTTCGACCGCGCGACGGTGCTTTTCTGCCCGTCGAGCCGCTTGAGAATCTCCGCCTTTTCCTTCTCGGTGTAGGCAAACCACGTCTTGTCCTTCGTCGTGATCTCAAAGAGCGGCGACTCGGCGATATACACGTAGCCCTCGCGGATGAGCGTCGGCACAAGCCGGTAGAGCATGGTTAAAATCAGCGTGCGGATCTGATAGCCGTCCACGTCGGCATCAGTGCAGATGATGATCTTGCTCCAGCGCAGGGCGGACAGGTCGAAGGACGCAAGATCCTTGACGTGTTTGTCCTTGACCTCCACGCCGCAGCCCATCACGCGCAGAAGGTCGGTGATGATCTCGCTTTTGAAGATGCGCGCGTAGTCGGCCTTGAGGCAGTTGAGAATTTTGCCGCGCACCGGCATGATGCCCTGAAATTCCGCGTCGCGCGAGAGCTTGACCGCGCCCATGGCGGAATCGCCCTCGACGATGTAAAGCTCGCGCTTTTCCGCGTCGCGGCTGCGGCAGTCGACAAATTTCTGCACGCGGTTGGAGATGTCCAGATTGCCGGAGAGTTTCTTCTTGACGGTCACGCGGGCGCGCTCGGCGGTTTCGCGGCTGCGCTTGTTGATGAGCACCTGCTCGGCGATCTTGTCCGCCTCGCCCTTGTTTTCAATAAAATAGACCTGCAAACGGCTGCGGAAAAACTCCGTCATGGCCTCCTGAATGAACTTGTTGTTGATGGATTTTTTCGTCTGGTTTTCGTAGGAGGTCTGTGTGGAGAAGCAGTTTGTCACCAGCACGAGGCAGTCGGCCACGTCCTGGAAGGTGATCTTGGACTCGTTTTTGACGTACTTGCCGTTCTGCTTCAGATAGGCGTCGATGGCGTAGACGAAGGCGTTGCGCACGGCCTTGTCCGGTGCGCCGCCGTGCTCCAGCCATGAGGAGTTGTGGTAGTATTCCAGCCGGCTCATGCTGCGCGAGAAGCACAGAGAAGCCGTGATCTTCACCTTGTATTCCGGCTTGTCCTCGCGGTCGCGGCCCTTGCGCTCGGTTTCCCAGAACTGCGGCATGGTGAAGGCGTTGCCCTCGGTCAGCTCGGTGATATAGTCGAGGATGCCGTGCTCGTAGCAGAAATCCGTTGTTTCAAATTTCCCGCCGGTCTGGTTGCGGAAGCGGAAGGTCACGCCCGCATTCACGACGGCCTGCCGCTTGAGCGTGTCGAGGTAGTATTCCACGGGGATGTTGATGTCCGTAAAGACCTCCAGATCGGGCAGCCAGCGGAAGCAGGAGCCGGTTTTTTTGCGGTCTGCCGGCTCCTTTGTCATCTTGCCGACGATATTGCCGCGCTCAAAGTGGAGCGTGTATTTGAAGCCGTCGCGGTAGATGCGCGCGTCAAAATATTTGGAGGCATACTGCGTGGCGCAGGTGCCGAGGCCGTTCAGGCCAAGGCTGAACTCGTAGTTGTCGCCCGCGGTGTTGTTGTATTTGCCGCCGGCGTACATCTCGCAGAACACCAGCTCCCAGTTGTAGCGCTGCTCCTTTTCGTTCCAGTCCACGGGGCAGCCGCGGCCGAAGTCCTCGACCTCAATGCTGCGGTCCTCATAGCGTGTGACGATGACCAGATCGCCGTAGCCCTCGCGCGCCTCGTCGATGGCGTTGGAGAGAATTTCAAAAACGGCGTGTTCGCAGCCGTCCAGTCCGTCTGAGCCGAAGATGACCGCCGGGCGCTTGCGCACGCGGTCGGCGCCTTTGAGCGTGGTGATGCTTTCATTTCCGTAGCTTTGCTTTTTTGCCATAACCCAATCCCTCACGACATTTTGCGTACTTTTTCGCACAATTATCCATTATATAGTATAAGTATAGTCATTTTCCGGGAGCTTGTCAACCATGCGCTTGTAATTGCGCGGCGCGTGCGGTATAATGCAGAAAACAGGAGGTGGCAGTATGAAACGAATTTTGGCGCTGTTTCTTTGCGGCCTGATCTGCCTTTCGGCGGCGGGCTGCGGCAAGGAAGAACCCTTCCCCTCGGTGGCGACGGAGCCGTCCGTGACGCAGGAGCCTTCGACCGAGCCGCCGGAAACCGAACCGACCGAACCGCCGACGGAGCCGGACCCCGACGCGCCCTACCGCGCGCGGGCAGAGGAAATTCTGAGCGGCATGACGACGGAGGAGAAGGTCTACCAGCTCTTCATGGTCACGCCGGAGGCGCTGACGGGCGTGAATACCGCCACGCGCGCGGGCGAGGCGACGCAGCAGGCGCTTTCCGAGATGCCCGTCGGCGGCATCGTCTATTTCGCGGATAATCTGGAGACCGGCGAGCAGACCACGCAGATGATCGCCGCGACGCAGAGCTACAGCAGACTGCCGCTTCTGATCGGCGTGGACGAGGAGGGCGGCCGGGTCGCGCGGGTGAGCACGAAGCTCGGCACCACGGCCTTTGACCCGATGGCGGACTACGGCGCAGCGGGCGATGCGGAGGCCGTGCGGCAGGTGGGCGCGACCATCGCGCGGGACATCTCGCAGTTCGGCTTCAATGTGGATTTTGCCCCGGTGGCGGATGTGGTCACGAATCCCAACAACACCGAGATCGGCGACCGCTCCTTCAGCAGCGACGCGGACGTGGCGTCGACCATGGTCGCGGCGATGGTGCAGGGCCTGCAATCCGGCGGCGTGCAGTCCTGCCTCAAGCATTTCCCCGGCCACGGCAGCACGGAGGCCGACTCCCACAAGGGCGCATCCGTGACTGGGCGCACGCTCGATGAGCTGCGCGGGACGGAGCTCAAGCCCTTTGCCGCCGGGATAGCGGCGGGCGCGGGAATGGTCATGATCTCGCACATGTCCGCGCCGAACGTGACGGGCAGCGACGCGCCCTGTGATCTGTCGTCCGCGGTCGTGACCGACCTGCTGCGCGGCGAGCTGGGCTTCACCGGCGTGGTCATCACGGATTCGCACGAGATGGGCGCGATCACGGACAGCTATTCCCCTGCAGAGGCGGCGGTGCTTGCGATTCAGGCGGGCTGCGACATCGTCCTCATGCCGGCGGATCTGAAACAGGCGGCGCAGGGGGTGCTGGACGCGCTGCAAAACGGCGGCCTGACGCAGGCGCGCGTAGATGAGAGCGTCCTGCGCATCCTGACACTGAAGGTCCGTGCCGGAATCTGCGAATAAGAACGGAATAAAAATTTCTGCGAAGATTCTTCTTCGCAGAAATTTTCCAGACTGTCAAAAAACCTGTCCAGCCGAAAGTTTCGGAGGGAAGGAAAGAGTAATACTACGTTTTTTGATTTTGAAAATCAAAAAACACGTGCGCTTTGCGCACTGAGGGCACGCTGTTGGCGTGCCCTCTCGTCTTGTGCAGAATTTGACGCGCCGCAGGCGCTATAAAAAGCCTGCGGCTTTTTATGAAATTCTAGTATGAAAGGGAACCGTCACACCGAGCCGCAGCGAGGCGTTTCGGAGCGCAACCGCCGCAAAGCGGCGGCACTTAGCGCGGAGATGGGTTCCCTTTCGCGTTCAATAACCCGCCGTAGCGGCCAAAATTGCAAAATAAAAATACAAAATTCAGATTTTGCAATTTTGCAGGCAGCTTGTCAAAAAAGTCCTTTTGGACTTTTTTGACAAGCTGAAAAATTCCTGCGAAGATTCTTCTTCGCAGGAATTTTCATATTTATGGTTCTTCCGGTTCCGGTTCCGTCGGCTCCGTGGATGGTTCCGTCGGTGCGGTCGTCGGTGCGGTGGAGGGCTCGGTCGGCTCCGTGGACGGCTCCGTCGGCTCCTCCGGCTGGACAATCTTCACGATCTCCTTGTCACGGCGGGCATAGGAGGAATTGTCGATGAACTCGCAGGCGATCTCCTTGCCATCCTTGTCGTACTTGTATTTATAGGTCTTGACCTTGGCGGCGCTGTAGGGATCGACGATGACCTGACCGTCCTTGTAGCCCTTTTCGGCGGCTTCCTCCGGGGTCATTTCGACAATCTTTTCTTCCCAGCGGCTGGTGATCTGAGAATCGGACTCGAACTTGAGCGTATAGTCACGGGTTTCCGTGCCGACAAACTTCATGATGACATAGCGGCTGTTGCACTCGGCCTCGATGCGGATGGGATAGCTGGAATTGTTGCGGAACTGGTAATCCAGACTGCCCCAGTAGACCGTGGCGTCCATGCCCCAGGGGATATACGCGGGGACATAGCGGTGCTCGGTGCGCTCGATGACCTCTAGCTCTGCCTGCAGGGTGCAGTAGTAAACGGTGGAAGCGACCTGACACACGCCGCCGCCGAGCTGATCGACGGTGTCCGCGCCGACATACACGCCGGCTTCCTGGAAGCCGCGCTCCGCGGTGCGCTGGCCGACGACCTTGTTGAACGAGAAGGTTTCGCCCGGCTTGAGGATCAGGCCGTTGATCTGCTCGCAGGCCAGCTCCAGATTGCGGGTACGGGGCGGGTTATAGGAGTGCGGGCTTTCCACATAGCCGAGGACGTCGTGGAACAGCGTGGCCTCCAGCTTTTCGCGGGTGTACTGCGGCTCCAGCGTGCCCATCGTGATGGTCACGGACTCGCCGGGCTTGGCCTTGTCCAGCAGCTTGACGGCGTCCGCCATCTCAAAGCCGTAGCCTGCCGCGCCGTCGGTGATTTCATAGGTGCCCTCATCGCAGACGGCATTGACCGGCGCGGTGCAGTAGCTGCTGTAGAGCTTGTCCAGATCGACGGGGGCGGGGAAGGTTTCCTCCATGGTGTACTGCTGGTGGAATTCCGCCGCGATATAGGCGTCAAGCAGCTGCTGATAGAGCGCGGCGACGTCGAGCTTGCTTCCCTTGGTGCCGAAGGCGATATGGATGGCCTTGTCGGCACCGGCAGTGGCGTTCACGGTGCTTTCCGTGAGGGTGCTGCCGTACTTGTCGGCGGCTGCCTGCAAAATGGAGCGGATCTTCTCCTCATTCACGGTCAGATAATCCGAAGCCTCCAGATCATGGCGCTCGGAGAGCGTCTTGACCTTCAGCTGTGAGAAGAAGAGGATGGATTTGCGGCCGTACTTGAAGGCGGCGTTCACCGCGGCATCCACATCCAGCGCGACGTTTGCATCCGCCGGGGAGATCGTGAGCTGGCCCAGATACTCCAGCGGCTTGCCGTCGGCGTCCAGCGGGGCGTCCTCCGGGGTTTTCTCGGTCGGCTCGGTCGCTTCGGTCTCCGGCTCCGTTTCGGAGGATTCCGGCTCGGTTTCCGAGGATTCCGAGGACTCGGAGGGATCCTGTGTCGCTTCCGTGGCTTCGCTCGGGTCCATCGGCTTGCCGAAGATGTCCACGAGCTGCACATGATTGGGATCATAGGTGGTGGTGTAAAGCGGGAAGCTGCGGCCGTAGAGGTCGACTTCCATGGTGTTCTCGCCATAGAGCTTCAGACGCTCGGAGATAGCCTGCTTTGCCTCCTCCTTGGTCATGCCGCCGACGTCCACGCCCGCGACATAGAGGTTGCCGACGATCTTGCCGTCGTCACGCAGCAGAAGGAAGGCGGCGAAAACGCCGACAACCAGAACAACTGCAGCGATGACGCTTACCAGCAGCACGGTTTTTTTGCTGCCGGATTTCTTTTGCGTCCGCTGCGGCTTTTTTTCAAATTTGCCCATTGATTTTCTCCTTTGTATCTTATCGCCAGAAGGCGATTGCTTGCAATCTACACATATTATATCGAAAAAAAACCAAAAAGCAACAACGTTTTCGTAACTAACTTATGTCATTTCTGTCAATTCAAAAAAATTGTCTTATTTTGCAGACTGCATGAAATTCAGGAACTGCTGCGCCGCCGCCAGCGGATTCTCCCCGGCGGCGAGATTCAGCGTCAGCAGGGGCTTTTCCGCGTTCGGCGAGAAGAATACGCGCTTTTTGTATTCCGGTGCGCCGCAGACCGCCGCGACGGATTCCAGCGTGAACTGCGCGTAGGTGAAGCGCAGTGTCCGGCCCTTCTGGGAGATGTCGCAGATGCCGAGAGACGCGGCTTTCGCGCGCAGCAGCGCGATGGCGATCAGGTTCATCACGCCCTTCGGGGGATCGCCGTAGCGATCGACGATCTCGTCGAGCAGCTCGTCGGCGTCCTCCTGCGAGCGCACGGCCGCCATGCGGCGGTAGAGATCCATCCGCTGCTCGCCGGAGGGAACGTACTGCTTGTCGATGTTGGCCGTCACGTCCAGATCGGCGGTGCAGGCGACCTCCTCGGCGGGCTTTTCGCCGCGCTCCTCAAGAACGGCCTCTTCCAGCAGCTTCAGATAGAGGTCATAGCCCACGGAGAGCATATGACCGGACTGCGCCGAGCCGAGCAGATTGCCCGCACCGCGAATTTCAAGGTCGCGCATGGCGATCTTGAAGCCGGAGCCGAACTCGGCGTAGTCGCGGATGGCGTTCAGGCGCTTCTCCGCGACCTCGGTCAGGACCTTGCCGCGCCGGAAGGTGAGATAGGCATAGGCGTGGCGGCTGCTGCGGCCGACGCGCCCGCGAATCTGGTGCAGCTGGGCAAGGCCGAGCTTGTCGGCGTCCTCGATGATGAGAGTGTTGACGTTCGGAATGTCGATGCCGGTTTCAATGATGGTCGTGCAGACGAGAATCTGCACCTCTCCCTCGTCCATGCGCTGCATGACGTCGCTCAGCTCCTCCTCGGACATCTTGCCGTGCGCCACGGCGATGGAAGCGTCCGGCAGCGCTTTTTTGATGCGCGCGGCACACTGTGCGATGGTTTCCACGCGGTTGTGCAGATAATAGACCTGACCGCCGCGCTCCAGCTCGCGCCGCATGGCGTCGATCAGCACCGGCTCGGCATATTCCAGCACGAAGGTCTGCACGGGATAGCGGTCGTGCGGCGGCTCCTCGATCGTGGACATATCGCGCAGGCCGGACAGGGCCATGTTCAGCGTGCGGGGGATGGGCGTTGCCGACAGGGTCAGAACGTCCACACCGCGGGAAAGCTCCTTGAGCTTTTCCTTGTGTGTCACACCGAAGCGCTGCTCCTCGTCCACGATCAGAAGGCCGAGATCCTTGAAGGCGACGTCCTTTTGCAGCAGCTTGTGCGTGCCGACGACGAGGTCGAGCATTCCGGAACGCAGGTCGGCCAGCGTTTTGCGCTGCTGCGCGGGGGTGGAGAAGCGGGAGAGCATGCCGATGTGCACCGGGAAGCCCCGGAAGCGGCTGACGGCGGTGGTGTAATGCTGCTGCGCCAGAACGGTGGTCGGCACCAGGATCGCTACCTGCTTGCCGTCGAGGATGGCCTTCATCGCCGCGCGGAGCGCGACCTCGGTCTTGCCGAAGCCGACGTCGCCGCACAGCAGGCGGTCCATGGGCTGGGGCGATTCCATGTCGCTTTTGATCTCGTCGATGCAGCGCAGCTGGTCGTCTGTTTCGGCATAGGGAAAGTTTTCCTCAAATTCCGCCTGCCACGGCGTGTCGGCGGCAAAGGCGTAGCCCATGCGCCGCTTGCGCTCGGCATAAAGCTGGATGAGGTCGGCGGCCAGATCCTTGGCGGCGGATTTTGCCTTTGCCTTGGTTTTCTGCCACTGGTCGCCGCCGAGCTTATTGAGCTTTACGGGTGTGTCCTCGCCGCCGCCGATGTATTTGGAGATCAGGTCGAGCTGCGTGGCGGGGACATAGAGCGTGTCGCTGCCCTGATAGGCGATTTTGACATAGTCCTTGACAACACCGTCGATCTTCATCTGCTCCATGCAGACGTAGCGGCCGATGCCGTGGTATTCATGCACGATCAGGTCGCCCGGCGTCAGGTCGGTGAAGGAATCGAGCTTCTGGCGGTTCGTGGCCTTGGCGCGGTGCTTGCGCGGCTTGCGTTCGCCCGCGGAGAGCAGCTGCCCCTCCGTCAGGATGGCGAAATGCAGGTCGGGATATTCCATGCCGAAGGGCAGCGCGCCGTCGGTGAGCAGGATCTGCCCCGGCTGCGGCAGCTTCGTCAGAGGGAAGGCGAGAAAGGCCGAGAGCTTCTTTTCACGAAGCAGCTGGGCAAGAATCTCTCCGCGGCGGCGGTTGCCGCACAGGACGAGAGAGGAAAACTCGTTTTTCTGGTAGAATTGCAGGTCGGCTGCCGCCGCGTCCAGATTGCCGCCATAGGAGGGAAGCTGCTTGGCCGTGATGCTGACGAGCGTCTTGGGCTGCAAGCCCTGCGGATAAGAGGCGGCGAGGAAGGAGTCGAAAAACGCGGCCGCGCGGCCTTCAAAGCGGCTGCACAGGCTCTCCCAGTCCGCGGAGAATTCGCACAGCTCCCCACAGAGGATGCCCGATTGCAGCAGGCTGTCGAGCATCATGCCCTGCTCCTCGGCCTGACGCTGCGCGGTGCGGCGCAGGTTGCCATGGTCGCAGAAAAAGATCATGCTTTCCGCCGGAATGTAGTCCGCGGCGCAGGCAAATTCCGGATAGATCAGGGCAAGATAACGGTCGGCGGCGGAGAAGCTGGCCTCGCCGCGCAGCAGCTCCGCGTCGGCGGCGAGCGTTTTGATCAGCGCCTCGTTGGGGACCTTGCGGCGCTTCTGCCGCGCACAGAGCGCGTCAAGCTCGTCCGCAAGACCGGCCGCGCCCTGCGGATGCAGCTGCGGCAGTGTTTCCGCGACGGGCAGCAGCACCAGCTCGTCCGTATTTTCCGTGCGGCGCTGAGTGACGAGGTCGAAAAAGCCCATGGCGTCCACCTCGTCGCCGAAGAATTCGACGCGGACGGGCTGATCATAGGCGGGAGAATAAACGTCCAGAATTCCGCCGCGGACGGAGAACTGCCCCACGCCCTCGACCAGCGCGCAGCGGGTATAGCCGGAGCGCACCAGACGGGCCGACAGCTCCTCCGGCGGGCAGGCCGCACCGGGCTTCAGCGTCAGCGCGGAGGAAAACAGCAGAGATTTCGGCATGGTGCGCAGGACGAGCGCTTCCCATGTGACGATCTGCACGGGCGTCGCGCCGCGCGCAAGGTCGTAGAGCTGGCGCAGGCGCTTGTGCTCCCAGCCGCGCGAGATCGCGGAGGCGTTGTAGAAGGTCAGATCGCGCGAGGGAAGGATGGGCGCTTCCGTGCCGAGAAAGGCGGCCAGCTCCGACTGTGTGCGCCGCGCGGCCAGCTCATCCTGACAGAGAATGACGGCGGGGCGCTTCGCGTCGTGCAGCAGAGAGGCAATCAGGTGTGAACGGTTGATCTGCGCCGCGCCGGAAACACCGGCAACCTGGTTTTCGTTTAGGGCGGCCAGCAGACGGCCGTACTCCGGCAGACGATTCAGTAGAGAGAGTAAAAGTTCCATGGGCTGTCAGCAGACCTCCAGTCAGTGATTTTGTGGGTGGGGGGGGACGGGATGGGAGCCGCTATGCGGAACCAGCCCAAAGCCTCCCCTGTGCAAGGGGAGGTGGCGCGAAGCGCCGGAGGGGTTGACGAAATAATCTATTAAATGGCAAAAACAATCCCTCAGTCAGCTTCGCTGACAGTTCTCGCTGCGGCTCGGTCGCGGCGCGGCTCTGATATGCCACCGGCATATCATTCACTACCGCGCCGACGCTTCGCGGCCCTTTACACAAGGGGGCCTTGGTGCGTGCCACCGCTGATGGCAGTCCCATAATCGCCGGTGCCTGCACGCGGAACAGTCAAGACTGTTCCCTACGGGCGCGGGCAGAATTTTCACCGGCACGCATGGTGCGGATTTTTGTGCATTTCAAAACCTGTCCACGCAGGAATACGGAAAGCGGGCCAAGGCCCGTTTTCCGTAGAAATATCCTGTTATTCGACAACTCAAAGCTGCGCGCCGTTGAACTTCGCGGCGGCGTCCGGCACGCCCTGCGCGATCACGGTCAGCGCCGCCTCTGCGGCGGCCCCGACGGCGCGCTCGATGTGCGCATCCTCGTCCTTCGTAAAATTCGACAGCACCCAGTCGGCCAGATCATAATCCGGATGCGGCTTCTGTCCGACGCCGATCTTGACGCGCGGGAAGCTCTGACTGTTCAGGCAGCCGATGATGGACTTGATGCCGTTGTGTCCTCCGGCAGAGCCGTCCGCGCGGACGCGCAGGCGGCCGACCGGAAGCGAAATGTCGTCAAACAGCACGATCACGCGCTCCGGCGGCAGCTTATAAAACCGCGCCGCGTCCATGACGGACAGGCCGGATTCATTCATAAAGGTTTGCGGCTTGACCAGCAGGAGCTTCTGCCCCTGCCAGACGGCCTGTGCCGTCAGCCCGCGAAACTTCGCCCGGTCGATCTTGACGTTCAGCATGGCCGCAAGGCGGTCGACTGCGCGGAAGCCGGCGTTGTGCCGCGTGCGGGCGTAATTGTCCCCCGGATTTCCGAGACCCACGACGATCCAGTCGCAGGCAGGCTTACGAAACAGCATCAGAACAGATTGGAGATGGAGGTTTCGTTATAGATGCGGGAGATTGCCTTGGCAAAGATGGGGGAGGCATCCAGCTGGCGGATCTTCTTGCCGGTGTAGTGCTCGGGCAGCGGGATGGTGTTCAGGAGCATCAGCTCTTCGATGCAGCTGTCCTCCACCTTCTGGCAGGCATCGTTGGACAGCACGCCGTGAGAGGCGCAGGCATAGACGGCCTTGGCATGGCCGAGTTCCTTGATGGCCTTGGCGGCGTTGCACAGGGAACCGGCGGTATCGACGATGTCGTCATAGAGGATGCAGGTCTTGCCCTCGACGTCGCCGATGATGTTCATGACCTCGCACATATTGGCGCGCTGGCGGCGCTTGTCCACGATGGACAGACCCATATGCACCTTCGCGGCGAAGGCGCGGGAGCGCGCGACGGAGCCGACGTCCGGCGAAACGACGCAGAAGTCATCGTGATTGTAGGCCTTCTCGTCGAACTTGGACATATAATATTTGGTGAACAGGGGATTGCCGAGCATGTTGTCCACGGGAATGTCAAAGAAGCCCTGGATCTGCGCGGCGTGCAGGTCCATCGTCAGCACGCGGTCGGCGCCGGCGCGGGTGATGAGGTTGGCGACGAGCTTGGCGGAGATGGGATCGCGGCCCTTGGCCTTGCGGTCCTGCCGGGCATAGCCGAAATAAGGAATGACGGCGGTGATGCGGCCTGCGGAGGCGCGGCGGAAAGCGTCGATCATGATGAGCAGCTCCATCAGGTTGTTGTTGACGGGCTTGCAGGTGGACTGGACAACGAAAACGTCGCAGCCGCGCACTGATTCGTTGATGGATACGGAGATCTCGCCGTCGGCGAAGGCGGTGACATAGCTGTCGCCCAGAGTCAGGCCCAGCTCGCTGCAGATGCCTTCCGCAAAGGGCTTGTTTGCGTTGGCGGAGAATACCTTGATCTCTTTTCCGTGTGCAATCATTTCATGTACCTCTACATTTCCGAGCCGCGTTGAATCCCTGCGGCTCAAATTTCTATGGCTTTCGCCGGGATTCCTATTTCTTGTGTTTTGCCGCCCAGTCACGCTTGTTGGACTGACGGCTGCGGGCAATGCCCAGCGCCTGCGCCGGGACGTCCTCCGTGATGACGGAGCCTGCGGCGATATATGCGCCGTTTCCGACGCTGACCGGGGCGACAAGGGAGGTGTTGCAGCCGATGAAAGCGTCGTCGCCGACGGTGGTGCGGTGCTTTTCCACACGATCAAAGTTTACCGTCACGGCTCCGCAGCCGACGTTGCAGCGCGCGCCGAGGTCAGCGTCGCCCACGTAGCTCAGATGCGACAGCCAGGTGCCGCTGCCGACGGAGGCGTTTTTCAGCTCGACAAAGTTGCCGATGTGTACGGCGCTGTCCAGCCGGCAGTTCTCCCGCAGATGGGCGTAAGGCCCGACGGAAACATCCGCGCCGACGCGGGAGGCCTCAATCTGCGAAGCGTTGATCACGCTGCGCTCGCCGATCTCGGAGTCTGTGACGGTGGACCACGGGCCGATCACGGCGTCGGCGGCGATCTTCGTTCTGCCGCGCAGGATGGTGCCGGGCAGGAGCTTCGCGCCGGCGGCAATCTTTACGGTGGGTTCGATATAACAGCTCGCGGGGTCGTAGATCTCCACGCCGTCCCGGCTCAGCCGCAGATAGCGGTCGCGCCGCAGCAATTCGGAGATCGCGGGCAGGGCGGCGGGGGAGCTCACGCTGTACATTCCGTCGGCATCCGTCAGCACCTCGCCCTCCTCGCGGAAGAAGCGGCCGAAGGGGACGCGCGCGTCGATGACATTCATCAGCTCCTCGCGCACCACGCGGCGCACGCAGGCGGGGCGGGACTTTTTCGCGGCCAGCGACGGCAGGAATACCGCCGGGCCGGTGACGACAAGCACGGTGCGCTCGGCGTCGTCCGCCGTGGAGAGAAAAACGTGCAGAAGGTCGGCGGGATTGGTCTCGCTGGCGCAGGTGACCTCCGCACCCTCCGGCATACACGCGCAGACCGCGTCCGTCCGGTCGGGGTGGCAGGCCAAAAAGAAGCGCCCGACACCGCTGTCAAACAAGCTGCTTGCCAGCCACGCGAGCAAAGGCGCACCCATGACGCGCGAAAGCATCAAAGGCTGCGGATATCCGGTTTTTGCGGTATCGTCCGGGACGAAGATGACAGCGGATCTTCCGGGCATGGCGCGCACGACCTTTCCTTCAGAGTGATACAAATACATTATAGCAGATGTTTTTGCTTTCGTCCACCGGTTTTGTGGAGGAAAGCAGACAAATTCTGTACAGGTTTTTGAGATTTTTTTGGCGAAAGACGCAAAATCGCCGGGAAAGGGGAAAACGGCGCTCCTCCCGTGCTATCCGACGGCGTACCATCGCTGCGTGACCGGGCCGCGTGTAAAGCCGAGCCGGTCATAGAATGCCATGGCGCGGGTGTTTTCCATCGCACAGGTCAGGTCGATCTTTTGCAGGCCGCAGTGCCGCGCGAGTGCAAAGAGCGTCCGTTCGCCCGCGCCGGGGCGGAGCGAGGCCAGCGCCAGCAGACGGCTTCCCCGCACGCGCCCGAGGCCGGCCGGCGCGCCGTCCTCCAGAACGAAGAAGCACTCGCCCTGTTTCGCCAGCCGCCTTGCCTCAAAGGGACCGCAGCTCTGTGCGGAGGGGACGGCGGCGAAGCGCTCGTTGTACCGCTCCGCCCAGCGAAAGGCGCTTTCCTCCGTGACGGCTTCGACCATGCAGCCCGTTTCCGGAATCTGCGGCAGGAGGAGCTGCCGCTCCATCAGCCGGGCAAAGACCGGGTAACCGGAAAAATCCGCCTCGCCCCCGGCGTAGACCTTCCGTGCGCCCGCGCCGCGGCAGAAATTGGCACATTCGCGCAGCAGCCCGTCCAGCGTCCCGAATACGCCGCGCACCAGAATATAGCCTTCGCCGCGCGCGGGGATTTCATGCAGGATCAGCGTGGCAATGCCGTCCGCGGCGGTAAAAACGGGAAGATCGGTCATAAAAAATCACCTCTTTCCTGCATTGTAGCAGCCCGGCCACCCCGGCGCAAGGGAAAAAGGGGCTTTTTTAGAGAAAACAGAAATCCCTTGCGGCGGACGGCGAATCTTTTCCGCCGATCCATCCTTGTTGATTTCATCAGAGCTTCCTTAAACTAAAAAACTGTGGTATTATAATAAATGAGAAATTCCGAAGAAGGTGAAAAACCTGTGATCCTGACCCATACGGCGCAGCGGGAAACGCGCCTGCTTTCCATCCTGCGGCGGGAGCTGGGGATGTCCTCCGGCCTTGCCAGCCGCCTGAAGTTCGGTCATTCTTACACCGTCAACGGCCAGCCGGTGTTCACCAATTTTATCGTGCATCCCGGCGACGAGATCTGCGTGCGTCTGGACGAGCCGGAGCCGGACTACCCCGCCGAGGACGGCACGCTGACGATCCTGTATGAGGACGAGGCGCTCATCGCGCTGGAAAAGCCGCCGGGGCTTCTGATGCACCCCTCATTTTCCCGTAATGAAGGGACGCTGGCAAATTACCTCGCGGGATATTACAAAAGAACCGGCCAGCGCTGTGCGGTGCATCCCGTCAGCCGTCTGGACCGCGATACCTTCGGCGTCGTGCTGCTGGCGAAGAACGCCTATGTCCACGAGCTGATGCGCCGGCAGCACGCCGGGGGCGGCATGGAAAAGACCTATCACGCCCTCACCTGCGGCATCCCCGACCCGCCGGAGGGCGAGATCGACGCGCCTATTGCCCGCGTGCCGGGCGACAGCCTGCTGCGCGAGATCCGCCCGGACGGCAAGCCCGCCAGTTCACGCTACCGCGTGCTGGAGGCGCGAGCCGGCTGCGCGAAGCTGGAGCTGTCGCCGCTCACCGGCCGGACGCATCAACTCCGTCTGCACTGCGCCTATCTCGGCTGCCCGATTCTGGGCGACCCGCAGTACGGTACGCCGGGATCGCTGACGCTTTCCGCCCGCTACGGCATCGCGGGGCAGCAGCTCTGCGCCGTGCGCCTGCGCTTTTTGCACCCCATGACGAAAAAAACGGTCGAAATCCGCGCGACTGGGGACGTATCTCTTGATTTTTTGGAGCGGACGGTTGTATAATATAGGGCGAACTACAGACATTCGTCTGAAAACGGAGGAAAGATCATGTTTGAACGACTCGTTGATATTCTGAAAGCCAATCCCCGCAAGATCGTCTTTACCGAAGGCCCCGATGCCCGTATTCTGGACGCTGCCAGCCGCCTGAAGAAGGACGGCTTCCTCACCCCGATCCTCGTCGGCAACGTCGAAGAGGTCAAGACCGCTGCCGCAAAGGGCGGCTACGACATCGAGGGGCTGGAGATCCTTGACCCGGCTACTTATCCGGAAATGGACGCCATGGTCGAAAAGATGGTCGCCCTGCGCAAGGGCAAGATGACCGCCGAGCAGTGCCGCGAGGCGCTGAGCAAGGGCAACTACTTCGGCACCATGCTCGTCAAGATGGGGTATGCGGACGCCCTCCTCGGCGGCGCAACCTACTCCACGGCCGATACCGTCCGTCCGGCCCTGCAGCTCGTCAAGACCAAGCCCGGCGCGCACCTCGTGTCCTCCTGCTTCATCCTCGTCCGCGGCGAAGAGAAGCTGGCCATGGGCGACTGCGCCATCAACATCTCCTATGAGGACACCGTCGACAAGGACGGCAACGTCGTCGTTTCCGCTGCGGACAAGCTGGCGGAGGTCGCCATTGAGACCGCGCGCTGTGCGAAGATCTTCGGCATCGACCCGAAGGTTGCCATGCTGAGCTTCTCCACCAAGGGCTCCGGCAAGGGCGGCACGGTGCAGCTCTCCCGCGACGCCACCGCGAGAGCCAAGGAACTGGCTCCCGAGCTTGCCATCGACGGCGAGATGCAGTTCGACGCTGCGGTTTCCCCGGTCGTCGGCCAGCTCAAGTTCCCCGGCTCCCCGGTCGCGGGCTATGCCAACACCTTCATCTTCCCCTGCATCGAAGCGGGCAACATCGGCTACAAGATCGCACAGCGTCTGGGCGGCTACGAGGCCTACGGCCCCATCCTGCTCGGCCTGAATGCGCCGATCAACGACCTCAGCCGCGGCTGCAACGCCGACGAGGTCTACAAGATGGCCATCATCACCGCCGCGCTGGCATAAGAGAACAAAACGAAAAGTCCGTCCCCGTTGGGGACGGACTTCAGCTTGTCAAAAAAGTCCCTTTGGACTTTTTTGACAAGCTGAGCAAAACCGGCGCACCCATGGTGCGCCGGTTTTGCAGTTCAGCCGGATGGATTTTTCAACCGTCGCGTAGGGAAAGGTCTTTTGCGCAGCCGTTCGCGACGAAGGAGCGCTACGGATGCGGCATACCCCTTGCGGGTAGACCATTCTGCCGCTGGCGCTATTGTCATCGCGGGTGCCTGCACGCGGAACAGTCAAGACTGTTCCCTACGGGTGCAGGCGAAATTTTGAACCATCCCGTGCAGCGCGGCGGCACGCGCAGAATTGCCGCACCGCGGCATTCTCTTTCCGCGTCTTTACCGTCCGGCACGCAGGACGCGGCCGGCGGTCTCTCCCGTCCACCGGCCGTGCAGGATGGCCGGCCGTCCGGCGACCAGCACGCAGTCCATGCCCACGCTCTCCTGCCGCGGCGCGGCGTAGGTCGCCTTTTCGTGAATGTCCTCCAGACGGAACACGTTAATGTCCGCGTCCATCCCCTCGCGCAGCAGACCCTTGCCGTGCAGGCGCATGGCCTGCGCCGGGAGCGAAGTCAGCTTGCGCACCGCCTCCGGCAGGGCGAGAATCTTCTCCTGCCGGACGTATTTCTCCAGAATTCTCGTGCACGTCGCATAGACGCGGGGATGCGGCAGGCCCACCGTCGGGTAGGTGCTGTCGGAGATCACGCTGGAATACGGGTCGCGCAGGATGGTGCAGATGTCCTCCTCGCAGGTGATGCGGTCGATCATCGTCACGCCGCAGTGCTCGTCCGCCAGAAGCTCGCAGACGCAGTCCACCGGGGCGAGCCGCATCCACTTGGCCGCCTGTGCGACGGTCATGCCCGTGAGCGCCTGATGCTCCGGCAGATTCAGGGTGGACAGGACGATGTTGTCCCAGCCGACCATCTGGGCAATATTGTCAAAATCATGGCCGGAGCGGATGCGCTCGCGCAGAAGCTCGCGGTTTTCTTGCTTCCGCAGCCGCGCGGCGATCGCCTCCGTGCCGCCCTCCAGAAAGTCCGGCGGCAGGATGTGCAGCAGCTGCGTCGAGCCGGCGGTGTAGGGGTAGACATCGCAGGAAACGTCCATGCCCTCCTGCCGCGCGCGCCCCATCAGCTCCAGCGCATGCGGGATGCGCTTGCCCCAGTTGCGCATTCCCATCGCCTTGAGGTGGCTGATGTGCAGCGGCGTGTGCAGCGCCCGCGCGACGGTGATCATCTCCTCGACCGCCTCACAGACCATGTCCCCCTCCTCGCGCATATGCACGGCGATGGGAACACCGCTGTGGTCGAGAGGCGCGAGCGCGCGGATCAGCTCTTCGGTGGAATAAAAGCACTCCGGCGCATAACCCAATCCCAGCGAAATGGCGAACGCCCCCTCTGCCAGCGCGCGCTCCAGCCGCCGGTGAATGGGCGTGAAGTCCTCCGGCGCCTCGGCGCGATAGCCGCATACGTCCGTGCGGACGGTGCCGTTGCCAACGAGCATCCCGACGTTCAGGGGAAGCGGGCGCTTTTCCAGCGCGGAAAGGTATTCGTCCATCGTGCCGGTCGGGATGCCGCCCGTCTCACCGCCCGTGATAGGCTGCAAATAGCGCAGGATCTCCTCCCGGTGCGCCGCGCCGAAGGGCGCAAGCGACAGGCCGCAGTTGCCGTTGAGGATGGTCGTCAGGCCCTGCCGCAGCTCGGCATGGCCGAAGCCTTCGCGGAACACCTCCGCGTCGCCGTGGCGGTGAATGTCCAGAAATCCCGGCGTGACGCAGAAGCCGGCCACGTCCAGCGTTTGCGCCGCCGGGCCAAGGTCGTGCCCGATCGCGGCAATTCTTCCGCCGGAAACGGCGAGGTCGGCCGGGACGCCCTCGCTGCCGCTGCCGTCGAGAAGCAGGCCGCCTTTCAGGATCAGATCAAACATATTACATTCCTCCCGCGCCTATCATAACACCGCCGCCGCAAAAATCAAGGGCGTTCCGGCTTGATTTTTGCGGAAGCATTGGATATAATAAAGAAAAATGACACTAGGAGGTTCTTTTTATGGCAACCAAAATCGAAAAAAACACCATTATCGGTGACGTTCTGGATATCGCTCCGCAGACCGCTCCCCTGTTCATGGCCATCGGTATGCACTGCCTCGGCTGCCCGTCATCCCGCGGCGAGACCGTCGAGGAAGCCTGCATGGTTCACGGCGTGGACGCCGACGCCTTCCTTGCGCAGGTCAACCGCTTCATCGAAGCCAGTGAGGAAAACAAGTAAACAACCGAAAAGGAGAGGCGCTCGCCTCTCCTTCGTTTTACAGGAGATTCTATGAAGCTACCCATCTCTGACCGTCTGCGGTGCTGTGCGGCGCAGGTGCCGCAGGGCAGCCGCGTGGCCGACATCGGCGCAGATCACGGCTATCTCGGCATTTTTCTGCTGCAAACGGGGCAGGCAAAATTCGTCCACGCCTCGGAGCTGCGCGAGGGGCCGCTCCATCGGGCGATGGAAAACGCCGCGCGCTACGGTGTGGCGGAGAAAATGCGCTTTTCTCAGGCGGACGGTCTGGCCGCCGTCGACCCGGACGAGATCGACACCGTCGTCTGTGCCGGCATGGGCGGCGACCTGATCACGCAGATCATCTCCGCCTGCCCGTGGCTGCGCGACCCGCGCTATCTGCTGATCCTTCAGCCCCAGTCCTCCGGTGCCGACCTGCGCCGGGCGCTGGCGGCGCTGGGCTTCGGCATCGAAAAAGAAGCGCTCGTCCGCGACGGCGGATTTTTATATCAGGTGCTCAGCGTGCGCTACGGCTGCGCCGCACCGCTGACGCCCGGCACGCAGTATGTTTCCCCCGCGCTGCTCGCCTCCGGCGACCCGCTGCTGCCGGACTATCTGGCCCGCATTGAGCGATCGCTGGCGCTGACGGCCGAGGGCATCCGCCGCGGCGGCGACCCGGCAGATGAATCGAAGCTGCATTATTACGAAGCCGCGCTCCGCGAGGTGCGCGAGATGAGGAGGAGCTATGAAAACCGTTCGGGAAATCCATGAATTTCTGCAAACGCTTGCCCCGGAATCCATGCAGGAAAGCTGGGATCACGTCGGCCTGCTGTGCGGGAGGGCAAACGCGCCCGTCACGCGGATCCTGGTCGCGCTCGACCCCTTCCGCGCCGCCTGCGAGGAGGCGAAGGCGCTGGGCGCGCAGCTTCTCGTGACGCACCATCCGGCCATCTGGGAACTTTCCGCAGTGAATGACGGCACGGCGCAGGGGCGCAATCTGCTGTTTCTGATTGAAAACGGCATCGCCGCGCTGAACGCGCACACGAATCTGGACAAAGCCCCCGGCGGCGTGAACGACTGCCTCGCGGCCGCGCTCGGCCTTGCGGATGTGCAGGTCGTCGACCCGGAGGGAACCGACGGGCAGGGCCGCCCCTACGGCCTGCTGCGCCGCGGCAAGGTCTGCGCGCAGAGCCCCGCCGCATTTACGCAATTCGTCAAAGCGGTGCTTTCCTGCCCCGGTCTGCGCTACGCGGACGGCGGCCGGGAGATCCGGACCGTCTTTGTCGGCGGCGGCGCGTGCGCCGGGGAGCTTGCACGCGCGGCGGAGCTGGGCTGCGACGCCTTCGTCACCGCCGACGTCAAATACAACGCCTTTGCCGACGCGGTCGAGCTGGGCGTGACGCTCATCGACGCCGGACATTTTGAAACGGAGAATCCCGTCTGCGCCTATCTCGCGAAAAACCTGCGGGCGCAGTTCCCCGAAATCGAAGTCTTTGTGTCAAAAACGCACACAGACCCCATAAAATTCGTATAAAATTCTTGTCAAGCCGCTTTTCATGTGCTAGAATAAAACATACGAAAACTTTATCAGAGAGGAAGCATACTTATGTCCGGACATTCCAAGTGGCATAACATTCAGAAGACGAAGGGTGCGCAGGACGCAAAGCGCGCTGCCGCTTTTACCAAGATCGCGAAGGAGATGTACGTCGCCGTGAAGGAAGGCGGCGGCTCTGCCGATCCGAACTATAACTCCCGTCTGGCGACGGTCATCACCAAGGCCAAGGCCGCCAATATGCCCAACGACAACATCAAGCGCGTGCTGGAGAAGGCGGCGAGCGCCGGCAGCGGCGACTCCTACGATTCCATCACCTATGAAGGCTACGGCCCCGCCGGCATCGCCGTCATCGTCGAAACGATGACCGACAACCGCAACCGCACCGCGGGCAATATGCGCCACCATTTCGACAAATACGGCGGAAAGATGGGCGCAAACGGCTGCGTTTCCTGGAACTTCAGCAAGAAGGGCGTTCTCGTCATCGACAATGAAGACGGCGACTACGAAGAGGACGACGTCATGATGGACGCCATGGACTGCGGTGCGGACGACTTCGAGGCCGAGGACGACTGCTTCACCATCTACACCGAACCCGATGACTTCAATGCCGTGGCCGACGCGCTGAGCAAGAAGGGCTATTCCTTCGTTTCCGCGCAGATCGAGATGGTTCCCGGCGAATACAAGAAGCTGGAAAATCCCGACGACATCGCCAATATGGAAAAGATGCTCGACATCTTCGAGGATGACGACGACGTGCAGAACGTCTGGCACAACTGGGACAGAGATTAACATCTTAAAAAACGGGGCGCACGCCCCGTTTTTTTTGCCTTATCACAGCGGGCGGCACGATCGGAAGGAAATCTTACTCTTGACAGCGCCGCTTTGCCGCGCTATAATCAAACCACTCGTTTTGTAACTAATGTTATAAAACGCATTTGCGCAATCGTCTTCATCGGAGAAAGGAAGATTCTATGCCCCCGAAACCGAAATTTACCAGAGAGGAGATCGTCGCCGCCGCGCTCTCGCTGCTGCGCGAGCAGGGGGAAAGCGCCCTGACCGCCCGCGAGATCGGCAAGCGCCTCGGGACCTCGTCCTCGCCCATTTTCACCATCTTCAAGGACATGGAGGAACTCAGGGCCGCCGTACAGTTGGAGGCAAAGGCCGTCTTTGACCGCTATATGGAGGTCGCGAAGGCGTTCTTCCCCGCCTACAAGAAGCGCGGGATGCAGTGGGTCAAATTCGCGCGTGAGGAGCCGATGCTCTTCCGCCTGCTTTTCGAGCAGCACAGCCGCGACGGTGCCGACCTCGACCGTGCGCTGAGCGAGCTGCCCTTCGGCCGGGAAAACGACCTTGAGATCATCATGCGTGACTACCACGCCACACATGAGCAGGCCGCGCATCTCTTCCGCCAGATGTGGATCTACACCTACGGCCTGTGCGTCATAAGCGCGGCCGGCATATGCAGCCTGACCGACGCCGAGATCGCGGCGCTGCTGGGCGAGGTCTTCCGCGGAATGATTTATATCCTGCATACAGGCAGCGACATTACAAGAATTCAGCCGGTGCCGGATGTTTCCGAAGCGGGAGATGCGCTGCGCCGCCAATCCCCCGATCTTCGCGAAAAAGGAGAAAAATAAATGGAACACATTATAGAAATTGAGCACCTGAACAAGCGCTTCGCGGAGGTGCAGGCAGTGCGCGACCTGTCCTTCCATGTCCGGCCGGGCGAGCTGTTCGCCTTCCTCGGCGTAAACGGCGCGGGCAAATCCACGACCATTTCCATTCTGTGCGGGCAGCTTGCCAAGGACAGCGGCAGTGTGCGCGTTTGCGGCGAGAGCATCGACGGAAGCATGGAGCACATCGCCCGCAAGCTGGGTGTGGTATTCCAGAATTCCGTCCTCGACGGCGCGCTTTCCGTCCGCGATAACCTGCGAAGCCGCGCCGCGCTCTATGGCATCACCGGCGCCGCCTTCAAGGCGCGCCTTGCCGAGCTGGCGGAGCTGCTGGACTTCTCCGGCCTTCTGAGCCGGACGCTCGGCAAGCTCTCCGGCGGACAGCGCCGCCGCATCGACATCGCCCGCGCGCTGCTGCACCGGCCGGAGATCCTGATCCTCGACGAGCCGACGACCGGCCTCGATCCGCAGACGCGCAAGCTGCTGTGGGACGTCGTGCAGGAACTCCGCCGCCGGGAGAATCTGACCGTATTTCTGACCACGCATTACATGGAAGAGGCCGCGGACGCGGACTATGTCGTCATTCTCGACAGCGGCGCGATCGCCGCCGAGGGAACGCCGCTGGATCTTAAAAACGCCTACACCGGCGACTTCATCACCCTCTACGGTGTAGACGCGGAGGCACTGCGGCCGCTCGGTCTGCCCTGTGAGGCGCTCCGCGGCGCGGTGCGCCTTGCCGTGCCGGACACCGCCGCGGCGACAAAGCTCATCGTGGAGCACCCGGAACTGTTCACGGACTACGAGATCACCAAGGGCAAAATGGATGATGTCTTCCTCGCCGTAACGGGCAAAAAGCTGACGGGAGGTGCCGAAAAATGACAGGACTTGCAAATCTGATCCGGCGCGACCGCCGGCTGTTCTTCAAGGATAAGGGGATGCTGATCTCCTCGCTGATCACGCCGGTCGTGCTGCTGGTGCTCTACGCCACGTTCCTTGCGAGCGTATACCGCGACAACTTTGTCAGCGCATTGCCGCAGGGCTTTTCGGTCGCTGACGCGCTTGTCGACGCGACGGTCGGCGGGGAGCTGATCTCCTCGCTGCTGGCGGTGAGCTGCGTGACGGTCGCCTTCTGCTCCAACCTGATGATGGTACAGGATAAGGTTTCGGGCGCACTGCGCGACCTCACGGTCAGTCCGGTGCGCCGCTCCACCGTCGCGCTGGCCTACTTCATTGCTTCGGCTCTCGTCACGCTGATCGTGACCTTCGTAGCCTTCGGCGCAAGCCTTCTGTACTTATGGCGCATGGGCTGGTATCTGACCTTCGGCGACGTAGCGCGCATCGCGCTGGACGTATTCCTGCTGACGCTCTTCGGCGTAGCGCTGTCCTCCTGCGTGAATTTCCCCCTGTCCACCAACGGGCAGGCCTCGGCGGTCGGTACGATCGTCAGCGCGGGCTACGGCTTCATCTGCGGGGCGTATATGCCCATTTCCAACTTCTCCGAGGAACTCCAGAAGGTCCTGTCCTTCCTGCCGGGTACCTACGGCACCAGTCTGCTGCGCAATCACTGCCTCGCCGGTGTCTACCGCGAGATGGAGCGCACGGGCTTCCCGACGGAGGTCATCGAAAAAATACGCGACGGCATCGACTGCAACGTCTACTTCTTCGGGGAAAAGGTCGGCGTGCCCGCGATGTACGGCATCCTCTGCGGCGCGATCGTTCTTCTTCTCGGCCTGTATGTGCTGATGAACATTCTGCGCGGCAGAAACAAGAGATAAGGAGAGCTTTTCATGCTGAGAATTGAACATCTGACCAAGACTTATGGGGAGAAAAAAGCCGTGGACGACCTCTCCCTGCATATTGCGCCGGGCGAGATCTACGGCTTCATCGGCCACAACGGCGCGGGCAAGACGACCACCCTGCGCTCGGTCGCCGGGATTCTGCAATTCGACACCGGCGAGATCACCATCGGCGGCGTGTCCGTGCGGGAGGATCCTCTCGCCTGCAAAAAGCAGATCGCCTACATCCCGGACAACCCCGATCTTTATGACTATATGTCCGGCATCCAGTATCTGAACTTCATCGCGGACGTGTTCGCCGTCCCCGCCGCGGCGCGCAAGGAGCGCATTGCAAAATATGCCGCCACCTTCGAGCTGACGGACGATCTGGCGCAGCCTATCTCCGCCTATTCACACGGCATGAAGCAGAAGCTTGCGATCATCTCCGCATGGCTACACGCGCCAAAGCTCATTTTAATGGACGAGCCCTTTGTCGGCCTCGACCCTAAGGCCTCGCACCTGCTCAAGGGCATGATGCGCGAGCTGTGCGACGCAGGCGGCGCGATCTTCTTCTCCACCCACGTGCTGGAGGTCGCGGAGAAGCTCTGCGACAAGGTCGCCATCATCAAGGGCGGCCGCCTCATCCGCTCCGGCACGATGGAGGAGGTCAAGGGCGACGACTCCCTGGAGGAGGTCTTCCTTGAACTGGAGGGAGAACAATGCTGAAAATTCTTCTGAAAAAGCAGCTGCTGGAGATCAACCGCGGCTTCTTCTATGACCAGAAGAAGGGCAAACGCCGCTCCCGCGCCTCCTCCGCCGCCATGATCATCGCCTATATTCTGCTGATGGTCGGCATTCTCGGCGGAATGTTCACTTTCCTTGCCAGCCAACTCTGCACCCCTCTGGTACAGGCCGGGATGGGCTGGCTGTACTTCACGCTGTGCAGTCTGGTCGCCGTGGCGCTGGGCGTGTTCGGCAGTGTGTTCAACACCTATGCCGGGCTGTATCTGGCCAAGGACAACGATCTTCTGCTGTCGCTGCCCATCCCGGTGCGGCTTGTCCTCGCCGCGCGGATGCTGGGCGTGTACCTGATGGGACTGATGTACTCCGGCGTCGTGCTGATCCCGGCGATCGCCGTGTATTTCTGCACCGTGGCGCAGACGGCTGCGTCCGTCCTCGGCTGCGTGCTGCTTTTGGTCCTGATAACGATCTTCGTGCTGTTTCTCTCCTGCCTGCTGGGCTGGGTCGTGGCGAAGATCAGCCTGAAGCTCAAAAACCGCAGCTTTGCCGCCGTTTTCCTGTCGCTTGTCCTCTTCGGCGCATACTACTTTGTCGGCTTCAAGGCGCAGACGTGGATCCGCGAGCTGGTTGAAAATGCCGCGGTCTACGGCGCGGCGATCCGCGGCAGGGTCTATCCTCTCTACCTGCTCGGCCGCGTCGGCGAGGGCGACGGCTTTGCCATGCTGGTCGTTTCGGCCGTCGTTCTGGGGCTGTTCGCGCTGACCTGCATTGTGCTGGCGCGCAGCTTCCTGCGCATCGCCACCGCCAGCGGCAAGACCGCGAAGGCCGTCTACCGCGAAAAGGCCGCGCGCGTGCGCCCGCTGTCCCGCGCGCTGCTGTACAAGGAGCTCAGGCGCTTCACCTCCAACCCGAACTATATGCTCAACTGCGGCTTTGGCCTTCTGTTCCTGCCGGTCGCGGCAGTCCTTCTGCTTTTGCGCGGGAGCGCCTTTCTTTCCGTCCTGACGGAACTGTTTGCAGAGCATCCAGCCGCCGTGCCGGTGCTGCTCTGCGCCGCGGTCTGCCTGCTGTCCACCATGAACAACATGGCCGCGCCCTCTGTCTCGCTGGAGGGAAAAGCGCTGTGGCTTCTCCAGTCGCTCCCCGTCCGCCCGTGGCAGATTCTGCGGGCGAAGCTCACCATGCAGCTCCTGCTGACCGAAATTCCCGTCGCCTTGTGTGCCCTCTGCGCGGCTGCAATCTCGTCCGGCTCGCCCGCCGAGCGGCTGCTTCTGGTTGGAAACTGCCTGCTGTTCGTGCTGATGATGGCACTTTTCGACCTGTCGGCCGGTACGAAATGGGCCAATGTCACCTGGACAAGCGAGATCACCCCCATCAAGCAGAGTCTCAGCGTCATGCTGTCGCTGTTCGGCGGCTGGATCCTCGCCGCTGCCATCGCGGCCGGTTATCTGCTGGGCGGCTGGCATCTGGGAGGCGCGGCCTATCTGGCGGTGTGCGCCGCAGTAATGCTGGTGTTTTCCCTTCTCCTCTATCGCTGGCTGCGCCGGAAGGGAACCAAAATCATCGCGGAATTATAAAAATAAGCGATCGGCGAAAGCGGAGTCCGAATAAGAAAACATAGAGGATTCCCCGCAGACTGTCAAAAAACCTATCCAGCCGAAAGTTTCGGAGGGAAGAATAGTGTGA
>ENA-UOJL01000542-UOJL01000542.1-human-gut-metagenome-genome-assembly--contig:-P47-NODE-542-length-52828-cov-20.949027_pt1 | contig 52828 bp, 47 predicted proteins | sample MGYA00242347_ERZ723894 | MGnify/ENA metagenome assembly ERZ723894
AAACCAGGAGTTATCGAACCGCACTTGTGATTTCTTCTAATGTGTCCTGGCGAAGCCACTTTCCAAATACTTGAGAATTCTTTGACGGCAGATAACCCAAATTCGTATATCCCAGCTTCTTCAAAAGGCTCATACTTGGAATGTTCTCTCTTTCAGTAAAACAGATAAAATCCCACTGGGGATAGTGCTTGTGTAAATACTCAATTAAAGAGGACAAGGCTTCATAGGCGTAACCGCTTCGGTGAACTTTATAAGAAAATGTGTACCCTAAAGAAATTGTGCCCTCGTTAGGCATAACGACGATTTCGCCAATCATGACATCCGTTTCTCTTAATGCAACACTAATCATAGTCGGCGATGCGATATTCAGGGCATTGTCTTTATTACGCTCGATCAAAGTAACAATATCCTTATAATCTTTCGTCTGGCCTCGTTGATATTTCGAGCATCGCTCGTTATTTCGATAATCAACCATCTGAATCGCATCTTTAGGACTTACATTTCTTAGTCTGAGCCGATTTGTTTCTAAAAAGGTCATCTTCTCATCCTTTCACATTCCGGCTTATGGGCCGAGTAGCCCTTTCTCAAAACCTCCTGTAAATAAAAAACGTACCCGAACCCTTCTTCGCAAAGAATCGGGTTCGGGTACGAACTGTATGGTGGAGAATTAGGGACTCGAACCCCAGACCCCCTGCGTGTGATGCAGGTGCTCTAACCAGCTGAGCTAATCCTCCGAATCGGAACAAGAGAATTATACCACAACCGAAGTGGATTGGCAAGCCCTAATTTTGATTTTTTCGCAATTTTTTCCCACTGCGAGGCAGTTGCTCTTTTGCGCAAAATGGTGTATACTGAAATTGCGCATTCCAGCGCAAAAAGAGAGGTTTTTTCAATGCTGACACTTCGTGGGATCATTACCATTCTGGTGCTGGCAGGGCTGTTTGCCCTGGCAGTGGTCTGGATCTCCAAGCAGGGCGGCTGGAAAGGCGAAGGCTGCGGCGGCAACTGCGCCTCCTGCCACCAGCACTGCGATACTCCGGAAAAGAAAACGCACTGACTGCAATGCCCCCGGATGGCTGTCCGGGGGCATTTTGCGTCACAGGGCACCGTAACGGGCGGCAAAAACGGCTACGGTGCTCAGCAGATCGAGCTGGGCTTTCTGGTAGGTGGTGCGCCCGATGCAGAGCCGCTCCAGCACGTCCTCCTCCTTGCGGCGCTCCAGGTAGCGCAGCTGGAGCAGACCTGCACGGATGGGGTCGACGGTGCGGTAATACTCCTGTGTCTGCTGGATGGCCCGGGCCCAGCCCCAATTGGCCGGGCTGCGGGCCCACTGGCGGGTACCGTAGTTCTGCAGGGCCTCCCGGGTCTTTCTGCGCTGTTCAGCGGTCATCACGCCGCCCCCTTTCTTTGGCACATCCGGGTGCCCGGGCCAAAGAAGCAGGCATCCCGCTGTTCCATGGTCAGCCCCAGCATGGCAGAAAGACGGTCGGCTTCGCTGACTTTGAAATCGCTCTCGTCGTTCAGCTTCTGATGCAGGGCGCTGCTGCTGATGCCCAGCACCCGTGCCACATGGCCCAGCTTGAGGCCCTGGCTTTCAATGTAGGCGCGGATCTGTGTGGTATTTGTCATCAAAGGTTCTCCTTTCATCTGGATCTCTGCGTGTCATTTCACAATCTTTGGTTGTATTATAGTTCGACGTTGATTTTTTGTCAACTATTTTACAAAAATCGCGCGAAAATCGTTGATTTTTAAGAACTTTTCTGATATACTCACGGCAGAACATTCTTTTTCAGGAAAAGCGAGGTCTCTGCCATGTCAGAACTTTCCCGCCGTATCTTACAGCGTCGGCTCGAGCTGGGGCTCTCTCAGGAAGAGCTTGCCCAGCGGATGGGCTACCGCTCCAAATCCTCCATCACCAAGCTGGAAAAAGGGGTCAACGACATCCCGCAGTCCAAGGTGGAGGAGTTTGCCGCTGCATTGGAGACCACCCCCGCATGGCTGATGGGGCTGGAAAACACTGCGTTTGTCCCGCCGGGGTTTGAGCCCCTGCCCGAAATGGTGCGGGTGCCGCTGGTGGGCAGCATTGCCTGCGGCTCCCCCATCACCGCCGAACAGAACATCGAATGCTACATCGGCGTTCCTGCCGCATGGCACGCCGACTTTGCCCTGACCTGCCACGGCAGCAGCATGGCCCCCACCATCTGCGATGGTGATATCGTCTGCATCCGCTGCCAGCCTGAGGTAGAGCAGGGCGAGATCGCCGCCGTGCGGATCGGCGACGAGGCCACCTTAAAGCATTTTCACCGGCAGGGCGACACCGTTATGCTTCTGGCTGACAACGCCGCCGTCTGCCCGCCCATGATCTATGCCGGGCCGCAGTTGAACGAGATCCAGATCGAGGGCAGAGCCGTGGGCTTCTGCAGAGGTTTATAATATGAGCAACGAAACCATGACCCTGAAGGTCATCGCACACATCCACACCGCCTTCCCCACCAAGTTCGGCATCCCCCGGCAGAGTGGGCTGGTGGACGGCCTGCGGGGCGAGATCATCTTCACCCCGGAATACCGCAACGCCGATGCCCTGCGCGGGCTGGAGGATTTCAGCCACATCTGGCTGGTGTGGCAGTTCTCCGGCGCGGTGCGGGAGAGCTGGTCTCCCACCGTCCGGCCCCCGCGCCTGGGCGGCAACACCCGGATGGGCGTGTTTGCCACCCGCTCCCCCTTCCGGCCCAATCCGCTGGGCCTTTCCAGCGTCAGGCTGGAGGCCATCGAGCACCGCCCGGAGGTGGGCCCGGTGCTCATCGTGCGGGGCGCAGACCTGATGGACGGCACCCCCATCTACGACATCAAGCCCTACATCCCCTACGCCGACTGTCACCCGGATGCGGCAGCCGGATTCACGGCACAGACCCAGACGCACAGGCTGCAGGTCGAATGCCCGCCTGAGCTGTGGGAGACCGTGCCCGCCGCCGAGCGGGACGGCCTGCAGGGCGTGCTGGAAAACGACCCCCGCCCCTCCTACCAGCACGACCCGGAGCGGGTATACGGAATGGAATTTTCGGGATTGGAAGTCCATTTTGTCGTAGATGGTGCTGTTCTGACCGTGACCGGCATCACCCGCCGCTGAGAGGTGCCGCCGTGGAACTGCGTACCATCAACACCTTTTTGCATATTGCGGAGCTGCACAGCTTTTCCCGTGCGGCACGGGAGCTGGGGTATTCCCAGTCGGCGGTCTCCGCACAGGTGGCCCAGCTGGAAGCCGAATTGGAAACGCCGCTCTTCGACCGGGTGGGCAAAACGGTCCGCCTGACCGATGCCGGGCAGACCTTTCTGACCTATGCCCGCTCCCTGCTGGCCACAGCCGAGCAGGCCAAAGCGGCCCTGCAGCCTGCCCGGCAGGTCAGCGGTACCCTGCGGGTGGCACTGGCAGATTCGGTCTGCAGCACCTTTCTGCCCGACCTGCTGCAGCGGTATCACGCCCTCTGCCCACAGGTGGAGCTGGTGCTCCGCACCGCCACCGACGATGAGATGCTCCAGATGCTGGGCTCCAATCAGATCGACCTGGCTTACACGCTGGACAAGCCGCTGCTGCAGCCCAGCTTTGTAGTGGCCGTGGATGAGCCGGAGCCAATCTGCGTGGTGGCCCCCGCCGGGCACCCATTGGCCGGGCAGGCGGAAGTCACGCTACAGGAACTGGCCGGGCAGGAGTTTCTGCTGACCGAGCGGGGCATGAGCTACCGCGATGCCCTCGACCAGTGCATGGCAGCGCAGGGGCTGGCCATCAAGCCCTTTCTCGAGCTGGGCAGCGCTTCCCTGCTCTGCCAGATGGTCGAGCACGGCATGGGTCTCTCCTTCCTGCCCGAGTACATCGTGCAGAATGCCCTCGCCGCCGGAACGCTGTCCCGCCTGAATGTCCCCGCCTGCCGCGTGGAGATGCGGCGGCAGCTGTTTTACCACAAGGATAAATGGCTCACCCCCCAGATGAAAGCATTCATCACGCTGGTGCAAAGATAAAGACAACGATAAAAAAATAAGCCTTTCCGTTGGTGTCACACTGTGAGGTGCACCACACGGAAAGGCTTGTTATTTACATTATTTTTTCAACAGGTCGGAAAGGCACTGCACCGTCCGGCCATGGTAGCCGGTGACGGTCTCGGCGTGGAGCAGGCTGCTCAGGACGCTTTCCTCCACACACTCGGCCACCGCCCGGAACAGCGGGTTGATGGCATCATCGTGGAGCATCTCCATGGGCAGGAGGGCTTTGTCCGAGTAATGCGGCATCCGGTTGGCCGTGGTAAAGGCCAGAACGATCTCACCCGAACCGTTGCCGCAGGCACTGCCGGTGCGGGAAAGCCCCACCAGCGCCCGGTGGCAGAGCCGCCGCAGCTGGCGCTCGCTCAGGGGGATATCTGTTGCCAGCACCGTGATGATGGAGCCCTTGTCCTCATGGGGCGGGATGCGGGCTTCCAGCAGCTCGTGGATGGGTGTGCCCGCCACGATGAGGTCATCGAAGGTGGCGTGATTGGAGAGCACCAGTGCCCCGATGGTGTAGGACTTACCGTCCAGCTCCACCAGCCGGGAGGCAGAACCGATGCCGCCTTTCAGCCCGTGGCAGCGCATTCCGCGTCCGGCACCCACTGCACCCTCGGCGAAATCGGCTTTGCAGTCTGCCAGAGCGGCAGCCACATGCGCCTCAGTAACATGCAGGCCCCGGATATCGTTCAGGCCGCTGTCGTTGCACTCGCAGACGACCGGGTTCACACTGCCGGTGGTCTCGCAGATATCGGGGTTGCGCTCCAGCATATATTTGACCAGCGCCGTTTCTACAGTGCCCACACTCAGGGTGTTGGTAAACAGGATGGGGGTCTCCAGTGTACCCAGCTCATCGATCTGGACAAGGCCGGTGGTCTTGCCGAAGCCGTTGATGACATGGCAGGCCGCCAGCACTTTGTCATGGAACACATCTCCGGGGTGAGGCAGCAGCGCGGTCACACCGGTCTGGATATCGCCATCCGCCAGTGTGCAATGGCCCACCGTCACGCCCGGCACATCACTGATCTTATTGCGCTCCCCGTGGGGCAGATGCCCCACCCGGAAGCCCCATTCATTCTTATCGATTCCCATAAATACCTCTCCGTTATTGCTTTCCAATACTGCCCCTCCTGATAGGAGAGGCAGAAAAACAGTCGTGCGTAAACCTGGCTTCCCCATGGGGGAGCTGCCGCAGGCGGCTGAGCGGGTTCACCCCTCAGAGTGCTTCACGCGCTGCATCTCTCCCAGATCATAGGGGGTGTTCTGGTAGACGTAGTAGTTCAGCCAGTTTTCATACAGCAGATGGGCGTGCGCGCGCCAGCGGAAGAGCGGCGGCTGACTGGGGTCATCGTTGGGGTAGTAGTTTTTGGGCACTGCAATGGGCAGACCCTTGGCAACATCCCGCTTATACTCCGCATCCAGCGTGTATTTGTCGTACTCCGGGTGGCCGATGACAAAGATCTGCCGGCCGTTCTCGGTGCTCATCAGGAAAGGCCCTGCCTCATCGCTCTCGGCAAGGATGCGCAGCACACTGCAGTGGTCGATATCCTCCCGGCTCATGGCGGTGTGGCGGCTGTGGGGGGCATAGAACACCTCATCAAAGCCGCGCACCAGCGGGTTGGAGGGCCGGATGACCCGGTGCTCGAACACGCCGAACATCTTGGCAGGCAGCAGCTCCTTGCGGATGCCGTAGTGGTAGTACAGGCCCGCCTGCGCACCCCAGCAGACATGCAGGGTGGAATAGACGTTCGTCTCGCTGAAATCCATGATCTCGCACAGCTCCGGCCAGTAATCCACCTGCTCAAAGTCCATGGTCTCCACCGGAGCGCCGGTGATGATCATGCCATCGTAGCGGTTATGCTTCACCTCATCGAAGGTCTTATAAAAGGCCTCCAGATGGGCCGCAGAGACGTGCGTTGCCTCATGGCTCACCGTCTGCAGCAGGGTCATGTGCACCTGCAGCGGCGTGTTGGCCAGCAGCCGGGCAATCTGGGTCTCGGTGGCGATCTTGGTGGGCATCAGGTTCAGGATCAGGATCTCCAGCGGGCGGATATGCTGGGACGCTGCCCGCTCCCGGTGCATGACAAAGACATTTTCCTCGTACAGGGCATCGTAGGCGGGGAGAGTCTTGGGAATGATCAGCGGCATAGTGTCGTACTCCTTTGGTGCGGATATTGATAGCGGCCTCGCCCTCTCCGTCACGGCTTACGCCGTGCCACCTCCCCCAAAGTGGGAGGCCTTGGCAAAACCACAAAGTTTATTTTTCGCCAGAGGCTCCCCCTTTGGGGGAGCTGCTGAACGAAGTGAAGCTGAGAGGGCGAGCCCGTTTGCCTTTTAGATCTTATCCAAAGCCTGTGCGATATCTGCGATCAGATCCTCAGCGCTTTCCAGACCGCAGCTCATGCGCACCAGCTCTGCGGGCACACCGGCGGCTTTCAGCTGCTCATCGTTCATCTGGCGGTGGGTGCTGGATGCCGGGTTCAGGCAGCAGGTGCGGGCATCGGCCACATGGGTCTCAATGGCAGCCAGCTTGAGCTCCTTCATAAAGGTGCTGGCAGCTTCGCGGCCGCCGGCCAGACCAAAGCTGACCACGCCGCAGCTGCCATTGGGCAGATACTTTTCAGCCAGTGCGTGGTAGGGGCTGGACTCCAGGCCGCAGTAATTCACATAGGCCACCTTGGGATGGCTTTCGAGGAACTTTGCCACGGCCATGCCGTTGGCGCAGTGGCGCTGCATCCGGACATGCAGGCTTTCCAGACCGAGGTTCAGCATGTAGGCGTTCATGGGCGACTGCATGGAGCCAAAGTCACGCATCAACTGCGCGGTAGCCTTGGTGATAAAGGCACCCTCTTTGCCGAAACGCTCGGCGTAGGTGATGCCGTGGTAGCTGTCGTCCGGGGTGCACAGGCCGGGGAACTTCTCGGCGTGGGCCATCCAGTCGAACTTGCCGCCGTCCACGATGGCACCGCCCAGCACCGCACCGTGGCCGTCCATGTACTTGGTGGTGGAGTGGGTCACGATATCCGCGCCCCACTCAAAGGGGCGGCAGTTGACCGGCGTGGGGAAGGTGTTATCCACGATCAGGGGCACGCCGTGGGCGTGAGCAGCCTTGGCAAATTTCTCGATATCCAGCACGGTCAGGGCGGGGTTGGCAATGGTCTCGCCGAACACCACCTTGGTGTTGGGCCGGAAGGCAGCGTTCAGCTCCTCCTCGGTGCACAGCGGGTCCACAAAGGTGGCCTCAATGCCCATCTTCTTCATGGTGACAGAAATGAGGTTGAAGGTGCCGCCGTAGATGGTGCTGGATGCCACGATATGGTCACCGGCCTCGCAGAGGTTGAACAGGGCAAAGAAGTTGGCTGCCTGACCGCTGGAGGTCAGCATGGCGGCAGTGCCGCCCTCCAGCTCGCAGATCTTCTTGGCCACAAGGTCACAGGTGGGGTTCTGCAGGCGGGAGTAGAAGTAGCCGTCGGCTTCCAGGTCGAACAGCTTGCCCATATCCTCGCTGGTGGCATATTTGAAGGTGGTGGACTGGATGATGGGGATCTGGCGGGGCTCGCCATTGCCGGGCGTATAGCCGCCCTGCACACAGATGGTATCACGGTTCATTGCAACATACTCCTTTACTGGGTTTGTCCGAATAGTACAATTCCCCGCAGGAGCACATGTCTCCGGCGGGGAATTGAAACGTTAAATTTAAACTCCTGCTCCGAGGCAAGGCTCTGCTCTGTATAACCTCTCCGTCATCCTCGCTAACGCTCGATGCCACCTCCCCTAGTAGGGGAGGCCTTGGCATTCCGTCGCGTTTTCGAGTGTAAGCTCTTCGCTACGATTTGCTCTGCTGACGCAGTGTTTTGCCTTACGGCAGAAATTGATTTGGGAGCCAAAGGCGAAGAGATCAAAAAATGAATCTTTTGCCAAGGGCTCCCCTACTAGGGGAGCTGTCGCGGCGAAGCCCGCGACTGAGAGGTTTGACAACAGGCACGGATACTTCTTTTACTTCCTCAGCCTCTTATCGCTTCTGGTGGCCCAGAAGGTGCCAACGGTCTGGAAGATCTGCACCAGCAGCACCAGCAGGATGACACAGACGATCATAATGTTGGTCTGGTAGCGGTAGTAGCCGTAGGAAAGGGCGATCTTGCCCAGGCCGCCGCCGCCGATGACACCGGACATGGCCGAGTAGCCCAGAATGGTGGTCAGGGCCGTGGTCATGCTGGAGATCAGGCCGGGCAGGCACTCGGGGATCATTACCTTGGTGATGATCTGGAACGGGGTCGCACCCATGCTCTGGGCGGCTTCCACCACACCCTCATCCAGCTCACGCAGGCTGGTCTCCACCAGACGCGCCACAAACGGGAAGGCCGCCACCACCAGCGGGACGATGGTGGCCTTTGTGCCTACGGTGGTGCCCACGATGATACGGGTCAGCGGAAAAACGCAGATCATCAAGATCAGGAAAGGCACGCTGCGCAGGATGTTGATGATGATATTCAGCAGGTGCATCAGCCAGCCGGGCAGGGGCAGAATGCCGTCCTTATCACCGGCCACCAGCAGCACGCCCAGCGGCAGGCCGATGACCAGAGAGAACGCGGTGGAGAGCACCGTCACATAGAAGGTCTCCCAGATGGCAAAGCCATAATCTGCAATGGTCATTCTCCGGTCACCTCCTCCACCGTAATGCCGGGCTGTGCCCGCATGTAGGCAGCAGCCTGTTTTGCTTCATCCAGATCAGCGGGCAGCTTGAGCAGCATGGAGCCGTAGCACTGGCCGCTCAGGTCGCGGGTATCGGCGCTGAGCACCGACACCAGAATGCCCTTTTCGGCGGCAAGGCTTGCCACCAGCGGTTTTGCGGCGGAAGAACCGTTGAAGGTCACACGCACCACATGATCGTCCGGCGCAAAGCTGGACAGGTCGCGGGCTGCGCTGCCGCCGTTGGGAGCCACCAGACGCTTTGCCGCGGCGGTCTTGGGGTTGGCGAAGATCTCCTTCACCTCGCCCTGTTCCACCACAACGCCGCCGTCCAGAATAGCAACGTGATCGCAGATCTCCTCCACAACGCTCATCTGATGGGTGATGACCACCACCGTGATGCCCAGCTTCCGGTTGATGTCCTTGATCAGGGTCAGGATGGAGTGGGTGGTGTTGGGGTCCAGCGCGCTGGTGGCCTCATCGCAGAGCAGGACCTTGGGGTCAGTTGCCAGTGCGCGGGCAATGGCAATGCGCTGCTTCTGGCCGCCGGAGAGCTGGGCCGGGTAGGCGTTGGCCTTATCGGGCAGGCCCACCATTTCCAGCAGTTCCTTGGCGCGCTTTTCGGCTTCCTCTTTCTTCACACCTGCCAGCTCCATGGGGAAGCAGATGTTCTTCAGGCAGCTGCGCTGCATCAGCAGGTTGAACTGCTGGAAGATCATCGTGATCTCCCGGCGGCGCTGGCGCAGCTGGGCGGGCGTGAGCTTTTCCATCTCCACGCCGTCAATGACCACGCTGCCCTCGGTGGGGCGCTCCAGCAGGTTGATGCAGCGCACCAGCGTGGATTTGCCCGCACCGGACATGCCGATGATGCCGTAGATGGAACCATCCGGAATGGTCAGGTTGATGTCTTTCAGCGCGTTCACCGCGCCGTCCTTCATCTGGAAGGTCTTGGAAAGGTGTTTGATCTCGATCACAGAAATTGCTCCTTGCTGTTGAATAAGCTCCTTCAGTCAAATCCTTACGGATTTGCCAGCTCCCTCATAGAGGGAGCCTGAAACAGAACGGTCAGGCAAAGGCCCCCTCCCCGAGGGGGCTGTCACCGCAAGGTGACTGGGGGAGTTCGCTTAACCCTCGATCGGGCTCAGGTCACTCTGCTTGCCGCCGTAGATGCCCATGGGCTCAACGTGGATGCCCGCAACGGAGACCAGGTGGGTGCCCTTCTCCTCATTGAAGTTGTCCAGGTAGGGCTGATGCTGGAAGTAGTTGGTATCGCACTGGCCATCCTCAACGATGGTGTTGGGGATCACATAGTCATCGTACTCCTGGATGTCCAGCGTAATGCCCTTGTCGGCCAGGATCTGCTTGCAGACCTCCAGGATCTCGCAGTGGGGAGCGGGGGTGGCAGCGCAGCTGACAGTCTCACCGTTCAGTGCGTCATAATCGATGGAAGGATCATAGCCGTCGGTGGGATCTTCCACAACGGAGACCACAGCGCCGCCGTAGCTCTCGGTCATAAAGTCCTTGACCTGCTGGCTCTGCAGGGCAGCGACCAGAGCCTTGATCTTGGGCTCCTCCTCATTGCCTTCCTTGCAGACCAGAACGTTAACGTAGGCAGAGGTGCCATCCTCCATGGCCAGAGCATCGGTCATGGGGTCCAGACCGGCAGAGATGGCGTAGTTGGAGTTGATGACAGCGTAGTCCTCATCCTGCAGAACGTTGGGCACCTGGGCAGCCTCGACCTCGTCCACATTGACGTTCAGGGGGTTCTCCTCGATATCGTTCTTGGTGGCGGTCAGGCCTGCATCTGCCTTCAGCTTGAAGAAGCCGTTCTTCTCCAGCAGGGTCAGAGCGCGGGCCTCGTTGGTGGTATCGTTGGGAACGGCGACCTTGATCTTGTCCAGCTTGGCAGCGGTGGAGGCAGCCTCAGAGGATGCAGCGCCGGAAGCGGCGGAGCTTGCGGTGGAGGAAGAGCCGCCGCAGGCGGTCAGGGCAGCGGCAGCAGCGGCCACGCCGGAAACTTTCAGAAAATTACGACGAGTGATCTTAGACATTTTGTTTTCCCTCTCTACTTTTACAAAAATGTTTTTGTGCGGTGCGGCACAATCCGCACCCTTTGCACCGGAAGCAAAATAAAAAACGCTTCCGTCCTCAGCGGGCATACACCCACAAGGACGAAAGCGTAAAACTTCCGTGGTACCACCTTGGTTTACTGTCCCCTCACAGAGACAGCCTCACTGCTGCGGCGTTTTGCAACGCGACAACCGGACGCTGTAACGGGCGCTCCCGTCGCAGGCTTAGCACTCTTGCACTTCGCCCCCGCGGCTCCGAGACCATTTTCAGTTCCCTGTTTCCTGCCCTTTTCCACCGCCCGGGCTCTCTGGAAGGATCAATGCGAAAACCTACTCTTCTCTTCACAGCCATTTTTGTGATATTGCATACATAATACCCCACTCTTCCGGGTTTGTCAACCCTTTCAACGAAGTTTTTCAGTAGGGAATTGCCCGCTTACTGCCGGCCGGCATCCTGCTCCGTGCTGTACAGCACCATCAGGTGGTTGGCGCTGGCTTCCAGCTGGGATTTTGCCTGACGGAGATCTGCTTCCTCGGTCTCGTTCATCTTTTCGGGCTTATCCTTGCGCAGGCAGCGGCGCAGGCTGGCAAGGTCGTTCTTGACTCGGTTCTTCTCGTCCTTGTCCAGCTCCTTTTTGCACTTGGAGAGGGCCTCATCCACCTTGTAAGCCAACATCTCGGCCTGGTTGTGGAGCTCCAGCCGCTCCCTGCGGCGGGTATCCTCCTCCTCGTAGGCGGCGGCATCGGCCATGGCGCGCTGGATCTCGTTCTCAGAAAGATTGGTGCTGCCGGTGATGGTGATGTTCTGCTCCCGCCCGGTGCCCAGATCCTTTGCGGACACCTTGACCACGCCGTTCACATCGATGTCAAAGGTGACCTCGATCTGGGGCTTGGAGGAGAAGCCGGAGCGGATGCCGGTGAGCTTGAATTTGCCCAGGCTCTTGTTGTCGCGGGCAAAGTGGCGCTCGCCCTGCAGCACGTTGATCTCCACGCTGGTCTGCATGGGGCGGGCCGTGGTAAAGATCTGGCTCTTGCGGGTGGGGATCATACTGTTGCGGGTGATGAGGGGGGTGGCCACGCCGCCCAGCGTCTCAATGGACAGCGTCAGCGGGGTGACATCCATCAGCACAAGGCCCTGCGCGGCCGCGCCGGTGGCACCGGCCAGCTTTCCGCCGCCCTGCAGCAGGCCGCCCTGCACGGCGGCACCCATGGCCACGCATTCATCGGGGTTCAGGGTGTGGCTGGGCTCACAGCCCAGCAGCTCCCGGACCTGCCGCTCCACAGCGGGCATCCGGGTGCTGCCGCCCACCAGCAGGACTTTGCCCAGCTGGCTGGCGGAAAGCCCGGCATCCCGCAGGGCGTTCTGCACCGGCTGAACGGTGCGGGCCAGCAGGTCACCGGTCATCATCTCAAACTGGGGGCGGCCCAGGCTCAGATCCAGATGGTGGGGGCCATCCTTGCCCACCGCGATAAACGGCAGGTTCAGCTGGGCGGAAAGCGCACTGGAAAGCTCCTTCTTGGCTTTTTCTGCTTCCTCCTTCAGGCGGCCCATGGCGGCGGGGTCCTTGGTCAGATCGATGCGGTCAGATCTGCGGAACTCCGCCACAGCCCACTCAACGATGCGCTCGTCAAAGTCATCGCCGCCCAGATGGGTATCGCCGCCGGTGGCCAGCACCGTAAAGGTGCCGTCCTCGATCTCGATGATCGAAACATCAAAGGTGCCACCGCCCAGATCATAGACCAGGATCTTCTGGGGAGCTTCGTTGTCCAGGCCGTAGGCCACTGCGGCGGCGGTGGGTTCGTTGATGATGCGCAGAACATTCAGGCCCGCAATGCGGCCCGCGTCCTGAGTGGCCTTGCGCTGGCTGTCGTCAAAATAGGCAGGCACGGTGATGACGGCCTCGGTCACCGGTTCGCCCAGATAGCTCTCGGCATCGCGGCGGATCTTGGTCAGGATCATGGCGCTGATCTCCTGCGGGGTCAGGTCTCTGCCATCGATATGCACCCGGTGATCAGAACCCATGTACCGCTTGATGCTGGACACCGTGCGGCCGGAGTTTGTGGCGATCTGGCGCTTTGCCGCGCCGCCCACCAGACGCTCGCCATCCTTGGTAAAGGCCACCACGCTGGGGGTGGTGCGCTCGCCTTCGGCGTTGGTGATGACCACAGGCTTGCCGCCCTCCACCACCGCCACGCAGGAGTTGGTGGTGCCAAGGTCGATTCCGATCACTTTGCTCATAGTGCTTGTCCTCTTTTCTTCGGCGCAGAATATTTCCTTGAATATCTTACCGGTTTCCTATGACGATTTCTTAGAACAAATGTAAAGAAACTGTGTTTCAGGCGTTTTTATCGTCGGCCAGCAGCTGATCGGTCAGCAGTTCAGCCTCCCGCAGCCAGTCGGCAGCATCCGTTTCGCCCTCGGCCTGCAGGATCCGAAAGCCCTGCACGGCTTCAGCCACCTGCAGCAGCGCCTTTTTGCGGGAGAGGTATTGGGTCTCGTACTGGGCAAGGCGCAGGCAGACCTGCGGGGTGTAGGCGATGTCCGGCACCTCCCGGGCAGCGCTCTGGGCGCGGCGGTAGTATTGCAGGGTCTCCGCCATCTCCCCGCCCGATGCGGCACAGTCATCTCCCAGGGCGATCATGGCCTGCACCTCCCCGGCCTGTGCGGCCTTTTTCCACATCCGCCGGGCCTGGGTCTTATTCTTCCGGGTACCCCGGCCATAATACAGGCAGTCCCCCAGAGCAGAAAGCGCCTCTGCGCTGCCCGCCTCGGCGGCGGCAGTGTAGCGGGCCGCTGCCTCCGGCCAATCCCCGGCCCGGGCGGCGGCGTGCCCGGCTTCCAGCTCCTGAGCGCCGGGGTTGTCGCTCCCCCGCTCCGATTTCAGCAGCCCGCTGAGCAGGGAGACATCCAGCGTGGCAGAGCTTGTCCACGGGTCCAGCACCACACCATCGATGCCGTCCGTTTCCAGCGCATACTCCATGGCGCTGCGCAGGCTGCGCTCCACCATGGGGCGGGTGGCGCTGGCCTTTTCCGCCTCGGCGTTCTTTACCGAGGTGAACAGCGGCAGATAGTTTCGCTCCTTCCGGGTGTAGAGCAGCCAGGGCGGCAGGCCCTCGGCCCGCTCCTCCGGGATGGGCAGGTGTGCCCAGGGGGCGGCCCCGCTCTGGGGGTCCACCGCCGCATCCAGCGGAACCAGCACCTTGGTCTGCAATTCCAGCGCATAGTTCAGGGCGTTCATCAGGCTCCAGAAATGTTCCTCGTTCTGCTCCCGGTACAGCCGCGCCACGGCCTCCTCCACAAACGGGCAGCCTGTGCCCACCGGCCCGTACTGCGGCGCAGTCCGCTTTTTTCCGCTGCCCACCGGCCGGAAGCGCCGACCGCCCATGTTGTATGCCATTTATCTCACCCTTCTTTTTCATCAATAGGATAAGTATAGCAGGAATCCGCAAATTTCACAATATTTTCCCGCAGGCAGCCGAACGCAAAAACAGCAGGCGGCTGCACATGGCCGTCTGCTGTTCGGTTCACTCTTCTGCCGGTTTCTCCGCATCGTCCAGATAGTCCTCGATGCTGCCGATGCTGTACCGGTTCTCGTTGGCTTTCACGCTCCGTGCACTGGCATCGTAGCAGGCTTCCAGAATGGGCATCACTGGCTGCTGGCCCTCCGGGTCCGTCAGATGTCCGATGGCCCGGGCCTCATAGTAGTTGTCGATGATCTGGTTCACGATCCGTTTGCGGTCACGGAGCGGAGTCTGCAGGTTGGCCAGCAGCTCCTGCCGGATTCCGCAGCTGTTGCTGCCGTGGTCGCCGAACAGGATGTAATACTCCTGCTCGATCTCCAGCGGTGCAGCCTGATGCAGATAATAATCCGCCAGTGTCCTCCGCTTCTTTTCGGTGCTGAAGCCCTTGATATCCTCCATGCCGCGCGGAAAGAGTTCCGGATGCAGGATCCACATTTCATAGGGCCCCACCGGCAGGTGCAGAGTATCGAATACATCCAGAAAATCCTCCAGCGCAATGCGGATCTCGCCCCGCTCCCATTTCTGAATGGTGCGCTTGTCCCGCCCCAGCATATCCGCAAGCTCCTGCTGAGATCTGCCCGCCACGTTCCGGGCAAAGGCAATGGCTTCCCCGATTCGGTTCCGGTAGTTGGTCATATTCTTTCCCTCCTGACACACACTTGTACACCAGGCATTCCAACGTCTGGCGACATAAAATACTTTCCTCTGATAAAAGGATAATGGTTTGTCCCACCTTCTGTCAAGAGTTGCAAATTCAATCACTTCACGTCAAATTTTTGTTAAATGTGTCATCCAAGCCGGGCAGCCGCCTTTTTTGCAGAGATTTCGCCGCTCCGTGGGGCATCCGCCCCCTGTCTTAAACAACGTTCGGGCCATTTTGTCCTTTTTCACCTGTCGGAGGCGGCCGGATGTGTCAGGTGCACCGCAACACGCAACGCAAAATATTTTTTGCAAAAAATTCCTCTTCGGCAAGTTTTTCCCAGCGCATCTGTTTCCATACACGCAAAAACCGCCCATAGCCGTCAAAAACAGCCATGGGCGGGTGCTTTTTCTTTATGCCAGTTTGTTCAGCCTTACGGCAACGTAGGGGTCAGGGAGCTTGAGCTCGTCAGCAAGGTCGGCTTCAGATTCATACTTCTCCGCCGCCATGCCCACCACAACGCTGCACACGTCAAAGCGTCCGGCAGGCGAAAGGGCCGTGACCTTGGCTTCTCCATCGGCAATGGCGGTCACCACGCCGTCCGCATCCACGGTAACGACACCGGGGTTGCTGCTGACCCATGTAATGGGCACACTGCCGCCGCCCTCCACCGCAACGGTGGCCGTCAGACGTTCCTGGGTGCCCACGGTGCGGAGCAGCAGGTCACTCTTGTTCAGGGTCACCTTGCCGATATCCGAAGTCACCGTGACGCTGCACCGCAGAGCCTGGCCGTTGGAGACCATTGCCGTGATGGTGGTGGTGCCCGCCGCCTGAGCCGTGACAAGGCCCTTGTCGCTGACTGTGGCAACCTCGGGGTTGCTGCTCATCCATTGGTAGACATAGAGGAAGGAGTGGTCGCTGTTGGTCAGCTGGAGCTGATGGGTGGGGTGCAGGTCATTGTACTGCAGCACAAGACTCAGGCTGGTGGTATCCAGCGTGGGCTTTTTTCTGGCTGCTTCTTCATTTTTGCGGGTCACGGTCACCTTGCAGGCGGCACGTTCGCCGTGGTCGGAGATGGCGGTGATGATGGCAGTGCCCGCATTGCGGCCCGTCACCTTGCCGTCGCCATCCACCGTGGCAACATTGGAGTTGCTGCTCATCCAGACGATGAAGTAATAATCGCTCTGTCCGCTGGTGTACAGGTAACCCTTGGGGCGGGGGTCATCATCTGTGATCTCCAGCTCCATCTCGGTCAGCTCCAGTTCCAGCTTGGAGCCGGTTCCGGTCAGGCCTGTCAGCACACCGGGCGCGGCCTGCGCGGGTAAAGGGGCAGCCAGCAGGGCCCCGCTCAGAGCCAGCAGGGCCAGAAGCCGCCCCGCGGTTTGGAATTTCCATTTCATTGGGTCGAACTTCCCTCCTTGTTTCATCCCATGAGATCAAAGGAATGCCGCACACATGGAAAAATTTCGCGTCCATGATTTTTCTCACTATTGATTTATTTTACACGTCCGGCCAATGTGGGTCAAGTTTTTCGCCCAAAGTGCTGTGCTTTCGCACCCGATTTCGTCAGGAATTCCAGTTTTTTCCGATTTTTTTGTGCAGAACATCAGGGCCAAAAAGCGCTCAGTCGCCTCCGGTGACAGCTCCCCTGATAGGGAGGCCAGGTTCACGCGCTTTCTTCGGTGTAATACTGTGCCTGGGCGTTCCACAGTTCGTAATACTTTCCATCCGGCTCCCCCAGCAGTTCCTCATGGGTGCCCTGCTGGACGACCTCGCCGTGGTCGAACACGGCGATCTCATCACAGAACTTGCAGGAGGACAGCCGGTGGCTGATATAAATTGCAGTCTTATCGCCCGCGATCTCGTTGAACTTTGCGTAGATCTCCGCTTCAGCCACCGGGTCCAGGGCGGCGGTAGGCTCATCCAGCACGATGAAAGGTGCATCCTTGTACAGGGCCCGGGCAATGGCGATCTTCTGGGCCTCGCCGCCCGAGATGGTCACGCCATCCTCGTCCAAATCTTTATAAAGGCAGGTGTCCAGCCCCTTGGGCATCCGGGCCAACCGGTCGGAAAAGCCCGCTTTTTGCAGGCAGTCGGCGGCACGGGCGGCATCATAATGCTGGGCCGTGGCAACATTCTGGCCCAGCGGCAGGGAGAACAGCTTGAAATCCTGGAACACCACCGAGAAGATATCCATGTACTCATCGTAGCGGTACTTACGGATGTCGATGCCGTTGAGCAGGATGACACCCTCGGTGGGGTCGTATAGGCGGCAGAGCAGCTTGATGAAGGTGGTCTTGCCGCTGCCGTTCATGCCCACCACGGCCAGCCGCTCCCCCACCTTGAAGGTCATGCTCAGGTGGCGCAGGGCATATTGCTCGCTGCCGGGGTACCGGAACGAGACATCCCGGAACTCCACGGTATACTGGCGGTCGCTCCGCTTTTCGGTGGTCAGGCTGCCCTTGTACATCTTGTTGGGCAGGTCAAGATAGTCATAGAGCGTTTTCAGGTAGGGGGCGTTGAATCTGCAGTCGCCCACGGCGGTGAACAGCCCGCCGATGCCCACAAAAAAGTTGGTGGCTGCGCCCACATACTGGGTCACAGCGCCCAGACCAAAGGCCCCGCCGTAGGCCTTCAGGCATACAAAGAGGTAGGCAAGACCCATGAGCAGAGCCGAAACGGCGTTGCCCGTGGCATTCAGGATGCCGAATTTCCCCTTGCGGGCCCGCTCAAAGGCAGGCATGGAGACGGCGGCGTGATCTTTCAAAAACTCGAACTGGTCGTACATCCGCACGTCCAGCGCCTTTTTGTCGTCCCGACATACCCCAATGAGGAAGGCCCAGAGCCGGTTGCCCCAGCGGCCCTCCTCCTCGATATCCGGGCTGCTGATGCCCGCGCTGGAAGCGCACACCGGCGAGAGCCACGCCACGGCCAGGATCAGCACCAGCACTGCCGGAACACAGAGCGGGCTGTTGAGGACTGTCAGCGGGCCGGCGGGCACTCTGGCCGTGAACAGCCCCACCGACAGCACCGCACCGCCCAGAATACGGAATACCGCCGCGGATACACTGTCCAGCAACGCCACAGCGTTGGGATTGCCGCCGCCGCAGAAGCTTTCGCTCTGCTGGATGAAATTGTAGAGGTCGTAGACCTGCTGGCTGTCCTCGTCGGCATAATCCATGGACATCTGCTTTTCCATAAAGCAGTCATGGCCCAGCTGCCAGTTCAGCTGTTCCCGCTCCACGCCCTTCCAGTGGAGCAGGACCGACCGCACCAGCGTGAGCAGAGCGGTCACGCCCAGCACCCACGCCACATCCACGGCAAGGGCCTGCGGGTCCCGCGCGTCCGACAGCTCAGCCACCAGCCGGGCCGAGAACCAGACCACGGCATAGGGGCTGACGGCATCCGCCAGTGCCCACAGCACGGTGGACAGCACAAATCGGGGCGTATTTTTCCAGTAAAAGCGCCAGGCCCGCAGGGTCAGCCGGACGCTTTCCTTCAGGGTCATTTTTTCTTCGTTCATACAGCCTTGCCCTCCTTGTAATATTTGCTCTGCACCGCAAACAGCTTGGCATAGCCGCCGTTTTGGGCCATCAGCTGGTCGTGGGTTCCCTCCTCGAGCACACGGCCGTTTTCAAGGAAGAGAATGCGGTCACAGAAACGGGTGGAGGCCAGTCGGTGGCTGATGAACAGGCTGGTGCGGCCCCGGGTCATCTCGTTGTACTTCTGGTAGATATCATCCTCGGCGATGGGGTCAAGGGCGGCAGTGGGCTCATCCAGCACAAGAATAGGCGCGTCTTTATACAGGGCACGGGCCAGCATCAGGCGCTGGGTCTGGCCGCCGGAGAACTCCACGCCGTCCAGATAGACATCCCGGCCCACATGGGTCTTGATACCCGCCGGGAGGGATGTGATTTTTTCCGTCAGCCCTGCCTGGTCAAGACAGTACCGCACCTTTTCCTCGTCGATGCCGTCCATGGCCTGGGCCACATTCTCGGCCACCGTGCAGGAGAGCACGCTGAAATCCTGAAAGACCGCTTCAAACAGCTTGTAGTAATCCCGGCGGTTATACTGCCGGATATCCTGCCCGTTCAGCAGAACACGCCCCCCGGTGGGGTCAAGGAAGCCGCAGATCAGCTTGACCAGTGTCGTCTTGCCAGCGCCATTCAAGCCCACGATGGCCAGGTTCTCGCCGGGGTGCAGTGTCAGGCTCATGTGGGCGATGGTGTTTTTCTCCGCACCGGGGTAGCGGTAGCTCACATCCTCCAGCTGCAGCTCATAGGGCATATCCAGCCGCTTTTCCAGCGGGATGCCCTCCTCAAACCGGAAGGGTTCCGGCAGCTCGAGGAACTCCCGGATGGTGGAGATGTCCAGGCTCTGCTTGCGCAGGAGGGCAAACTGCTCCATCAGGCCTGTGACCCACTGGGCAAAGCCGGAGGCCGCACCGAAGTAGAGCAGGAATTCCGACACCGGCAGGCCCCTGGTCACGGTGAGCCAGAGCAGATAAGCATAGGCCGCACCGTTGCGCACCAGCAGCAGGGCCAGGTCGATGAGGTTGGCGGTCAGGTAGGCGCGCTCCCGCTTTTCGAGAAAGGCATAGTTGAGCCGCAAAGCAGAATCGTACAGGTCAGTGAGCCACTGCCGCAGGCCGAAGATGCGAATATCCTTGCCGAACTCGCGTCCCTCGGCGGTGTTGCGCAGGTAATGCAGGCTCCGGGTGATCTTTGCCCCCTCCTCCCGGTGGCGGTAGCCCCACTCGTTGATATTCCTGGTGGAAAAATAGCTCACCACAGCGGTCAGGGCCGTCAGGACACAGAGCCAGGGGTTCAGCCCGGACAGCAGAGCCAGATACACCCCGAAGCCGATGAGATTTGTCATGATATCCGTCCAACTTTTCCAAAAAGCCTCGCCGGAAGCACGGTTGTTCATACAGGCATCGTGGCCCTTCTGATACATCAGACGGAAGGCTTCATCCAGCAGGTTGGCATAGGCCGTGCGGGTGCGCTTGGTGTTGATGCGCTTCAGCAGCTCCAGCCGCACGCCGCACCGGCCAAACATGGTGAGGTGGTCGATGTAGTAGCACAGCGCGGTCAGGGCAAACAGCAGGATGGTGAACCCGCCGATGGCACCCAGCAGCTGGCCCAGCGGCGCGCCGCTTTCCAGTTTGCCCAGCACCGCCGGGCTGATGAGCATTTCGGCAGTGGTCTTGCCTGCCGTGCAGACGGCCAGCAGCACCACCAGCAGCGGCACGCTCCGTCGGGTGTCCCAGGCCACCGAGAGCATGTAGGCAGTGTTCTGCCAGACATTGTATTTGGGCTTTGGCTTTTTGGTTTTCTCGTTCTTTCCCATTTTGGAATCCCCTTTCACTTGTCTGGCAATGATCCTAACACAAAAAATCGCCCCCGACACATTCCGGGGACGAAACGCCTGATTTGGGGGATGAATTGCAGGAACCTCTCCGTCAATGCTTCGCATTGCCACCTCTCCTAGTAGGAGAGGCAAGCCAGTAGCAGCGTGAACTTGGCTCCCCAATCAGGGGAGCTGGCGCGGAGCGCCTGAGAGGTTTACACCTGTGGAATCAATATCTCCGTCGTGAATGCCCCATCCTCGCTGTTGCGGCTGAGGTAGCCATCCAGCTTTTCCACGATGGCATCAATGCGCACCAGCCCGAAGCCGTGGCCCTCGCCCTTGGTGGTGACAAAACGGCCCGCAAGCTTTTTCTGCTTTTTAGTTGCCGTGAAATTGGTGAAGGAGATATAGAGCTGTGTGCCCTTCATATCCATATATACCCGGATGAGCCGCTCCTCCTCGGGCAGCTCCGCACTGGCATCCATGGCGTTATCAAAAAGGTTGCCCAGGATGCAGCAGAGGTCAAGCTCACTCATTTTCAGTTTGACCGGGATATGGGCATCGATCTGCACCGGGATATTTCGGCTCTTGGCAAGGGAGATCTTGCTGTTGATGATGGCATCAGCCATGGCGTTGCCGGTTTTTACAGCCAGATCAACAGTGTTCAGGTCGGTATCCAATGCATCCAGGTAGGCTTTGATGCCGTCCAGATCCCCCTGTGCCGCCAGCACCTTCATGGTCTGGATGTGTCCCCGGTAATCGTGCCGCCATCCCCGCATCTGGCGGTACATGTTGTCCACCTCTTTGTAGTGGGTCTCGATGAGCTCCCGCTGGTAAGCGGCGATGCGTTTATCGAGGAGCTTTGAAAAGAATTTAAGTTTCATCATTAAGTCCTCTCAATGATTGCCCGGTTCAGGGGCTCATAGGCACCCCGGGGCAATGGGAGGGCGGTACCATCGGCCAGCACGACTTCCTTTTTGGTCACACGGCGGATCTGTTTCAGGTTCAAGATCATCCCCCGCCCCACCCGGAGGAAGCCTTCGTCCAGCTGGGCCTCGAACTCACCAAGCGTCCGCTTGACGGTGTAATCCTGCCTGGCATGAACCGTGACGTAATTCTGGTGCACGTCCAGATACCGCACCTCATACAGCGGCAGGCGCACCAGCTCGCCGGAAAGCTCCAGGTTCAGGCACCGGGCGTTGCGGCGGTGCTTTTCCCAGGCACGGTCGAGAACAGCAAAGAGCTTTTCGCGGCTGACCGGCTTCATCAGGTAGTGGAGGGCGGCCACGTCATAGCCCTCGGCAATGTAATCGGAGTAGCCGGTGATGAACACGATCTGCACGGCTTCATTCTCCTGCCGCACCGTTTTGGCCAGCGTCACACCGTCCGTGCCCGGCATTTCCACGTCCAGAAGTAATAGGTCAAAGCTTTTGTCCTCTGCGTAGCGAAAAAGAAAGGCATCCGCCGAGGCAAAGCGCTCACTCTCCACCTCAATGCCACGCTCTGCGGCCCACTGGTGCAGAATGCTCCCCACAAATTCAGCATCGGTCGTGCTGTCATCACAGATCGCGGCACGGTATGACATGGCGGCTTCTCCTCTCTTTCCGTAAACTCTGGGTAGAAGTATGACACACTTTGTCCGCAATTGCAACAAAAAGAAGCGGCTGACACGACAGCCGCTTCTTTTTGTACGATTTCATTTTATGAATTATTTTCAGTTGTGCTGTTTCAGGGCGCAGACCGCAATGCTCAAAGCACTCCAAGCTGCCTGATACATCAGGACAGCGGCCACCGACAGGGTGCCGATGCTGCCCGCGTAGGTCAGCAGAACACCGATGACCACCGAGAACCAGACCGAGACCATCTGCACCGTGGTGGCGCTCGTCTCGGCGTTCTGGGCCTTTTCCGCCGCGCGCAGGCCGCCGATCAGGCTGGCAAAGCCCTTATCATGCAGCATACAGCAGCGGGCCGTCTCGTCCGGCTGAGCAGGGGTCAGCGCACTGCACTGCTCCTGATCCAGCAGGGTGATCATCCCCTCGGGCAGATGGTAAGCCTCGGTGATGTGGCGGGCCGTCAGGCTGGGGTCCTCGCAGGTGACCAGCAGGCGGATGTTCTCCCGCTGCAGCACCTCCAGACCGCGGGCGGCGTTGCGGCCGCCCACATAATGGAGCACGAACATGGCGTGCAGGCTGCCGGAAACAGCCAGATACAGGATCTGCAGCGCGCCGTTTTGGGAGTGCTCATCCTCGTACTCCTGCTCAGGCAGGGGCACCCCCTCCCGCTCCATGTACAGCCGGTTGCCGATGAGCACCCGGTTGTTATCGCACCAAGCGGCAAAGCCAAGACCGTGGTGGACCTCCAAGTCCTTCACAGGGTACAGGATCTCGGTGCGGTCCTCGATGATCTGGCGGAACAGGCCCCGCAGGGTCTCACAGCTGTGGTTGAGGATACTGGCCGCATAGAGGATGGCACGGTCGATGCGGCCGCCCTTGAAGATGCGGATATCCTCCAGATTCACGCTGTCGGCGGTAAAGAGCTCGTCGGCATCCACCTGCACGGTGTCCACACCGCCCAGCTCCTCAATGGCAGCCCAGCCGGGCACCACGGCACCGGCGGCGGCTGCGGTCTTTTGCAGGCGCAGGGAAGCGATGCCCGCAACCAGGGTGGAGGACAGCGGTGCACCCATGCAGAGCATGGAGGTCAGGGCTGCGGCCATGCCGTTGGGCCCGCCGCCAAACAGCAGGAACACCAGCCCGCTGAGCACGGCAGCACCCAGCAGGATCAGGGCTGTCTTGCGGGCGCGGCGCTCACTGGCGCGCTCCCCGAAGCTCTGCTCCACCAGCGCCTCGTCCCACTGGACAGGGCGGCTGAGCAGCACCCAGGGGTCTTTCTGATCCAGGCTCCGGGCCAGCACCCGGATCAGGTCCTTATCCCGGACACGGAACGCGCCCTGCAGCCCCTCAGGGGATCGGGCAGCAAGGTCGTAGCCGTTTCTGACGGCAGTCAGCAGGACACGGCTGCCCAGCAGGGCCAGGAACAGGCCCAGTGCGGCCACGCCGGAAAGCAGCGTCCAGCTGGAGTTCTGATAGCTCTGGGCGTTGAGCAGGGCGACCGCAGCCTGCACCAGCGCACCGCAGGCGGCCAGCGCCGGCATGGTGTCTGCACTGGGGCGGCCCTTGAGGCCCTGCAGGCCATCCCGCAGGACAGGCCAGCCCACAGCCAGCGCACCGGCCAGAAAGAGCAGGTTGGCGGCATAGAACGCCGCCGGGGCAATCACGGGGTCAAGGGAGGCCACAGGGGCCAGCAGCCCCTCGGCAACAAGGCCAAAGTGGAGCAGCACCACCGCAAGGATGCCCTCCAGCACACACCGCAGCGTCAGCTCCGCGCCCATCCGGCGGAGCTTCTCCCCCACCTGCTCGGGCGTTTCCGGCTCGGCTTCTTCTTCAGGCTTCTCCTCAGTCTCCGGCGCGGCAGGGGCCGCTTCCTCAGCAGGCTGGGCCGGGGCCTCCTCTGCCGGTGCGGCAGGCCGGGCGGGTGCTTCGTCCTCTTCCAGCCCCATCAGCGGCAGGCTCATGCTGTCGTCCTTGCTGGGGCCCTCGGTGCGGGTAGGGGCCTGCGGCTCGTTCTCGTCCGCGCCCTTGCCAAAGAACTGGAAAGCCGTTTCCGGTTCCGGCTCAACCTCTGGCGCGGCTTCCGGGGCAGACTTCGCCTGCTTTACCGACTGATCCTCGGCAAACACCATGGGGATGGCCGGGCCCTCAGGCGCTGCGGAAGCTTCCGGCTCCACGGCCAGCACCTCTTCGGGGGCATCCTGCATTTCCTCCGCCGGGGCGGGCTTGGGGGTGCCATAGAGCATGGCCTTGAGTTCGGCCATCTCTGCATCCTCCTGCTGCTCCTGCGGGGTCAGGGGTTCCCGGCGGCAGGGCGGCTCCGGCTTTTTCTCGGGCTGGGGTGCGGGCCGGGGTTCCGGCTTCGGCGCTGCGGGGGCTTCCGGCGCGGTGGGCAGAGCCACAGGCTCTGCTTCCTCCAGCTCTCCGGGCTCCAATGCCAGCTCCAGGCCGGCCTCGGCTTCTTCCTCATGGCCCAGCACGATCTCACCCGTGGGCGGCAGCTCATTCTGCACGGCCGGGGCGGCGGCTGGCTCCTCTTTGTCCTTTTCGCGGTGAAAGAGCTTGCCCAGCAGGCTGCCGGTATTCTCCTTTTCCTCATCGCGGCGCTTCATCTCTTCGGGCACCTGTGCCACGCTGGTGCTGAAAAACGTGCGGAACTTCTCGTTCTGCGCATCGATCTCTTCCTGTGTCAGCTCTTTGCGCTTATCATCCTTTGGCATCCTAGTCCCTCCCTGTTCTGGTCACGGCGGTCTGGCCGCTGTTTCTTACTCTGCGGCGCGCTGGCTCTGGATCTCGTACAGGATGATGCCAGCTGCCACCGAGACATTGAAGCTGTCCACACCGGTGCCCTGAGCGGCCATATCCAGCCGCACCACACCATCGCAGAGCTTTTTCACCAGCTGGGATACACCACTGCCCTCGCTGCCCAGCACCAGTGCGATGGGGCCGGTCAGGTTGTTCTTGCGCAGGGGCACACCGTCCATATCGGCACAGTAGACGAACACCCCCTGATCCTTCAGGCGGCGGATGGTCTCGCCGATGTTGGCCACGCGGGCCACAGGCAGGCGCTCGGCCGCACCGGCACTAGACTTGATAACGGTGGGGGTCACGGATGCGCCGCCCCGCTTGGGGATGACGATGCCGTGGGCTCCGCACAGCAGAGCAGAGCGCATCACCGCGCCCAGATTATGGGGGTCCTCGATGCCGTCACTCAGCACCAGGAAGGGGGGCTCCCCCTTCTCTCTGGCAACGTTCAGCAGGTCCTCCACGGTCACATATTCGATCTCGCTGGCAAAGGCAGCCACGCCCTGATGGCTCTCGGTGCCGGTCATCAGGCGCAGCTTGTTGGGGTGCACCCGCTTGACCGTGGCCCCGGCCTCCTTGGCCATGGCGGTATAGTAAGCTGCCACGGCGGGGGCCATGCCCTCCGCGATCAGCACGGTATCCACGCCGGAACCGCTCTTGAGCAGCTCGGTCACGGGGTTTTTGCCGTAGACCAGGCTCTCATTCTTGGGCTGCTCCTCCGTGCTGCTGCGGCGGGGGCGGCGCGGCATTTTCTGTTCGTCCATTGATGTGTTCTCCTTCCATTCTATGGCAAGGCGGGCCGTTTGAGCCGCGCCATGGTTTCGTTCTGTTTCAGTTTTACTATATTTTGACACTGATACATTCTAAAGTATAGCATACCCCGGCATTCTTCGCAATGTTTGCCGAAGGCAAAAGTTTTCCACATTCAGCAGGCTATACAATCGGTAATTCGGCTCAAATTTTTCCACATGTTGAAAACCCGGTGGAAAATGTTCAAAAATCAAGTTTGTACGCCCACTTTCCGGGTGGAATTCCACAGTTTCCACCGAGTTTTCAACCTCCCAGGTTCGACACGCAAACTTTCCGCCGTACTTTTTGTAAAATTCAAGTCGGAATTATGACAATTTTTTGAAGGGAGATCCAGTGGTTTTTGCCAGAATCTCCAACATCAAAATGCCCAATGTGAATTTGTGTTGAAAACGCCGCGGGAACCGCCTTGATTTTATCCTGTAATTGGGGTATACTACCCTTAGGTTCGTTAAAGGATGCGCAATCTTGTATCCAAAACGGCTTTTTCACCCCAAAATGATTTTGCGGAGGTAATGAATAATGTTGGTAAATGCAACCGAAATGCTGATCAAGGCACGCGATGGCCACTACGGTGTGCCCCAGTTCAACATCAACAATCTGGAGTGGACCAAGGCAGTCCTGACCGCCTGCGAGGAAATGAAGAGCCCCGTTATCCTGGGTGTCTCTGAGGGCGCAGGCAAATACATGACCGGCTTCAAGACCGTTGCCGCCATGGTCAGCTCCATGGTGGAGACCATGGGCATCACCGTTCCCGTCGCCCTGCATCTGGACCACGGCACCTACGAGGGCTGCAAGGCCTGCGTTGAGGCCGGCTTCTCCTCCATCATGTTCGACGGCAGCCACTACTCCATCGAGGAGAACGTGGAAAAGACCAAGGAGCTGGTCGCTCTGGCACACTCCAAGGGCCTGAGCATCGAGGCCGAGGTCGGCTCCATCGGCGGCGTTGAGGACGGCGTTGTGGGCGCTGGCGAGATCGCAGACCCCGCTGAGTGCGCAAAGATCACCGATCTGGGCATCGACTTCCTGGCTGCCGGCATCGGCAACATCCACGGCGTTTACCCCGCCAACTGGAAGGGCCTGGACTTTGAGGCTCTGGACCGCATCCACAAGGCTACCAACAACATTCCTCTGGTCCTGCACGGCGGCACCGGCATCCCCGACGAGATGATCCAGAAGGCCATCAGCCTGGGCGTTTCCAAGATCAACATCAACACCGAGTGCCAGCTGGTGTTTGCTGAGGCCACCCGCAAGTACATCGAAGAGGGCAAGGATCAGCAGGGCAAGGGCTTCGACCCCCGCAAGCTGCTGGCTCCCGGCGCTCAGGCCATCGTTGACAAGTGCAAGGAGAAGATCGAGCTGTTCGGCTGCGCAGGCAAAGCCTGAGCAGAAGCGCATCTCCTGAGCACATTCCCACCCCATAAATGATACTGCCCCGCTGTTCTGTGCATCACAAAACAGCGGGGCAGTTTTTGTAAGCCAGTCCGCAAAAAGGGGGCTGCTGCACCGGTTTTTCCGTGTGCCGCAGCCCCTCTTCTTTACTGGTTCAATTTTGCAAACGCTTCCCGCACATCGCCGGAGAAGTAGAGCGTGCCCAGTGCGCACACGGGGCCGGTGCCCCCAAGGGCGACCGCCCGGGCCACACCGGCTTCAATGGTGGAAGCAGGCTCAGCCCTGCCGCCCCGGGCGCGGATCTGTTCGGCCAGCGTCTCAGCGGGCATGGCGCGTGGGGTGTGGGCCGCCACGGTGACGAACTGCCCGGCCAGCGGCAGGAGCAGTGCCAGCATCTCGTCCACATCCTTGTCCGCCATGATGCTGAGCAGGAACACGAACTTCTGCCCCGGAAAGCGGTCCCGCAGGCTCTGCACGGTGGCCCGCATTCCGTGGGCGTTGTGGCTGCCATCCAGCAAAAAGGCGGGCGAATGCCGCAGCAGCTCGAACCGGCCCGGCCAGCGCACCTGTTCCAGACCAGCACGGATGGCGCTGTCCGGGATGTTCCAGCCCCGGCTGCGCAGCACCCGCAGGGCCGTAATGGCCGTGGCGGCGTTCCGGGGCTGATAGCTGCCGATCAGGGGCAGGCGGATGCCGTTCAGGCCGTCAAAATCAAAGGTGACAGCATCCAGATCCCCGTCCTCGATGGTCAGCCTGCTGAGATCCACCACGGTCAGCGGCGCGTGCCGCTCTGCCGCCGCACGGGTGATGACGGCATCGGCCTCGGGCACACCGCCATAGCTCACCACCGGACTGCCCGGCTTGATGATGCCCGCCTTGGCCGACGCGATATCGGCCAGGGTGGGGCCCAGCTCCTTCACATGATCCATGCCCAGCGCCGTGATGACCGCGCACTCCGGCGGGTCGATGACGTTGGTGGAATCCAGCGTGCCGCCCAGGCCCACCTCCAGCACCACGATGTCGCATTTCGTCTCAGCGAACCAGAGCATCCCCAATGCCGTGATGATCTCGAACTCAGTGGGGATATCGGTCATGGCATCGGCAGCGGGCTTCACACGCTCCACCAGCCGCACCAGCGCCTCGTCCGGGATCTGTTGGCCGTTTACCTGAATGCGCTCGTTGAATCGGTTGATAAAGGGCGAGGTATACAGGCCCACCCGGTAACCCGCCGCCTGCAGGCAGGAGGCCAACATGGCCGCCGTGCTGCCCTTGCCGTTGGTGCCCGCCACATGGATGAATCTCAGCTGCTTGTGCGGATCTCCCAGTGCGGCCAGCAGGGTCCGGGTGCGGGTCAGGCCCGGCTTGTGCCCCGCCCACTGGACGGCATGGATATAGTTCAGCGCTTCTTCATAGTTCATTGTGCAATGCCTCGGATCGTTTTGTTTTCCAGCAGCAGGCGCACCAGCACGGTGTTCACCGCCGCCAGGACCAGCGCGTTTGGAATGCGGGTCACCAGCACGCTCCACGGATAGTTATAGAAGAGGTGGAGTGCCAGCGAGTTGATGACAATGGAGCCCACCGCATGGCCGGCAAACACGCTGATCTGGGTGCGCAGGCCCAGCCGCAGGTTGGGCAGGGCGCGCCAGAGAAGGCCCGCCGTCAGGCCGATGGAGCCAGCCCCCAGCGTGATCAGCGGGTTGATGGCGTAGCCGGAAAGGGTGCCGCCGATCATATCGGCCACTGCACCCACGGCAAAGCCCTCCACCGGCCCGAACAGCACAGCGGCCAGCAGGGTGGGCAGGCTGCCCAGGTTGAACCGGACAAAGCCGGTGGAAATGCTCAGCACCCGGGCAAACACGATGCTCATGGCAGTGAGCAGGGCCAGCATGGTGAGCTTGCGGACGGAATTTCTGGAATGGTTCATATCAATTGTCCTCCCCTGTTTCGGGAACCGCGGGGCAGGCAATGCAAAACGCCCTCCCCTGTGACAAACCGCACAAAGGAGGGCGTGATTCAACGGTTCACATCCAGACGGGGCCGCAGACGGCCCCATCTGCACCCAAGTCCATGCAGCAGCGGGATGCAGGCCATGCACCGCGGGTCTTACCTTCGTCCGCAGCACAACTCCCCGTTGATGCGGCACTTAACGCGCATGGCCTTACTCTGTTGATGGTCTTATTATATGCCTTTTTCCGGCCCATTGCAACCACAACTCCCATCATCTTTCCCAATTCGCGGGGCAGATTTTTGGCGGGGTGCACAATTCCGGCCTACACAAAAAGCCCTCCGGTGCGTCTCGTCCCGGAGGGCTTTGGGGTACAAAAGGTCTGGTCAATTACTGCACATCGGTCAGCTCAGCCAGCTTGTGGAAGATCTCGGTGTTGTCATACACGCCGCGGAACTTGTCTGCCCCCTGACCACGGGCGTAGAGGTTCACCATGGCACCGGTGTGGGCGTAGGTGGTGTGGTCCACACCGGACTTGTGGTTGATGGTGTGGCAGATGGCCATGCTGAAGGGGATGTAGGTGCCATACAGCTCGTAATCCTGCTGGCTCATCTTGCTCTGGCTGGAAGAGCCGACCTTGAGGGTGCGCTCGTAAGCGGTGCGCAGGTTCTCCACCTCGTAGTCAGTCAGCAGCAGCTTGCCTGCGTTGGCGGCATCGGGGTCGGTGGGCAGGGTCAGGCCGAAGTTTGCCTTCACATCCTGCATGGCAGTCTCAAAGGGAGTCTGATTCTTCACGTAGTTGTTCACATAGGTGGAATCGAACTTTGCGTAGGACATCTTCTGGTGGGCCAGGTTGGTCAGGAAGGTATCGTAGTTGGTGGTCTTGTAGCCAATGCCCAGACCGCCGGTCTCGTGGTCAGCGGTCACCAGGATCAGGGTGTCATCGGGGTGCTGGGCATAGAACTCCACAGCGGCCTGCACTGCGTTGTGCATCTCGATCACATCATGGATGGAGGCAGCGGCATCGTTGGCGTGGCAGGCCCAGTCGATCTTGCCGGACTCCACCATCATAAAGAAGCCGTTGCTGTTGTCCAGCAGCTCAATGCCCTTGCGGACATAGTCGGTCAGCTGCCACTCTCCCGGAGCGGCATCCATGGCGTAGTTCATGGCCTTGCCGTCAGCCAGGTTCTCGGCAATGATCAGGGTCTTGCCGGCCCCGGCCTTCAGGGCAGCAGCACCGGCCTGGGTGGTGACAACATTGTAACCGGCCTGTGCAGCCACCTCGTGGTTGTTGGGGCCGGTGCCATCGCCGTTCACCTTCTGGAACTCGCCGCCTGCGAAATACTCAAAGCCGGAGTTTGCCAGCTCCACGCCGATCTGATAGTAGTTTTTGCGGGTCTTCTGGTGTGCATAGAAGGCAGCAGGGGTGGCGTGGTCAATGTTCACCGTGGAAACAATGCCAACCTTGTAGCCCTTCTGCTTATGGAGCTTCTCTGCAATGGTCTCATAGGGCACATCACGGGTCCAGGGGCACATATTGATGACACCGCTCTCGGTCTTTTTGCCGGAAGCGATGGAGGTGGCAGTGGAAGCGGAGTCCGGGCAGAAGGAGGTGCTGTCGTAGGTGGTCACACTGCCCACCTCCGGGAACTGGGTAAAGCTCAGTTCTGCCTCGGTGATGGCACCGTTGTTGGTGACAGTGCCCTGATAGAACCGGGCAGACTGGATCTGGGCAGTGCCCATGCCATCGCCGATGAACAGGAAGATGTACTTGGGCTTCTTCTGGAACAGGCCAAAGCAGTTCTCTTCGTCAGCTGCAGTGGAAGCAGCCGGAGCGGCAGCGTTTGCAGCCACAGGGGCAGCAGTCATCAGACCGGCGGCAGATGCCACAGCACCCACTTTCAGGAAACTGCGGCGGGACATTTTATGTTCTTTCATACGATAATTCCTCTCTTATCCTGAGCCCTCCCGGGCCCTGTTGCAATGTTTCTTGGGAACGGTTCTATTGTACCCGTTTGGAGAAAGAGGAGAAACCATGGTAAGGCAAATCTTAGGTAAACCTTGGGCAATGAAAAACAGGCATTGGTAAAAAACAGGTGGTCTTTGTAAAATCGGATTGTTCCTGCCCGCGGGCACTTTTATTCCGTCAGGATTCACCTCGGATCGGTTGCATCCGGTGGGCAAATCGTGTATACTGTAACCCGATTTTTATTTGCGGAGGGAGGGGTGCACATGTCCGTTTTGTGTCTGGGCGAAATCTGGCTGGAGCTGAACGCCGCCACGGCTCCGGAGCTGACGGAGACATTCCGGGCGCAGACCGGCGGCTGGGGCGCAGGCTTCTGCCGCCAGTACGCCGCATTGGGCGGGCAGGCGGCTCTGCTGGCCCAGCTGGGAGCCGACCCCTTTGGCCGCAAGCTGGCGGCCCGGCTTGCCGGGGATGGTGTGGATTGCTCCCTGCTCTGCTTCACGGATGCCTTCCCCACGCCGGTGGTGTTCACCGGAGAGGACACTGCTCTGCCCTACCGTGCCCACACCGCCGGGCTGGCCCTTGGGCCGGAACAGCTGGAGGCCGCCCCGTTCCGGGGAGCCTCTGCCTTCTGCTTTTCCTCCGCCGGGCTGGTGGACAGCCCCCTGCGGCTGGCCCACCTCGAAGCCCTTGCCGCCGCCCGGGATGCCGGGGCGCTCTGCTGCTATCTTCCCCGGCTGGCGCAGGCCGCGCCCTACTGGCCGCAGCGGGAGGCCCTGTGCCAGACCGCCCTGCAGTTTCTTGACCGGGCAGACGTTCTCTTTTTAGAGGAGAGCGACCTGCTCCTCCTCTTCGGCTCCCGGGAACTGCGCACAGCCCTGTTTGCCCTGTTCACCGGCCATGTGCAGCTGATCTTTTTCTACAAAAAGGACAGGATTCTCGCCTTTACACGCAGTGTTATGGCTTCTGCCGCAAAAAAAGACCAGAGCCCCGCTCTGGTCTTGTATCGGATGGAGAAAATGATGCTCCCTGTCTCCTCTCTGCCCAGATTAAAGGAATCTGAGCTGAACGCGCTGATCGGATAGCCACCTGCCGCTGAGATGGCGGCGGAAGCCAAACAAAAACAGCCAGCGCCGTGGAAAGGAGGAGAAAGCGGCGCTGGCTGTGTATGAGAACTCCCAAACATTTGCGGCTGTCAGGAGATGGTTGGTAGTCTGTCCGCTGCCTTGGCTATTGCCTCGCATCAGCAGGGGACAGTGTTTTTTAAAGGGGCCGCGCCGCCCGGTTTCTGCCGGAGATGCGCGGTTTTCATTGCCTGCATGGCATCTTGGGAGGATGTTTTTCTGTTCCTCCCTGACTGCACCCTTATTGTACAGGATAAAAATGGAGTTTCTTTGTGAGGAATTTGAACAAATTGAAAATAAACGGAGCCGCTGCACATCATTTTGTACAGCGGCTCCGTTTTTTACGACTTTTCTTTAATTTTCGGCCAGATTACCGGTGTAGAGCTGGTAGTACTTGCCCTTCTTGGCGATCAGCTCGTCGTGGCTACCGCGCTCGATGATGCGGCCCTGCTCCAGAACCACGATGCAGTCTGCATTGCGGACGGTAGACAGGCGGTGGGCAATGACAAAGCTGGTGCGGCCATACATCAGGCCGTCCATGCCCCGCTGGACCAGCGCCTCGGTGCGGGTATCAATGGAGGAGGTCGCCTCGTCCAGGATCAGCACCGGGGGATCGGCAACTGCGGCGCGGGCAATGGCCAACAGCTGGCGCTGGCCCTGCGACAGGTTTGCGCCGTCGTTGGTCAGCATGGTGTTGTAGCCATCGGGCAGACGCTTGACAAAGCCATCGGCATTGGCCAGCTTTGCGGCGGCAATGCACTCCTCATCGGTGGCATCCAGACGGCCATAGCGGATGTTCTTCATGACCGTGCCGGTGAACAGGTGGGTATCCTGCAGAACGATGCCCAGAGAGCGGCGCAGATCGTCCTTTTTGATCTTGCGGATGTTGATGCCATCATACCGGATCTTGCCGTCTGCGATATCGTAGAAGCGGTTGATCAGGTTGGTGATGGTCGTTTTGCCGGCACCGGTGGAGCCGACAAAGGCGATCTTCTGGCCCGGGCGGCCATAGAGGTTGATCCCGTGCAGAACAGTCTTTTCCGGCACATAGCCAAAATCGACATCGGTAAAGGTGATGTCGCCCGCCAGCTTGTGGTAGGTGGTGGTGCCGTCGTGGTGGGGATGCTTCCAGGCCCAGATGCCGGTGCGCTCGGTGGTCTCCACCAGCTCGTCATCCTTGCCATACTTGACGTTGACCAGGGTGACATAGCCCTCGTCGGCCTCGCTGGTCTCGTCCATCATCTTGAAGATACGCTCCGCACCGGCCAGTGCCATGATCACGCTGTTGGCCTGCATGGACACCTGGCTGATGGGCATATTGAAGCCCTTGTTCAGGCTCAGGAAGGCCATCACGGTACCCAGGGTCATGCCGCCGACATTGCCAACGGCCATGGCTGCGCCCGCCAGAGCACAGACTGCATAGCTGATATTGCCCAGCTGTGCGGTAACGGGCATGATGATGTTGGCGTAGTTGTTGGCCTGCTTGGCGCTTTCCTTCAGCTTATCGTTCAGCTGCCGGAAGCCATCCAGAGCCTTCTGCTCGTGGGTGAACACCTTGACGACCTTCTGGCCCTCCATCATCTCTTCGATGTAGCCGTTCACCTTACCCAGATCCTTCTGCTGGGCCACAAAGTACTTGCCGCTCATGGAAGTGATCTTCTTGGAGCAGAACAGCATCAGGGTCACCATCAGCATGGTGACAACGATGAGCTGCCAGCTCATCAGGCACATGCTGGTGAACACGGACACGATGGTGATGGCGCTGGACACCAGCTGGGGGATGCTCTGGCTGATCATCTGGCGCAGGGTGTCCACATCGTTGGTGTACACCGACATGATGTCGCCGTGGGGGTGGGAGTCAAAATACCGGATGGGCAGGCTTTCCATGTGGGTGAAAAGCTGGACGCGCAGGTTGCGCAGGGTACCCTGGGTCACGTTGACCATGATACGGGCGTTGAGCCATGCGGCCAGCACGCCGATGGCATAGATGCAGCCGATGCGCACCAGTGCGCCTGCCAGCGGGCTGAAGTCCGGCGTGGCCTGCTTGGTCATGGGGACGATGTAATCATCGATCAGGGTCTTGAGGAAAAGGCTTGCCTGCACATTTGCCAGCGCGCTGACGATGATGCAGACCAGCACAAGGATGCAGTGGGGCAGATAGTGCTTGAACACCTCATCCATGATCCGCTTGAGCAGCTTGCCCGGGTTCTCGACCTTCGGCTTGGGGCCGCCCATCCTACGGGGGCCGGGGCCCTTTACTTCTTTCACCTGTGCCATTACTGCTCACCTCCCTGCTTGTCAAAATCGCCGCCGCCCTGGGTCTGGCTGTTGTAAACTTCCTGATAGATCTTGTTTGTCTTGAGCAGCTCCTCGTGGGTGCCCAGGCCGTTGATCTGGCCGTTGTCCAGCACCAGGATGCGGTCTGCATCCTGCACGGAGGAGATGCGCTGTGCAATGATGATCTTGGTGGTACCGGGGATCTCCTCCCGGAAGGCCTTGCGGATCTTGGCATCGGTGGCGGTATCCACGGCGCTGGTGCTGTCGTCCAGGATCAGCACCTTGGGCTTGCGCAGCAGCGCGCGGGCAATGGTCAGGCGCTGCTTCTGGCCGCCGGACACGTTGGAGCCGCCCTGCTCGATCCAGGTATTGTACTTGTCGGGGAAGCGCTCGATGAACTCATCGGCGCAGGCCAGCTTGGCCACCCGGATGCACTCTTCCTCGCTGGCGTTCTCATCGCCCCAGCGCAGGTTGTCGAGGATGGTGCCGCTGAACAGAACGTTCTTCTGCAGCACCATGGAGACTTCCCGGCGGAGGACATCCAGGCTGTAATCCTTAACGTCCACGCCGCCCACCTTGACAGAGCCGGTCTCGGCATCATACAGGCGGGGGATCAGCTGCACCAGACTGGATTTTGCACTGCCGGTGCCGCCGATGATGCCCAGCGTCTCGCCCGGCCGGATGCTGAAGGTGACATCGTTCAGGACAGGCTGGCCGGAGCCGTGCTTATACTTAAAGGTAACGTGGTCAAACTCAATGCTGCCGTCTGCCACCTGCTGCACCGGCTGCTTTGCCGGGGGCAGGTCAGTGGTCTCGTCCAGCACTTCCACGATACGGCGGGCAGAAGCGGCGGACATAGCGATCATCACAAAGGCCATGCTCAGCATCATCAGGGCCATCAGGATGTTCATAATGTAACCGAACAGGGCGTTCAGCTGGCCGGTGGTGATCGCACCATTCAGGACATAATGTGCGCCGAACCAGCTCAGGGCGATGTTGCAGCCGTACACAGAGACCAGCATGGCGGGATTGTTGAAGCTCAGACGGCTCTCGGCGTGGACGAACTGCTTGTACAGGCTCTCGCAGGCCTTGGTGTACTTCTCGTTCTCAAAGTGCTCCCGGACAAAGCTCTTGACCACGCGGATGGCCGAGACATTCTCCTGCACGGAGGCGTTCAGGTTATCGTAGTTCTTGAACACCTTGTCAAAGATGCCGAAGGTGGGAACCATAATGCCTGCCAGCACTGCCACCAGGAACACGATCGCCACCAGGAACACCATGGTCAGCGAGCGGCTGATCATGGAGGCCATGATGAGCGCGAAAACCAGATGGACGGGGGCACGCACGCACATGCGCTCGATCATCTGGAACGCGTTCTGCAGGTTGGTCACGTCGGTGGTCATACGGGTGACCAGACCGGCCGTGGAATACTTGTCGATGTTGGAGAACGAGAAATGCTGGATGTTCTCATACATCGCATCGCGCAGGTTGCCTGCAAAGCCGGTGGATGCCGTTGCAGCAAACCTGCCGGCCAGCACGCCCAGCAGCAGGGCAATGGCCGCCACCAGGAAGGTGAGCAGGCCGTACTTGATAACGGCGTTCATATCGCCCTTTTCAATGCCCTGGTCAATGATCACGGCCATGATGGTGGGCAGCAGCACATCCATGATGGCTTCCAGAGCAGAGAAGATCGGTGTCAGGATCGCGGCGCGCTTGTACTCGCCCAGATGTGACACAAGTTTTTTGATCATCTGTTGTAATCCTCCTGAAGTTTATTTGCAGGGGTCATTCCAGCCCCTTGCGCAGCTTGTTCAGTAACCGCAGAAGCTCTGCGTTTTCCTCTTCCGTCAGCAATCCGGCCACAAACTCATCGGTCTGGTGCAGGGAGAGCATCGTCTTTTCATGGACGCGCACCCCCTCTTCCGTCAGGATCAGCCGTTTGAGCCGGGCATCCTGCGGCACGCTCTGGCGTTCGATGTAGCCCTTGCGCTCCATCAGCTGCAGGATGTTCGTCACGGTCGAGCGTGTGATGGAGAACTCCCGTTCGATATCGCGCTGGTACACGGGGTCGTTCTTGTGCCAGTAGAGGTAGCTCATGATCCAGTCGTGCATGGGGGTCACGTTGTCCACGTTGTTCTCCCGATGGAACTGGTTGATCTTGCGGAAGATCAGGTTGTTCACCCGGCGCACCTGTGCCGGGATGACCTGCGGTGGCTCCCATGGGGGGTTGCAGCAGGGTTGCTTGGTGCTTTCATCGTGCATAATGGTTTCCCTTTTGAATTGTTTGTGACAGGACTGTTTTCTTTAGAACTGTTTGATGCCGTACAATATCATAACGCACGATTCGATCATTGTCAATAGGAGACGCAAAATAAAATTCAGAAGCGCCCCACCGAACGGCAGGGCGCTTCCACTGGGCGCTGATTTTGCTTCTGTTGGCTCAACATCCCTTGCTTTCTGACCAGAATATGCTTTAATAAAAGCAACTACGGGCACTGCGCCCCCGAATACTGCAAGGAGAACCCTATGGAACAACGGAACACCCGCCTGCGGAACGCGGGCTTCGTCACCTTCTTTTTCAGCGGCATCTGCACCATTTCCAGCGGTGTGGTGGTCAGCCTGCTGCAGGAAGAATACGGCTTTGCCTACGGCATGACCGGCACCCTGCTCAGCCTGCTGAGCATCGGCAACCTGCTGGCGGGCCTGCTGGCCGGTGCGCTGGTGGGAAAAATGGGCATGAAGCCAAGCGTCCTGCTGCTGACCATCGGCTATGCGGTGGGCTACGGCCTGATGGGCCTGACCGGCCTGCCCATTCTGCTGGCGCTGGCCTTCTTCATTGTAGGCATTGCCAAGGGCAGTGTCCTGAACACCTGCACCATCCTTGTCAGCGGCAACTCTGCAGACCGCACCCGGGGCATGAACACCATGCACGCCTGCTACGCCTGCGGTGCCCTGCTCTGCCCCTTTCTGATCTCTGCCGCGGCCAGGGTCAGCACCACGCTGGCCGTGCTGGCACTGGCGGCGCTGGGCCTGGTGCTCTGGCTGGTATACCTGTTCACCCCCATGGCAGGCCGCACCAAGGCCAAAGAAGCTGTCACCGATTGGAGCTTTTTGCGCTCCTCCCGCTTCTGGCTGCTCACCGGCCTGCTGTTCTGCCAGAACGCCGCCGAGCAGAGCGTTGTGGGCTGGATGGTCACCTACTTCAAGGACAGCGGCATCATTGCAGGCACGCTGGCGGCCTATACCGTCACCGTGATGTGGGGTGCCACCCTGATCGGCCGCCTGCTCATCGCCTTTGTGTTCCCGCTCCGGCAGCCCCGCAAGGCCATGGTGTTTATGGCGGTTTTCTGCACTGCCTTCTACTTTGCCATGATGCAGACCCACAGCCAGCTGCCTGCCATCCTGCTGCTGTTCGCCTTTGCCTTCTCCATGGCCGGTATGAACCCCACCGCCGTGGCCAGCGCCGGTAAAATGACCACCGTGACCAGCATGGGCATCATGCTGCCGGTGGCATCCAGCGGCGCGATCCTGATGCCCTGGGTCATCGGCAAGGTAGCTGAAAGCGCCGGTCTTGCTGTTGGTATGGCAACCAACATCGTGCCCTGTGTGGGGCTGATCGTCTTTGCAATTCTGGTGTCCAGAATGCGGGAGGAGTAAACCTCTCCGTCATTGCATCGCAATGCCGCCTCTCCTGGCAGGAGAGGCAAGCAGCAGGCGACTGAGCGGTTCATCCCCTCGCCTTTGCGCTGAACTCACACCCACAGTAATCCTGACGGTAAAGCCCGTACTCCTCCGAAAGCTGGAGGGAGCGCAGGTAGCCGTTCTGCTTTTTGAAATCCGAGGGCAGGTGCCTGATGCCGAATTCGGCTTCAAGCTCCTGCCCGATTTGATTGATGCGGGCAGCATCCTTGTGGGGGCTGATGGAAAGCGTGGTGGTGAACCAATCAAAGCCGTGCTCCTTTGCGTACTGTGCCGCCCGGCGCATCCGCAAACGGTAGCAGACGGTGCACCGCCCGCCCCGCTCCGGCTCGTTTTCCAGCCCCTGCACAGCCGTGTAGAACTCCTGCGGGTCGTAGTGGTCCTCGATGACCGTGACCCCCAGCGGGTGCGCCTGCGCCACAAACTTTTTCAGCTCCTCGCCCCGGCGGTAGTATTCTTCGGCAGGCCAGGTGTTGGGGTTATAGTAAAGCACCGTGATCTCAAAATACCGGCACAGCTTTTCCAGCACGGCGCTGGAACAGGGCCCGCAGCAGGCATGGAGCAGCAGCTTTGGCCGCTGCGGCCCCAGCGTTTTCAACACTTCGTCCATCTGCTGTGCAAAATTCAACTGTTTTGACATCGGTTTCATCCTTTGTTATACTTGCCTTGATTCAAATAGCTCCCTCCTGCTGCCTCGCCAAAAGAGCCGCAGCTGCCGGAAGGGGCATCCCGGTCATATTATATCACATTTTATCTAATAGGAGAACTGCGATGACAAACGAGAAGATCGCCCGCATCAACGAGCTGGCAAAAAAGAGCAAGACCACCGGCCTGACCGATGCCGAAAAGGCAGAGCAGCAGGCCCTGCGGCAGGAGTATGTTGCGGACGTAAAGGCCAGCCTGCGCGCCCAGCTGAACAACACCTCGATCAAAGAGCCGGATGGCACTGTGCACAAGCTGGGGAAGAAGAACTAAAGCAGCATCACGAAGAGGAACGCCTGGCGGATAATTGAGAGAAAAGTATTTCTTCCCTCTTTTTTTGTTCCGCGTTTCGTGCTATACTATAGTTGTATTGTTGCGGACATTTCCGCGGGCGGTACAGATTCCCAAGGTGGCGTATCCCGGGCAAGGTGCACGGAAAAGGCTGTCTTTTGAAAAAATGATAAAGAGGTCATTTATTATGCTTACTGCAATTACGGGTATCAACTGGGGCGATGAGGGCAAGGGCCGCATGGTCGACCTGATCAGCCAGGAGTATGACATCGTTGCACGTTATCAGGGCGGCAACAACGCTGGCCATACGGTCAAGAACGAGCGCGGCAAGTTCGTGCTGAACCTGCTGCCCTCCGGCATCCTGCGCCCCAACGTTGTCTGCGTGATGGGCAACGGTATGGTCATCGACCCGCATCATCTGGACGGCGAGATCAACAATCTGCGGGAGCATGGCATTTCCATCACCCCCGATAACCTGAAGATCTCCGACCGGGCCACCATCACCATGCCCTACCATGTCGATCAGGACGGCCTGGAAGAGGCCCGCCTGGCCAAGACCGGCGCACAGTTCGGCTCCACCAAGCGTGGCATCGCCTACACTTACGGTGACAAGTACATGAAGAAGACCCTGCGCATGGGCGACCTGCTCCACCTGGACGACAGCGTGAAGAAGCGCCTGGTGACCATGGTGGATTCCAAGAACCTGGTGATGGAGGGCAGCTACCACTCCGCTCCCATCAGCGTGGACGAGATGTGGGCATGGCTGGAGAAGTATGCCGCCATCTTCAAGGATTACATCTGCGACGTGGGCCAGTATCTGGCTGACGCAGATGCCGCCGACAAGAAGGTGCTGTTCGAGGCCCAGCTGGGCGCTCTGCGCGACATCGACTTCGGCATCTACCCCTACACCACCTCCTCCAACGTCATCGGCGCTTACGCCCCCATCGGCGCAGGCATCCCGGGCCATAAGCTGACCAACAGCATCGGCGTGATGAAGGCTTACTCCTCCTGCGTGGGCGACGGCCCCTTTGTCACTGAGCTGGCCATGACCGAGGAAGAGAAGCACGCCCTGCGTGAGGCTGGCCACGAGTACGGTGCAGCCACCGGCCGTCCCCGCCGCGTTGGCCCCATCGACCTGGTGGCAAGCCACTACGGCGTGTTCTGCCAGGGCTGCGATGAGGTTGCCCTGACCCTGCTGGACGTGCTGGACTACATGGAGAAGATCCCCATGGTCACCGGCTACAAGCTGACCGACGGCACCATCACCAAGCGCTTCCCCATGGGCGAGGCTCTGAACACCGCACAGCCCGTGGTGGAGTATCTGCCCGGCTGGCACTGCGATATCACTGCCGCCCGCAAGTGGGAGGATCTGCCCCAGGAAGCCCGCGATTACGTTGAGTATCTGGAAAAGGCTATTGGCTGCAAGATCACCTACATCTCCGTGGGTGCCGAGCGTGAGGCCTACATCCACCACAACGTCTGATCCGCGCCACAGAACCCGCCGCATTGAAAAGGAAACGTGACTATGTTTGATATCATCACGGACAGCGCCTGCGACCTGCCCCCTGAGACGGCCGCAACGCTGAATATTGAGATCATCCCCTTCTATGTCTCGCTGGACGGTGAGCACTACCGCAAGGAAGGCAAGGAGATCGCCGTGCGCGATTTCTACCAGTTCATGGTAGATAACCCCGCGGCCTACCCCAAGACCAGCCTGCCTTCGCTGGAGGATTTTGAGACAGTCTTCCGGGCCCATGCCGAGGCGGGCCGCCCGGTGCTCTGCATCTGCTTTACCAGCAAGATGAGCGGCTGCGTGGGCAGTGCCCGCAACGCCCGGGAGCTGGTGCTGGAGGATTTCCCCGATGCTAAGATCGAGGTCATTGACAGCACCGCCGCCACCGTGACCGAATCCATCGTGGTGGAAAACGCGGTGGCCATGCGGGATGCAGGTTGTACGCTGGACGAAGCCGTGACCTGGCTGGAAGCGGAAAAGATCACCAACCAGATCTTCTTCACGGTGGGTAATCTGGACTACCTCATCAAGGGCGGGCGCATCGGCAAAGTCACGGGCCGTGCCGCCAATATTCTGGGCATCAAGCCCATGATCCTGTTCAAGGAGGGCGAGATCTTCTCCGCTGGTGTGGCCCGCGGCCGCCAGAAGAGCTTTGAGAAGGCCCTCGACCTGCTGATGACCTATCTGGCCGAACACAACGGCACGCCCGACGACTACTGCATCACGGTGGGCTACGGCTACGATGCCGACGAGGGCAAGCGGCTCTGGATGCAGACCCGCGCCGCCCTGCGCGCCAAGTACCCCACCTGCGAGTGCAATGTGGTCCTGCTGCAGATCGGTTGCACCATCGCCGTGCACACCGGCCCCTATGCGCTGGGCATGGGCGTGATGCGGCGGTGGAAAAAGGCTTAACCCCCATATAGTTTTCCCAGCTCCCCCCGAAAGGGGGAGCTTTTTTGATACCGGTTAAGCTCTGCTTTGTACAACCTCTCCGTCACGGCGAAGGCTGAGAAGTTTAGTAACGGCAGCAGCTTACGGCTCAACCCCCCAGTCACCTACCGGTGACAGCCCCCCTAATAGTGGGGCCCTTGGCAGGGAGATGACGTTTGACAGCAGAGGGAAACAGCAGCAAACCATAATGTATAACCGCAAAGTCTTCGGTTTCGCCAGAGGCTCCCCTACTAGGGCAACAACGACGACCGCCGCCAGTGGCGGAAACAGGGAGGAGTTGTTGGGGCAGCGGCCAGCAGGACGCGAGTGCAAAACTTTGCACGAAGCGGACGCTGGGAGCCGCAACCCGGACGCTGGCGAGCGAAGCGAGACTGAGGGGTTTAACGTACAAAAAAATCTCCCGATTCCGTTTGGAACCGGGAGATTTTTTTCAGCCTTGATTTTTACGATGCACGATCACAGAAGACGGTGACACGGGTCTTGCCGCCGTAGGTGCAGGTGTACAGCACCAGGGCGTAGCCGCTGTGTTCCACTTCCTCCACACTGTGGGGGTCAAGCACTTCGACCTTGTTCACGACATACTCATTCACGATGCCGTCCATATCGGTGAAGGTGACGCTGTCCCCCGTTGTGAGGGAGGTCAGCTTGCCGAAATGGCTCTCGTAGTTGTGCGCCGCAATGACCAGATCATCGGTGCGGGAAGAGCCGAACTGGCGGCAGGGGGCGATCTTCAGGCGGGGGTAGCTCCACTCGCTCATCACCGGCAGGTCAATGCCGATGGAGGGAATGGAGATCTCACCCACATATTCGTTGCCGTCGATCTCCACCACCGGGAGCTCGGGGTCCAAGGGGCCACTCTCTGCCTCCGGTTCCGGGGTCTCCACCTTCTGCTGAAGGTCGGCCACCACGGTCTGGGCCTCGGCACCGGCGTGGGCATCCTCGTAGCGGTTGTAGGCGTACAGGCCGCCAGCCGCCAGTAGGAGCACCACACCCAGCACGATGCAGACAAGCCCGGGGGATACTTTACGCATTCTTTTCACGTTTCTTGCTGCGCTCCATCAGGTAGGCTCCCACGGCCACCAGCACCAGACCGCTTGCCGTCAGAACAGGGATGGGCCAGTTCAGCTGACCGGTCTGGATCAGTTTGGGGCCTTCGGCCGGGCGGGCATCTGCCACCACGCTGGCCGGGGCGGTGGGCTCCGGTGCACTAGGGGTGGTGGTTTCAGTCACGGTCGGGCGGGCATCTGCCGGGGCCGGGTTCTCCGGCGTGGAAGGGGTGGGCGGGGTGACAGGATCAGGGTCATACGGGTCCGGGTAGTACGGGGTCTCGATGGCCTTGTAGCTGTTGTTGAAGGTGATGCTGCTCACCTTTTCGTCCATCAGGTCGGCCTGTGTGTGCACGGCCATCCGGGCCACCAGCTTGTCGTTGTCCCACACCACGGAAACGCGCAGATAGTACACGGTTTCATCGTAGGTGCCGCGGGTGTTGACACCGGCGTGCTGGCGCACGGTGTAAACGTAATAGCCGGGCTTGGTGTAGCTGATGGGGCCAAAGCTGCCGGTCTCGCCGTCGGTGATCTCCAGAGTGGTCACCTCGGGCAGGGGCGCATTGTCCACAGCCTCAAGTTCCACAGTCAGTGTTTCCTTTGGGAGAGGTGTTTCCCCCGTGGACTGAATGGAAACCGGAAGCTCCTGCAGCTGTGTATGCTGGTCAGCCGCGGTGGCCGCAAATGCCGCCGGCTGACACAGGCAGAACCCCAACGCAAGCGTCAGGAGTGCTGCCGCGATTTTACGGAACCTCATTTCATCCTCTCCTTTATGAATCCGACGCGGACGGGATCATCCACGCCAGAAGAATGGTGCGTGCATCGGTAAACTCCGTTGAACAGGTGGACAGCGCCAGCACCTGAGCGTCATCGCCCGCCGCTTTCATGGCGGCCAGCGTTTCGGTGTTCAGGTTCAGGGCGTTCTCCTGCGCAAAGGTGTACAACCCCTGCAGGTCGCTGTCCCAGCGCTGGGGCTGGAAGATCGCGCTCTCAGACGAAGGGACCAGCAGACATGCAAAGGTTTTAAGATCATAGGTGCGGTCGGGCAGGATCAGCTCACCGGTGGTGTTCTCTGCAAAGAACTCTGCGTCCTTGTAGAGATCCAGATCACCGAACATCTTGCTCTCTTCCATGTGGTGACCATACAGCAGAGAGTAGGGGTCGGTGAAGTTCTTGTCGCAGTTCACATCCAGAAAGATGCTGCCTGCCAGCGAGAAATCACCGTAGACATCGGTGTTCACATAGGTAAAGTTGTCCTCGCCCTGTACCACAGGGTAGTCGATGGCGGTGTTGTCCAGTGTGACCCACGCGCAGACATCCGGGTTGATGCCCAGCAGCTCCTCAAAGCTCGCGCCGTTATCCGCGCCCGCCTTGGGCTTGAACTGCAAAAGCTCTGCCTGAACATTGTCTGCGGCGGCGTACACCTGCGAGTTGTCCCACAGGGCATAGGCTGAATACGCCCCGGCGACCACCAGGAACAGCACGACCACCGCGCTCACCAGAAAGTCGGCTGCCCTCAACGCTTTTCTCTGCCAGTTGATACAGCCCACCTCCTAGCTGGCTTTCTTGGCTCCCCTGTTAGGGGAGCTGGCGCGAAGCGCCTGAGAGGTTTCTACCGGAAGCTGAACCTCTCCGTCAAAGCCTTGCGGCTTTGCCACCTCCCCTAGTAGGGGAGGCAAGTCAGGCATTACGTTCCAATTCAACAACACGTTTGTGTATTGTATCATGGATACGTTCGCAAACAGAATCGAAACAGCGGTCGATCTCAAGATTGGAAAACCTTAAAATCACAACACCATACTTTTCAATGATCGTATCACGTTCTTTATCGTAAGCCTCACCTTGATCTGTATAGTGCTGTGAACCGTCCAGTTCAATCACCAACCGAGCTGCCGGACAGTAAAAATCTGCAATAAACGAGTTAATTACACGCTGTTTGTAAATTTTTACCGGATATTTTCGGAGAAATAAATACCACAATTTCCGCTCATGCTGTGTCATTTCACGCCTGAGCTCTTTTGCCCGGAAATTCATTTCTCCATTGTAGGGCAGATTGGTGATAGACATAGGCCAAACCTCTCCGTCAAAGCCTTGCGGCTTTGCCACCTCTCCTAGTAGGAGAGGCAAGAAGGGTGCTGCTTCACGGTCAGCTTACGTGAACGGTCAACGCTGAGGCGTGTACTTGGCTCCCCTACTAGGGGAGCTGGCGCGTTAGCGCCTGAGAGGTTCTTACTCCTCGTCGCGGCGGCGCTTGTTCAGCATCAGGGCCACACCACCAATGGCAACGATGGCCAGCAGTGCAATGTAAGGAGCGTTGTCGAGGATAACGCCGGTGTCAACAAGAGCACCATTGTTATTGATATAGTTCACGCTCAAGGCGCTCTTCTGAGCAGATACACTGAAAGTGCCAGAAGAAACAATCTTATTGTCATCATTCACTGCGACACTCGTTGCAGCTGCATTATCCAGACCAACCTTCGTGGTATAATCGCCAAACTTAGCCTCAGAAACGGTATAGGTCACGCCGTTCGGAACGTTCGTAAATACAATAGAATCGCTATCAGTCAGAGTAAAGGACACCGTTGCGGTGGTAGCATTCTCAGCAAAAGTAATCTTGCCATCAGCATATGTGCAACCAGTTCCAGCCGTCACTGCTTCAGCAGTGCCTCCTACCGTTACTTCACTCTTCAAAATCTTACCAGTAGGTGCGGTAAAAGTAACATCAAAGCTAAATGCCTGATCACGATCACCCATAGAACCGGTAACCTTCTTGGTCACAGTCAGAGTACCTGCATCATAGGTATTTTCAATAGAACTAATTTTCTTGTCGGTAGTCTCGCCATTTTCGCCAGTGGTAACCTTATCAAAACGAACCTTGCACTGCAACACACTGCCCTGAGTATTATCAGCATCAGAGTTCACAACGTAAACGTGCATTTTGTAAGTTGCGGTGCTGTAATTCACACCAGCAACATTACCTTCACTTTCAGTAATCGTATAAACGTACTCGCCAACTTTCGAGTAAGTCGGCAGTGAAACGGCGATATTGCCAGTTCCATTATTAACATTTGCAGAAGTAATCGTGGGCAGAGCCAAACCAGTAGTCTTTGCTGCATCATTCTCTGCAATAATGGTAAAGTTGACAGTATCAGACGGAACCGTCATTCCGGTTTCATTTGCCGTCAGATTTTTTGGAATCGTAAAGTATCCACCATTATTAATTGCATCACCACTTGCGGCAGTCGCAAACGCTGCGGTTGCGCCGACGGTGAGCATCATGGCGGCAGCCAGAACGCCCGCGAAGAATTTCTTCAGTTTCATTGTTATTCCTCCCTAGTAAGAAATAGTTCGTACTCCTGTGCCGCGGCCCAAACTCCGCGGTTCACAGGCAGGATGCCGGCAGCTTCTTCCGGCTTCCATGGTATTACAAACTGCGTCGCCGCAGTAGTGTAATTACTTTTGCTTGCACATCCTCCAGCGGAACCGGGCCAAAGTCCCGGCTGTCCTCGGATTGTGTGCGGTAATCGCCCAGCACAAAAACGCAGCCTTCCGGCACCGTGTAGGGGTACTCCAGCGCGTCTTTTGCGTAGGTGGGGTAGAGGATCTCGCCGCTCTGCACCGCGCCGTTCACCACAAGGGTGCCGCTGTCGTCCAGAGCCACAAGGTCGCCCTCGCGCCCAAGGATGCGGCCCACCCGGAGCTTGCCGCCCTGGGTGTAGACCACAACGTCGTTTTTTGCGTAGGTTTTTTGCAGGCGGTAGCAGATGAGCAGGTCGCCATCCTTTACCGCGGGGAACATGCTGCTGCCCTTGGCCTGCGTGAGCAGGAACACCTGCGTGAACAGCACCCAGGCGCACAGCAGGATCACCACAATGCGGCCCAGCAGGCTGATAAAATCCTGCCGGTTCTCAGCGTCCAGCCTGCGGCGGCGCACCGCCTTTGCCCCCTGCTTCAGGGCTTCATTGTCCAGCGGGTGCATCGGAATGCGCCTCCTTTTGGGGGTCAGAGCTGTCAGATTCCGGGTTAAACCTCTCAGTCACGGGCTTCGCCGTGGCAGCTCCCCTAGTAGGGGAGCCCTTGGCAAAACTGTCAACTTTGGTGGGAGCCAGGTTTACGTTCCCGGGTTCACCACTGGCGGCGGTCGTTGTCGTTGCCCTATCAGGGGAGGTGGCAAAGCCGTCAGGCTTTGACGGAGAGGCTTCCAGCAGCACATTGTACCTTGTGCGCTCGGCGCGGATGGCGGCTTCGTACAGGGCGTAAAGCTCTTCCAGCTTCTTCCACATTGCCGCTTCGTCCACGCCGCCCAGCAGGTTCTTGCGGAATTTCACCGTCCGGAACCACTGGATGATCGCTTCCTGCTCCGGGCTGATACAGCTTTCCTCTGCACCGGCCAGCCGCTGGGGCGCTTTCTTCTTCGCCATGCGGTCAGCCCCCTTTAGTCATCTTCCTTACGGCGCTTGCGCAGCATCAGCAGGGCCACGCCGCCAGCTACCACAGCAAGGATGACGATGTAAGGCAGGGTGTCGAGGAGGACACCAAGGTCAGGCTCGAGAGTTCGATGGTTGGTGAAGTCGATTTGTTTAGCGTCCGTACCAATCGTCACACTTACTTCTCGCCCATTCTCAGGTGTTCCGGAACCAACCACATAGCTGGTCTCGTACTTTTCGCCCTTATAATCGTCCTCTACAACCTTGTACTCGCCACTCGGCAAATTTTTGAAGGTAATCGTAGCACCGTCTTTCAGAGTAAACTTGCCATTACCATCATTCAACCATTGAGCACCATCACTAACCTCGATATTATCCTCAGTGATGTTGTTTACTGGTTTACCATCTTTGGTAATCGTAAAGGTAAAGGCTTTGTTGGTATCGCCAAGTTTACCGGTAACGGTTTTGGTAACAGTCAGGTTTGCGGAAGCAGGCACATACTTTGCGTAGAAGGTTGTATCTGCACTAATGGTATCCTCTGTAAAATTGAACTTGCTTTCAGATGTAAAGTTCTTATCCGTATACCATCCTTCAAATTTATAAACGGTTCCATCCGCTGTTTCTTTTGTTGCCGGGCAATCTGCTTCAGTTTGACCTGCGCGGAGAACATCCGGACGATCGATATTACTCAGCGAAATCGAAGTACTCCCTTCTGGGACAGTAAATGCTCCGCCATAATCACGCACTGGAGCAAAGGTATCTTTACCCACATCCTGAACCATAAACTTGACGTTGATGTGCGTTGTATCATGGAGTACTATCAGACCATCCAGACGGTACGTCATTTTTTTATCACTGACCGACGTAATCGGAGATTTATATATGCCCTTCGTGTATGTGGGTTTATAGTTCTCTTCACCCGTCCAGTCTCCATCCTCGCCGTTTTTGCCAGTATTGGCTCCACCCACAGCAACGACCTCGTACCATTCAATTGTGTACGTGCCTACATTATTCGCTTTCGTTGGATCCTTCTCAATTTCTTTTTGGATTTCTTTCGGGAGTGATTCGTAATAGTAATCCTTGTATTTGCCATCCTGTTTAATCGGAATCACAGGAAACTGTCCGGAATTAACTATAATTTCAGTTCCCAACTTCGTATCAATGTCGGCCGTGTCATAAATTGAGGTACGTTCCTTGTATGTACTCGGAGCAACTACATTCGAAATTGTACCAACGGCCATGCCGTTCCACGCTTTATTTTCAGCTTTATTACCATAGTAATCACCCGAATAGCCCAAAACCTGCGTGTAAACATAAAGATTGTAAGGAGATGTCGTTGTAGTGTTCACAACCTCAATATCATCCAGTGTATCAGCATTAGTTAGCTTACTCTCAGCTTCACCATAGCGATGCTTAATCTGCACATGGCCTGCCGTGGTAAGCTTTAGCTTCACGGTTTTATATTTATCGCCCCATCCCTCAACTGAACCAACAAACTCAGCTGTACCTTTTGTAACTATCCATTTATGATAATAACTACTCTTTCCGTTATTGGAATGCAGTGTAATCGTTGCACCAACCGGAACTTTTGTATCACCCTGAATGCTACTGATCGTAGCAATTCCATCATTCACATTCGGGTACTCAACGCCATCGATCTCAATGCTGACGATCTCAATGCCGTCACTATCGCAGTCTTCACTTCCCTGATCCGGATATTCCAGCGCAATCACAAAGGGGCTGAAGCTGGTGGTCTCAAAGGTCAGTGTGCCATTCTCATAGCTGACAACATCCAGTTTTTCCACGGTATTGTCGTCTTTCTGGTGGAGCACCTTCAGTGCATCGGCAGTGAGCGCTCCCTCTTCTTCCATTGCCGCAATTTCCGGCAGTTTGTCCAGACCGGAGACGGTGACGGTAGCCTTCTGGCCCTTGGCAGGCTGCACCGTTTCGCCCTTGGCGTTCTTGGGGGAGATCTTCAGGCCCAGAATGGGCATCATTTCCCCAAAGCTGTCCTCGTGGCTCTCATAGAAGCTCTCCATATCATCATCACCCATGTGGATGACGCTGAGGCTATGGGCGGCAGAGGGCAGGTTTTTCACCTCCACCGGCAGGGTTGTGGTTTTCGGGTTACCTTTCTCGTCCTCGTAGGAAGCAGAAGCCTTGGCAGTCAGATCCACAGGCACGGGGTTCTTGTCCACCAGATCCTCGTGATCCACGTCCTCTTCCTCATCGGAGCCCACGGTACCGTCCTTCCATGCGGCATAGACGTTCACGGTGGTGGTCTTGTCGTCCAGAATGTTGCTGGTGGGGTCGGTGAGGTTCAGGCGCACCCGGTTGCCAAACTCGTCCAGCGTGTACCAGTAGTCAAACAGCCGCAGTTCGCCCTTGGGGTCCCGGTTGGAGGAGGGGTTCTCGATGTAGCTGCTGTAGTCCGCGATGGTCTCTGCCCGGGGCACAGCCTGAATAAAGTACAGGTTCCACAGAACCTCACCGTTCCGGGCCAGATACTCGCTCTCCGTCATATTGTTGATCTGTGCCTGAGCGGTAATGTCCTGCAGGTCAAGGGTGTTCAGCTCCCTCAGCCAGAAGCGGTAGACCACCATATCCTGCAGCTTTTTGATCTCGTCGCCGGAAACGACCACTTTGTCATCAGGCTTTTCCACCACGTCGTCCTCGCCGGACCACTGGGTCTCGGTGCTGGAGCTGGGGTCGGTACTGGTGCTGGTGCCGTAGTCAATAACGGTACCCCACTCTGTTTCCTTAACGGTGGGGCCGCCTTCGAGGTTGTCCTCGCCGCCCTCTACGGGCCGGGAGGCTTCCTCCTCGCCGAAACCGCCAAATTCGTCGTCAGGATAGGATGCCTCGCCGTCATCTACGGGCCGGGAGGCCTCTTGATTAACCTGAGGATCGATCAGACCCTCCGTTGCAAACACCGGCACAAGGCAGGTGCAGATGACCGCAAGCGCCAGACAAAGCGCAAAAACGCGCTTCACCAGCCTATCTTTTTTTCCGTGATGATTTTTCCGCACAGTGGAGCCCTCCCTGCATCATAGTATTTTTGGCAAAACCGGAGGAAAAGATATCCAACTTTTGTCGGTTTTCTTTCCCTTGGCAGGTTATTTTTACCAGACACATCATTATCGTAATTATAGCATGTATATCCAGTATTTTCAATAGTGAAATTTTATTTTCCCTTCCCCTTTTCAGACAAAATATTCTGCGATATACAGCACGTTATGAACCGTCGCAATATCATTGCGGGGAGTAGAACAGTCCGACTTATCCGCACGCCCGCCGCATTGATATATCACGCAGTTTTGTGTTGTATCTTCGCAGTTTCACTCTCTATAATACATGAAACGCAGATTCCTTTCACTTTTTTCGAGATTTTTTGAAAAAAGTTTTCGGAGCCCTCTCAGTCTCGCAAAGCTCGACAGCGTCCGGGTTAAACCTCTCAGTCACGGGCTTCGCCGTGACAGCTCCCCTAGTAGGGGAGCCCTTGGCAGGCCGTCGCGTTTTCGGGGTCTGGCGCTTCGCTCCTTTTGGCAGTGCTGGCGTAATGTTCGCCTCTGCGGTAGATGATGCTCTTGGAGCGCCAGCGATCAGATTGAAAAATGAATCTCATGCCAAGGCCTCCCCTACTAGGGGAGGTGGCATCGAGCGTCAGCGATGATGACGGAGAGGTTTTGCACCAAAAAGCGCCCCCATCACTCAAAGGAGCAATGGGGGCGCTTTACCATATTACAATGGGTTCCGCTTACTCAGCCTTGGGGGCTTCGGGAGCCTTTGCTTCCTCAGCCTTTGCGGCGGGCTCTGCCGGAGCGGCAGGAGCGGCAGCGGGCTTCGGAGCCTGCTTCACCACGGGCTTGGGGGGATTCGGATCGTCCTTCAGCGGGAAGAGGATGATGTGCTTGGGGCACTTCTGGGCGCACATGCCGCAGCCCTTGCACTTGTCGTAGTCCACACGGGCCACGCCGTCCACAACGTGGATGGCATCAAACTTACAGGTGCGCTCGCACATGCCGCAGGCAATGCAGGAAGTGGTGCAGGCCTTCATGGCAACGGGGCCCTTATCCTGATTGGAGCACATGACCACGGGCTTGCGGGGGCCGCCAGCGTCGATCATAATGACGTGCTTGGGGCAGATGTTGGCGCAGGCACCACAGCCGGTGCACTTGTCCTTGTCCACCTTGGCCACACCGTCCACAATGTGGATGGCATCGAACTTACACACCTTGGTGCAGTCGCCCAGGCCGATGCAGGCAAAGGTACAGGTCTTGGGGCCGCCGTACAGGGTCGCGGCAGCGGCACAGGTCTGGATGCCCTTATACTCGTAGCTGGGCTTGCAGTGCTCGGAGTTACCCTGGCACTGGACCACAGCCTTCTTCTCCACAGCGCTTGCCTCGCCGCCCATGATCTTGGCAATGGCGGCAGCAGCCTTGGGGCCGCCGGGGGCGCACTTGTCGCAGGGAACGCCGTCCATAACAACGGCCTTTGCGTAGTCGGCACAGCCGGCGTAGCCGCAGCCGCCGCAGTTTGCACCGGCCAGGCAGGCAGAAACTTCTTCAATACGGGGGTCTTCCTCAACCGCCATGAACTTTGCGGCCAGCACCAGAACAACGGCACCGATCGCGCCCACGATGGTACAGAGGATCACAGCAGATACAATATTCATAATCCTGTTCCTCCCTTACAGCGTCACGTTGAACAGGTTTTCGACGAGGCCGCCGAAGCCCATAAAGGACAGGCTGGTGATGGCTGCTGCGATCAGGGTGATGGGCAGGCCCTTGAAGGGTGCCGGGGGATCGCAGGCTTCCACACGCTTGCGCACGCCGCTGAACATGACCATGGCCAGCATAAAGCCGACACCTGCACCCACGGCACAGACCAGAGCCTCAATGTAGGCAGCGGCAAAGCCAAGGGTAGCAACGTCTGCGCCGTAGTCGTCCACGACCAGAATGGTCACGGCCAGCACGCAGCAGTTGGTGGTGATCAGGGGCAGGTAAACGCCCAGAGAATTGTACAGTGCAACAACATACTTCTTCAGGAAGATCTCGATGAACTGCACCAGCACTGCAATGACCAGGATGAACACGATGGTCTGCAGGTAGCCCAGGTCAGCAGGGTTCAAAATAAAGATCTGGATGGGGAAGGTGACAGCCGTTGCCACCAGCATAACAAAGATAACAGCGCCGGACATACCAATGGAGGAATCCAGCTTCTTGGAAACGCCCAGGAACGGGCAGATACCGTAGAACTTCACCAGCACGTAGTTGTTCACCAGGATCATGCTGAAGAAGATCGCAGCAAGTTTGACTAACATCTTATTCTGCCTCCTTCTTCAGGTTGTCGAGGTCGCAGCAGCTCTTGCGCTCAATGCGGGCATCCAGCTTGCCTTCCAGCCAGACGCAGCCGGCCATCAGCACGCCGTAGCAGAAGAATGCGCCGGGAGCCTGGGTCATAATGCTCATCTTGGCCATGCTCTCGGGCAGGACCTGGAAGCCCAGCCAGGTGCCGCTGCCCAGGATCTCACGGATGGAGGCCATCAGCACCACGGTGAGGGTGTAGCCGATGCCCATGCCGATGCCGTCCAGTGCGGAATCCACCACATTGTTCTTGCAGGCAAACATCTCGGCACGGCCCAGAATGATGCAGTTGACAACGATCAGGGGCAGGAACACGCCCAGTGCGGTGTACAGGCTGTCCATGTAGGCGTGCATCACCATCTGAACGATGGTCACGAAGCCTGCAATGATGACGATGTAGCAGGGCAGATGGACTTTAGCGGGGATCACGTTGCGCAGCAGCGAGATCAGGATGTTGGAGCACACCAGCACGAAGGTGAAGGCTGCGCCCATGCCCAGCGCGCTGGAAACTGCCGTGGTAACAGCCAGGCAGGAGCAGGTGCCCAGAACCAGACGCAGAACGGGGTTTTCTTTGATGATGCCGTTGGTAAGGATGCTTACCTTGGA
>ENA-UOJL01000557-UOJL01000557.1-human-gut-metagenome-genome-assembly--contig:-P47-NODE-557-length-51967-cov-12.451495_pt1 | contig 51967 bp, 31 predicted proteins | sample MGYA00242347_ERZ723894 | MGnify/ENA metagenome assembly ERZ723894
CGCAGGGTTCAAGTCCTGTTTTGCATGAAAAACGGTCAAAAGACAGCACAAAATCAAAACCTGTTTTGAGGGTGCGTAAAAGTCCCGTTTTTGCCCGAAAAATAGCAAAAAACCTCGGAAAACATATCGTTTTCCGAGGTTTTTGCCGTGGACAGCATTTTTATCCACGAAACATGGTCTATGCAACGAAATTTTAACTAACACTATTTTGACGAATCTGCTATTTGCTATTATTCCCCAAGGCTATTTACCTTGTACTAAACTGAATGTGTCGTTTTCTTGGTTCTTCATTAAAATGTCCCTCTTTGTTTCTTACTTATGTACGGTTGCGAGCCTTACATTCAGTTTAGCACAAAGGAGCTTTTTGGTATACCTGCATCTTGCTGCTGCTTAAGCCTTTGTTGTTTTCCTTTTATCCACCGGCATAGCCGGTGGGTTTGTTTTAATGATTAAAAGGAATGAGTCCGGTTGAGTACCGAACTCATTCCCAAACAATTTAATTTTTTGTCCAAACTTTTGGGTTCATTTATAGAAATATTTTTACGTTGTTATTTATTTCTACTAATTGACTAATGCCATCTTGAATTCGATCTTTGATTTTCCTTTCTAAAGGATCTATAGAAAATGAACTGTCTATAGAAACATAACCAATAACATTTATTCCATTTTGAGCTATATATTCAGCAATACCTTTTATATCAATCATATCCCAATTTAAAAAGCTTGATTTAAGCAATTGATTTGTTAGGGAACTGTGTTCCAAAAGATAATTTAGCATTTTTGAAATATTTTTTATATAAACGTTAGAATAATTATAGTTATCGGTTTTAACAAAAATGACCGGCGAATCTTCATTATCGCCTGCTTGAATTGCCCAGGCATATGTTTCTAAAGATTCAGCCCCATCGAACGATTCAATTCCCCATGAGTCTCGGAAAGAGCATGCTTCTTCCATTGAGAGAGTTCTATTCAACGCAAAGAGAAGGGTTCCATATGTAAGATATGTTTGGTTTGTGCTTTGCGTTAAGATGTCATCCCACTGCATATTTGTCTTGAAGTCAGCGTTTGTTGTCAGTAAATTATGCACTCCAAAGTATTTATAATAGAATTTTTCATCGGTAGTCTTGCTTGCTTGTTTCATTGGATTTGGCAATACTACTTGTATGCTATTACCAAAATATCGAAGATAGATTTTTTCATAAAATCTTTGATATTTTATTCCGCTAACAGAGCTTTCAACTTTTTTAAGCCCTTCTACTTTGGATACCAGTTGATCATCATATATGCCGAAAGCTCTATGGTGTAACCCTCCTTCTTGTATAATTGGAGTTCCTCGTGCAAATAATTCTGTCAAATATTGTAAGCAAGTTATGCTTTGACTTCTGGAATTTGTTGAAGGCTTTAGTATTGCGGCCATACAAAAATTTACTACAAGCGTTAATATCATTATTCCCAGTAACCACAAGGAAGTTCTTTTAATAATTTTACTTTTTTTCATAATACTAAATTGAACTCCTAAGTATAGTAGTACAGAATCTCTATAATATAATTCAGATTTTATCACTCAATTTTCACATGGTTTTCGCTCGTATTATAATATAGTAATTTGTAACTGTCAATAGCTTTTCTTTAATTGCTTGTCCTGAACTGAAGTATATCGGTTCTTTGTTTATGCTTTGATTTTAAAATATTGAAACTTTAAAATTATTTTGGTAATTTATGGAGAATAAATTCAATTTACGTTATAAGCGCTCCACCAAATCAAAATAATCCGAACCTTTTGATTTCAACCGATCGGTTCGGTTTTTATTATCGGAAACAAAAATTCGGGGCTTGCGGATATTCCGCAAGCCCCAAAATGCTATTTTTCCTCACACATACCGATTAAATCAAGCAAAGATTCGTATGCCGACATACGCTGTGCTTCCTTTTTAGAGTTTGAATCATTACAGAACGATCTGCCGTTTTCTTTGACAAAACATTTGCAACTCCATACCGCACTCCCGTTCTCATCATAGCCTTGTCTGAAAGTATAAAGAGGTTTTGTTATCAACTTTTTTTGATAAAGCTCGTTTAATTGCCTTATGGATTGGTTTTTATCGGGATCGCCGACGGCTTCCAGGATCGGATCGATGACATCTCCCCTCATCTTAAGCCATTCGTAAAAGCATTCGGCACATTTTTCCCGTGCCTCCGCATTATTATTTCCGTACCCGTTAAAATATTCCCGTTCAAAAACCAATTGACATTTATGAAACCCTTTGCCGTTTTCATGGCCCCCCGCATGCGGTTCTCCGACAGTTGTTTCGACGGCATTCAGATATTGATAATGCGGCAATTGTCCTCTGTTTGTCTGAAACCATTCCTGCACCATTCCCACATAATTCTGATTGTTTTCCAAATCATTCTCAAAATATGATTCGAAATCGATCATGGACTCAACAACCTGAGTAATCGTATCCATATTCCAATCGCAATCCAGAGCAACGGCCCCAACAATAGCTTCAAACAAATCTTCCTTAACGGATGTGCTGTCTTGCCTGTTTTGCTTTGTATCTCCTTGGCCCATGATCAGATAATTTTGAAAGCCGAGCGAATCCATCGCCTTTGACAGGGCTTGTTTTTTTACCAGGTCTTGTTTGATATCGGTGAATTTGCCTTCGCCGTATCTCGTTTGAAAGTGTTTCGGATTTCGGAGCTTAAACTCCGACCATTCTTTATCTTCCGTAATACCACCAAATTGCTCCATCATAATGCGAACAACCGCAAAATCCAATGCCTTATCTCCGATAAATTCCAAAACTTCGTTATTTTGTCCGCCATGTTCTTCGGAATATGATTTTCTGATAAAGGCCTGTTGCAACAGATCCTTATTTTTAAATTCATAACCGATAGTTTTCTCAATTTTGCAAAAATCCGACATAAAAAAACCTCCAAGGTCAAAAATTTTACTTGGAGAACAAAAAAGACCTGCTGAGGGCAGTATACTCCCCGTCCCGCAGGTCTGATAAGTCAAAATAACAATTATAAATCAACCCGACTTACTGCCTTCCTTGGCCCACCCGAAAAGCCTTTGGAAAATGCAGTTAGTATTGCTAATTTATATTTGGTATTTTAATCGATCGGCCTGTCTCCAAATATATTGACATTATAACACATAAAAACTGAAAAAGCAACTGCAGAATAAATTTTTTTTCAGACTTGCGAGGCCTTGTGGAATTTTTGCAAGACCTCGCAAGTCTTTCCTGAAACTTTTTATACTCTGCACAGCTTTTGATCCCTTTGAAACACCCGTCTTTCCCCTTCCTTGGAGGAAAGACAGAACATTAATCGGCAAGAACCTCCAATACACCTGCCATAACAAGGATTTCATAATTTTTGGTAACGTCCTTACCTCGGGAATTACAGACGGAGACTTCCGAAACTTTATTGAGAACTTTTCCGATGTCCGTAATGCTGCCGTTTGTCTTTACGGAAAGTTCCTCTCCGTCCGCCAAAGTGCCGCGTGAAATCCAATACCCACTGTTTGTAAGCGGCGTCCCGTCATATATTTTCGTTTCGGACATCGTACTGATCGTGATCTTGCGGCGGCTGACCATCAATGAATTTTCCATCTCGTAATGGATGACAAATTCATCTGTCCTGTCCCGTCCGCTTTGGTCGATAATGGTATACGGCAGCGACTCTATGACAGACGCGTCCAGAACGCCAGCATCCACCAAATAAATGCCCGCCAACGACAAATCCAGTTGAAACCCTGAAGGCAAACCGCTGACGGTATACTCGTCGGCCCCGTACATCAACGGCGTCCCGTCATAATATTTCTGCAAACTGTATGGCTGAACCGTGATCACCATTTCTCTGACGACCCTCAGTTCTCCCGTAACGTAACGGAAACGTATCCCTGTTTCACGCCTGCCGTCCGGCGTATACAATTCAAATTTCACAATTTGACTGAAGGAAGTTCCGATCTCCGTCTGACTGCCGCTGAACTGCGCCGAATATGTATAGCCGTCCTGCAAAAGTTCACGGAAATAATATGCGTTATCACCCGCACACCCGACAACAGTCTCAGGGTACAGCGGGCTTCCGTCGTATTGTTTGATCTCATCCGCAGGACTGATCCATATCTCGCCCGGTTTTCCTTCGATCCCCGAACCGCCTCCGAACACAGGCCCTGCGCCCGTAACTTCTACCTGCACCCATCCGAACCCGTCGATGTAAACCTCTGCCCACGCATGCGCATTATCGGCGGTGATCTCCGTCCATGTGCCAGCCGCCGTTTCTCCCGCATACCCGATCGTATAGCGCGCAGGGATCCCCAAGGTTCGGTACAACATCACTGCCGCACTCGCAAAATGCTGGCAAATCCCCTCTCTGTAATCCCGCAAAAAGCTGACCACCACATCGCTTTCCCGGTTCAGCATTGAGTTATATTTAAGATTGTAAGTTGCTGCATTCTGAATATAATTCGCAACCTTCTTCACGATATCGGGATCGTTTCTGTCAAAACTTTGCTGTTCGATCACGGTATTCAGGTAAGCCCGCGTAGATCCCGGCACAAAAGTATAATTCTGCCGCACAAATGCCCTGTACGCCATTTCTTCCGCCGCATACGCTCCGCTGTTTGCCGCCGTTTTGCCGTCCGCAACATAATCATAAACATAGTACTTTAAATGGACGCTCTTGCTGACATCTCCCTGATAAAGCACATCGCTCATCTGGATCTCATAATCATATTCTCCGCCTGCCAGATAGTACGGAAGCACATAATCGCCGCCCAAAAACTCGATCTCAATGTCGGAAGCGCTCCCGCCAGTCTTCTGCAATGCCATGCCCGGCAGATAGTTCATACTGTAGGTATTTTCCAGCCAAGCGCCGTAGCTTTCCGCCTGCTGCCAATCCCTGCCCGTATAATCGCCGAAGCTCATCAGCCGCAAATATACCATGCCGCCCGCTTGAGAATTTACCTTCAGAGCGACCGAAGCCGCACCGCCCCCGCCGATTTCGCCACCGCCTTCGCCGCCTTGACCGGAGCCGCCGCCGAACTGTCCGCTCGTATCCAGGTTTCCTCCCTGTCCTTTATAATCCGACCAGGTTATTTCCAGCAATCCGTTGATATAGCTGATCGTATAATTATCCGTCGTTTCCGTGCCGTCCTGCCGATAGATCTCCACTTCCTGCACATTCTGTTTCATCCCGATATCCATGATATACGTGCTTTTTGCCGTATGCGTATATTCGCCTTCCGCCAGCGGATACCTGCTGATCTCCGAAATTTCATGACCGTTGTCGCTATGCACTCTTCCGTCGAACGGCCAGGAATTGCTGTTCGTTTCGATCACGATCGGACGGGGATTCACTTTCAACGTACCGAACCGACACAATACCCGTACCACGGCCGTAACATCTGCTCCGGCAAAACTTGTTACCTTGTACGAAATGCTGTTTTCCGACTCACCGACATCGGTCTGCGTTCCGACACACGAAACCTCGACGGTATAAGTATCGGGCAGCGTATTTTTCAAAGTATAATCCGCACAGGTAAGAGGCGTACCGTCATATATCTTTTCCGCACTGCCCGTTATGATCTCCAACTGTCCTTCCGGTATCTGCACGGTAAGGATCCCGTAGTTTTCTCGGATCTCATAATTAGAAGTAACGTCGCGCCCGTTTTCCAAAATGCGCACTCTTTCGATCGTATTTTCGCTCTGCCCTATCTCCGTCTGCGACCCGGAATACAGAACATCCGCCTTTTGTCCGTTCACCAAAGCAGAAAACAAACCTTTTCCGGGAACGATCTCGCATGTGTGCTTTGTCAAAGGCGTACCGTCATACATTTTTTCGGCGGAGGATGTTGCCACGCTGATGGGACGGGGCAGAACTTCAATGATGCCTTCCGCACAGGAAATCGAATAATTGAAAGTTATATCCCGACCGTTTTCAAAAATGCGGACGGAATCCTCCACTATGACATTTGCAACTTTGCCGACGTCCGTTCTGGATCCCTCCGTTTTTAACGTATAGGTATGCCAGGACAGCAAACCTTCCTCGCCGCTCTCTCTTTGCGCTGTTGCACTCATCAGATGCACAGGAGTTCCGTTATAATAGACCGATTCGCTTACTGCCGTAAACAACACAGGGCGCGGCGTAACAACGAGGTCTCCCTTCACAACCGTTACCGAATAATCGAACGTTTTGTCAGCGCCGTCGGAGTTATAGATAATAATGTTTTGCAATCCGCATTGACTTGTGCCGACGTCCGTCTGCGATCCGCTCGATTCATAGTACAGGGAATGCCCTCCGACAATGGCAGGCGTGTACTCCGACGAAACCGTAACGTTTTCCGAAACGAGCGGCGTACCGTCATACACTTTTTCCCTGCTTTCCACCTGCAAAACGATCGGGCGCGGCGTAACTTCCAAGACGCCCGGATTCTGGTTGATCTCATAATCGCCGCTGATATCCGCGCCGTCTGCATCAAATACGCTGAATTGAAGTTTGTTTTCCACCGTCCCGACATCTTTTGCTACAGAAATCGAGACCGTTCGGATAACATGCCCCTCTATCCATATGTAAGGGCTTTCCTTTGATACGGCAAATTCATTCATAAAATGCGTCTGCCCGTCGTAAACCCAGACACCCGAAGTAATATCCGCCGTAACAGGGCGGCGCAGAACGCGCAGTGTCCCCGTTTTTATCGATATCGAATAATTGAATGTTACATCTCTTTCGCCGTCCGCGATCTTCACGTCCGCAACGGTGTTAAAAGATTCTCCCGCATGTGTTCGCTCCCCAACCATTTCTACGGATATGGTATGACCTTCCGCAAGCGCAGGCCCGTAATCACAATACACCGCAAAATCGCCGCATAGAAGCGCCGCAGCGTCATACACTTTTTCCGCACTGCCCGATTCCACCAAAATCGGGCGCTGCAGCACCGTAAGCGTGCCTGTCGCATACGTTACCGCATAATTTTCCGTAACGTCCTTTTCACCTTCGCGCACATAAAAACTCTGCACGGAATTTTCCGAACTGCCCACGTCCGTCTGCGATCCCGCATTGACGGAAATTCCCGTATGGCCTTGCACGAACGCGGGCCCGTACTCACAGCTCAACGTAAACGCATCGGAAGAAAGCGGTTTGCCGTCGTAAATCTTTTCTGCGCTGCCCGCCGTTACGGTGATCGGACGAGGCAGTATTTCCAGATCGCCCCACGCATAGGAAAGACTGTAGTTTTCCGTAACATCCCTGCCGCTTTCATCGTATATACGTGCCTGCACTACATTTTCTGCATTTCCCGCTTCCGTTACCAGCGTTGCGGAAATCGTCTTTGCCGTATCGCCCTGTGCCAGGGAATAACTGCTGTCGGGCGAAACGCTTATGCCGCCTTCAGAATGCGCCTTTCCGTCATAGATCCAGCTGTTGTCTGCCGAGCGCAAAAGGACGGGCCGTTTTATGATCTCCAATCTCCCATACGTATAAGAAATGTCGTAATTTTGCGTAACGTCCTTCTGATTTTCATCCGAAATACAGATCGTCGTTCTATTTTCACTGATCCCTGCATACCGCACGGTATACGGAACCGAAACCGATGCCGTGTGCCCTTGCAGGAGTCCTTCCGTTTCGCTTGCGTCCGCTACTATGAATTGATTGTCGGTATGCTCCAGCCCGTCATACATCCATGTACCGCCGCCCGTCGTAACGGATACGGGACGCGCATCTATATGCAAAATGCCCGCATCATAAAACACGGAATAATTATCCGTTACCTCACGCTCTTTGTCCCAAACGGCAAAGCGTATCAGGTTCTGCGTATCGCCCGCGTTTTCCGCCTCGCAAAGCTGTGCAATTTCGATCGAATGCCCTTCCAAAAGTCCGCTTCCGTCCTTCGCGTCCTGCACGCGGTACTCCCCGCACACAAGCGGCTCACCGTCATACAATTTTTCAGCGTCGCCCGTCTCGATATACAGCGGACGTTTTTCCACCGTCAGCTTTCCCGGAATGATCTCGATCGCATAATTATCCGTTACATCCAGTCCGCTGTCTTCCCTGACGACACGAAGCTTCGGGATGTTCTCCGCCTCACCGGCTTCCGTTCGCTGTGCGCTAAATGTTGCCACCAGCCTGTCGCCTTCTGCCAAAGGAGTTTCTTTGGACAACTCATACCCGTCAAACATCAGGGGCGTTCCGTCATAGACACCGCTTTTGTTCTGAACCGCAACTGTGATCTTTCTCTGTTGAAAGCCGATTGTTGCCGACACAGGCTGAAGATCATAGCAATCGGTTACATCGTTACCTTGCGAATCCCGTACCAAAACCGCTTCCCGCACGGGAATAACGGTCGTTTCCTGTGCCGACAGATCGCCGTAAATAAAACGGGAACAGGAAATTGTGTCCGAATACGCGAGATCTGCCGAGACGTTCGGAGTATCCCCGTAGCCCACCGTTGCTCCCTCCGCGCGGACTTTTGTTTCCTTCGGCAAAACGGAAAACGAATATTCTTTCCCGTAGCGCCAGATTCCGAAAGGGCCTTCCGCTTTGGCACGCACCCGATATTCCCCGACGCGTACGGGAAAATCTTCCGACCAATTTCCCGACCCGTTTCGTGCAAATTCGTAATGCACGTCCGCAAAAACCGCGTCCGCTTCGTAACTGATCGCTTCTCCGTAACACACTGTTTCGGGACAAGCGGCAACGTCATAGACCATTCCGCGGATCCCGACAAGGACAGAGATTGCCGCCGCTATGGACGCCAGTATCGCGATCCATAAAAATCGGTAACGCTTTATGAAATTGAGAACGGCCGCATATTTTTTTACTTTGCGGCGATATTCTTCGTACAGCAAACTCCTCTCCTTTTTATAGTAAAAGTAACATTGTATTGCACACGTAATTTTTTGTCGCGTATCAGGCCATGACCTGCAAAATACCGCTGACAAGTATCAATTGATAGTTTCCCGTTACGTCGTTGCCCGCCTCATCCGTGATGAGCACATCCGCAATAATATTTTCGCTCCGCCCCGGCTGCGTCTGCGAACCTTCCACTCTGACCGCTATGGATTGACCGTCCGCCAACGCTTCCGCTTCGTTCTCGATCGTGTACCCGGCATCCCGCAAAGGAGTCCCGTCAAAAAATTTCTGATTGCTGTTTGCAATGATCGTGATCGGGCGGGGAAGTATCTCCAACTCTCCGCATTCGCGGTTGACCTTATACACATCCGTAACGTCTTTCCCTGTCTCATCCACAATACGTATGGTAAAAGTATTCAAGACCTTACCCACATTCACACAACTGCCCGTAGCGATAAGAGTTTCTATCCGATGACCGTATAAAAGTTCGCCCACCGTTTCGCACATGTTCTGCGTAAGCGGTATGCCGTCGTAAACTTTTGTTGCGCCCTGCGTCTTTATTGTGATCTCCTGCAAATATACCTGCAATTTTCCCGCCGCAAAACGTATGTTATAGGTATCCGTAACGTCTTTCCCCGTCGGATCATACAGGCAAAAGGATCGGACAGATGTCAGGGAAATTCCCGCATCCCTCCGGCTTCCCGTAACTTCCGCCGTATAATAAAATCCCCTTTGCGTGAGCTCGCTCAGCCCCTGCAACTGCCCGGACGGATAGAAAGTGGTTACGCCGTCGTATTTCATGTATTCCGTAACGGGGCGGATCACCAAGTCAAAATTATTCTCCGAACCGCCGCCTTGCTGCCCTCCCGTTACTTCCACCTGGATCCATCCGACGCCGTCCAAATACACTTCCGCCCATGCGTGCGCCAGGTCTGCCGTGATATCCGTCCATTCATACGCCGACAGCTCGGCAGCATAACCGATCGTATAGCGCGCAGGGATCCCCAACGCGCGGTACAACATGACCGCCGCACTCGCAAAATGCTGACAGATCCCCGACTTATATTGACTGAGAAAACTTACGACTATATCGGTCTGGCCGTCCAGCGATTTGTCATACGCAAGATCATATTCAGCCGCACCTCGGACATATTCCGCCACCAAACCGATCAACGACTCCGTATCCCCTTCCAGATGCTGTTTTTCGATCACAGTATTGAGGAACTCGCGCGTGGATGCAGGCACCGATAAATAGTTCTGCCGCACATAGTCGGCGTATTGTTTTTCCTGTTGCGCATACGCGCCCAAAGAAGCGGACAGCCATCCGTCTGAAAGAAAGTCATAGGAATAATAATACATTGCGTATTCAGAAGTAGTGTCTCCCGTATAAACGACATCGTTCCCCTGCACCGCATAATTGAGCAAAGCGGCATCCGGATAATAGGGCAAAAGATAATCGTTGCTGTTGGGTCGGATCTTCATTTCCAAACTTGTATATCCTGCATTTTTCAGCGCAATGCCCGTCAGGTAATTCATTCCGAAACCGCCGGGCAATGTATTATCATACGCCGCTGCCTGTTCCCAGCCTGCTCCGTTGTAATCGCCGAAACTCATCAGGCGCAGATAAACTTTTCCGTCCTCTTCCGCATAAACCTGTGCAGCGGGGATATCCGTGTTTTCCGCAACCATTCCGGAGCCTATATTTCCGCCCGCATTCAGCTTTGCACCGTCGCCTTTTCCGCTTTCCGTTCCGCCCGTTTCGCCTGTTCCGCTGCCCCGTACGACAAGTGCCCCTTCCTGCAGCTTGATATCATAATTGAAGGTAAGATCCGTGCCGTTGTTCTGCAACCGCACTTCCGAGATCGTGTTGGAGCTTTCCCCAACTTCCGTCCGCTCTCCCGAAACAACCACTTGCAGTCTGTGTCCTGCTACAGGCTGCGTCGCGGAAACGACTTCCCAATCGCCGCAAACCAAAGGCGTTCCGTCGTAATTTTTCGACGCACTGCCCGAACGAATCGTCAGTGTGCGGGGCGTTACCGTAAGCTCGCCGTTAAAAAAAGTAAAGGCATAGTTAGCCGTTACGTCTCTCTCTCCGTCTTTTATGACAATTTCCGAAACATAATTCTCACTGATCCCCGCACCCGTCTGCGCGGCCGGAAGAACCACTCTTTCTATACTATGCCCTTCCAATAATCCGGTTTCGGATACGATCTGCCATTGCGGACAGGAAAGCGGCTCACCGTCATACATTTTTGTTGCCGAAGATGTAGACACCGATATGGGCCGCGGCTCGACGGTCAGTGTTCCGTAACGGTATTCGATCAAATAATTTCCGCTCACGTCCATGCCGCCTGCGTCTTTCACCTGCAAGGAAAAAGTATTTTCGCTTGTGCCCGCATCCGTGCAGGATCCCGTAAATACCGCCGATATCTGCTGACCCGGCTGTAAATTTCCGGATACGAGTTCAAACTTCTCACAGGTATGAGCTTCTCCGTCGTAAACAAAACTTTCAGACGCAGAACTGACCACAAGTTTCGGCTTTCCGATATCCAACACTCCGCTCGCCGTCAGAATCAATAAAACGATCAGTACGGCCGCAAGGCCGAGCGCAAGCGAACTGAGCAGAAAAATCAGTTTTTTCCTCTTTTCCATAAGCACCTCCGCCGCTTTACACATTGCCCGCAAGGCGGCGAACCGCTTCCTTGCACTGCGGCATGCTTTCCTCTCCGAACAGCTCTTCCATACGCGAACACAGCCTTTCCGCATTGTTCTTTAAATATACGGGATTCTGCATGCCCAGTTTGCGCATCACTTTCTTCGCCAAAATATCGTCCAGTGCTTCCAGCTCCTTCCCTCCGCAGCTCACATACACCGCCACGTACTTTTCGATCTGTCGGCGGATACGGTTCCCGAACGTTACGCGGAATTTCTCGCTCATATATTCGTCCAATTCTTCTAACTTGCGCCTGTTCCGCTCCGTCAGCCCGTATTCTTTTTCCGCTTCCTCTGCAAGCCTCTGAAAGTCTTTGCTGCGAATATGCCGCTCCTTCGCTTCCTCTGCTATAAACTCTTCCGATTTCCGCTCCAGATCCAATACCATCGCTCGGTCATACACTTTATCCGATATCGCAAACGTGCTGTCGTCGTTGTTCGCCGTTCCGATAAACCACATATTCTCAGGCAACTGTATGTGTCCTTCTTCCAGCTGCTCCGGATCATCTTTCATACTGTCGCTCACCACCGTCAGCTTCCTCTCTTCCGCCTTCGGCAGCTCCAGCAAAGACAAAAACTCCGCAAAATAATATTCCACCCGCGCTATGTTCATTTCGTCCAACACCGTGATGTACATCTCTTCGCTGTAATTCGCCTCGTACATCTTCTTCAATAAGTCCGTTTCGTTGAACCGCTTCGTAAATTCGTTATAATACCCGACAAGATCCGTCCGCTCTTTCCACATCGGCTGTACCGGCACCACCGTCGACGGATTCCCCAAAAATTCCCCGAACGCGTATGCCAGCGACGTCTTGCCTGTCCCTGACATCCCTTGCAAGATCATTATATGCGACACCGCCAGCCCCGCTATAAAGCGACGGATATCCTCTTCTTCATAATATAATTTCAGCCTGCCTGCCGCATATGCGCGGAATTCTTCGCAGATCTCTCGCAGCGTCAGCCCTTCCGCATATTTCTTCCGCCGATACGACATCTTTTTCTCGTCGATACGGCTCAGCCCGTCAAACCGTTTCTTCCCTTGTCCTTTTTCCTCTTTTGCCGATACCTGCGGACCGCTTTGTTCAAGCGTTACGTTTTGCACCGTAACGGTCTGCCCGTTTTTTCTGTCGTATGCAACCAGAACGATCAGTGCAACGAGTACCGCAAGTAAAATAAGGAACAAAATCACAATGGCGGCGACCGTGCCGGACGCGTAAGACGAAGAACGGAAATACCCCGCCGCCGAAATTCCGAGCAGAAGAACCGCAGCCGCCGCCACACCCAGCAAAATCCAATATTTCTTTTTCAGTTTTGGCAATCGGAAATTTTTCATGGTCTATTCGCCGTCTTTATCCTTATTTCTCTCTTCCTTATTCTTTTCTCCGCATTCAGACTGAAACACTTCCTTGCGGATACGTTTTTTTGCTTTTTTCCACTCCTCACGGAAAAACGAACGGAATACCCTATATTGATGTTCCAATTCGTCAAACTGTTCGCGCCCCGTAAAATCGTCCTTTTCCGTCAACGCTCCGCAATCTTTTTTCATAGAAATCAGTTGCGCTTGTGCAAGCGTTTTTTCTTGCTGCAGGCGCGCAGATTCCGCACGACAGCTGCTCAGCTCTTTTTCTGCCGAGGATTTTTCTTTCAACGCTCTTTCCAGCTTGGCGTCCGCTTCTTCCTTTTCTTTATTCGATTGCGAACGGATCTCTTGCACCGTAAGCGAACAAGATTCCTGCACGGACGCTATCTCTTTTGTACATTCTTCCTGCTTTTTCCGCATTTCTTCTTCATGCGCGGCGTTCAATCGCAGTATCTCCGCTTGCGCCCGTTCCGCCTCCGCTTGCAGACGCGCTTCGTACCCTTTGCACAAATTCTCTTTTTCCGCTCGGTATTCCGTTTCCCGCTCAAAAAGCAGGCGTTCACTCTCTTTATGCGCCGAAATCGCCTCTGTACGCTCTTTTTCCAAACGTTCCAGCCTTTTTCTGAGTCCGGGCAGTGCCGAACACTGCGCTTCCAGTTCCTGCGCATGCTTTTCCAAAAGCAAAAGGTACTCCTCCATGCCTGTACCCGTTTCCGCCATGCGTTTTTTCAGCGCTTGCAGCTTGCTTTGCTCTTTTTGCTGCGCTTCACGCTTTTCCCTTTCCAGCTCCTGCACCAACCTCGACTGCAAAATATCCTGCTGACCTGTGTTCGCCTTATATGCCAGAAAACTGAACAATTCCGCCGCTTCCGCAAACTCTTGCGCCGTCTTTTCTTCCAACGGAGTCAAGCTGACTTTTTCCTGTTTTGCCGTAAAGCCGTCTTTTTCGTAAGCGGTAATAAAATAATACAGCTGCATGGCGGCTTTGAACTCTTTATTCATCTTCAGGACATTGGTTTCCGTAACGGGCGGTTTAAGTTTGGGCGCCTTTGCGACAAATTCCATCAGCGGCGTCGCAAGATACATCTCCACCGTGCGGATCAACCCGTCGATGCGTTCAAGTTGTTCGCGGCATCCGCTTGTTTCCGACAAAAAAGGATCAAACTTCCGCTCTTCTTCGATATATAAACGAAAAATTGTCTTACGCCCGCCCTTTTCGATCGTCTTATCCAGACTCAGCTGTCCCTCGTACGTCTGCGTTAATTCTAAAATCCTCGTATAACGCCAGGACAAAAAATCGCGCAGATAACACAAGAGCATGTAAAGAAACCTGTTTTCATAAACGGCATAGTCTGTAAGCCTTTCCACAGTGTACAGGCGATCCGGAATCAATTCTTCCCCTTTCGGCTCTTTTGTCAAAAGATTGCTGTGCTTTGCCAAATGTTCGACCGATTCTCTCGAAACATTCTTTACCTTTTCGATATCGACCACTTCGCCGTTCGAACGAATAAACTGCCTTTCCTGCGCGATCGCCTTGCCGATATGCACCAAACCTTCCTCGATGGCGTCGATCCAGTCATTTTCGATCACGCATTCCGTCCGCACGGTCTCCAGGCAGTCTGCCGCCGCGCCTGTTCGCGCGATTTCCTTGACGCGCCTTTCACAATCACGGTTTGTCTGCGTTGTCTTTCTGTATTCGGCAAACGCCCGAAATAAAATATCCGAAACGCTCATACCATCACCTCAAAATTGCCGCTTTACACATTGCCCGCAAGGCGGCGAACCGCTTCCTTGCACTGCGGCATGCTTTCCTCTCCGAACAGCTCTTCCATACGCGAACACAGCCTTTCCGCATTGTTCTTTAAATATACGGGATTCTGCATGCCCAGTTTGCGCATCACTTTCTTCGCCAAAATATCGTCCAGTGCTTCCAGCTCCTTCCCTCCGCAGCTCACATACACCGCCACGTACTTTTCGATCTGTCGGCGGATACGGTTCCCGAACGTTACGCGGAATTTCTCGCTCATATATTCGTCCAATTCTTCTAACTTGCGCCTGTTCCGCTCCGTCAGCCCGTATTCTTTTTCCGCTTCCTCTGCAAGCCTCTGAAAGTCTTTGCTGCGAATATGCCGCTCCTTCGCTTCCTCTGCTATAAACTCTTCCGATTTCCGCTCCAGATCCAATACCATCGCTCGGTCATACACTTTATCCGATATCGCAAACGTGCTGTCGTCGTTGTTCGCCGTTCCGATAAACCACATATTCTCAGGCAACTGTATGTGTCCTTCTTCCAGCTGCTCCGGATCATCTTTCATACTGTCGCTCACCACCGTCAGCTTCCTCTCTTCCGCCTTCGGCAGCTCCAGCAAAGACAAAAACTCCGCAAAATAATATTCCACCCGCGCTATGTTCATTTCGTCCAACACCGTGATGTACATCTCTTCGCTGTAATTCGCCTCGTACATCTTCTTCAATAAGTCCGTTTCGTTGAACCGCTTCGTAAATTCGTTATAATACCCGACAAGATCCGTCCGCTCTTTCCACATCGGCTGTACCGGCACCACCGTCGACGGATTCCCCAAAAATTCCCCGAACGCGTATGCCAGCGACGTCTTGCCTGTCCCTGACATCCCTTGCAAGATCATTATATGCGACACCGCCAGCCCCGCTATAAAGCGACGGATATCCTCTTCTTCATAATATAATTTCAGCCTGCCTGCCGCATATGCGCGGAATTCTTCGCAGATCTCTCGCAGCGTCAGCCCTTCCGCATATTTCTTCCGCCGATACGACATCTTTTTCTCGTCGATACGGCTCAGCCCGTCAAACCGTTTCTTCCCTTGTCCTTTTTCCTCTTTTGCCGATGCCTGCGAACGATTACCTTCTTCCGTGCGGATCTGAAGGACTTTCGGCATTCCCTCTTCCCTGCAAGCAAGAGAAAAAACCAGCCATCCGATCACAACCAGCAAAACGATCAGATAAAACGCTATGGCATACCCCGAAAAAAAGATCTGCCCGCAACTGTTGGATGCGGAGCTCGCACCGATCATCACTGAAAATATCATAATTTCGTCCTCAAAGATCTTCGCCTGTAAATCCTTCGAGCATTTTTCTGCATTGCGGACATCCGTCCGCCCCCAGAACGGACAGCAATTCCTTCAGAAAATCGTCGGACATTACTCCGTTTTCACGCAAAGCGTCAAACATCGGGGCCAGAATCGTGCAGGAAATCGCCCGATCCAGCGCATTGGCCTGCTCTGCTTTGCAAGCGCAGCAGACAGACGAAAACATCTCGAGCCGCAGCCAGTCTTTATTTTCCAGACAGAAAGAAGACAATTTACCCGCATATTTTTCCAATGCGTCCACTTTCTTCCAACACATCTCTTCATCCAGGCAGTATTCGCCGTGCGCCAGCGCCGCCAGCTTTTCAAACTGATCATAACAAACGGCTGCCACAGGCGCAGGATGCTGCACCTCTTCACATGCGGAGAGCCGGATTTCAACAAAAACGGCGGAAGGGATCCGAACGGAAGAACAATCCGCTTCCGCGCGCATTGCGGCCACAAACCAGACGTTGGATGATTCACCGTCGGAATAAGGGAAACGCACATATTCCTTATATTTTCCTAAAAGCGGATCCAGCCCTTCCGTACTGACATTGTACCAGGAGCTGAAAAATATCTGATGACGCCCTTTGGAAGCCGAAAGCATAGTATTCGCGATACAGCCTTGCGAGTCTTGTTCTTCCGCCGCATTCCTTGCGATCGCTTCCGTACCGAAAAATTCTCCGATCATGCGCAAAAAGCGCGGCAAAAGTTCTTCGTTTTCGCTCCGCACGACAACCAGACGCGAAGCCGCCATCGCGGCGAGAAAATCCTGTACACTTTGGTCTCGCCAAACAATGCCGCGTTCCGAAAAATATTTTTCCGCTTTTTCACAAATTACGGAAAAAGTCAGGTTTTGATCAAAATTTACGGAAACGTCCTCATCGTTTTTGAGCGATTCCGTTTCTGTCTGCTTCTTTTGGTTCTCTGAAAATGCGCGACTGAACAACTCTTCGTAAGAAGCATCTTCAACGATCTCAGGCGGTACATAGGTACTCACCGCTTCGCTGTCCGCCGTGCGAAAACCCGAAGAAGCATTTTTCGCCTGTTTCTTTGCTACGATCAGAAGCACGATTGCCGTAAGCAGCATCTGCGGAAAAAAACAAACAAGGATCACCATTAAGGCGTTGTACAATCCGTCATTCTGATACGTAGAACATACCGCCGCAAAAATAATGGACAGGATCCCCAGAGCTATGGCCGCAAACAAAAAACTAAGCCCTACTTTCTTCATTGTAACGCGGCGATTTGCAACCGGTTTGATCTGCACCTGTTCCAGCGTATAATTTCCCGAAAGTATATTGGATTTTTCCGGAATATAATCGGACAGGTGTTCCCCGTCAGAAACAAGCCGCTCGCCCGCCACGTTCACACGCGTCTGCAACTTCACATCGCGGACGGATGACGCAACAAACAGATCATACGAGCCGCCTTCCACGACATACCTGTCATTTTTCCATACGCGAAGCGGCGCTGTGTCGATGTAAACGGAAATTCTTGCATATGTTCCCGCACGAAGAAAAATTTTACGAAAACCGATCAGTTCTTTGCGCGGGCGCACCACTGCCGAATCGATTTTCCCCGCATACAGCTGCACTGTTTCCCACGCGTCAAATTTTCCTGTATTTTTTACGGTAACTTCCGCAAAATTATCCTTTATTTTCAGGTCCGAATAACTGAATTTTGTATAACTCAGCCCGAACCCGAACGAATACGGAGGATAGTTTCCCGCCGTATCGTAGCTGCGGTAACCGTAAAAGTTCCCCGTCTTGATTTTTCCCGCTCGTTTATGGCGCTGTATTTCTCCCGAAAATTGATCTGTCCCGCTATAAAGCGCCGATACAAGACGTCCCGAAGGACAGGTTTTGCCGGATAAAATATTTAAAATCGCCGCGGCGCTTTGCGAACTCTGCCATTCGGCTGACAACAGCGCGGGAATTTTTTCGGCAAAGGAAACATCGACGGCGCTTCCTGCGGGGATGAAGACAATGACATTCGGATTTCGTTTCAAAACCTCATCCAGGAGCGCCAAACGGTTGGCGGGCAGCAATGCTCTGCTTTGATTCGGCTCCCTATCCAAAAATAAAAGCACTGCATCCGCAGACTGGGCCAGCTTGCACGCTTCCTCGAATGTATCTTTGCCGCTTTCCGCCGTAAGGTCATATCCTTCCGAAAAACCGACCAATTGAAAATATTTGTCCTTATTGACAGCCTTTTCAAAAGCCTGCCTTCTATCTTCTTTGTGCAATCCGATAAAGGCAAGTTTTTTCGATCGCATCAGCGGCAGCACAAACTTGTTTTTCAAGAGCACCACACTCTCTTCCGCCGCCCTTAGCGCATACTTTTCCCGATCGAAACTTTCACCGTTTTTCACCTTTCCACCGGCGCATTCCAGTGCCAGGCCTACCGCTTGCTCCGCCGCTTTGTCCAGGATCTGCGACCCGTTCTTTTCCGCCGCGGCCCGCAAGATCTCCTTATCGCCGCCAAGCAAAATATTCCCCGCGGAAAGATCGGAACCCTTTTCATCTATAATATATCCGTTCTTTTCTGCCGCACTGTGCAATAACTTGCTCCAAGCCGAATATGACTGGTCTGTATTTTTCGGAAAGTTTTCCCTGTAAACCGTACATTCCCGCTGCGGCTTGCTGTATAACGGAGTAAGGAATACTTCACGCATTTGAGAAAGAGTGATCTCTTCCGAATCTGACGCAGGCACATAGCCGGAAAAACAAGGGATCATACCTGCCTTGCGGATACTGCGCGCAGCAGCTTCCGCCGCCGCGCCGCAAACATACGGATCTTCGGAAATTCCCGCCCTGTAAGGATTGTCTTTGACACCCATGTTATTTAGGCAAAACAAACCTTTCTTTTCTGTTTTTGCCGCAAGATCCTGCATTACATCGGATACAAGCTCCGTATTCCACGTCTGCGCAAGCGCGGAAAGGTCCGGGTATACCCCGCCGTTTTCCGTTGCAAAATCATAAAAATTTACGCGCGGGATATCAGACTGTTCTGCCCACGGCTCCGCCGTTGCGGTAAGCGACGCCGCCAAGGCAAGCTTTTCTTCTTTATCCAGTTTGCTTACGATCTCTTCCTGTTTCTGCATACTTTTTTCAATCCTCTTTTCCCGCTTTTCAAACCATGCTTTCTTTTTTTACCGTTGCCGTATTCTCACCCTGTTCCGTCGACGTATAGATGTTTTCGGCATATTGTGCGACTCCGCCGTATCCGTTGCTCCCTTTGGTAAGCGTCAGCGTGCTCAGATTGTAAACGGTTCGCAACCCTGTACATCCTGTAAAAGCAAATTCCCCGATCGACCTGAGCGTTTCTGGCAAAACGACCGTTTGCAGACCGCTTTGATAAAAAGCCCCTTCCCCTATTTCCGTAATACCCTGCGGAATCGTAATTTCAGTAAGGGCGCTGCAATTGCTGAAAACATATTCCGGCAAAACGGTCAAAACGCTGTCTGTAAATTCAACATTTTCCAGCACATAACAATCGGAAAAGCTATTTTTTCCCAATGCGGATACAGCCGAAGGAATTGTGATCCGTGTGAGAACTTCGTCTCTGTAAAAGAGACTGCTTGCTATGGTATAGCTTTTTATTCCGTTCTTAAGGTCGGAAAGATCCGGCAATGCGAGCGTCTCGGAGCCGCGAGGGTAATCGATCAGTATCCATTGCTCCCCGAAATATCCGAATGTAAAATCGGAAATAATTTCTTTGAGGACAGAACCTTCCCCGTTTTCATAAATTTTCAGAACATTTTTTGCCCCCGAATCAGACAAGTCCAGACTGCTGTTGTTAAAAATCTCGTACAGCTTGTCGCATTCCTGAAAAATTTCAAAACCGACCTGCTGCAAGGATGCGGGAAGGGTGATTTCAGTCAGCATATCGCAATCATAAAAAGCATTATCTCCGATACTCGTCAATCCTTCCGGAAGCCGCACTTCTTCCAGATTAGAACATCCTGAAAAAGCGTTGTTCCCGATCGTTTGCAGCGTATCGGGCAGATAAATTTTTTTTATCCGAAAGAACCAGTTGAATGCGCCGTCCGCCAGCGTCGTTCCGCCGCGCACATTCACTTCTTCCGGTCGGTCTGTTCCCTCCTTGCCGAAAAAGTATTCGAGCGTCTGCGGCGAAGACAGATTTTCGCCAAGATACGGTAAAGTACAGATCCGCACTCCCGAGCCTTCCAATATGGATTCCCCGATCGTTTCCGTACTGTCAGGAATATGGATCTCGGTCAATGAGGTGCAGAAATACCAGGCATTGGCCCCGATTTCCCGCAAAGCCGTATTTTTCGTCAGATCAAACTCTGAAAGTTGTTCGCAATACTGAAATGCGCCATCACCGATACGCTCCAGCGCGGAAGCATCAAAAGAAGTAATGCCCGCTGATTCAAAAGCCGAAGCACCAACTTCCCTGATCGGCGGAATGTCCAGTTCGGTAAGCAGCGAACAATCGTAAAACGCTCTGTCCCCGATCACCGGATCATCCAGATGACCGATCGTCAACTTACTAAAATTCATGCCACTGCAAAATCTTTCCGGGATCTGCGGCATGCTTCCGACTTCCAGTTCATCTCCGATCCAACTATACGGAAACAGTTCGTTGAACGTGCTTTCTCCGTCCAGACTCTTAATTTTCATATCTTTTATGGAGCATTGAAAGAATAGAGAGGAAAAATCATATAAAAGCGTGATCTCCTGATCGATGATCACAGTTTCGAGATTTTTGCAATATGCAAACACATCATTTGAAACTTCTAACGGCGCATCTGCATTGGCCAACTGAATCGTTGCAAGATTATAACACTCATTGAAAGAACGTCTTCCGAGAAATTCAATTGCTGACAACTCCACCCTTTCCAAAGACCTGCAATAATTAAATGCGTAATCTCCGATGTATGTAAGGCGATCGGAAACCACTTCTTTTAAGTCATGACAATATCTGAACGCCTGTTTTCCGATTTCCGTTACGTTTTCAAAATTAACCGACTGCAAATTCTCACAACCCTCGAAAGCGTCGCTTTTGATCGAAATCAATCCCTTAAAAGTAACCGATTTCACAGAATAACAGTTGCTGAACGCATAGCTGTTGACACTTGTTACGGGATGCCCGTCGATTTCCGCCTCGATCTTAACATTAACCGGTCTTCCCCAAAATCCGGAAACAACGATCGCGCTTCCTTCGTTCTGATTGCCGTCTACAAAAGAATATCTAACGCCGTTTCTGAGAAAACTGTTTTTGTCTTCTCCGAACGTTGCCGCCTGCCATGCCATGAATACCATCACGCACGCGAAAATCAAAAAAGTAACAAGGCTGACCCAAATCGGAAAGACCGGCCTGCGGACACGGATTTTTATGTCCTCTTCCGCGTTCTCCTTCCGTCCCTTCTCTGCAACAGGAACACAGGGAGTTCTGCGCGGCGAAACGTCGTATTCCAGCGCCACGCCGCCTCCGCGCGGCACATACGCATACTTGCCATATCTTGCACGGTTGATCTGTACGCGAAAATCCGCGCAATCTGCGGGAATTTCGATTTTTATATCCAAAACAAAAGAGGTCTGACCCGCTTTTTGCAATTTTCCCGCAGGAATGCGCCTTTCTCCGAGTTTTGCCCCGCGTGCGTCGTAAAATCCGACCGTAAAATCCAGTCCCGTCAATGTTTCCTTTCGCGAATTATGCCACTTCAAAAGCAGGTATTTCTTTCCCTGTTCGACGAAAATAACATAACTTTCCGTTTGCAAAAGAGGATCACTCTGCAAAAAAGCATATTCACCTTTGGAAATAATGTCAATTTCCTGCATTTTTCTTCCCCTCTTTTATAAATTTCGGATTTTTATGTTTTACCGCTATCCCTGTAATGATCAGACTTATGACAATGATGATCCAACCGAGATTGTAATCATTTGTCATGGCCGCAGAATCGACCATATAGCTTTCCGCAAAGATGCCGGCAAAGATATTTGCTATGCAAAAGCGTATAGCAAAAAAGCCCAGTGCGTCCAAAACCACGCACAAGGCTAAATACAGAGCAAACCACTTTTTGGAAAGGCGAAAGGGACTTTTCCCCGTTATTTTTATTCCGTCCGCCTGATTTACAATAACCGACGCACACGTCGTTTTTACGGGCAGCTCGATCTCGCTCGTAAAACCCGCGCGCATAATTTTTTCACGGATATTCAAAGTACGGAAAACCTGCCCGTTCTCTCCGAACAACAGGACGTCGTAGTCAAGATAACGGATCGCATCCTCTGTTTTGCAGATCAGATATTTCCTGCCGCCGCGTTCTGAAAGAATATACTCCTGAATGTACCCGCGGTTTTTCCGATCCGGCTCATAAACGACTTTGTTGCCGCAAGAATCCCTTACCCGTTCCAATCCGCGCCCGGGCACTTCCGAATAATCATTGCGGTACCGCAGAATATACCGCGGCAATATAAATATATGCAGAAACAAAAAAATTCCGCAAACAACGAAAAGTAATAAAATACCCCCTGCCATTGCACACCTCACGGAAAGCAAATTCACTTGCACTCGGCTGACCTTTTTACATTCAATTATCGTTCACCTGCTTATTTCATATTTTATCATACGTACAACGGATTGTCAATCATTCAACAATTTTATTGCGTATCCGTATAACACGGCACAACGTATGCGGTTTTCTTGCGAAATATCGCATTTTTAGCTCACGTACCATATTTTCTGATTCGCGATGTGCTCTGTATACGGTATGAGATCGGGAGCATTGTTTCCGTCTTTCAGCCGAGAGCAACGTCCAGCACCATCATGACGGCAAACCCGAACATGACGCCCCACGTACCGAGATGCGGATGCGAAGCAAGGTGCGAATCCGGTATCAGATCTTCCGCCACGACAAAGATCATGGCGCCAGCCGCGAAGGCAAGAAACCAGGGCTGCATGACCGTCAATGCCGATGCGAGAAAAAATCCGACCACGGCAAAAACAGGCTCCACTGCGCCGCTTGCCATTCCGTAAAGAAAAGCTTTCGCGCGGCTTTGCGTCGCCGTTTTCATCGGAAGTGCGACCGCTGCGCCTTCCGGAAAATTCTGAACGGCAATACCGATCGCCAAAGCAAGGGCCGAGATATAAGCCGCATTTTCTCCCGCCGCAGCCGCTGCCCCGAACGCAAACCCGACTGCCAGCCCTTCCGGAATATTATGTATGGTAACCGCAAGAAACATTTTGGTCGATTTTTTCATCGTAACCCGCAGTCCCTCTTCCTCGCTTGTCCCCGCATGCAAGTGCGGCACAACATGATCGAGCACCACCAAAAACAAACCGCCGACCAGAAATCCCACCAACGCGGGAACAAAGCTCCATTTTCCCCAGTCGCCAGCTCCTTCCATGGACGGAATAAGAAGCGACCAGACAGAAGCCGCGATCATAATACCGGAAGCAAACCCGAGAAAAACCGTATTCACTTTTTCCGAGATGTCTTTTTTAAAAAACCAGACGACCGCACTTCCCAATGTCGTCGCCGCAAAGATGACAAGAAAACCGATCGCCGTCAGTAATACATGATTCATAACACTTCTCCGTAGATTTTGCCGATATAGGTCGATTGGCGCACAAACAGCACTTTTGTGCGCACTTTGCCGCTCCATTATAACCGACGCAAATCTGTGTTGTCAAGATGCCGCCCCACATTTCATTTACCGCCGATGCCGTCGCCGCACCAAAACCGACTTGTACTTTGCAAAAGCCGATCTTTCCCTTGCACCAAATTTCCCTCTCCTTCTAAACAACATGCCGCTGTACATAAGAGAAACACCTTTCATCTGAAATAAATTCCCGTTCATGTTTGCATGCAAACCGCGGCTTATATCGGCAAATTCGGCAGCAGTCTTAAAGGTTTCTCCTGTTTCGGCTTTTCTGCGCGCCGACGAGGTTACGGTGCCGTAACAAACAAAAAAGCGGAGAAAAATCTCCGCTTTTTGATTGGTTTTACATTTCTACCGTTATGAAAGCACCCTGTCCCGGGGCAAGCGTCAATGTGTAAAGCCCGTCTTCTCCTTTCGTCAAAGCAGAGGACTGCGTTCCAACGTAAGCCTGTACCGAAAGAGCACCGTTTATTCCGAATTTTACGGTAGAATCCGATTCATCCGTTATAATTCCGTTATTGACAAGCATAAAGGCGCATCCGTCGCCGTTTGCTTCCTCAAAGATGCCGACCATCAGATCCGTATCCGAAGACATCGTATGTATTTTATCCTTATACGAGCCTTTCAGCGCAAGGATCATGGAACCGCCGTAACCGTTCCCGGTATAGCAGCACGCCGCATCCTGCCACAGATAACGGTTGAACACCGAAGACAGCGACTTCACCTCGGAGATCACCTGCACGACATTGTCCCAAAGTCCTTCCGTCTTGTTGCTCTGGTCGATCACGGCCTGGCCTGCACCGATGGACGAAGGAGGCGTGGACGCACAGAAAAGATTGATCTTGCTCGCTCCCAACGCCATGGAATTGAACGCTTCGAAACGAAGATCGGTTACCGAAGGCGCATATTCACGGTTTTCAGGACCGATCAGATTTTTTATCGTCCAGATATAATTTCCGTAATCTTTACCCGTATCGCGCGCAACGGTCGCGGGATAATATACACCCTGGTAGTAATCGCCCGCTTCCACATACCGTTCCAGTCCGCTGCCGGTACTGCGCGTATGGATCGGATAATGGTCCTGCTCCACGGACGGCATGCCGAACAACGAAACAGCTTTATCTACATATGCCTGAAAGTCCGATTCCTGTTCGAACGGCTCATAATAGTTCGCCAGCAGGTTTACATACATAAAATATCCCGGAAACGCTTCCCGATACAGACGCGAACATTTGCCGTACATATCAAGCTGTTCGGGCGCGGGTTCGTCCACAAGGAAATTCCCGCGGAAAAACGATCTGTCCTGGTAGCGTTCGACAAGCGGCTTGATCTCTTCGATCGCGGCTGCGACCGCCGTTTCATCATCAAAATTCAGATTTTCCGTCAACGTCTGCAATTTTTCGTTCAATTCTACGTCGCGGATATATGCCTGTATCCCGTATTTGTCCATCCAGTCCAGATAGGAATCGTAAACTTCGCTCTTCTGGTATGTCAGGTAAATGATATCCACACCCAGTTCCGCAAGCAGCGCGAAATCTTTTTCCTGCGCATACACGGTTTCGCCGGTCGTCTTGTCGATGCGCTCTTCCGTAACACCGTTGTATCCGCCGATCTCGATGATGTTGCGGTTCGTCATGTCAACATACGGTTCAAAATACGCATACGCCGTCATATTGCCCGCAATCCTCGTATCCGAGGTGATGCGTTCCCCTTTGCCGTCCTTTTCTGTGTACCAGCCCTTAAAGCTGAAGTTTTCCAGCGTCGGATCTTCCGGCAAAGTTACCGTGCCCTGCTGTGCGGCAACCTTGGTGTCTTCCGTCTTGCCGTCGTTATAGACAAAGGTAACGCCGGAACCAGCGCACCCCGTCAATACCGTCAACCCAAGCGTCAGAGTAAGCATCAGAGTGCAGAATATTGCCAAAATCCTGTTCTTTTTCATTCTATCCTCCAAACGTTTCCGCACGTCTTATCTTCCCACCGTAACAAACGCACCCTGTCCCGGTTCCAGTTCAAAGGAATAGAATCCTTCGCTGTCGGGAGTCAGTGTTGTCTGTTCCGTTCCGATGTATGCCACAACTTTACTCGCCCCCACAAGACGGAAACGCACCGTTGCAAAAGCACTTTCATCGTTCGGCGCTTTATCGATATCACAGTTGTTTACGAACATGAACGCTTCCCCGTCCCCGTTCGCTTCGTCGAAAAGTCCGATAGCCAGATCCTGGTTCGATGTAAGAGACAAAAGGCGATTCGAATAGTCTGCCGTCAGTTCGCGCGTAAGCGTCTTTCCGTATGTGCCGCCCGCGTCATAGCCGCCTATATCCTGCCACAAATATTTGCAGAATACGTCGCTTAAAGCTTTGATCTCACGCACGAGCTGGCTCGCATTGTCGAACAGTTCGGGGGTCTTCTGACCGTCGTTGATACAACCCCAGCCGCCTATGAATTCCGGATTTGCCGAAAGAACGGAAGGCGGTGTCGAGGCACAATACAGGTTGATATGGCTTGCGCCGAATGCCATCGCATTGAATGCTTCGAAACGAAGGTCATGCATATTTGGAGAATAGTTTCTGCCTTCATCCGTATTGGCAAGATCCTTGGTCGTCCAGATATGGTTTTCCAGATCCCGTCCCGAATCGCGCGCAATATCCGCCACAACGTTGAAACATCTCCAGAAATAATTTTCGTTTACCGAACGCGTTACCGTTCCGAAAATACTCTTCTCCGCAAGAATTCCGTAATTGTCGATCGCAATATAAGAGAAATCAAAATTGTCGACATAATACTGGATGTATTCTTTATACAGCTCGTCGCTCATGTCCAGATGGAAGGTCCACGCATAGTTGGGGAACAGATTCGTATACATTTCATACCCGGGCATAGCGATCTGATACAGTTTCGCCATTTTGACATACGATTCCAGCTGTTCGAGACTGGGTTCATCGCGAATATAATTGCCTTTGAAGCAAGCTTGGTCTTCATAGACCGCAGTGTACTTTTTGACCTCTTTTACCGCTGCCGCAACCGCCGTTTCGTCATTGAAATCGAGATCTTCCGCAAGTTTTATCAAAACATCATTGAGTTCATAATCATTGAACCAGCAAGAAATATCGTATTTGTTCATCCATTCGATAAACGGTTTCTGGTTCTGCATATGTTCGTTATCCGGATACAGATCCCAATGCTCGAATGTCAAATAGATGGTGTCCACGCCCAGTTCCTGCAAAAGCGCAAAATCTACTTCCTCCGCATATTCCATGTCATAGAAAAGCTGTTCGCCCGTCTCAGGATCGCGGAGAACTTCATTCGTTTCAGGATCGCGCATCGGGCGCCGGATATATTCCGTAACGCCGTTGAAGCCGCCGATATCGATGACGTTTCGGCCCGTCATGTCCACATAGTCAGTCCAATACGCATAGGCGTCCATGTCTTCCGTGGGAACAGTATCTACCGTAATGCGTTCCCCTTTACCGTCCTTTTCCGTATACCAGCCCTTAAATCCGTAGTTGCTGCGGGTAGGATCTGCCGGCAGCTGTGCTTTGTCGCCCTCTCCGACCTCGATCGTCTTGTCCTGCGTTGTTCCGTCTTCATAGTGATATACGATCGAATATCCGTCTTCCGATGTCGGCGGATCCGTAATTACCTCGTCCTTTTTGCCGCATCCGGATAGACAGAAAAACATCAGGATCGCCGCAATGACCAAACTTCCGATTTTTTTAATATTCATTTTTAACCCCGTTTTTCACTTGGAAATCATTGCCGTCCGCCGCAATCGCAGCGGACGGCAACGCTTCCGTTAACAAGCTTTCAGCTTATTTCTGTTCTTTTTTCTTTCTGAGCACGAGAACTGCAACCGCCGAAGCCAATGCCAGGACGGATACGCCGATCACACTGATCGTTCCGACCGCAGAGCTGCAGCCGCCCGAAGGAGCAGGATCTTCCCCGCCTGTCTGTGCAGCCGTAACCGTTACGGTACACGTTTTGGACGTGCCGTCCGCAGCTTTTGCCGTGATCGTTACGGTACCGGCTTTCACGCCCGTAACAACGCCGTCTTTCACCGTCGCGATACTGCTGTCCGATGTTTCCCATGTAAGAGCCGTGCTGCCGCCGGTCGGATCGGTCGTAACGGACGCCGAAATGGTAACCGTCTTGCCCGCTTCTACCGTCGCCGTCGAATCCATCGTGATCGTGTAGCTGTAATCCACTTCGATCGCTTTCTGGCTCCATGTCTGCGTTGCGGGATCATACACAAACAACGTATCTTCCGCAAACTTCGCACCCGTATCCGTATAGAATACGTCCGCATCAAACAACAGCGTTACTTCTTTCGACCAGTCAATTCCGTTGATGCTGTCGCAGCGGCTGTCAAATACGATACGGATTGTATTGTCTCCGTACTGGAAATGCACCGCTACGATCGTCGACTGCAATTCGATCGTCGAAGCACCCGAATTGAACATGATATCGTAAACGGATCTGCCGTTGATGTAAATACCGTTCCAGACTGCATTTTTGATGCCCGTCGTGATCTGATGATCGAGCAAGCCGTGCCAGTCGGTCAAAGTGAACCATGCAGGCACTGCATTCACATACACGGTTCCGCGTCCTGCGCTGCCGCTGTCTTCATTAGAAAAGACCTTATCTTCGTTCGCAAAGCTGACCACGAACGCATGGTTGACCGTATCTTCTATTTTTTCATTCTTCTGTACAACGCTCTCAACTTCCAGGATCACGTCGCTTTGAGGAATATCCTTGACTCCGGACCACCATTCAACGTCGTTGTAATATACTTTCACATAATCTTCGCCGCTTACATATCCTGTCGGCAGCGTAAATCCTTCCAGGATCTCCAGTTTAATGGTTGCTGTTGAATCATCGAGGTCAAAGATCTTTACTCCGTCCATCGTTACGGAAGGATTCAGCAGGAAGGTGATCGTCGTGCTTGCCGCCATCGCCTGCACTCCGCCGGGATTCTGTGCATTGATCTCCGCCATCGTGTATCCGTTGAAGCGGATCAATTCGCTGTCTGCAAGTGCTTCATACGATTTTTCCGTCGTGTCGACGTTGAACGTCATCACAAACTGATTCTTGACGATCGGATCCTGCGAAACAACGCGGAAAGGCGAACCTTCTGCCACCATTTCTTTCCAGACACCTGCATCATAGACAAATGAGATTTCTTCGGAAAGTCTGTAATTTGTATAATAGTTGCCGTATTTGTTACCCCAGACAGGACGCATTCCTTCCTTAAAGGTAATGATGGTTCCCAGAGGAGGAACTGCCGACTGGAAGTTATAAGTCCAATTGCCGTCTGCATCTTTATCCATTGTGCACCAGTAAAATTCCAGGTGATCATTCTTTGTGTGGACAAACATCTGGTATTTTTCATGCCAATAGTCCGCAAAAGTCATCGCTCCGTCTTCCGGATCGGTAATGATGATCTTTTGGAAGAAATCAGGCAAATCGTTTTTATTTTCTTCCAGGTAGATAACCGACTGCATATCATTCGTTGCGATGATATCCGATTTATTGCTGTCAAAGTAGATCAGAACAGCGCCGTTGCCGACCGTATTTGCATAAGAAATCGTGAACGGTTTGACTTCATAAATATTGAACGTAACGCTGGCTTCTGCTTTAAGCTCCGCGTTGTCGTCCGCTACCGCCGTTACCGTAATCGTAACCGCATCCGAAGAAGCAAGACCTTCTACCTTGCCGTCCGCACTGACAGACGCGCTGTCGGGATCGCTGCTCTTGTATGTTACGGAAACACCTTCCTGCGGAGCGACAGTAACATTCAGCTGAACGCTTTCGCCGACCGCAAGAGAATCGGAATCGGGTTTTGCAATGACTACGGAAGGAACAACCGTGATCGTCATCGTATCCTGTGCAGCTCCGTCCGCAACAACTTTCAGCTGCGCCGTGCCGAGCCCGTCCGCACTGATCGTAACGCTTGCACCGCTGCCCGTTACCGAAACATTCGCCGAATCGGATGTCCAGACAAACGAAGCATTTTCATCATTGGTATCAACTCTCACCGTCGTTTCGGAACCGTATGCCACCGTCATATCTTCGGGGAGAGCAACCGTTGTCCCTTCGTTGACTACCACTTTCGCCGTAGTCGTCATGCCTGCTCCGTTGGTCGCCGTGATCGTTGTTTCGCCTGCGGAAACGCCCGTGATCACACCCGTCGAAGCGTCTACCGTCGCTATATCCGTATTCTCGATGGAATACTGCCAGCTGTTGTCCTGCGTGGGTGCTTGCAAAATGCCTTGGGAAATGAGTTTCCAATACGTAGCTCCGGAATTATCCCAAGCCTTTGTGAGATGATCGCCAAGTGCCGTGGAAGCGCTGCCGCCTTCCTTGACGGTGTATGTATCCGCCGCAAACGAACGCGGTGCTACGGGCACAAATTCGCCGTCCGTGAAGCGCCAGCACATATCGCCCTGCAGCGTCATGCTGTCAAAATAATAACCGATGCCGTTTGTGTAAGCAAGCGGACGCAGTCCTTTATTGAAAAACAGCAGATCGCCTTCCTGGAAATCATAGAAGTTCGTTGTAAACGTGAAAGAGTACGTCTTGTCGGTCGTGTTCAGGCTGCCCATCTGCAATGTACCGACACCGCCCCATTCATACGCTGTGGGAAGTTCGCCTTTCAGCCACATTTTGCGGATAAAATCAAAGTAATTGGCCGCATCGCCCACTGCTTTTCCGCCTACAATATCATATTTGATCGCAAGATCGTTCATGTAATCGGATACGACCATGCGGCCCGACGTTTTACCCGTGATCTTGACACCGAACGTCTTGGAATTGATCGTTACAAGCTCGACGGTCATGTCTTCCATCGTTTCGCTGACCGTAACGGAGCAGGTCGCTTCCGTTCCCGTCGCCAAATGTTTCGCCGTTACCGTAACGGGGCTTTCCGTCTTTCTGTTTTTGATAAACAGTTTTCCGTTTTCGTCCACCGTCAGAACGTTTTCGTCTGAAGAAGTCCAGACCAGTTTCTGATCGTCGATCGCTTCGTCGAACGTTGCCGTGATCTGCGCCTCAGTACGAACCTGTGCGCTCAATTCCGTCTTATCCAAAGTAAACGGCGTGATCTTTTCAAAGCTCGTTCCGTTGTAACGGAAATATATATCCTTCGTCAGTGAACCTTCCGCAACCGTCGCGTTTGCTCCGTCGGAAGAAGTGAGTGCCTGCCAGCCTGCCACAAAGCGGATCACGTCGCCGGATACAAGCGTCCTGTTCAGCGTGATGCTGCCGTCAGCCGCCAAAGCCGCACTGTCCTGCAGTTTTTCACCGTTGACCGTAATCAGATTGAAGAACGCATTGTCAGCCGCAGGGATCTGTGCAACCGCGCTGCTTGCCGCCGAACCTGCAATGACCGCCTTCCCGTCCGAAACGGAGAGGGTAACGTCATTGATTTCTGTTGCGCTGCCGTATACCGTCAGATCGACCTCGATGGATTCGTTGCTGTCCACGTGCGTCGCCGTGATCGTAACTCTGCCCGCTTTCTTGCCCGTAACGACACCCGTTGCCGCATCCACTTCCGCCACGGAAGGATCGCTGCTCACATAATTCATCTCTTTGCTAAGACGAGGATGGAAGAAATTCAGATCGTCATTCGGATCTTGCGCATTCAGCGCGTTTTCCCATTCATTTATTTTTTCTGAAGGGGCGTCCGATTTATAAAATTCGATCGGCAAAAAATCGGGAGTCAACGTTACCGTTCCGTCCACCGTTACAGTACTTGCAGAAGCCTTCACATCCTGCAATACTTCGGCAGGCTGGAATTCATAGCCGTCAAAGACGAAGTAACGGTCATATTTGAGTGATCCGTCATACCACTTTAACCCGCCGTCTTCATAATACAGCGGAGTAAATCCGGTTTTGAAATACAGAACATCCCCTTTCTGGAAGCCAGCTTTCACGCTGCCGATTTTACGATTTGTAACCATCAGGTACGTGTAGCCGCCCAATCCGCAATGTCCGGAAGTGTATGTATTCGCGGTCGTTTGTAATGTATTGAACAAAGGTTGACCGTTGAAGAAGATAAACCGCAGGAATTTACCATACTCATCCATACGGTGGTCATTCATAATTGCATCCAAAGCCGCATTCGCTGTTTCCGTTTTCACACCTTCGATCGTAATACCGATCTGGTTGTCGTCGTGGTTATGTACGGTGATCGTACCCAGGTCATCATCTGCCTTTACGCTCTTGCCGGTAAACAACAATATACCAAAGCAAAAGGACAGGGCTACGATAACCGCCAGCAAAACCACGGCAAGTGATTTCTTTCTGCTGAAAGATTGAATCATAAATTTTCCTCCCTTTTTGAACCGGAACATTTCCGGTTATTTTTTACTTTTTCCGACGCAACATCCATGCGCCTGCCGCCAAGACTGCAACTGCCGCCCCGCCTGCGCTTGCAAACAGAACGGAACTGCAACCGCCGCGCGAAGGATTCTTTTCTCCGCCGGAGGAAGAGTTGCCGACCGTGATCTTAAACTCAGTTACTTCCTGCGCGCCCGTCAAATCTTCCGTCGTCATTTTCAGCGTAACGGTGCCGTCTTTCAGGTTATTCAGGAAATCTTTGCTCAGCGTGATCGTTCCGACCGTGGAATCCCCTGTCGGTTCCTGTACAGTGTACTGCGAACGCGTAAGTCCGCCGCCTACCAAGGACACAAACGAGCCTGTTTTGAAGTCAACCGAAAGAACGAGATCTTCCGTTGCGGAACCTGCTTTTTCCAGCGTGTAAGAACCGGGGGTGATCACCGCGGGCTGCAGAGCCACCACTTCGTTCATGATGCGTACAGAGAATCCGTCCAATCCGCCGTCGTTGCCGACAAAGAAGTTATACGGCTTATCTTCGTTCACGGCAAGGTCAGCAAACGCTGCCGCTTTGACAGTGAATTTTCCATCCGCATAGCTGTACAGAGAAGAATCCATTTGATTCCTGTTTGCATCGTACAGACGCAAAGCTCCGTTACCGGGATCGGTAACATTCAATACGACATCGCTCGTATCGGCTTTTGCACGGGTTACGGATGTGGAAGACGTGATCTCGGGCACATTGATACCCTTGATCGTCATATCGATGCCGCGCGTTGCCGTCGCAGGCGTTTCGATAAACTCAAAAATGAAATATACTTTTCCGTCGCCGCCGTTTTCCGCAGAGAAATCGTCGCGGGTCAGTTTGTAATCATCCCACAACAGCGTGCCGTTGAAGGAAATCTTCGTTGCCGTTTCGCCGATCTCGATTTCGATCGTATTCAGCATTTCTTCCCCTGCATAAGCAACGGAAACGCCGTTGGGGTAATACTGCTTCAGCTCTTTGGCTTCCTCTTCCGTCGGCGTCTCGCCTTCCTGTTCATAATAATAGGACTGCGCTTTGAACGGAGTTACATTCTGGAACTGAATTCCTTTACATATCGTACAGTTATCCGAATAGTCAATGCTCGTCTTTTCCTGATCCAGCGGGAGCATTGCCTGGTTGGCAAAATACATGCCCCACCATACGCCCGCGCCGTTCAGATTGTAGTGCACTTTCAGCGTGATTTTTTCCGTTACATCGTAGCCGCGCACGGAACCGAGACGCGCATGCAGCCAGACATTCCCGCTGCCGACATCCGCCGTGAACGGTTCGTCTATGTTTTTATAGGTGATCGATCCGTCGGGCTGATAGATGTGCTCGCTCGGACCCATATCCAGCCATTCGCCTTCGGTGATGTTTTTCTTTTCAGCCGCAATGCTCTTGATGTCGACGGAAGCCGCTTTCAGACAGGAATGCATGGACACCGTCATCGTCGTTTCGCTCAGATCCCAGTTGCAAGCCGGGCGGTAAGGCGGCGCAATGCGGTTATCCCCTTCCACATAGAAAGATCCGTAGCTGTGCTGAATGGAAATGGTATGCGTATCGTCAAACACTTCCAGATACGTATCAAAATACCACATGGGATCTTCCATTTCGACACCGTTATTCGTATAATAGATGGCAACCATCATGCGCTGATTCAGCTTTGCTCCCCATTGCAGGCGATAAGGCCGCACCACGAGGCTGATCCCGTAATTTTCTTTGGAAAGGAACGAAAACTTCAGGATCTGTTTATCCATTTCAGCCGCATTCCCCTGGACCTCTTCATTCAGCGTGAATTCCTTAATGTCGTATGAAATGCTGATCCCGTCATTCAGATTCAGCTTTTCGGAATACACCGCAGACAAATCATTCTCCGTCCCTTCGGCTGTCAGAACGCTTCCGCTTGCAGAACCGTTCGTAACTGTCCAGCTGCCCGTTGCTTCCGCCGCTGCGCCATATATGCCCAGCTGCGGGAGTGCAAGCACCAGAGAAATTGCCAAAAGACCGAAAAGTTTGCCAAGTCTTTTTTTCATGCTTACTTCTCCTCCAAATTTATTAATTCAGGCGTTTGCCCGTATCAAACATTATTTACCGTAAAAAGCAAAGTTCATTCTTCCTGCCGGCATCGTATCCCCTTGCGTATACAGGCTTTCCGGATCGGACAGATCGCATCCGCTTACCACTTTGAACCAGATACCGAAGTCGCCGGACAGATCCAGTCCCGATTTCGGGATCTTGACCTGCAGGTATCTTCCGCCGATGGAAAAACTTCCGCTCTTTTGGAAAGTCAGTTCATATTTACCGTCCGCAATGGAATAGATCTCCGCTTTTCCGTCCTTCAGTTTTACGCAGTAATGATATCCGTAATATCCGCCTTCCCGCCCGGGGATCCGAATATAAAGCTGCGGATATTCACCGGTTTTGGCGTCCAAAGCGACATCCTTTGCCGTTTCGATCAGGAAATAGACATCTTTTCCGTCCGACGCAACGCGCGCCTGCGTAAAATCATTGGTCGCGGCATCCGCGGTATAATGTACGTCCTGTGCATGCCCCGCAAAATCGCGCGCATCGCATTCTCCCGCGAAATCATAATAGACATCCTTGACAGAATTCCACTGCGTCAGTCCCTTTCCGATGTCGATACTGATCGGTTCCGAATAACTTTCGGGGCGCTGCGTTCCTTTATAACTGCGGTTATTGCGCGCCATTTGCAAATAGAAATTGTCGAAATACCCGCCTTTCATCATTTCAACATCGCGCGAATACTCCGTGTTCACAGTGTCTACAAAAAACACCCTGTTCTCGGGAAGATCGGGATCCGTGGTCGTATTCGGACTGTTTCCTGTCCCGTATTGTTTCTGTGCAACCCATTCGTTCCAACCCGTTATGAACAGGTATTTCGGGTCGAGTTCGATCGCCGTTTCGTAGCGTTCTTCAAAGTTTGCCCCCGAGTAAATTGCGTTGTTGCTGTGATCGGCTGCGCCGTCATGCCAGCCGCGCCCCCACATTTGTTCGGAGATCACGGACGACAAGAGCGCGTCCGAAAACGGAAGTTTATTGTGCTGCGCCACGGAAACATTGACCGTTTCGCCGTATGCCGTCGCCTTTTCACTGAACTCGATCCAAGGAAAACCGTTTTCATTTTTTACGCCCGTCGTCGGCCACTGCGATTCCTTGATCTCGAAAAAGTCCAGAATTTCCTGATCCGTTTCCGCACTCAGAACAGTATTTTCTTCGCCCGTGATCGACGAAGATGCCCACCTGGTCTGATCGCTTGCACCGCCGTTGTTCTCCGTGATGCCTATGATCATGGGTTTGCCGTTCGGACAGAACCACAGATCTTTATACTTGCCGGCTTTGTAGATCCCTTCCGTATTGAGCACGGAAGTACTCGAAGAATCCGCCACCGTTCCGCTCTTGTTTCCGTAATACAACGCGCGGATCACTTCCGCCGAATTGGAGTTGGTATAAAAGACGAACTTCGGCACATCCCAGCCGGCATCGTAATATTCCTGCATGATCGGAAGCATTACGTCCAGAACATCGTAGTAAACGGTATTGTTCGTCGTATCGAATACAAGGAAATCGACGCCTGCCAAAGTCAGCAGTTCCACATGTTTGCGGATCACCCACGGATCTTTGGAATTATAATACCCGAAAAGCGGTTCGCCCCAATGATGAAACGCCTGCAGATCGGAATTTTTCCAAAGCGACGGGTCTCCGTCGTACAGCATCTTGCTGATGTCCCTTACTTTATCCGTACCGTATTGACCGCTCCAGAGGAAGTAGAAAAGCCCGACATAGCGATCACGGTCCGATTTGTTTCCGCCCGAAGGCTGCATGACTCTGCCGAAATCATCGACACTTGCGAGCATATCGATCGACTGCGATTTGCTGACGGCAGACGCGCTCAGGTCTCCGTCCTGCTCAAAATACTTCATCCCCCCTCTATCCTGCGTACAGGCAACCGCCTGCACGCCCAGGAAAAGACACAGCAGCAATGCCGCCAACTTTTTATGCAACTTTTTACCCTCCTTATCCTTTCAATCCGGTCATCTGCACGCCTTCGATCAGCTCTTTTTGGAAAAATCCAAATAAAATGGCGGGGAAAATCGTCATAAATACGCCGGAAGCCATCAAGACCGGTTTATCGTCCAACTGAACCAATTGCTCCGATTCTTTGAAAATACCTATGGCAAGCGTGAATTTCGCAGGCGTTTTCAGATAAATCAACGGGCCGTAGAAATCACTCCAATACGCAATGAAAGTGGTTACCATCATGAATATAATGATCGCCTTGCAAAGCGGCAGCGTGATATACAGATATCTGATAAAAGCATTTGCTCCGTCGATTTTTGCCGCTTCGTCCAAAGAATTCGGTATTCCGCGCATGAACTGGCGGATCAGGAAAATATTGGCAGCACCGCCGCCGAAAAGGTTCGGGATCGTCAAAGGCCACATGCTGTCATACCAGCCGAAGCTCATAAACATAACGAACTGCGGGATCTGCAGCACCATGGTCGGCAGCATCATCGTGGACAGCATCACCGCAAACAATACATTTTTGCCGAAAAACTTTGTCTTTGAAAATCCGTATGCAACCAACGAAGCCGAGAAAGGTATGGCAATTACGTTAAACACGATGATCTTGAACGAGTTGAACGTATACAGCATGTAGGAATTTTCACTGGAAAAGATTTTTCCGTACGCGCTGACCGTCGGTTTTTTGGGAAACAGCTCCACAGGGATCTGCGCCGCTTCGGTGCCCGTCATCAGACTTTTGCAGATCATGAACACGTACGGAAAAAGCAAAACTACGGCAAACAGGATCATGAAGAAATAAATGATCGTAAGCGAAACAGCCTTCTTCGGAGTACATTTTTTTCTTTCGCGCAACATCAGTTTTCCTCCCCATAATAGACCCAGCGGCTTGTACTGAACAATATGACCGTCAGAACGGCGATGATCAGGAACAAGAACCATGCCAACGCACTCGCATATCCGTACTCGAATTTATAGCCGCTGAAAGCGGTGTTATAAATTTTGACGGCATATAAATACAGGGAATTTCCGTTGCCTTTGCCCGAATTCGGCGCCACGATATATGTAGTGAAATTCTGAAGCGATCCGATAATGCTCATCAGCAGATTGTAAAAGATCATCGCCGAGCACATAGGGATCGTGATCACAAAGCAGCGCACAAACGCATTGGCACCGTCCAGGCGCGCGCTTTCATACAGGGATTCCGGCACCGCCTTGAGTGCGGCAAGCCAAAGAACCATGCCGCCGCCTATGCCCCACAGCGACATAAGAAGCAGGGACACCATCGCCATAAAATCTTCCGATTCAAACCATCTGGGAAGACTGCTCTGCGCCACACCCATTTTCATCAGAAAGGAATTTGCGATCCCGTATACAGGATCAAAAACATCTTTCCACAGCAGAGCACTCACAACGCCCGGGATCACGACCGGAAGATAATACAGGATCCTGAAAAAGCGCATTCCCTTTGTCTTCATGTTCACGAACAGCGCAAACGCATACGACAATACAAGATTGACAGGAACAGAAAGAATTGTCCATAAAAACGTGTTGGCGATCACCACGGGAACATCTCTGTCGACCGTAAACATATACACAAAGTTTTCAAAGCCTATGAACCGAAAAACACGCACGCCGTCGTATTCATAGAAACAGTACATAAGCGACTGAAACATCGGTATAAAAGTAAATACCAACAACCCGATCACAAGCGGCAAAACGAACAACCAACCCGTATAGCTGTCTTTTACGGTTTTCTTGACCAGCCCCCAAACATGTTTTATTCCATTTTTTCCCGCAAAATTCAACTTAGCCATGCGCCGCTCACCTCGCCGATTCGATCAGATATTCCAAATACTCCTGGCATTCCGCTATTTTCTGCGAGCGGGTCGCTTCATCCCTGCCGAGCGATGTGTTCAGCATTTCCGATACCCTCGTCAGCAGATCGTTGTAAATGTTAGGTTTTCCCGTATTCAGATAATAATCCGTAATAACACAGCGCTCCGTTCCGTATGTATAAGCACTCATGTTGATCCCCTTATCCATCAGATTTTTGCCCCAGACGTTCGTTGCAGGATCTTCCAGATCTTTGCGGATGGGAAGCGTTGTCATACCGCCGCTCGCCAAAGCATTCTGCCCGTCTTTGCTGAGCATAAACAGCAAGAACGTCCATGCGAGATCTTTGTTGCGCGACGTGGATGCCATCGCGTATCCGGCAACACCGGCCCCGATATAGCTCGGGCCCTCTTCTCCGTTGATCAGCGGGAAAGTCGTCAGATTGTAATCATACTGCTGATCGATCGTAAGACTTGTATAGAATCTCTGCGCATACGCCGAATTGAAAAGCATGATTCCCTGGCCGCCTTCATAGTTGCCCTGTACGCTTGTTCCCGGAGGCGCTACATATCTCTTTTCGATGCATTCGTTCATCAGTTCGACAGATTTCTTCACTTCGGGGGTGTCTACCAATACATTCTGGTCTTTATCGATCAGCTCCGCACCTTCCGAGCGGAAAATCGCATTGAAGATCGGCTCCCAGTCAAAATACGCGTCGACCAGATACTGTTCCTTGCGTCCGTTATCATCATACCATTTGCGAATCACTTCGCAGGTATCCATAAATTCCTGCCACGTCCATCCGTTTGCGGGTACCTTCGTCCCTTCGATCGGCGTGAAAGGCAATTCATCGTCGCTGTAATCTTTGAAAATCGTTTCAAAAAGCGTCTGGTTCAGATGCGTAACAACGCGGTCTGCGCTTCTGGGCAGCACATACTGATCGCCGTTAAAATTTTCCTGCCCCAATTTCCAGTAATCTTCATGGAAATCACTCAGATCGAGCAATCCGGCTTTTACCGATTCATCCACATACTTTTGCAGATCCAACAGGATCCCGTTTTCGATAATCGAATGCATATCCGTACTGTTCGAAACAAGGATATCCGGCATGATTCCCGGCGTATTCTGCTCAGCCTGCCAATACCCGACCAACGTATTGTTGTAGGCACCCTGCACTTCGTCTACCTTGACTTCCACATTGGGATAAACCTGATTGTACTCTTCGATCAGTGCATCGATCAGCCACCGCTCCGTGTAAATGCTCGTGATACCGACTTTCAGTGTCCCTTCCACTTCATAATTGGAAACAACATCCAGATTCACGTCATAATTGGTTTCGGGATTGTTGAGACGCGGAGTACATCCGACCAACAAAAAAGCCGAAACAATGATCGCCAAAGCCTTAAACAATTGTCTCTTCATTCTTTGATTCCTCCATATTACAAAATGATTTCAAAGCTGATAAAGTAAATTTTTTCGGGCTCGCCCGAAAAAAAAGGTACCTTTTGATTTTCTATTTATTTTTCCAATCTTCTGACACTTTCACGACAGATAAAACTCGAATTGAACCTGACTCCGGGTTTATAGTCTCCCATGCAATATTGCACATACGCTTTTGCTTCTTCGATAATATCGCCGCAAATCGTGGAAACCGACGGTTTGAAAAACTCACCGAGTTTTATGTTGTCGAACCCGATGACGGAAACATCTTCGGGGATACGCTTTCCGCAATCCATCAGCGCCCGCATGACCCCTACCGCCATCATGTCATTCAAACAAAACAGCGCGTCGTACGGCGTAGCGTCCGAAAAAAGTTTTTTTGCCTGTTCATACCCGAACACGGACGCCGAAACATTCGGATAATTTCCCAAAAATATATCCGGCTCTCCGTATCCGCATTCCTCCATCGCCCGTTTAAAACACTGGATCTTTTCATCATGCAGAAGTTTTTGTTTCATCCCGAACAAAAAACCGATCTTTTTACAACCCGCTTCCTTCAGATGCCGCACGGCCGTCGTAACCGCTTCCTGATAATCGATATGAAAATCGCAGTCTTCGCGATCACGGATGCCCCCGTGCACAAACTTGATACCCGCAAGATCCACCCGCCGCAAACACTCATGCGTCAGCGGAACGAGCCCCATATTCACGATCCCGCGAGCCCTGTTGGATACGATCTCCTCCACGACTTCGTTGGCATTCATGTTCGATATACTGTATATGGAAATCAACATACTGTAAGGTCTGGCCGCCTTCATCATGCTGTCGAACATTTCCATATAATAATAATTCGTCATGTCCGGCACCAGCAATGCAATGATGTTGCTCAGATTATTCTTCGAAAGATTCGATGCGATCGCGTTCCAAGTATACCCCGTCTCGCGGATCACATTGTATACCTTCTCCACCGTTCTCGGAGAAACAGACCCTGATTTGTTCAAGACCCGGGTTACGGTCGTCGTGGATACCCCGGCCATCTTTGCAATTTCTCTCCTTCCTATCATACAGTCCCTCCGTTCCTCGCCAAACTTTTTACGATCTTACTCCCTTTGTACCTGGGTACATATATAAAGCAAAACGTTAACCTACCCGGCACAAAAAATAAACCGTAAATTTTTGTACCCAGGTACATTATATCATACAATCCTACACTCGTCAATAGGTAATTTAAAAAAAATAAAAAATAAAATCTACATATTATTGAACAAATTTATCAGATTTGTTTAATATATGTCAATTTTTTTGTAATGTGAACGTTTACCGTACAAGCAAAACGACAAAAATATGCTAAGAAACCAAAACGGCAAACATTAAATCTAAAACGGAAAAGTGATCCGCTCGGAAAGCTTTGAAAACAGAAAAATATCTGTCTTCCGGCAAAAAAATTTTCTGCGGCGGAGCTGTCTGTTTTACGCGGGCGCTCCGCCGAAAAAAGTCTTGCTGCAAAGCATAAAATTTTTTACGAGCATTTTTGTTGGTTGCTGCATAATACGTTCTGCCCTGTACGGAGAAGGGAAACTTTTTCAGTCGGCAGCCCACGGCCGTTTTTATATTGTATGACTGCGGGCCATGCCCTATGCGAAGCCTGCCTGTTCTATGTAAAAAGCGCCCCGCGGCGATCTTCACTGCCGCGGGGCGCTCCATAAAATCCATTTACCTTTTCAGGGGCTGAATCGAGCTTTCATCTTTACTTTTCCGAACAGAATCCTTCAACTTTTAAAGTGAGCTTTCAATGCATCTTTACTCTTCCGAAGCGTAATCCTCCAAAAAATCATTGCCCAACAAAGCTGTGAGTACGGCCTGGGCATAGACGCGTATGATAAAATCATTCGGATGGTTGACATTGTTGCCCGTCATATCCCTGTAGCGTTTCCCTGCTTTGAGAATATCCCTGTGCAGAGACGTCATGGGTGCGAGCGCACAAAAATTATTTTCTTCTGCAAGTTCAGCCAGAACTTTTTCAAACTGAGGCTGTAAAACGCACCAATTCGTTTCAACATTCGGAAGCATCGGAGAAATCAGGATCACATTTCCGTCGGCAACCTTTTGCCGATACTGCCCGATCATTTGTCCGATCATTCCCTTGTATTCCTCTAAGCTCGTGCCCGGATCGTTCATCCCGTAACCGATGATCAGAAGATCCGGAGCATAGGAAAGCACATCCTTTTCAAATCGGTCTGCGCCCTGACGGGTCGTTGTCCCGCCGATGGCAGTATTGGTAACTTCCAGCTCTACTCCGTATTTATCCTGCAAATAACGCACGACCATTTCCGGCCAACTCTCACAGTAAGGAGGATTATTCCCCCCGTAGATCGTTCCGCTCGCGTTGCAACCTACCGTTATGCTGTCTCCGAAAAACTCAATTTTGGCTTTTCCGTCCTTGATTTTTCGAATTGCATCCGAAAGGTTCTGCGGTCTTCCTGTCGGTTTGATTCCTTTCCAAGCATCTTTATGTACATACGTTACGGCAATCTGCTGCTTTGTAAACGTATCCCCTTCTCCGTATTTCAGGTAACGGCTTTCTTTTTCGTTTGCAGGCAAAAGATCTGCATTGAGGCGTACCTCTATCGAATCCGGTGTTTTACGATAATACTCGTCAAACTCAAAAAACGGCATCGATGATCCGGGAAGACGCCTGATCTTTTTCCCTTCCACGGCATAATCGACCCCTTCTTTATATTCAACATCCAATCCGTAATTGCGGACAGAAAGAATCCGCTCGGGTTCATATATTAACGGAGCCGCATCTTCTTCTCCGACCAGAAGCACCGTTTCATGATACATAATGCCAGGATACCAAATCGGTTTCAGATAAGCCCGCCTGTCAAACTTTGTATCATCTCTCATAATTTTTTTCTCCTTACTTGAAATCTTTTAAAATTTATTTATACTCCCGCAGTTTGTTCCCTGCGCACCCACTTGCGTCCGACAAACATGCACGTCTTGCCCGCAGTCTCGAACTTCGTAAAGTCGGCCGCGGTTCGATTATTTCTCAGATAATTATACGCCTTTTAACGCTTTTGTCAACAACACGCACAAACAATTTTGCTGCCGCCGCAGATTTTCGATCTCAAAAAAAATTTCGCCTAATTTTGCAAAGAAAACAGGTGCATAGAAAAGGAAAATTGCGGCAAAATAAGATAAATCTACCCGGAGGTATTGTTTTATGAAGAAAAAAATTTTACCCGTTCTTACCCTTCTGATACTCACTTCAGTTCTGACTTTCGGCACTCTCTGCGCATCCGCCGATACACAGATCGGCAACGCCAATCTGATCGTAACAGGTACGGCAACTTGGGAAGCAGAGGCGGACCTGTGTTCTTTTTCCGGAAGCATCCAGACAATGGCAGACGATATGAGCACCGCCGAAACCAAATGCGAAGAAATTGCGGCAAAAGTTCGCCAAGCTTTCTCCGAATACGGAACGGTAACCGAATGCCACTCCAATGTTTCTCCCATGTATGGCCAGAACGGTTATACTGCTTCCAAATATTTTTCTTTTGAAACAGAAAAAACAGACAGCCTTCCGCAGATCCGCGAAAAGCTGACGCAAGCAGGTCTGAATTGCATTGAGGGAACCTCTTACAGTTGCAAAGACGATTCACAGCATCGCATTCGCGCCTTGCAGCTGGCGATCGAAGACGCAAAGAAAAAAGCCGCCGCCCTGGGCTCGACTGGAGAACTTGTGCGCGTAGAAGAAACCTTCTGTTATCCGAGCTGCTATGGGATAAGCGGAAATATCACCGAAAACCGCGTTATCTTTACTGCAACCGTGCGCGCGGTTTTCCGTGTCAAAACCAAAGACGCAGAAAATTAATATTGCCCAAACAACAAGCAATCTTTTTCTCCCGATCAGGGCTCTGCCCCTTTTCAAATGCCTAATACAAAAAAATCAAGGGAATCCGAATACGCATCGTAAACATGGTCGCCGAATTTCCTTGACTTAGAAAAAGCACAGGTTGCAAAATTGCTAACGAAAAAGAAAGGCGCAACGGAATTTCCGTTGCGCCTTTCTTTTCAAATTATTTGTTCAATTCATCTTTGAGCGCTTTGCCCGCTTTAAAAGACGGTACTTTGCAGGCAGCGATGGCGATCTTTTCTCCCGTCGCAGGATTTACGCCTTCCTTTGCCGCACGGTCTTTCGCCTCAAATGTTCCGAAACCGACCAGCTGCAGCTTGTCCCCTTTTGCCATTACATCCTTTACATTGGAAACAAATGCATCCAGCACTTTTTCCACATCGCTTTTTTTCAGCGAAACTTCTTCAGCAATTTTTGCTACCAATTCACTCTTATTCATACAATTTTCCTCCTGTATAGACTATTAAGAGTAAGAACATTGTACCATACAATTGTAAATATGGCAACATTTTACATGCATTTTTCCAAAATTTGCTTATACGTACCTAAAAATTTGTTACAGAATTCAATAATTTCGGACATCGGAAAAACGAAAAAATACGCAAGCAAAACCTTTATTTTTCTTCGGAACCAAACCAAAACGCATAACTGAGCCGCCTTAAAGTCTTTCGCGATCACTGCACAGTCATACTTTCTTGAACGTCTGTACCGAATGCTCAGAGAGGAATGGCGTAAAAACCTATACCCAAAACAGCGGACAAAAGAATCAAAAAAATGGGCGAAAGTTCTATCTTTTTCCATTTTTTAAGTCCGAACCACAGCGCGAACAGCAATACCAAGATCACGCAAGCACGCCAATCCAAAGAAAAACCCTGCCCGATCGCTGAAAAACCAAACAACGTTGTCAGGAACATCGTAACGGAAGTGCCTAAAACCAATCCGACAATACTCGGACGAATGCCCCCCAGTACAGCCTGCACCCCTTTAAATTTTAAAAGGTTGTGCAAGATCGCCGCGATCAAAAGAATGATAAAAAAGGAAGGCAGTACAACTCCGAGCGTTGCCAAAAGAGCGCCCACCGCGCCTGCCTGCGACGAACCTACAAACGTCGCCACGTTCACCGCAATCGGACCCGGCGTCGATTCTGCTACGGCAATAAAATTCATCAGCATTTCTTCCGTCAGCCAGCCGTGCGCCACGACCTCATCCTGCAAGAGCGATATCATTCCGTATCCGCCGCCAAACGATACCGCTCCGATCTTTAAAAATACAAGAAAAAGCTCCCAATAAATCATCTTTCATTCTCCTTTGAAGCTTTTTCTTCTTTTTTTGTCTGAAGAAACGCTCGATCCGTTTTCTTTACACTCTCCTGCACCTTTGTTTGCTCTTCACCCTGTATTCTTTCATGACCGCACGGCCGTTCATCATCCTTTGTTGTCTCATGCTCGTTTGTCGATTGTCCTTTTTCTGTTTCCGCTTGCAAGCCGCTCCCGTTTTGAACATACTCAACCGAAGTATCTTTTCCATGCGCACCGTTCTTCGTTTTTCCATTCAAAGACTGATCAATTTGCAGATTTGGTTTGTTTTTTTGCTCTACGTTGCATTGTTTTTGCGTCGAAACTGTTGCCGATTTTTTCCCTTCTCTTTTACGTGCCAGGGAAATCAGATAAATACCGAGCCCCACCGCTCCGCAAATCAGAATGTAAAACACGGATGAAAAATCGATTGCCGTTATCGAAAACAATACCAAACATAAAAACGTACCGATAAATAAAATCCAATTAAACAGATCTTTCTGCATTTGCTTGAGCATTTTCCAACCGGCCGTAAAAATCAGAAAAACGACGCAGACCTGTATGCCTTTAAACGCGTACTGTACTACGGTAAATTTTAAAAACGCATCAAAAAACAGGGATATCAGATAAATGATCACAAAAGAAGGTATGCATACACACAAGGTAGAAATCGCGGCGCCCGCCGTCTTTCCGACCTTATAGCCGATATATGTCGCACTGTTGATGGCGAGCGGGCCGGGGGTAGATTCTGCAATCGCAACCACATCCATAAATTCCGTTTCCCCTATCCATTTTCTTTTGGAAACAAATTCTTTCTGGATCAGTGCGATCATGGCATATCCGCCGCCGAATGTGAAAAGTCCTATTTTCAAAAAGGATAAACCTAAAACCAGAATCAATTTTAACTTTTCAACCAAAGCACGGCGTTTGACCGCTTTACTTTCATCCCCGCCCTTGTCTGTCTTTTCCGCCGTCCCCGCTCCATCATTTTGAGACTGCATACGGCCGCACGCCTTTGCTTCCGCGTCCGCCTCTTTTTCCGATAAAATGTCCTGCCCGTCTTTTTCGGCCGTTTTACATTTCTTTTCGGCCGTTTCCTTATCAGGTACTCCCGCTTCTTCCGCTTTCTTTTTGACCCTGCATTCCTTCACAAATATCACCTCATATTTCTGATCCCTCTTATTATACACCATACAAAACCATTCGTAAATTAAAATAAAGAAACTGTATGCTATTTCTTTGCCGAGTAATCAGCAAGGGATATTCAATTTACAACTTTTCTTTGCAGCCTTGCTATAAAAAACACCGATCCTCTATTACAAGCCGCAGGCCGCAAAAGAATCGCATCTTTGGCTGCGAAAAGAATGACTTTTGCAGAATCTTATCCATTCATGTCCGCACAAACATTCTGGGCGGGCATGGTTTGCGAATAGAAACGAACAAGGCGGACGCTTAAAAAGCGTCCGCCTTGTTCTATTTGCGAGGTCCAAATATAATGGAGACTATGAACAAAACAACAACTGCGGCTTTAACGGATAAAATAAATCATCGGAGGATGGTTTAACGCCGCAGCTGCTTTTTATCGACACGGCATATGTTGCCGTCCAATAAACAACTTATTTGCGCTCAGCAAGGATCTTCTTTTCGTAAGCCTGAACCGTCTTGAACCAATCGTTGCCGGCCACTTTCTGGCGAGACAGGTACTCATCCCAAACCGCACCGTAAGGCAGAGTCTTAATTTCTTCGCTCATGGCAAGAAGTTCGGTGAATTTGCCCTCATCCTGCAGTTTTTTCAACTGAGCATGCGGCTGTAAGAGCGCAAACAGCAAAGCTTTTTCCATGTTGCGGGCACCGATCGTCCAAGCCGCTACACGGTTGATGCTTGCATCGAAATAATCCAAACCGATCAGAACTTTATTGTCTGCATTGTTGCGCACGATCTCTTTTGCAATTTCCAGGATCTCGTCTTCCAGACGGACGACGTGGTCGCTGTCCCAACGGACGCCGCGCGTTACGTGCAGAGCAACTTTATCATAGAATGCCAGCAATGCAGGGATTTTGTCGCTGACATATTCCAACGGGTGATAATGTCCGTTGTCGAGCAGGCAGCAAACTCCGTTTTTCGCGGCATAGTTCTGATAAAATTCGTTGCTTCCGACCGTATAGCTTTCCACACCGATACCGAACACCTTGCTTTCTACGCTGTCCACAATGTATTCCGAAGGATATTTCACCGAGAAAATCTCGTCCAAGCTCTCTTTCAGGCGCTGACGGGGTCCGAGCCTGTCTGCGGGAACATCTTTGAATCCGTCGGGGATCCAAATATTGTTCAGGCAGGGTGTCCCCTGGATCTGACCGATCTTTGCAGCGATCGCACGGCATGCTTTGACATGTTTGATCCAGAATTCACGAACTTCCTTTTTCGGGGAAGAAAGCGTGAGTCCGTCCACTACCATCGGATGCGAAAAGAGCGTCGGGTTGAAATCGATCCCGAGATTGCGTTCTTTTGCATACTCTACCCATTTTTCAAAATGGCGGTATTCCAATTTATCCAATTCCACAGGCGTATCCGAAATAGCATAGATCGCGTGCAGGTTGATCCTCTTCGTTCCGGGAACGAGCGACAGCACAACGTCGAAATCAGCCATCAATTCTTTGGGGTTTCTTGCCGCACCGGGATAGTTGCCCGTCGTCTGGATTCCGCCGGAAAGTTCTTCCGCGCCTAAAAATCCGTGAACGTCATCGCCCTGCCAGCAATGAATGGATACAGGAATCTTCGCAACGCGCGCGAGCGCTTCTTCTGCATCGACTCCCCAGTTTGCAAAAGCCTGCTTTGCCAGGTCAAACATCGAATTCATATTACTTTTCTCCTCTTTTCATCTGTATTTTCAAATTGCCGAACGCCGTCGCTTCGATCGGGATTGCGTGGACTTTTACGCCGCACGCACGTTCGGTCAGTTCATTCAAAAATCCGTTCTTCGCACCGCCGCCGACGATACAGAGACCCGTGTATTTTTCGCCCGTGATCTTTTCCAATTCACGCATTGCCTTCGCATAACTGTTTGCAAGGCTCATAAACGCACAACGGAAATAATCGCTGGTATTTTCCGGCAAAGGTCTGCCGTTCTCGCGCAGATATTCATCAAATGCGCCCTTCATGCTCTCGGGAGCAAGGAATCTCCAGTCGTCCGCATCGATCGTTTCCGCGTATGTACCTCTTTCCGCTTCCGCCGCAATATCTCCGAACGACTTATCCGGGCACAGTTCCTTACGCAACGACTGCACGAGCCACAAGCCCATAATATTTTTCAAAAACCGGATGTAGCCCACTCCGCCTTCGTTCGTATAGTTTGCTTCACAGCTCTTCTCGGTCAGGATCGGTTCTTTCAGACGTACGCCGAACAATGACCACGTTCCCGACGACAGATACGGCATATTTACCGAATCTTCCGGAATTCCTTCCACAGCGCTTGCCGTATCATGCGAAGCGCACAGAACGACCGTCGTCTGTCCGCCGACTTCTTTCGCGATTTCTTCCTTTAATGCCCCCACTTCCGTACCGGGCGCATCCAAATGTCCGAACAGACGCTGCGGCAAACCAAGGCGGCTCACCACTTCCATGTCGTACTGACCCGTACGCGCATCCAAAAGTCCCGACGTCGAAGCTTCCGTATATTCTTTCTTGGCAACTCCCGTCAGTTTATAAGAGAAATATTCCGGAAGCATCAGGAACATTTCCGCTTTTTCCAACCGACCTTTCTTCAAATCGTCGTACAACTGATAAATCGTGTTGAACGGCTGGAACTGAATACCCGTATGCGCATACAATTCCTTGAACGGCATGATCTTATGTACTTCTTCGATCGGCCCTTTCGTACGATCATCACGATACGCGTGGCAAGGCAAAATCTCTTTTCCGTCTTTGTCCAAAAGGACATAATCCACGCCCCAGGTATCGATCGCAACGCTCTCGATCTTCCCGAACTGGCGGAACGATTCCTTCAGTCCTGCTACGATCTCGCGGAACAATCTGTCCACATCCCAGATCAACGTTCCGTTGACATCGTCTACTCCGTTATAAAAACGATACACTTCCTTGGTGCAAAGCTCTCCGCCTTCTTTCCAGCCGACGATATGTCTGCCGCTGGACGCGCCAATATCGATTGCTACGTAATATTTCATTTCTTCCTCCGTCGCTAACATTATAGCGAATTTTAATTTATTAAACAAGGACACTATTTATTGAAAAAAGTATCTTTTCTTGACATTTTAAACAGACTATGATACAATACAAACATGCAAAAAGAATTTATTGAAAAACTGACGCAGATCACAGATGAAGAGAAGGATATTCTGCGCGGACAGACCGCCATTGACCGCACGCAATATGCCGCCGGCAAGGAATTCATCATCCAGGCGCAGAAACTTCTGAATAAATCGCAGATGGCGCTGCGTCCGCACACACGGTTCATCGATTTTCCCGAACACGGGCATGATTACATGGAATTCATGTACGTGCTGCAAGGGAGCATCACGCATATGATCCAGGGAGAGAAAGTCTGCCTGCAAAGCGGCGATATTCTGTTTTTGAACCGACATATCCGCCACAGTGTACTTCGGGCAGGGAAAGACGATCTGGGCATCAACTTTATTGCCTCGAACACCTTTTTGCAGGTGATCCTGCACAATGTTGAGAACAATCCTGTCATGCGCGACTTCCTCGCACGGAATTTTGCACCCGACGGCGAAGGAGAATATCTGCATTTCAAAACGCAAGGGCACTTCCCTATCAGCAACCTGCTGGACAACCTGATCTATGCCGTTGCCTATCCGAACGAACAGGATCCTTCCGTCCTTTCACAACTGATCTCATTGCTATTTACATACCTTGCACTATATAAAGACTCTCTGGCAGGCGGGAAACTGGCTGCATCCCCCGACTCGGTTTTAAAACAAAAAGTTTCGATGTATCTGGAACACAACTACCCCGACGCAACGCTCGGCGCGATCGCCGAAGAATTAGGCTACAGCAGCGAATATATCTCGCGGCGCATCCATGAAGTTTTCGGAAAACCGTTCCGTGAACTTCTGGCAGAAGAGCGATTGAAAACAGCGGAACGACTGCTGCGCACGACAAGCATGAGCGTTTCGGAAATCATACAGACGATCGGCTATGAAAACCAGAGCCACTTTCACAGAATGTTCCTGCAAACCTATGGCATGACGCCACGAAAATACCGCATCTGTAAAAAGCAATAATGTTTATGCGGAATTCAGAAAGGCGCGGCCGAATTGTATCCAATTACGCTGCGGCAAATGCGCTGACCTAAGCGGCATTCTTCTCCGAAATACCGTAACTATTCACAATCGCACGGCAAAAAACACTGCAAAGATTTTAATTTCGATACCCGGATATTTTCAAAAAATATCCGGGTGTTTTTAATCTGCCCATTGGAAATTCTCTTTTCCGGCACCCTGCTCGAAATGATACTTCACGATTCCCAGATCCAGACCGCGGCAGAATCCGCCCCTTTGCCTTGCGCGGACTTTGCGTTCCCCTACAAGTTCAAATAAAAACTTCTGCTGATTGACGGCAGTCGGAGCCAGTAACGCCGCGCGCACGCCGCTTTGAAACCATTCGGGCAATGCATTGAAATCCTTGGCACGGCAGACCTGCTTGATTGTTTTGCTTTTATGCGGAACACCCTGCGTCTCTCCGTAACCGAGCGCGATCACACAGACAAGCTTTTCATTCTGAGCCAGCCGCAATCTTTTCTCCGTTTTGCCCTTGGCGAACGAAACAGCAACCCAACAGGTATTGAGTCCAAGCGTCTGCGCATACAAAACCAGACGTTCTCCGTAATACCCTGCCTTTTCAGACAGATCATTACTTTTCTCTCCTATGAGAGCAAAATAATTTTTAACACAGGAAAATTTACCGTAATGTGCCAAAAATGAAGAAAAAGCCTGCGGATCATTACATACCAAGCGTATTTTTAACCCGCTCTCGCGGTTGCATTCCTCTGCCGCTTCCTGCAATTTCTGCAAAAGCGGCAATCCGATCGGCTTGTCCAGATACGCACGCACACTGTGCCGCGCTTCCATTGCTTCCCTAATCTCCATTTCACACTCCTTGACCGGACAGAACAGCCATTCCTCTGCCATATCCCGCGCAAGACAAATTTCCCCTTTCTACGCATTGCCGTAACTAAAAAATAGGCACGCTCGCTTTCCAATGAAAACACTGTTCTGTCTTATCCGATCTGTACTTGACGCACATCGGATACACACTCCTATTATAGCAAAATTTTTTACATTGTAAATTCTTTTTTCAAATTTTCCGAAATGTTTCTTCCTTTTCTCTTCTTAAAGTAATATCCGCCGAGGCAAACCAAATGCTCCGGCGGACTTTAGATGAGTTAAAATTTTGCAATGGCTATATCGATTCCCCACTTTTTCCGTTAATAAAATGTCAGATGACAGCCATTTACGCACAAATAAATAAAATTTATGATAAAATCTGCCAAGATCAGCGCCGAAAGTACGGCCGCCTTCACTTTTACAACGCGCGGCGAACTTAAACATACCAACTTTACCAGCAGCGGCCAGACAAAACGCATCGCAATCGTGATCACAATGCCCCATATCAATGTCATTTCCAGACATATATAGCCCAAAACATCAAACCTGTAGTAACTGTAATTCCATAAAACGATCCCGAAAACTTTGTCAAAAAAAAGCGCGACAAAAAACTCCGCAACCGTGGGTATCAGCGCCGCCGCCAAAAAATAAATTGCATACAGTCCGATGCTTGCCATGATCCGCAACGGCGCGGGCAACTTTCTTGCCTGTAAAAACAACGTTCTCAGTCTCCCTCCCTGCGGGGTTCCCATCAGCAGGTATACCGCCAGTATACAAGAACCGTAAATCGTACACAGCGGCAGCATAAGGAAGCCCCTGTCCGAAAAGGAGCCCCACCGTATACGAAAATAGATCGTCTCCATGCACCAGCCCAAAAAGGATACCAGCACAAATAATATTACAAGATCGTAAAATCCCGGCCTTTTTTCAGTCTTTTCCATATTCACACCTTAACATATGCAAACCGATTATACCTGCCGCTTATGTCTGCGCGGCGATATTTTTGTGAACCGGTTACGAAATTAATGTGAAAAACCCGAATAGGATCTTGTCCTGTTCGTCTCTTCCTTGACGCAAAAAACAAAATCAAGATACGTCGGCTTGCTTTTAAAAGGATCAAGATACTAAAATGTGGTCTTCTTACTCTGCCCGCCTATCCTTTGCCGCATAAAATCTAAATTATGATATAGTATCGCTGCTTTTGACAGATTTATGCTCAAATATAATCTTGTTCTGTCCCTCTGTTGCCGTACAAAATCAGAAAGATATCAATGGTCAT
>ENA-UOJL01000564-UOJL01000564.1-human-gut-metagenome-genome-assembly--contig:-P47-NODE-564-length-51296-cov-15.524678_pt1 | contig 51296 bp, 33 predicted proteins | sample MGYA00242347_ERZ723894 | MGnify/ENA metagenome assembly ERZ723894
CAGCGTAAATTCCCCGACCGATACCGTCCGCTCGGGGTAAAACCACGAACGATTCGCCCACTGGTAGGGTTCGCCCGTCATGCGCAGGATGCCCGTGGAAGCGATACGCTGCAACAACCCGAAATCCGGATCGTCGGGCTTCACGTCATAGAGCGGCTGAAGATAAGCTTTCTGGGCCAGCAAGGCAGCCTGAAGCCGCCGTACGGGGACTTCGCGGGGCGTACAGCCGGCCTTGACCGCAAGGGCCGCCAGCGTCCCCGCGGCCTGTCCGGTAAGCATGACGACGGGCTGCACGCGCGTCGACCCGTTGATCAGGTTCGAGACCGAGATCGCTTTGTCCGAAACGATAAGATTGTCGGTTCGGGCCGGAATCATCACTCCCGCCGGAACACAAAACGACGGCACGGGCAGGAATGCGATGCCGGGAACGTCGGGACGGCATTTGTGGTGATGGTCCACCGGGTAGTCGCCTACCGAAATACCCGTCCGGTAAAGCGGCGCAGGCCGGTCGTAACGTGCCATCACGTCGTCGAAAGTCAGCATGACGACCCCTTCCGCCCGGCGTCCCTCGCGATGGTAAGGCAGATAGGCCAGTCCGTCGGGAGTGTCGAATTCGTCGTCGGCGATACCCAGGTTGCGGTATCCCAGTTCGGTCTGGATGTAATAAATGAAACGCAGCGTCTTTTCACGCGCCGGACGCAACGCGGCTTCGCGCCGTTCATACGGCAGTTCGACGACATTGAGGTAGATGTCGTTGCCCTTGGTCGGCCAGTTGATCATGTACTTGCCGTTGGGCAGGCGACCGTAGGTAATCACCATTTCGGGCGGAATCGGATCGCCGACAGCCGTCGCATTACAACCGGAGAACTCCGCGGGATCGTAGCCCTCGGGGCGCGGGATCGTCCTGTCGGTCCCGGGGCCGTAGTCCTTGAGAATCGCAGTGACCGTCAGGTCCTGTACGATATTGCGGGCCTTCTCCCGGGCCAGCGACTCGCCCGTCAGGCTGCGCGAATCCATTCCCAACCGGTAAGGCGTACCGCTCAGGGGAAGCGCGTCGCCCAGGTCGGTGGCGTCGACGGTGACTTCGGCCGAAACCTCCAGCCTGTTGCCGGCTTTGTCGACGAACCGCGCCCCGGAGACTTTACGGCCGCGCCTGAATACCTTCACGGGGCGGAATCCATACTCGACCGACAACGCCGGTTCGGCCGCAGCCATGGCTTTGAAAATACTGTCGGCGACATGGGGTTCGAAGAGCGTATTGCTCACCCATCCGGTAGCCAGAGCCGGGGCTCCTCCGTAATGGGCCCGGAGCGCCTCGCGGAATTCATTCCACAAGCCCGAAGGCAGATTGGCATTGCCGTCGACGGCCGGAACGCCCTGCGCCGTAAACATTCCGCCGAGCATCGGCGTGGATTCGACGACGAGCGTCGTCACCCCCTGCCGCGCCGCGGCAACGGCCGCTGTCGTGCCGGATGTCGTACCGCCGATAATCAGGACATCGACCACCCGACGGGTGGTTTTGGCGGCTGCCGACAGTGCGAAAGCGACGGTTACGACCAATACGGCCGCGAGAAGGAATCCTGTACGTTTCATGCTTTTGACTTTTACGAATGAAACTCGCGGCTCAGGTTCGGGCCGCGAGTGAATTGAATTTGTATACAGGCCCGCCTACTCGCACTGTTCCAGAATTTGCCATATCTGGTACATGCCGCGCGGGACGTGGAAGCATCCCTTCCATTTGCCGCCCTTGAGCGGAAGCAGCACCTCGCCGCGGCGGTTCAGGTAGCCGAACCATTCGGGGTATTCGGAATCTTTGAAGTGCGTCCACATATATTCGTGCAGTTTCCCGAACCAGGCCAGGCACGCTTCGTTGCCCGTCATCCGGTAGCCTTTGATCATCGTGATCGCCGACTCGATATGCACCCACCACAGTTTCTGGTCCCATTCGAGCTGCTGCTGGGGATGGCCCAGCCGGTCCATGAAGTAGAAGATGCCGCCGTACTCCTTGTCCCAGCCGTATTCGATGGTCGACAACGCGATCTTCACGGCTTTGTCGATCAGTTCGGGACGGTTGAGCCGCTTACCCAGGTCCATAATGAACCACATGGCTTCGAGCGAGTGTCCGGGATTGATCGAACGCCCCTCGAACGAGTCCACCAGCGAATTGTCCGCCGCCGAGACATTCTCGACGATCAGCCCCAGGTCGGGTTGATAAAACACGTCCAGCACCTCGTGCAGACAGGTTTCGACAATCTGGTCGATGAGCTTCGGATCGATCAGGTGCTCGATTTCGAGCGAGAGGTTGCACAGGATCATCGGCAGCGCAAAGTCCTTCATCGGACGCGTGCCGGGGTGGCCCTTGCTCCATTTACCCTTGGGATTCGAGCGTTTTTCAAGCACCCGGTCGAAGGTCTTCCTGGCAATCAGGGCGTACTCTTCGTTGCCGGACGCTTTGGCCAACTGCGCAAAAGCCATCGTGGCGAAGGTATAGGAGAAGATGTTGTAGGGATCGACGATCGGCTGTCCGTCGCGCGTGAGCGAGAAGTACCAGTTGTAATCGCCGTCATGCCCGTATTTCCGGAGAAACTCGCCGCCCTGAACCGCACAGTCCAGCCACTCCTTGCGTTGTTCCACCTGGTTGTAAAGCATCGAGAACATCCACACCTCACGGCCCTGCAGCCAGATGAATTTATCCGTGTCGTAGACGCTTCCGTCACGATCGAGGCAGGTGAAATAACCGCCGTACTGTTCATCCTGCGAGTGCTCGAGCCAAAAGGGCAACACACTGTCCAGCAACTCCGACTTATATTGATCGGCTAATTCTTGAAAATTCATCATATTACTATTCGGTTAATTTCGAGGTTGTTAAAACCGCGATGAAAACATTGGTAAACTATTTCTGCCAGTACTTTTCGATCTCTTCGAGCGAGCGCCCCGTGGTTTCGGGAACGGCCTTCCAGATAATCAGGATATAAGGAACGCACATGGCGGCGAAGAGGAAGAACGTACCTGCGGGGGTGAGGTTTTCGAGCATCCACGGCGTCAACTGGCCGATCAGGTAAGTGCCGATCCACAGGGCGAGTCCGGCGATCGACATCGCCAGCCCGCGGATGCGGGTGGGATACATCTCCGAAAGCAGCACCCAGATTACGGCGCAGATCGACACCGCGCAGCAGAAGATGTAGGCCAGGAAGAAGATCAGCAGGAACGTACTGGACACACCCCATGCCGCTCCCCACAAGAAGTAGAGCCCGATGCAGACCAGCGACAGGATCATGCCCGACACGCCCCAGTATACCAAACTTTTGCGCCCCACACGGTCGATAATCACCAGTGCCAGAACCGTAGTCAGCATATTGACCATCCCCACGAGTATCTGCGAAAAAAGCGAGTCCCCGCTCGAAAGGCCGGCGTTCTCAAAAATCGTCGGACCATAGTAGAGCACCGCATTGACCCCCATGAACTGCCCCAGCACAGCAATAAACACGCCGATCAGAACCGCCTTGCGGATACCCGGAGCGAACAGCATACGCCATTCCGACTTTGTCTGCTGCGATCCAGCGGCGCGCACGGCCGCGATCTCCGCCGAGGCGACTTCCGAAGAGCGGTAGATACGCTCCAAAACGGTATGGGCCCGTGCGTCGCAGTTGCGCAGCACGAGCCAGCGCGGACTTTCAGGGATAAAGAAGATGACGATGAAGAAGAGAAGCGCCGGAAGCGTTTCGCTTCCCAACATGCCGCGCCACATCTCCGTTACCAGGATTTTCTGCATCAGGGCGGATGAATAGACGGCCGTTTCGGCCGATCGGAGGATCAGGAAATTGACCAGATAGGCTCCCAGGAATCCGATCGTGATGGCCAATTGGTAGAGCGACACGAGCGTACCGCGCCAGCGCGCTACGGCGACCTCCGAGATGTACATCGGCGAGACGATCGACACGACGCCGATACCCACCCCGCCGATGATGCGGTAAATGACCAACTGCGTGAAATCGGGACTCAGGGCGCAGCCGATGCCCGATACGGTAAAGAATACGGCCGAGATAAGCATCGTCATCCTGCGGCCGAAACGGTCGCTGAGGATGCCGGCCACCGCAACGCCGCCGATCGAACCGACGAGCGCACAGCCGACGAACCATCCCTGCTGCATGGCGTCGAGTCCGAATTGGGCCGAAACCCCGGTCACGGTTCCCGAAATGACTGCGGTATCGTATCCGAACAGGATTCCGCCGATAGCGGCTACGACCGAGAGGAACGCAACGTAGCCTGTGTTTGTCTGTGATTTCATAGTAAGGCTACCTGATATTGAAGTACTCTTTGTAACGGTCATAGAGGTGTCCGGCCTGCAAATAGGCCGACTGCGGACTCATGAAGTGCGAGAACTCGAAGGTGATCGCCTTGTCGTACCCGGCGCGCTTGGCCGCTTCGAGTTTCATGCGCAGTTTGTCGAATTTGATCGGCAGGAATTTGATCGGCATATCGCGGTCGAACGACTCGGCGTTGGTCCAGCACTGCATACCGTATTTATCGGCCATCTTCTTGTTGACGGAGAAGAAAGCGTCCAGTTCGTCGTAGTCGATGTGTCCGTCCTGAAAGGCGCAGGCATCGACCACGTCGTGAATCCCGTCGAAAATCTCGCTCCACTCCTTCTCGTGCTGCTCGACCGACACCGCCTGTTCCTTGGTCAGTTGGCTGCCGCTCGCCATAACGGCTTTCTTGCCGTCGATCCACGGGGAAATGAAGGTCGGCAGTCCGCCGGAAACCGCTTTGCACTGATTGCCCATGGCACGAAACGCCCCGATAGCGCCTTTGGTACTGCGGCTGATCTCGCCGCTCAGATACCAGCCGCCGAAACTCCGATACTTTTCACCGTACATCCTCCAGACCTCGTCGATGACGTATTTATTATGCTCGACTTCACTCGACATGTCGCCCGTGTCCCAGTACCGGCCCGAGTCGTAGAGGCCGAAATAGAATTTCATACCATATTTCTGGGCCAGACGCAGGTACATATCGACCAGGTCGACCGAGGGCATATAGCATCCCTGCCCGAGCAGGTGGGGCGACGGATAGGTGATGAACTTGCGGTATCCCGAGCGAATCAGGATCACGGTATCGATGCCGACGGCTTTCATGTAGCGGAAGTCGGCGTCCCACTCCTTCTCGCCCCAGTTCTGGTGGGGAATATCGTGGGAAATCTCATCCAGGAATGTTCCCGAAATCTGTAATCCGTTCCCTTTGGGGACAATCAGACCGCCCGGGCCCGGGAACGCCTCCGCCGATTCGGCCTCTACGGTTCCGAGGTTTTCAGACGCCTTGACCAGCCCAGGTACGGCAACCGCTGAGGCGGCAGTAATGGCAATTTTTTTCAGGAAATTCCTGCGGGTCGAGGTTTTCATATTGGGTTCCAATTTTATCACACACTCAAAATAAAGTAAATTTTATCACTCTACAATGCAAATATAATTAATTTATTTACAATGAAGCAACCTTTTGCCTTTAAAATTCACGATCGAGCAAAAATAAATACGTTTAGCACCGGCAACCGGAGTTCGGCGTGTCATCCTAAGAAAAACCGGTGCGCATACCGACTTCCGTCAGCCGATTTTGCCGGTCCCGATCGGCGATACCGGTCCGCTCCGCGCCTGCGCAGGTGCAGGTGCAGGTGCGATCGCGATAAAAAACCGGGACAGCCGAAAAGCCGTCCCGGGTACAGAAAATTTACCGGCCAGCGAATATGCCGCCGTTTTCTCCGCTACTTGAATCCAAAAGCGCCCTGCACTTTCTTCGACGCTTCCACAGACCCTTTGGAGTTATCCACGGTCTTCTGACCGTTGATGAGCATATCGGGCGAGCTGGACCGTTCGAATACGATGGCCGAAGCGCAGCCCGTATCCTTCATGACCTGCGCCGTTTCCGGAATCGTAAGGCCCACGCTTCCGTTGATCTGCTGTCCGCAGAATGCGATCACCTTACCGTGAGGAGTAAGTCCTATCGACGAGGTCGCATACCGGTTGACATCGGTGGGATAACCCCAGTTGATTCCCGTATTGCAGATCATCTCGTCGGCAGTCTGGATTTGTCCGTCCCATAAGATCATCAACAGGCCGGAAGCTGCATTCTGCGCGTCCCAGACCGTTCCTTCCTCCTTTTTCCGCTCGACATAGGTCGAACCCGGCTTGTAGGGGAACGCATAGAGTTTGTCGTCGAATTTCTGCGACCAGGCCATCTTGTACACACCCTTGCTGTCCTGTCCCAGCGTGCCGAAAGGATAAAGCGCGCCTTCCTGCACGAATTGTCCGCCGCGGAAGATCAGCGGCTCTGCCGTAGATTCGATACCGACCAGCAGGACATTCCAGGAGGGTTCCTCCGAAGCAAAGGTATAAATCGATTTCTTGTTATCCTTGCCGGCTCCGAGCGCTCCCATCGTCGATTTGCCCGGCGACATGATTGCGATGTAACCGATGCTCTTGGTGGCTGCATTGTTGAGCAGGTCTTCGTTCTTGTAAACTTTGATGTAGTTGGGAAGCGTGCCGTAGGACGAAGTCACGTTCGTCCAGCCCTTGCTCAGCAGCGGATCTACATAATCTTTCACCTTGACGGTATAGTTGTAGTCTTCACCCTGATAGGTAACCACCAATTTACCGTCCTCGAGTTCGAGGTTGAACGTCTTGTCGGCGGGCGACTTGACGGTGGCGCCGCTCAACAGGCTGAAGTCGAACGTCATGGCGTTGATCTCCATCTCGGGTTTGTAGCCGATCGTGATGAGCTGACCTTCGACCACCGCGTCGGTGTCGCCGACCTTGGCCCCAACAACCGGCTGGAGGATCTCTTTGGGCGTTGCCGTCATCGTATAGGTCACCTCTTTCACGCCGTTGTGCAGTACGACCGAATAAGGAGCCGATAGATTGAGCGTCGAAGTGGCTTTGCCCGGGGTTTTCAGGAGCGCACCCTTGGTCATGTTGATCGTAACCGACACACTGGTCAGGTCGGACAACTCCTCGAATGCGAATTTGATGGTTTTGTCGGCATCGGAAATCACGGCATTGGCTGTTTTAGAGCCGTCGACCGCCACGACAGACGCAATCGGATTGGCAATCTCTTTCGAATCGCCCTCACCGTCGTCCTTATCCGAACACGAAGCGAGCCCTCCCCCTACCAGGAGGCCGAGCAATAAAGTCATCAGACTAAAATGTCTTTTCATAATTAAAGGTTTTTAGGTTACAGGAGGTTTGATGTTTTAATAGTATGTAGTTTCAGGTCCCCTTTTGCTATAAGTTTTTTCATTGACAACGGCGCTACATCTTTCGATGTCCTCAAAACAACATTTATTCATTTTGAAATAAAAATGTAACACCTTTGACACACAAACATAGTAATTATTTTTATCAATTATTCAATTTTGAATAAAATAAATAAACATATTTATCCAAATGGCAGAATTACCCGAAAATATCACACCCATCAAGCCGACACTTGGCAAAATCACATAACAACCATGAAAGGCCATTCGCAGAAATTTTATTTCCGCAAAACATTATTGCCGAAAAACAGAAGAATGAAGAGACACAACACATGCAACGGGGATGTCCGTACGGACATCCCCGTTTTCCGCACGGCCTATAAACAAAAGAGAGCCGGCGACAGGCCGGAAAACAAAAACGGGAACCGATGATTCGGTTCCCGTTTTTATTTTCTATAACAGCAGGTTGCGCACCGAACGCCGGATAATCAGCGACGGCGGCAGGTGCAGGTGCGAAGGCGCCGCACCGGGTTCGCGGATGGCGCGGATAAGCAGTTTCACAGCCAGCGTGCCGATCTCGTCCGTGGGCTGCCCGATGCAGGTGATCGCCGGGTCGAGGTAGTTGAAAAGCATGTTGTCGTCGAACGAAACGACAGAAATATCGTCGGGAATCCGCAGGCCCGATTCGTGGACCGCCTTCACCACCCCGAGCAGGATCAGGTTGCTCAGCGCGAAGATCGCCGTAGGCCGCTCGGCCTGGGCCAGCGCCAGTTTGGTCTCCAGATAACCGTTTTGTACGGAAAAATCCTCGCCCGTCACCACGATCCGATCGCCCAGCCCGTGTGCACGCAGCGTATCGCCGAATCCGCGCACGCGGTCCCGCACGGGCATCGAATGAGGCGTACCCTGAATACAGGCGATGCGGCGGTGGCCGTTCTCCAGCAGGTATTCGGCCGCCATCACCGCACCGCGGTAGTTGTCCGTCGTGACGTACGACAGCATCCCGGCATCGGGCAGGTAGCGGTCGATCAACACCAACGGCATGCCGCCCTCCTGCACGCTTGCGAACAGCGCAGCGTCGTTGCCGCACGGCGCAGCGATGATTCCATCCACACGCCGCGCCAGCAGGGCCGACAATCCGTCCTGCTCGTTGCGCTCGTCCTCCTGCGTGTCGACCACCACCACCTTATAGTTATAATTGCGCGACTCGCGGATCACCACGCCCGCGACATTGGCAAAAAACGAGTTTTCGATATTCGGAATCAGCAGGCCGATCGTATCGGTACGATTTGTGCGCAAACCCTTTGCCAGCAGGCTGGGCGTATAGTTACAGCGTTTGACCTCCTCTGTCACGCGCGCCACGGTACGCTGACTGATGCGGTATTTGGCCGCATTGCCGCTCAAAACGCGCGAAACAGTGGAAATCGAACATCCGGAACGTTCGGCGATGCTAACAAGAGTTTCTTTTTTCATTGTTTTATTTTCAGTTCACCCTTGACAAATGTATGAAAAATATCGAAAAAGAAAAGAAAAACGGTAAAATAATTTTGGAGGTTTCCAAAAAGTAATTATATTTGCGCAAACGATAAGCGCAAACAGAGTCGAAAAGATAGAATCCGAAAGCACAGACAGCCGCACCATAGGCCATATGAAACGTATTGCATAAAATTGATTTACGAAAACAAGAGGCGCAAAACGGCAAAAAGAGCCTTCGGAGGCCATCGAAAAACAACCTGAAACCCGAAAACAGCATTTCCCCCGAGCGGATGCGTCGTCCGAATCCTCCCGGGTGGAGAAAGTGTCAAAAATTAACCAACGATAACCGAACGATGAACAAGATTCTGGTAATAGGCAGTACCAACATCGACATGATTGCCCGCGTCAAACACCTGCCCCGCCCGGGCGAGACCGTCGGCGAGGCGCGCTTCATGCAGTCCAACGGCGGCAAAGGGGCCAACCAGGCCGTCGCGGCCGCACGCCTGGGCGGCGACGTGGCCTTCGTCTCGTGTCTGGGCGACGACGCCGGCGCCACAGCCCTCCGGCAGCAGTTCGCCGCCGACGGCATCAACACCGAGGCCCTCTTCACGGCCAAGGACACCCCGACCGGTACGGCACTGATCTTCGTCTCGCAGGACGGCGAGAACTGCATCGCCGTGGCTCCCGGCGCCAATCACAGCCTCACGTGCGAGGCGATCGACGCCGTGGCGGACCGCATCGCCGGAGCCGAATACCTGCTCGTACAGCTCGAAATCCCGATAGAAACGGTGGCCTGCGCCATCGAAAAGGCATATGCGGCAGGAACCCGCGTAGTGCTCAACCCGGCCCCGGCCATGCCGCTCGCCGACGAACTGCTGCGCAAGGTCTACCTGATCACCCCCAACCGCACGGAAAGCGAAACGCTGACGGGAATCCCCGTGCACACCGTGCAGGACGCCTCGAAAGCGGCCGGGGCGCTGCTGGCGAAAGGCGTCGGCAACGTCATCGTCACGCTGGGCAGCGAAGGCGCGCTGATCCGGACCCCCGCGGAGGAGTTGCTGATCCCGGCGCGCACGGTCACGCCCGTAGACACGACCGCCGCCGGCGACGTCTTCAACGGCGCCCTGCTGGTGGCGCTCTCCGAAGGCCGCAGTCTGGCCGACGCCGTGCGGTTCGCCGCACACAGCGCCTCGGTCTCGGTGACCCGCATGGGCGCACAGGCCTCGATACCGTGGCGCGGGGAGCTGGAGACCCTCGCCTGAACCGAACGAAAACCTTAAAACTCAAATACTATGTTCGTTGTTAACAGCTACTCTTTGGCAGTCATCTTCTGCTTCATCACGATGCTCTGCTGGGGCTCGTGGGGAAACACCCAGAAACTCGCCGGCAAGACCTGGCGTTACGAGCTTTTCTACTGGGATTACGTGATCGGCATGGTGCTCTTCGCCATTCTCCTGGGCTTCACGATGGGAAGCATCGGGACCGAGGGCCGTCCCTTCCTCGAAGACCTCGCGCAGGCCGAATGGGGAGGCATCGGCAGCGTCGTGCTGGGCGGCGTGATCTTCAACGCCTCGAACATCCTGCTCTCGGCCTCGGTATCGCTGGCCGGGCTTTCGGTGGCCTTCCCGCTGGGCGTGGGACTCGCGCTGGTGCTGGGCGTCATCGTCAACTACGTCGGAGCGCCGAAAGGCGATCCCGTCGTGCTTTTCCTGGGCGTTGCGCTCATCGTTGTCGCAATCATCTGCAACGGCATCGCCTCGGGGCGCATGCGCAAGAGCGGCGACTCGGCGGCCCAGAACCGCAAAGGCATCATACTGGCCGTCGTGGCGGGCGTGCTGATGTCGTTCTTCTACCGGTTCGTCGCGGCGGCGATGGACCTCGACAACTTCGCGGCCCCGACGCCCGGCATGCTGACGCCCTATTCGGCGATCTTCGTCTTCTCGGTCGGCGTGCTGCTGAGCAACTTCGCCTTCAACACCTACGCCATGCGCCGTCCCTTCGTCGGAGCGCCCGTCAGCTACCGCGAGTACTTCCGCGGCTCGCTGCCCACGCACCTCGTGGGCATGCTGGGCGGCGCCGTCTGGTGTCTCGGAACGGCCTTCAGCTACATCGCCGCCGGCAAGGCCGGGGCCGCCATCTCCTACGCGCTCGGACAGGGCGCGCCGATGATCGCCGCCGTGTGGGGCGTCTTCATCTGGAAGGAGTTCAAGGGCGCCGACCGCAAAACCAACACGCTGCTGGCCGTGATGTTCCTCTTCTTCATCGCCGGACTGGCTTCGATCATCGTCTCCGGCGGCAACTAAAAACCCGAATCCGAAATGAAAACCTCACTGCTCCCCGCAGCGGCCGCCCTGCTGCTCGCGGGCACGGGCTGCGGCTCCCGGTCCGCAGCACCGGCGCCGGAACCGATCCGGCTGATCGTCGAAACCGACATGGGCAACGACATCGACGACGCACTGGCCTTCGATCTGATCTACAAGGCGATGGACGACGGCCGCGTAGACCTGCTCGCCATCGGCAACCACAAACTCAGCCCGACGGCCACCGACTACATCGACATCCTCAACACGTGGTACGGCTACCCCGACATTCCGCTGGCGCAGTCGCCGACCCCGGTGCTCAACGACCACGCTCCCGACTACACGGCGGCGGTGTGCGCGATGACCCGCGAAGACGGCTCCCCGGCCTTCGCCCGGAGCAAGACCCCGGAACAGATCGAAGACCCCGTCACGCTCTACCGCCGCACGCTGGCCGCGCAGCCCGACCGCTCGGTAACCGTACTTTCTTTAGGATTCGCGACCGAACTGGCAAAACTCCTCGACAGCCCGGCCGACGACATCTCGCCCCTCACGGGCCGCGAACTGGTGGCCCGCAAGGTGAAGACGCTCTCGATCATGGCGGGCAGCTACGGCGAGAAGCAGCGCGCGGAGTTCAACGTCGTCAACGACATCCCCGCCATGCGGAAACTCTTCGCCGAATGGGACACGCCGATCGTGCAGAACCCCTTCGAGCTGGGAAAGCAGGTCATGTATCCCGGTGCGGCCATCGAGAACGATTTCGGCTGGGCGAAACTCCATCCCGTCGTCGAGGGCTACAAGAATTACCACAAGATGCCCTATGACCGCGCGTCGTGGGACCTGCTGTCGGTGGTTTACCTGCTCCATCCCGAATACTTCACCGAAAGCGAGCCGGGAACCGCCGCCGTCGACGACAAAGGATTCACGAATTTCAGCCCCGGTCCCGACGGACGGCACAGATGGCTGACCGCCACGCCCGAACAGCTGACCCGGCTGCGCGACTGCATCGTCCGGACGACGACCCGCGCCCCGAAACACACCGAACTCTGACCCAAACACTTCAAAGAACCTCGTATATGAATCTTTTTAACTACCGATCCGCAATCCGCCGGAAAATCTCGGGGGGGGGGAATTTTCATCCTCCTGATGCTGGCGACGGGACAGGTCCTCGCCCAAAGCAAGGCCGTGTCCGGAACCGTGAAATCCCAACAGGGTGAGCCGCTCACAGGCGTCACCATCCTCATCGAAGGCACCACGCAGGGCACTTCGACCGATGCGCAGGGAGCCTTTACGCTTCAGGCCAAACCCGACGACATGCTGGCCGTCTCCTATCTGGGCTACAAGAGCCAGCGCGTCAAGGTCGGAACCCGCACCAAACTGGAGGTCGTCCTGACCGAGGACCAGAACCTGATGGACGAGGTCGTCGTCGTGGGATACGGAACCCAACGGCGGCGCAACATCGTCGGGGCCGTGGAGAACATTTCGGGCGAGGTGCTCGAAAACCGCCCCAACGCCTATCTGCTCCGGTCGATCCAGGGCCAGATTCCGGGCGTGAACATCACGATGGCCGACGGCAAGCCGAGCCGTTCGGCGTCGATCAACATCCGTGCGAACACGCAGTCGATCGGCGCAGGCGGCTCGGCGCTCTGCCTGATCGACGGCGTGGAGGGCGACCTGACGGCGATGAACCCCGAGGACGTGGAGAGCATCTCGGTGCTCAAGGACGCCTCCTCGACGGCCGTATACGGCGCCCGGGGTGCGTTCGGCGTGGTGCTGGTGACGACGAAAAGCGCCCGCAAGGATAAGATTTCGGTCGATTACAGCGGCAGCGTTTCGATCATCAGCGAGACCGTACGCCCGAAATACGAGACCGACAGCCAGACCTGGTACGACAACTACATGACCGCCTACGTGGGCTACTCGCACCATCTGCCGACGGGCATCAACAACTTCTTCCCCTGGACGCAGAGCTGGGAGGACGAGTACAAAAAACGCATGAACGACCCCGACCGGAGCTATCTGGAATGGGAGCTCGACGCCAGCGGCAAATACCAGTATTACGGACGCAACACCGACTGGTACAACCTCTTCTACAAGAAATCGACCACGGCCCACCAGCACAACATCCGGATTTCGGGCGGCGGCAAAACCTCCAGTTTCATCGCTTCGGCCCGCTATTACGAGCAGGACGGCATCTACCGCGTCGGCGACGAGAAATTCCGCCAGTTGAACGCCCGGGCCAAAGGTACGGTCAACATCACCAAATGGCTGACCGTGGAGAACAACACCGACTTCGTGCGCCGCAGCTACCACCAGCCGACGACCTATGCGCAGAACCTGCTGGTGCGCCGCAACCTCGAACACCAGGGATTCCCGATCACCCGCGTCACCAACCCCGACGGAACGTGGACCGCGGCGGCCGTCTACACGGGTTACGCCAACATGGCCGAGGGCAACTCCTACCGCGACAACCTCAAGTTCGACATGAAGAACACGACCGTCGTGACCATCGACCTGATCAAGGACGTGCTGGTGGCCAAAGCCGACTACTCCTACCTGTTCAACCACTCGCGCCAGAACGACGTGATCTCGCAGGTCACCTACTCCAACGGTCCGGGTATCCAGATCTCCTATCCGGCGAGCAGCTCGATGCGCACCACCGAGACGCAGATCGAATACCACAGCGGCAACGCCAACCTCTCGTTCACCCCGCGGCTGCCCGAAGACCACTCGCTGAACGTCATGGCCGGATGGAACATCGAACACAAGCGGGCGCGCAACACCCGCATGGGCCGCGACGGATTCATCGTCGACGGCAAACCCAACTACTCGCTGATGAACGGCATCGACTACGTCCTGGAGGACGCCAACAGCTACGACTGGGGGTTCGTCGGCATCTTCTACCGCGCCAGCTACGCCTACAAGGGCAAATACCTCGCGGAATTGAGCGGCCGCTACGACGGCAGCTCGAAGTTCCCGAGCAACGAACGCTGGGGCTTCTTCCCGTCGGCCTCCGTGGGCTGGCGGATGTCGGAGGAGAACTTTATGAAGGACATCTCCTGGATCAACAACATCAAATGGCGCTTCTCGATCGGCAAGGCCGGCAACGGCAACGTCTCGCCCTACAAGTACATGGAGCTGTTGGACTTCAACAAGGCCGGCGTGATCGTCGACGGCAGCCAGCGCACCTACACCTCGGCGCCCTCGTCCGTGCTGCCGGCAAACCTCACGTGGGAGACCTCCTCGACGATCAACCTCGGACTGGACGTCAACCTGCTGAACAACCGTCTGAGCTTCGTGGGCGACATCTACCAGAAGGAGACGACCGACATGTTCGTCACCGGAGCCGAGCTGCCGGCCGTGACGGGCTATTCGGCGCCCTACGGCAACAACGCCGACATGCGCACCCGCGGTTTCGAGGTTTCGCTGGGCTGGACCGACAGTTTCCGTGTGGCGAACAAACCCTTCAACTACAGCGTGCGACTCTCGCTCTGGGACAGCAAGTCGATCATCACCAAATACACCAGCAAGTCGAACACCCTGCCCACGCTCTACGCCAACGCCTACTACGAAGGCATGGAGCTGGGTGAAATCTGGGGTTACCACGTCGTAGGGCTTTTCGCCACCGACGAGGAGGCGCAGGAGTGGGGTCTCAAGGCACAGGAGAAGACCTTCTGGAGCGGCGACAACAAGTCGTGGAACGCCGGCGACCTGAAATTCGCCGACCAGGACGAGAGCGGCGTCGTGGACAACGGCAGCAACCGCCTCGACGACCACGGCGACCTGCGCAAGATCGGCAACTCCTCGCCGCGCTATCACTACGGCATCAACTTCAGCGCAAACTGGAACGGCATCGACTTCGCGGTCTTCTTCCAGGGCGTCGGCAAACGCGACTGGTATCCCGCCGGCGAGTCGGGGCTCTTCTGGGGACAATACGACCGCCCCTACGGATACAGCCTGCCGTGGCAGAACGCCGACCGCTGGTCGGAGGACAACCCCAACGCATACTGGCCCCGACTGCGCGGCTCGCTGGCCGTCAGCGGACGCGGCACGCTGCGCGCCGCCAACGACCGCTACCTGCAGAAAGCGCGCTACTGCCGCCTGAAAAACATCTCGCTGGGCTACACCCTGCCCCAGCAGATCACCCGCAAGGCCCACATCGAGAAACTGCGCATCTACGTCTCGGGCGAAAACCTGTTCTTCTGGTCGCCGCTGAAGAAGTACGCCAAGAACTACGACCCCGAAATGATCACGGCGGGCGACGCCGACTTCGCATCGAAGACCGGCACCGACGGCCAGGGCTACGGATACCCGATGACCCGAAGCGTAACCATCGGACTGAACATCAACTTCTAACACGCAATCCCATGAAACCCATACTGAACAAGATAGCGATAATCGCCGGATTGTCCCTCCTGGCCTCGTGCCAGAGCTTCTTCGACGAAGACCCCGTCTATTCGACGACCACCGACACCTTTTTCAATTCGGAAACGGCGCTGGAAACCTATGCGATCGGCTTTCTCGAAAGCCACCTGCCCTCGGCCGCGACGCTCACGCGCGGCGACCAGTACAGCGACATCTGCGTCACGACCCAGACCGAAGGATTCCTCAAGACGGGCGGTTACAGCGCCCAGCAGGCCAACAACTGGGCGCGGGGCAACTGGCGTCCGCTCTACAACGTCAACTATTACCTCAAGCACATGAAGGACGCGGCCCCCTATGTGGACGACGCGACGATGAAGCATTACGAGGGCGTCGGCCGCTTCTGGCGCGCGTGGTTCTACTGGGACAAGGTCAAGACCTTCGGCGACGTGCCCTGGTACGACGAGCCGATCGACCCCGACGACGACGAACAGCTCTACAAGGGCCGCGACCCGCGCGACTACGTCATGCAGAAGGTCCTCGAAGACCTCGACTTCGCCGCCACCTGGTGCTCCAAGGCCAGCAAATACGTCAACACCAACGTCATCAACCGCTATGTGGCGCTGGCCCTGAAATCGCGCATCTGCCTCTACGAGGGAACCTGGCGGAAGTACCACGGGCTGGACGGCAGCGAGGAATGGCTCCGCGCGTGCGTCGCCGCCTCGGAGGAGCTGATGGGCGACAGCCCCTATTCGCTGGTCTCGACGGCCGGCGAGGAGACGACCAATTACAGCAAGGTCTTCAAGAGCGAGGAGCCGCAGTACACCGAAGTGATCCTGGCCAACGAGTTCAACGCCACGCTCAACCGGTTTCACGACGCCTCGTGGTACTACGCCTCGGGCAGCTACGGACAACGCAACTCGGGTCCCAAAGCGTTCGTCAACATGTACCTGAACCTCGACGGGACGCGCTTCACGGACAAGGACGGATACAACAAGACGCAGTTCAAGGACGAGTTCGCCGGCCGCGACTACCGCCTGCGCCAGACCTTCATCACGCCCTACTACGTCAAGAAGGTCGGCGGCAAGGAGACCAACGAATTCGCAAAGGTCTTCCCCGGCCTGACCACGCAGCTGACCTACTACCGCATCATCAAGTGGAACACCGACGACGATGCGAACGAGAGCAACACCTCCAGCGCCAACTCGCTCCCGGTGTTCCGCTACGCCGAAATCCTGTTGAACGAGGCCGAAGCCAAGGCCGAACTGGGCGAGATGGACCAGACGGTGTGGAACAAGACGATCCGCCCGCTGCGCGAGCGTTCGGGCGTAAGCGGCGCGATGCCCGCCACGGCCGACCCCTATCTGGCCAGCTACTACGACGGGGTGACCGACAAGTGGATACTCGAATGCCGCCGCGAGCGGAGCATCGAGCTGTACATGGAGAACACCCGGCGCAACGACCTGATGCGCTGGCGCATGGGCCACAAACTGACGGTCGAATTCGCTGGCATCCACATTCCCGAACTGGGCAAGCCGTTCGACATGAACGGCGACGGAAAGAACGACCTCTGCTTCTACTCGAAGAGCCATCCCAAATCGGGCAGCAACCAGACCGGGGTTTCGTACGTGGAGGTGACCGCCGAAGAGGGCGACAACGTCACGACATACAGTGTCAACAAGGACAACTGCCTGGTTTACATTCTCGACCGGGAATGGGCAGACTACAAGTACCTCTACCCCGTTCCGAAGAATGCGCTCGACATCAACCCCAACCTGCGGCCGCAGAATCCCGGCTGGGACGACTAACCCGCTTACCCGAAACGATCAAAAATCCGATTTTATGAAAATACACGCTATAATTTCGTTTTTGTGCCTGGCGTCGGTCGCCCTCGGCACATCCTGCAAGGACGACGAAACCCACTTCCTGCAGCGGAGCCACGACGCGCTCTCGTTCCCGTACCTCAATTCGACGAAGGAGCTGCTCGTCCTGACCAACGGGTCCTGGAAAATCACACCCGACGACACGTGGATCAGCTGTTCGCCCGGGGAGGGGAACGGCGCGCCGAAAGAACAGGCGGTGAACATCACCGTCGCGCAGAACGACGGCGCGGAGCGTACCGGCAGCGTCACGCTCTCCGACGGACTGAAAGAACTGGTCATCCGGGTTACGCAGGAGGACGGATTCTTCACCGTCGGCTCGCCCGAGATCGCCCCCAGTTTCGACCTCTACGAGGAGCTCGTGGACAAGCGGGTGACGATCCCCTACCAGAAATCGAAGCCCGGCTATAAGGCCGACGTCACGGCAACGCTCGAAGGCGCGGGAGCCGAAGGCATCGCCATCGAATCGCTCTCGGGATACGAAATGGAGGCGGGCGACGGAGCGATTCCCCTCGCCTTGAGCGGAACGCCGACCAAGAAAGGCCCGATCACGGTCAAACTGCACGTGGAGATCTCGTCCGTCGCGACCCCCTACGACCTCACCGCCGAGAGCCGCGCCAAACTGGCCGGCGAAGTAACCGTCACGATGTTCAAACTGCTGCCCCGCCTGGCAGTCCTCGACTGGGGCGACTACGAGAAGGGCACCGGCACGAACTTCAACAACGGCACGCCCCGCTCGTTCAGCTTCGGCCTCGCGCTGGAAGAGGAGGGCGACAACCTGCGCAACTACACCTCGAAGACGGCCGATTGGCTCACCGCCAGCAGCATGTTCTTCGCGCACAACCGTTTCGCCTTCGGCAACCTGCAACCCGGCACGACCTACTGGTTCTGGATCGTCGCCCACGAGCTGGGTCCCAATAAGGAGGATTCGGACAAAACGTGGCTGTCGTTCACCACTCCCGAGGAGAATCTGGCGCCGAACGTCATCCTCTACAAGGATTTCGACGATTTCTGGTTCAGAGGCTGTCCGATCTACCAGGCATTCGGCGTCGAAGTCACCAACGCCCAGATCGGTGCGAACATCGACCCCGACGACCCGAACTGCCCGGCGGCCACCGGAAAAATCGTAAACCCCGTCAACTCCACCGACTCGTTCTTCAACTATGTCGGGAGCGCGACCGACAACCGCGGTCCGGTGAAAGCGGCCAAACTGTGGGAAGCATGGTGGGAAGGCGACACCTACGGCACGAACTACGCCGACGCCGACTATCCCGGCTGGCAGGGCTTCTGGGTACGCACCCAGACCGGAGCCGCACTGCTCTCGACCGCATCCGTTTCGGGCTACATCAAGACGCCCAAGCTGACCGGAATCGGCGAAGGGACGGCCGACATCACCGTAACGTGCCACACGGCGCCCTACTTCGAGCCGTACCACTCGTGGGGACAGGACCACGAACAGCACTACATCCAGGTCGAGGGTCCCGGAACCATCACCGACGGAGGCCCGACCAAGGCCGAACCGACAGGGGCCGCCACGGCCAACACGGACAAGCAGGTGACCGTACGGTGCACGACGCACGTGGACAGCGACAAAATTCCCACGACCGACTACGTAAACCCCACGGAGCATGTGGTCAAGATCGCCGGAGCCACCAAGGAGACCCGCATCGTAATCGCGGCGCATCCTTACGGAACCAAGCACTACCGCCTGTGGATCGACGACATCCAGGTAACGAAAGACCGATAATCACAAATTAGAAACAACAGGTTTTATTCGGTATTGCCGCCTCGGGCGGCAATACCGAATTTACCGCAACTAAAACGACATGCTATGAAACTGTTGAAATTCACGCTTATTTCGATTCTGGGCCTCTCGCTCTGCACCGCCTGCGGCGGCGACGGAGACGGCGGCGAAACGCCCGGTCCCGGCAAACCCGAAGGTCCCGACAAATCGTCGACCACGGGCATCGACCGGTTCGATGCCTCGAACATCTTCAGCCGGAACACCTACCTGCCGGACAACACGGCGATGCAGGGCTTCAACCTCGACTCGGACGGCTCGGTCTGGTACACGCAGCTCTCCAACACGAACCAGGCGCAGCTGAACTGGGTCCGCGCGCAGCCCAACAAGACCCCGGACGTGCAGACCGAGAACAAGGACTACATGAAACTCACCTACTTCGGCCACGGGACGAACACCGCCCTCGAAGAGGACGGCGCCGACCGTTACCTGTGGGCCGGAGCCTACGGCGTCTGCAACGCCAAAGGCCAGTACTGGAACGAAAAGCTGGTGGGGCGCGTCAAATACGTGAAGGGAGCCACCGTCAAGACCAACGAGTGCAACGACTACTATTACATCGGCGACTACACCGACCTGCATCCCTCGATCGACGCGGAGAACGACCTGCTGACGATCAACTACGGCGACAGCAAAAATTCGTCCTACCGGTGTTTCGTCATCTACAAGCTGAGCGAGGCGAAAAAGGCCCCGATGACCAACGTAACGATCACCTGCACCGACGGCTTCCAGACCGACAGGCCCGCTTCGACCAACCCGGTCAGCGTGGTGGTGCGCAGCCACGACCTCACGACGCTGACGCCCGTCGCCCGGCCGCGCTTCCTCAAGACGGGATACGGCGCGAGCGGCGCCACCTACTACGACTGGCAGGGCTACGACGTCCACAAAAACCGGCTCTACTACACCGAGGGGCAGTCGAACTACAACCTCTTCGGCTCGTTCTACTCGGGCAGCTCGTTCGCCTACGTCACGGTGTTCGACTTCGAGGGCAACATCGTCGAGGAGCGGACGCAGGTGGCCGTCGTGTCGGACAAGGACAAACTGACCCAGATCGGCGTTTCGGTGTTCGGGACGCTCGAAGCCGAAGGCATCAAGGTCTGCAAGGACAAGCTCTATCTGGGATACACGGCCCGCGGAATCACCGCCGACAATACGAAACACTACCAGAACATCTTCGTATTCGACCCCTCTTCGAAATAACGCGCCCCACGGAAACCCGTTTCCGAAAAACCGGTGCTGCGCACTGTCGCTGGCGACGGCCGCCGCGGCCGAGGGCTTCGCCCGGGGACCGGTCACGCCCAACGATTTCGGCTGCACAAGATCACCTACACGCGCGGCACCAGACCGTTCCAGACGGCCTGCAACCCCCACATGTGGCGTTACCGCGCCTCGGGACCTGCGACGACCGTCCGCATCGAGGTCGCCGACTCGTTCGGCCGCACCTCCACGAAGACGATGACACGCCCCAAAGCGTTCCACATCCGGATGAGATAAATCCCGAAAACGAGCGGAAAAAGTTCCGCTCGTTTCATGCCCGTCCGGAACCGCACCCGGCCTTCGAGGAAAAGGAGCGCGTTCTCCGCACGCCACCCGATGAAATCCGCCTTTCTTTTCCGTTTCAGGACAACATAACAATCAAACAGGACTAACGCCTTACGCCGCGAGTGCGTACCTTTGTTGCGGAAAAAACACCGCAATGCACATTCACGTCAATACGGCCTCGGAACACCTGCGGGACTTCGCGGAACGCCTGCCCGAACTCTTCGACCGGGAAGGCGAGGTCCTGCACGCGGGACGCAACACGATCAAAGCCTTCGAGGCGGAGGGAGAACGGCTGGTCGTCAAACGATTCAAGCGCCCGAACCTGCTGCGGGCCGTCATCTACACCTTCTTCCGCCGGAGCAAGGCCCGCCGCTCGTACGAACACGCCGTGCGGCTCCGGGCGCTGGGCGTCGATTCGCCCGAACCCGTCGCATGGAGCGAATACCGCCGCCGCGGACTGCTCTGCGACAGCTACTACGTCTCGCGGCGCTCCGACTACACCCCGCTGTCGCAGACCACCGCACGCTTCCCCGCAGCGGGGACCCTGCCCGTGCTGGAGGCCTTCGCCCGCTTCGCCGTGCAGCTCCACGAGAAAGGCATCGAGCACCGGGACTTCAACCACGGCAACATCCTCTGGGACCGCACCCCCGCGGGCGCCTACCGCTTCCAGCTGATCGACATCAACCGCATGCATTTCGACGACCGGCCCCTCTCCTCCCGGGCCTGCATGATCAACCTCCGGAGGTTGTCCTGCCCCGCCGTGGCATTCCTCTACATCCTCGACCGCTACGCCGAAACGCGCGGATGGGATGTCGACGACACGCTGCTGCGCGGGACCTTTTTCCGGCTGGCGTTCGGCCGCCGCAAGCAGTTGCGCAAGCGGTTCCGGCACCGCAAGGGCTGATTTTTTCGCAAAAAAAATACGGCGGACGTTTGGTTTTACGGATTATTTCGCTACATTTGCCAACGATAAAAGCCATCGAATGATGAGAGCATACGGTTTTGCATACTATTTTTATTACTTTTTCTTTTATAGCAAGGGAAAAAGCGGGATCGCATGCAATTAACTGTATACAGATAGTATAGATTAATATGACACGAAAATCCCGCTCGGTTGAGCGGGATTTTCTTTTTCAAACCATTATGGAACAAATCGCAATACAGGGCATCGCAGGATGCTATCACGAAACGGCGGCGCGCGGCTATTTCGCAGACCGGGAAATAGAGGTGCTGCCCTGCTTGAGTTTCGACGAGTTGTTCGCCCGGATGGCCGCCGATCCGGCGCTGCTGGGCATCGCGGCCATCGAAAACACCATCGCCGGCAGCCTGCTGCCCAACCACGAGCTCCTGCAACAGAGCCGCGCCCGGATCATCGGCGAACAGAAACTCCGCATCTCGCACGTCCTGGCGGCCCTCCCCGGGCAGACGCCCGACGACATCGCCGAAGTCCGCTCGCACCCGATCGCCCTGATGCAGTGCGGCGATTTCCTGAAAACCCTCCCCGGCATGAAGATCGTCGAAAGGGACGACACCGCAGGCAGCGCGCGCGAAATCGCCGAGGGACGCCTCGCAGGCACGGCGGCCATCTGCGGCGCCGACGCAGCCCGTCTCTACGGACTCGAAATCCTCCGGCGGGGCATCGAGACCAACAAACACAACTTCACACGCTTCCTCCTGCTCGCCGACGAGCGCCGCGCCGCGGAATTCGCCGATCCCGCCCACACCGACAAAGCCTCGCTGCTCTTCACCCTTCCGCACACCCGGGGGAGCCTCTCCAAGGTGCTCACCGTCCTCTCGTTCTACGACATCAACCTCACCAAAATACAGTCGCTGCCCATCATCGGGCGCGAGTGGGAATACCGCTTCTACGTCGACGTGACGTTCGACGACCCGATGCGTTACCGGCAGGCCATCGACGCCGCACGGCCTCTCACCAGCGACTTCCGCATTCTCGGCGAATACGCCGAATGCCCCAACCCCGCGATCTGACGCCCCGGAACGCCGCGCACCGCAAGCAGCCGGAAAAAAGGAAAGACACTAAAAAAACAAACAAAAATAACGCAACCATGAACGACATTCAACCCATCACACTCCCGGGAATCGACCCCCGGCGCCCCTTGGTAATCGCAGGCCCGTGCAGCGCCGAAACCGAAGAGCAGGTCCTCGACACGGCCCGCTCGCTGGCAGCCGAAGGCATCCGCATCTGCCGCGCCGGACTCTGGAAGCCCCGCACCAAACCCGGCGGCTTCGAAGGCGTCGGAGAGGCGGGCATCGCCTGGCTCCAGCGCGTGAAACGCGAAACGGGCATGTACACCTCGACCGAAGTGGCCACCCGCGAGCACGTCGCCACGGCGCTGAAAGGCGGCGTCGACCTGCTGTGGATCGGCGCACGCACGGCGGCCAACCCCTTCGCCATGCAGGAGATCGCCGACGCCCTGCGCGGAACGGACGTCCCGGTGCTGGTGAAAAACCCCGTCAGCCCCGACCTCGAGCTGTGGATCGGCGCCATCGAGCGCATCTACAACGCCGGCATCCGCCGCATCGGAGCCATCCACCGCGGGTTCACGTCGATCGACAAGAACCTCTACCGCAACCACCCGATGTGGGCCATTCCCATCGAGCTGCACCGCCGTCTTCCCCGCCTGCCGATCTTCTGCGACCCGAGCCACATCGGAGGCAAGCGCGAGCTGATCGCCCCGCTGTCGCAGCAGGCCATGGACCTCGGGTTCGACGGACTGATCATCGAAGCCCACTGCTCGCCCGACTGCGCCTGGAGCGACAAGGCCCAGCAGGTGACCCCCGAGGCGCTGGCCTACATCATCCGCAACCTGGTGATCCGCGACGAGTCGATCACCACCGAGAGCCTCACCGAACTGCGTTCGCAGATCGACAAGCTCGACGACCAGCTGCTGGAGCTGCTCTCGCGCCGCATGCGCGTCTCGCGCGACATCGGACAGTACAAAAAGGAGCACAACATGCCCGTCCTGCAAACGCAGCGTTACGAAGAGCTGCTGGCCCGCCGCGCCGGGCAGGCCGGGCAGATGGGCATGGACCGCGAGTTCATGCGCACCGTCCTGCAGGCCATCCACGAGGAGTCGATCCGCCAGCAGATGGAGGTGCTGGGGAAATAGGTTTTCCCGCGTCGCCCGACACGAAAGGCTCCCGGCCTCCGGGGGCCTTTTCGGGTTTTTGCAGGCATCCGGCAAAGGCCCCCTGCGCTTCTTGACCGCAAAAGCGCATGAGACAACATTACATTTCGGTTAAATGTCATGCCGGGGGCATGCAACATCGGTGAATGATGCGTAAATTTGCTGCGGACTCAAACCCGCATTTATGGCAAAACACAAAATCCTGGTGGTCGACGATGAAGAGTCGCTGTGCGAAATCCTGCAATTCAACCTCGAAGTCGAAGGCTACGAAGCCGACGTGGCATACAGCGCCGAGCAGGCCCTCCGGATGCATCCCGAACGCTATTCGCTGATCCTGCTGGACGTTATGATGGGCGAGATGAGCGGCTTTCGGATGGCGCAGCTCCTGAAAGCCGATCCCGAAACGGCCCGGGTCCCCGTGATCTTCTGCACCGCGAAGGACTCCGAGGACGACACGGTGGCCGGGCTGAACATCGGAGCCGACGACTACATCACCAAACCCTTTTCGGTCCGCGAAGTGCTGGCCCGCGTGCGCAGCGTACTGCGCCGCACGTCCGCCGCACGCGCCGAATCCGAAAGCATCCGCTTCGAAGGCCTGGAGATCGACCTCCGGCGCAAAGTCTGCACGCTCGACGGCAAGGAGCTGCAACTCACCAAGAAGGAGTTCGAAATCCTGGCTCTGCTGCTCTCGAACCGGGGCGTGATCTTTTCACGCGAGGAGATCCTGCGCCGCATCTGGAGCGACGAGGTGATCGTCCTCGACCGCACGGTCGACGTGAACATCACACGCCTGCGCCGTAAAGTCGGGCCTTACGGGGAACACATCGTAACGCGCCTGGGCTATGGCTACGGCTTTGAAGCATAAACTTTCCTACCACCGGCGGCTGTTCCTGCTGCTGCTCGTCTTTTCGTGGACGCTGGTGGGGTGTTTCATCCTTTTCCAGTACGGGCGCGAAAAGCACTTCAAGGCCGAGCGGCTCGACGCGCAGTTGCAGCTTTTCAACCTGCGGATGCTCGACGCCGTGAATGCGGGCGCGCCCCTCGACACCTTCATCGCCCGCTCCGGCGCACCCTGCAAAGGAGTGCGCGTGACGCTGATCGACCCGGCGGGACACGTCGTTTTCGACAATTCGCTCGACACGCTGCCCGGCGCGAACCACCTTGACCGCCCCGAGGTCGCCGAGGCGCTGGCCCGCGGGACGGGGTACACCATCCGCCGCCACTCCGAAAGCACCGACCGCAACTATTTCTACTCGGCCATGCGGGGCGACCGCTACATCGTCCGCTCGGCCGTGCCCTACTCCGTGCCGCTGGGTGAAATCCTGGCCGCCGACCGCGAATTCCTCTGGTTCATGCTGGGCGTGACGCTGCTGATGAGCGTGGCGGGCTATTTCGCCACGCGCCGCCTGGGCCAGAACATCACCCGGCTGAACGAATTCGCCGAACGGGCCGAGCGGGGCGAGCGGATCGACGACCTCCCGGCATTTCCCCACGACGAACTGGGCGAAATATCGAGCCACATCATCCGCCTCTACGCCCGTCTGCAAAAAACCACTGCCGACCGCGACCGCGAGCACGCCCTCGCGCTGCACGAGGAACAGGAGAAAATACGCATCAAGAAACAGCTCACCAACAACATCAACCACGAGCTGAAGACCCCCGTGGCAGTGATTCAGGGCTATCTGGAAACACTGCTGGCCAACCCGTCGCTCGACGCGCAAAGACGCACGGACTTCCTGGAAAAAAGCGCCGCACAGACCGAGCGTCTGCGGCGTCTGCTGGCCGACATCTCGACCATCACGCGCATGGACGAGGCGAGCCAGCTGATCCAGAAGGAGCGCGTCGTGCTGAACGACCTGATCGCCGAGGTCACGGCCGACATGGAACTGAAACCCGCCGACCAGCGGCTGCGGGTGAACATCGACTTCCCGCAGCAGGTCGAGATCGTCGGCAGCCCGTCGCTGCTGGCATCAATATTCCGCAACCTCGCGGACAACGCCGCGGCCTATTCCGGCGGACGCGACATCTTCATCCGGCTGCTTTCCGACACCCCCGAAGAGTGCACGGTCTCGTTCGCCGACAACGGCATCGGCATCGGCGAGGAGCACCTGCCGCACATCTTCGAACGTTTCTACCGCATCGACAAGGGCCGATCGCGCAAACAGGGCGGCACGGGACTGGGGCTGGCGATCGTCAAAAACGCCGTTGCGATCCACGGCGGCACGATCACGGCCCGCGAACGCGAACGCGGCGGGCTGGAGTTCGTCTTCACATTGAAGAAACACAGTTAACAAATTCCAGCTACACGACAACCCGCCCGGCCGCATTCGCAGCCTTCGGCTGCGGTTACGAATCGGCCCACCCCTGACTCCCCGCCGAGGCGGGGAGTTAAGGCGCAAAAACGCCACGCCTTGACTGCTGTGACGGCCCGGCAATTCGCAAGCGATTGCGCTCGCCTGTCGCTTGCAGTTGTCGCATGCGGCCGGACAGGCGGCCGGATCGGTTTTTTACCGCTCCCCGATATTTTTTCACTCCCCCGCAACGCCCCTGTAACGCCTTTGTAACATCGGTTTCGGACCTTTGCAACGGTAAAGAACCATAACAATTACGAAAACGGATAATCCATGTCCCCGCTATTCACCGCAATCGTCGTCATCCTGGCCCTGCTGGCCGTGATGGGCATCGTCGTGGGCGTCGCCAACGACGCCGTCAACTTCCTCAACTCGGCCCTCGGCTCGAAAGTCGCACCGCGCCGCGTGATCCTCTGGGTCGCAGCCGCCGGCATTCTGGTCGGCACGCTCACCTCGAGCGGCATGATGGAGGTCGCCCGCAGCGGCGTCTTCTACCCCGGACAGTTCTCCTTTCAGGAGATTATGATGCTGTTTCTGGGCATGATGCTGGGCAACGTGCTGCTGCTGGACCTCTACAACACGCTGGGACTGCCCACCTCGACCACCGTGTCGATGGTCTTCGGTCTGCTGGGCGCCGCCGTCGCCGCCGCCCTGTTCCGCATCGCCGGCGACCCGGGGACCTCCTTGCAGGACCTCTCGCAGTTCATCAACACGGGCAAAGCCATGGTCATCATCGCGGCGATCCTGTTATCGGTGGCGCTGGCCTTCGTGGCCGGAACGCTTTTCATGTACATTTCGCGCCTCATCTTCTCGTTCCGCTACGCCGCCGTCTTCCGCCGCTGGGGAGCCGTCTGGTGCGGCATCTCGCTGGCCGGAATCCTCTATTTCGCGCTGTTCAAGGGGTTGAAAAGCTCGGGACTGATCCCGACCTCCGTTTCGGCCTACGTCGGCGACCACGTCCTCGTGACGCTCCTCGCCTTCTGGGCCGCGGCGTCGCTCCTCCTCTACATTTTCCAGCGCATGCGGCTCAACATCATGCGCATCACGATCCTGTCGGGAACCTTCTCGCTGGCCCTTGCCTTCGCGGGCAACGACCTGGTGAACTTCATCGGCGTGCCGCTGGCCGGCTACGACGCCTGGCGCATCGCCGGCGAGGCGGGCAGCGAAACGATGATGATGGGGGCGCTCGAAGCTCCCGCCCGGGCCAACTTCCTGCTGCTGGGCGTCTCGGGACTGATCATGGTGCTGACGCTGTTCTTCTCGAAAAAGTCGCAGCACGTCACCGAGACCGAACTGTCGCTCGCCTCGCAGCACGAGGGCGACGAACGCTTCGGTTCGACCCTCATTTCGCGCAGTCTGGTGCGCGCGACGCTGGTGATGAACACGATGTGGACCGGGCTGATTCCGGCGCGGGTTCAGAAGGCCATCGACCGGCGTTTCGAGCCGCTCCCTGCCGAGGAGCGTTCGTCGGCCCCCTACGACATGGTCCGCGCCGTGGTCAACCTCACCGCCGCGTCGATCCTGATCGCCATCGCCACCTCCTACAAACTGCCGCTGTCGACGACCTACGTGGTCTTCATGGTGGCCATGGGATCGTCGCTCGCCGACCGCTCGTGGGGCCGCGAAAGCGCCGTCTACCGCATCACGGGCGTGATGGCCGTCATCTCGGGGTGGTTCATCACGGCGCTCGGAGGATTCCTCATCGCACTGGCCGTGACGGCCCTGCTGCTGTGGGGCGGCTGGATCGCCGTGGCAGCCCTCACGGCGCTCTGCGCCTGGCTGCTCGTCCGCAGCCACCTCAAGACGCCCGGGCTGAAAGAGGAGGCCGAAAAGGCCCTGCTGCCGCTCGAAACGGCCGAGACCCCCGACGAGGTGCTGTGCGCCTGCATCGGCGAGGTCTGCACGACGATGCAGGAGGTCACGCGCATCTACAACCGCACGCTGGTAGCCGTCTTCAAGGAGAACCGCAAGGTGCTCAAGGAGATGGTGCGCGACTCGAACCGCCTTTTCGAGGAGGCCCGCATCCGCAAATACAACGTCATGCCGACGCTGCGCCGCCTGCAACGGTGCGACATCGACACGGGGCACTTCTACGTGCAGGTCACGGACTACCTTTCGGAGGTGACCAAGGCCCTGATCCACATCACGCGCCCGGCATTCGAACACATCGACAACAACCACGAGGGCATGTCGAAGGAGCAGATCGTCGACCTGATGCGCGTGAACGACCAGGTGGAGGCGATTTTCGACAAGATCAACGACATGCTGGCGACGAAGGATTTCTCGGACCTCGATCTGGTGCTCGAAATGCGCGACAAGCTCTTCGACACGATCGTCGAGGCGATCAAGAGCCAGCTGCGGCGCATCAACGACGTCCCGTCGGGCAGCACCCGCGCCGGGGTGCTCTACCTCACGATCCTCAACGAGACGAAGACGATGATGCTCCAGTCGCGCAACCTGCTCAAATCGCAGCAATATTTTCTGGAGGCCAAAAAATAATGCCGATACGCCATCGTGCAGACAATCCACCCAAACCCTCCTTTGAAAAGGAGAGCTTCAAAAAGCGCCGTGTAACGAAAATGCAACGGGTCCGTCATTTCAGCGAAACGACGGACCCGTATCTTTGCACTGTGAAAACCGGAGAACCGGATTCACAAGTTGGTTTTAGGTTACATAAGTAGGTTAGTGGGAGATGCAGTGACGCGACGTCGCGGCATCTTCGTTTTTGTCAAAAGATGCCGCTTCGCTAAATCACCCTTAAAAAAGGGCGGCTTGAACACGACCGGACAATTATTCCGAATCCCGCTTGTCAAGCGGGTTCTCCATATCCTTGAGGTGAATCTCCAGCGCCCGGACCGAGATCTGAATCTCCCAGATCGAAACGCCCAGCGAACCGACCAGCAGCAGCAACGCCGCACCGAAGACATAAGCCGAAAGCAGCATCAGCCCCACGTAGATCAGAAACATCGTCACCACGCACAGGAACAGGCTCGTGACGCCCAGCAACTGCATCGTGCGCGTGAGGTGGAGCCGCCGGCGGAGGTTGTCGATCTGCGCGCGCGTCACCTTCGAAGGGTGCTGCAAATGCTGCTCCTTGAGCGTGCGCACCAATTGCGCATAGGACAGAAACCGGTTGGTGTAAGCCAGCAGAATCAGCGACACGGCCGAAAACAGCAGGGCGGGGGTCGTAAGCGAGAGTTCTTCCATCGTTATCGGGATTTACGCTGCAAAGATACGCTTTTTATCAAAGCCAAAGGTGAAAGGTTGTAAATGAAAAATTCACCTTACACCTTTCACATTTCACCTTACACCTTTCACATTACAAAGCGGCGGGACCCGGGGGCCGGATGCGCAACTCAAACCCCCGGGCCGTAATCCGCCGCACCAGTCGTCGGCCGTCAGTGATCGGTCTCCACCAGCCGGAAACGGCGGTTGAATTTCAGTTCCAGTCCGTTGTCGAGGGTGATCTCATGGTTGCGGCCGTCGCGTTCGACACCCCGGACGTGCCGCCCCGGATAGTTCGCAGCCACGAATTTCAGGATCGGCTGCGGAATCAGCCCGTCCGGCACGACACCCCCCGGCCGCTCGACATCGGTCCACTCGCCGCGGGCGTCGAAGTCGATCTTCGTACCGTCGGCCAGCTTCACCTCATAGCTCGGGGCCACGCCCTTCTCCATCGTGGCGGAAACCACCTCGATGTCGTGAAAATACTTTTTCACCAACGTCTTCGCCGCATCGGGCAGTTCGTGCATCCTGACCGGAACTTCGTCACCGCCGGCGAACGCCGCCGTCGCAAAAAGCCCCGCACCCAGCAGGGCAATCCAGAATCTTTTCATCGTTTTTCGTATTTATACACTCCCGCCCCTGCAAAAGCAGGGCCACAAACGCCGCAACGCCTTCCTGTAACTATTGCATGTCCCGGAAGGCGCCGTCAATACCTGATCGTAGGTATTTTTTAAATTTTTATAAAAAATTGTAACCGCTCTTTGGCCGGTGTGAAAAAAATAACGTATCTTTGCCAACCGAAATAGGACAATTATCATCTCAAAACGAACAATATCATCTATAGAACTGAACAAAACCTTTATCGACGGGCTTTGGAGCAAAGAGATCAACGTGACGAGCTTCGTACAGACAAACATCACCCCCTACCTGGGCGACGCCTCGTTCCTCGCAGGACCTACCGAGCGAACGAAGCACATCTGGAACCTCTGCCTCAAGGCCCTCGAAGAGGAGCGTCAGCATAACGGCGTCCGCGCGCTGGACAACAAGACCGTTTCGACCGTCACCTCGCACAAGGCCGGCTACATCGACCGCGAAAACGAGCTGATCGTGGGCCTTCAAACCGACGAACTGCTCAAGCGCGCCATCAAACCCTTCGGCGGCATCAACGTCGTATCGCGCGCCTGCAAGGAGAACGGCGTGGAGGTCGACGAGAAGGTGAAGGACATCTTCACCCACTACCGCAAGACGCACAACGACGGCGTGTTCGACGTCTACACCGAGGAGATCCGCTCGTTCCGTTCGCTGGGCTTCCTGACGGGTCTGCCCGACAACTACGCCCGCGGCCGCATCATCGGCGACTACCGCCGTCTGGCCCTCTACGGCACCGACCGGCTGATCGAAGCCAAGACCGAGGACCTGCGCGGCCTGACCGGCCCGATGACCGACGCCCGCATCCGCCTGCGCGAAGAGGTCGCGGAGCAGATCAAGGCACTCAAGGAGATCCGCACGATGGGCGAATACTACGGACTGGACCTGAGCCGTCCGGCGCACTCGGCGCAGGAGGCCGTACAGTGGGTCTACATGGCCTACCTCGCCGCCGTGAAGGAGCAGGACGGCGCCGCAATGTCGCTGGGCAACGTTTCGTCGTTCCTCGACATCTTCATCGAGTACGATCTGGCCCACGGCAACATCGACGAAGTGTTCGCGCAGGAGCTGATCGACCAGTTCGTCATCAAGCTCCGCATGGTGCGCCACCTCAGAATGCAGTCCTACAACGACATCTTCGCCGGCGACCCGACGTGGGTGACCGAAGCCATCGGCGGACGCTTCAACGACGGCCGCACGAAGGTGACCAAGACCTCGTTCCGTTTCCTGCAGACGCTCTACAACCTCGGCCCGTCGCCCGAGCCCAACCTCACGATCCTGTGGAGCCCCGACCTGCCGCAGGGATTCAAGGATTTCTGCGCCAAGGTTTCGGCCGACACCAGCTCGATCCAGTACGAGAACGACGAGCTGATGCGCGAAGTGCGCCATTCGGACGACTACGGCATCGCCTGCTGCGTGTCGTATCAGGACATCGGCCGTCAGATCCAGTTCTTCGGCGCCCGCTGCAACTTGGCCAAGGCCCTGCTGCTGGCTCTGAACGGCGGCCGCTGCGAGAACACCGGCACGCTGATGGTCAAAGGCATTCCGGCGCTCACCGAGGGTCCGCTGCGCTTCGAAGAGGTGATGCGCAACTACAAGATGGTGCTCAAAGAGATCGCCCGCGTCTACAACGAGGCCATGAACATCATCCACTACATGCACGACAAGTACTACTACGAGAAGGCCCAGATGGCATTCGTCGACACCGATCCCCGCATCAATCTCGCCTACGGCGTGGCCGGTCTCTCGATCACCCTCGACTCGCTCTCGGCCATCAAATACGCCCGCGTGACGCCCCGCCGCAACGCCGAGGGTCTCACCGAAGCCTTCGACATAGAGGGTGAATTCCCCTGCTACGGCAACAACGACGACCGTGTCGACCACCTGGGCGTGGACCTCGTCTACTACTTCAGCGAGGAGCTGAAGAAGCTGCCCGTCTACAAGAACGCCCGCCCGACGCTGTCGCTGCTGACGATCACCTCGAACGTGATGTACGGCAAGAAGACCGGCGCAACGCCCGACGGACGCCTCAAGGGCGTGGCCTTCGCCCCGGGAGCCAACCCGATGCACGGCCGCGACAAGAGCGGCGCCATCGCCTCGCTCGCCTCGGTGGCCAAGATGCGCTACCGCGACTCGCAGGACGGTATTTCGAACACCTTCTCGATCGTGCCCAAATCGCTCGGCCCGACGGCCGGGGAGCGTATCGAGAACCTCGTGACGATGCTCGACGGCTATTTCACCAAGGGCGCACACCACCTGAACGTCAACGTGCTGAACCGCGAGATGCTCGAAGACGCCATGGAGCACCCCGAGAAATATCCGCAGCTGACGATCCGCGTCTCGGGCTACGCCGTGAACTTCACCAAGTTGAGCCGCGAACACCAGCTCGAAGTCATCAGCCGCAGCTTCCACGAAAGGATGTAACGGCTTGAAAAGCCGCTTTTAGGGGCGGGCGCAGGATTTGCATACCGGAACCCGGTTTGCGCCCGAACCCCCTTATTCAAAAACAAGGAACAATCATGCTTCGTGTACATTCTTACGAATCCATGGGAACATTCGACGGGCCGGGACTCCGGCTCGTCGTTTTCCTCCAAGGCTGCAATTTCCGCTGTCTCTACTGCGCCAACCCCGACACGATCGAAACCGGAGCGGGCACATTGACCGACCCTGCGGAGATCCTGCGCATGGCCGTCGACCAGAAGCCCTTCTTCGGGCGGCGCGGCGGCGTGACCTTCTCGGGCGGGGAACCCACCTTCCAGGCTGCGGAACTCGTTCCGCTCGTAAAGTCGTTGAAGGAGGCCGGCATCCACGTCTGCATCGACTCGAACGGCGGGGTGTGGAACCCGGCCGTCGAAGAGCTGCTGGGGCTGGTCGACCTGGTGCTGCTGGACGTGAAGCAGGCCGATTCCGAACGCCACCGCGCCCTCACCGGACGCGAAAACGCGCAGACGCTCCGCACGGCCGCCTGGCTCGAAGCCCACGGAAAACCCTTCTGGCTGCGCTACGTGCTGGTTCCGGGCATCAGCGACGCCGAAGCCGACATCTGCGCGCTGGGCGAACGCCTCGGCGGCTACAAGTCGGTCGAGCGGGTCGAACTGCTCCCCTACCACACCCTCGGAGTGCATAAGTACGAGGCGATGGGGCTGGAGTACAAACTCCGCGACGTGCGGGAGAACACCCCCGAACAGCTCGACCGCGCCGCGGCCCTGCTGCGCGAATACTTCCCGACGGTGGTGGTCAACTGACCCGAAGAGGACGTCCGCCGGAGGGAGTGCGGACAACGAAAAATCCGGGACGCCGCGGCGAAAACGCACGGCGGTCCCGGATTTTTTTCGTACCTTCGCCGGAAATCCATTTCTGCGACAATGAAGAACCGACTTCCCGACCTGAACGTCCCGGCCCGCGAACGCATCGGCTGGGTGGACCTCCTGCGCGTGATCGCCTGCTTTCTGGTGGTCTTCTCCCACAGCTGCGACGCCTTCGTCGCCGTGTTCGACAGCGACCGCGCCACCTTCCTGCAAGGAGCGTTGGCAGGCAGTTTCGTCCGGGCCTGCGTGCCGCTGTTCGTGATGATGTCGGGCGTGCTGCTGCTGCCCGTGCGGACCGGAACGGGGCTTTCTACCGCAAGCGCATCGGCCGCGTCCTCCTGGCGCTGGTCTTCTGGTCGCTGACGCTGCCCGTGCTCTACTACCTATATATGCGCTACGTCGGGACCTCCAGTCCGTCGATCGACCCCGCGCTGTTCACCGGCGAAGCGACGCTGCACAAGATGTGGACCTTCGTCTTCAACTTCTGCTACGACACCACGCCGCTCTGGTATCTCTATATGCTGATAGGACTTTATCTGATCATGCCGCTGATCAGCCCGTGGCTCGAGCGGGCCTCGCGGCGCGAGTTGCAGAGCGTCCTCGCGATCTGGGGCGTGACGCTGCTGCTGCCCTACGTGAAGATGCTGGCCCCGGCGCTGGGCTACACGGGCAATTACGGCAACACGGGGCTTTACGGCGTCTGCGACTGGAACGAGTTCGGCACGTTCCACTACGTCTCGGGCTTCGCCGGTTACCTCGTACTGGCCTTCTATCTCGTGAAATTCCCGCCCGCATGGAACTGGCGCAGGACATTGGGCATCTGCATCCCGACCTTCCTCGCCGGATACCTCGCCACGGGGCTGGGTTACGTGGTGATGCAGAAACATTTTCCGGGCAACTACGCCTACCTCGAAATCGTCTGGTATTTCGCCGGCATCAACGTCTTTATGATGACCGCCCCGGTCTTCATCCTCGTGCAGAAGGCCGCCGCACGGCCCCGCGCATGGCTCTCGCGGCTGGCGGGCGCGACGTTCGGCATCTACCTCTGCCACTTCATCTTCGTTCAGGCCGGCTACGACCTCGTGCAGCGGATTCCGGGACTTCCCGCGCTGGCGCGCATCGCGCTGATCGCCTGCGGAGCCTTCGCCGTGAGCTGGGCGGTGGTGCGGCTGATGCAGCGGTGGAGCGTGACGCGCCGGCTGGTAGAGTAATGCGCTACCAGCACTCGGCCTTGTCTTTCAATTCGGGAATCCGGTCTTTCGTGAAGACCGGATTTTTGATGCCCTGCCGCTTCTGGGCCGTGTAGTCGGCCAGCAGCAGGAAGGCCTGACGGCCCAGCAGCACGATCGCCGCCAGATTGCACAGCGTCATCAGCGCCATCGTCACATCGGCCAGGCTCCATGCCAGATCGAGCGTCGCCACGGATCCGAAGAGCACCATCGCGCCGACCAGCAGCCGGTAGAACGTCAGCGCCCACGGCCGCGGAGTGATGAAGCGGATGTTGGCTTCGCCGTAGTAATAATTGCCGATAATCGACGAAAAGGCGAACAGGAAGATCGCCACGGCGACGAACACCCCGCCCGCGGGACCGATCTCGCTCTCCAGAGCCGCCTGCGTCAGCTGAATGCCGTTGAGCGAGGCGTCGGGAACGCCCCCGAACAGGATGATGAAGGCCGTGCAGGTGCAGATGACGAGCGTATCGGTGAAGACCCCGAGGGTCTGGATAAGCCCCTGCTTCACGGGATGCGAAACGTGAGCCGTGGCGGCGACGTTCGGGGCCGAACCCATACCGGCCTCGTTGCTGAAAAGTCCCCGCTTGATGCCCTGCATCAACGCCGCGCCGACCGCGCCGCCCAGCGTCTGCTCCCAGCCGAAAGCGTCGGCGACGATCAGTTCCAGCACTTCGGGCAGCCGCCCGAGGTTGAACAGCACGACGCCCAGCGCCAGCACGATGTACCCCAGCGCCATAATCGGGACGATCACGCCGCTGACACGCGCAATGCGCCGTATGCCTCCGAAGATGATGAGCAGCGTCAGCGCCGTGAGCACGACGCCCACCCACACATGATCGGCGCCGAAAGCTCCCTCCCACGCGGCGCAGATCGTGTTGCTCTGCACCGAGTTGAAGGCGAATCCGAAGGTCACGGAGATCAGCACGGCGAACAGCACGCCCATCCACCTCCGCCCGAGGCCGCGTTCCATGTAGTAGGCCGGACCGCCGATGAAAGAGTCCCTGCCGCGGCGTTTGTAAAGCTGTGCGAGGGTCGACTCGACGAAAGCGCTCGCGGCGCCCACAAGGGCGATGACCCACATCCAGAAGACCGCGCCGGGTCCCCCGACGACGATGGCCGTGGCGACGCCCGCGAGATTCCCCGTGCCGACGCGGCTGGCCAGCGACACGGCGAAAGCCTGGAACGACGAGACGTGCCGCTCGCCCTTCGGGCCGCTTCCGGCCGACTCGCCCAGCACGCGCATCATCTCGCCCAGCAGGCGGAACTGCACGCCCCGCGTGCGCAGGGTGAACCACACGGCACACCCCAAGAGCGCCGCGACCAGCACATAGGTCCACAGCACGTCGTTCACGCCGCCGATCCAACGGGAAAGAGTCTCCATCAGCATACTTTACACGATCCGACAGCAAAGTTAATGCTAAAACGCATTTTCCGCCGGACATTCGCCGGAAAGATGCGGCGCGGCACGAAAAAAACGCCCCGCCTGCGCAGGGGCGTCCGTCGTCACCGCGCCCGCAGGGTATACTCCCCGGCCCGCTCCGTAACGGCCTTCTGCAACTCCCCGAGGCCGACTTCCGGCCCGGAGAACTCCACGGCAGCCACCGGAGGGTCCAGCGTCACGACCGCCTTCACGCCGTCGAGGGCGTTCAGCGCATGTTCCACATGCATCCGGCAATGATTGCACGTCATGCCGTCCACGATAAATTCCTTTTTCATCTTTTCTTCGGTTTCAACCGGTTCGTCATGTTCACACTCATCGCCGATCCGCCGGCGTTTCAGCCGCAAGCTGTTGGCCACGACGCTCACGCTGCTCAAGGCCATGGCCGCCCCGCCGATCATCGGGTCGAGCAGAACCCCCCAGAGGGGATAGAGCGCCCCGGCCGCTACGGGAATGGCGACGAGGTTGTAAATGAAGGCCCAGAAGAGGTTCTGGCGAATCGTCCGCACGGTGAGCTGCGACAGCCGGATCATCTCCGGGATTTTCCGAAGATCCGACGAGAGGATCGTCACCATCGCGGTATCCATCGCAATGTCGCTCCCCTGCCCCATGGCGACGCTCAAATCAGCCTGCGCGAGAGCCGCGCTGTCGTTGATCCCGTCGCCGGCCATGGCCACCGTCCGGCCTTCGGACTGCAACTGCCGGACAAATCCGGCCTTTTCGTGCGGCAGGACGCCCGCCCGGAAACGGGTGATCCCGGCTTTCCGGGCCGTTTCACGCGCCGAACCGGCGTTGTCGCCCGTCAGCATCCAGACCGTGATTCCCAGCGCGTGCAGCCGGGCGACGGCCCCGGCCGACGAGGGTTTCAGCGCATCGGCAAGGGCGAGCACGGCGAGCGTCCGCTCTTCGTCGGCGAACCAAACCACGGTCTTCGCCTCCTGCATCCACCCTTCGGCCAGCCGTTGCAGACGGGCGTCGGGCACGATGCCGTGGCGGGACAGCAGCGCGTCGTTCCCGGCATACCAGGTCCGCCCCTCCGCGACGCCCCGGACACCCTGCCCGGGAATGCTTTCGAACCCGGTCACGGGAACGTCCCGCTCCCCGCCGAGCGATTCGACGACGGCCTGCGAAAGCGGATGCCCCGAGCGTTTTTCGAGGCTGAACAGAATCCGCCGCGCCGTCTCCGACCCTTCGGCCCACGCAGCGTCCACGACCGACGGACGGCCTTCGGTGAGCGTTCCGGTCTTGTCCAGCACCACGGTGTCGACCTTCCGGGCCACCTCCAGGCTCGCAGCGTCCTTGACGAGGATGCCCTGTCCGGCGCCCTTGCCGATCCCGACCATGAGGGCCGTGGGCGTCGCCAGACCCAGCGCACAGGGGCACGCGATGATCAGCACGGTCACCAGCGCCAGCAGCCCGCGGGTGAAGCCCTCCTCCGGCGCGAAGAGCATCCACGCCGCGAAGGTCAGCACGGCGAGGACGATGATGGCGGGAACGAAAACGCCGGCGATCCGGTCGACGGTCCGCTGCACGGGGACCTTGCTGCCCTGCGCATCCCGCACCATGCGGATGATCCGGGCCAGCACCGTGTCCTGCCCCACCCTGTCGGCCCGGAAACGGAACGCACCGTTGCCATTCATCGTTCCGGCGAACACCGCCGCACCCTCCTGTTTGCAGACGGGGAGCGGTTCCCCGCTGAGCATGCTCTCGTCGACATACGACGCGCCTTCGGCCACCGTGCCGTCCACGGCGATGCGTTCGCCGGGATGCACGGCGACCAGATCCCCGGCGCGAAGCTCCGCAACGGGCACGGAGCGTTCGCCCGAAGGGGTGATCACCGTGACGGTTTTCGGTTGCAGGCCCATCAGTTTCGCGATGGCCGTCGTCGTGCCGCGCTTCGCCCGCTCCTCAAGCAGCCGCCCCAGCAGGATGAAGGCGACGATGACGGCCGCCGACTCGAAATAGACGTGCGGCTCGATGCCCCTCGACAGCCAGAATTCCGGGAAAAACAGGTTGAAAAGGCTGAACAGATAGGCGATTCCGGTACTGACGGCAACCAGCGTATCCATGTTGGCCGCCCCGTGGCGGAGCTGTTTCCAGGCGTTGACGAAGAACTCCCGTCCCAGTCCGAAAACGACCGGGGTGGAGAGCGCCCACACGGCGTATTTCACGGCCGGAGCGTCCATGAACAGCATGCCTCCGGCCACAATCGGAAGACAAAGCCCCGCCGCCCAAAGAGTCCGCCGTTTGAGCGCCCGGTAATGCGCCGCACGGACGTGCGCCGCCTCGTCCTCCGCCAGGCCTTCCGCGTCGGTCAGCAGGTCGTAACCGGCCGCCTGCACGGCCCGCTTCAGCGTCCCGGGTGAGCACTCCCCCGGACGGTAGGCCACCCGCGCCGTAGCGGAAGCGTAGTTCACATGCGCAGACTCGACGCCCGGCAGGCCGTTGAGCGCCTTATCGACCCGGACGGCGCACGAAGCGCAGCTCATGCCTGCGACCGGGAACGTATTCGTGATGATCTTACTCTTTTCCATGGGAACAAAGGTAAGGTCCCGACACGCTCCGGGTGTTACAGAATTATGGATATGATTTATACCTACACTTCATCCAGCGGTTTCAGACCGCGTCCTTTCAGCCGGCGGAATTCAGTGGGCGACATCCCGGTCTGGGCGCGGAACTGGGCGCTGAGGTGCGCCACGCTCGAATAACGGAGTTTGTCGGCGATCTCGCTGACGGTCAGGTCGCCGTAGGCCAGCAGTTCCTTGACCCGCTCGATCCGCTGGGCGAGGAAGTATTTCTCGATGCTGATGCCGTTGACCTCAGAAAAGAGCTTGCTCAACGCACTGTAATCACGGTGGCAGCGTTCGCGCAGGTAATCCGACAGGTTGACTTTCGAGGCATCTTCGCTGTAATGCACCAATTCGATCACGGCCGTCCGGATCTGCTCGATGAGGCGCATCCGGCTGTCGTCGATCAGTTCGAACCCGTAGGCTTCGAGCAGTTTGCGGAACGCCTCCCGCTGCTCCCGGCCGGGCTTCTCCTGCACGACGACCGTTCCCAGTCCGACATCGAGGGGCGTGAACCCCGCTTTTTCGAGCAGCCGGGTGACGACCAGAATGCAGCGGTTGCAAACCATGTTTTTGATATGAAAGACGTTCTCCCGTTCCATAACCGCATTCGTTTTATCCGTAAATATAACACAAAAACGATTCCGTCCCGCCGACCGTCTTCCAGCCTTTCAGGTTCCGGCCGTTGAAAAGCGTCGGCCACGGGACCTGCGCTCCGACGAAGTTGCAGGGTCCCCAACAGTGCAAGAGTCTCTTTTTCCTATCAGTCGGGCAGTTTTGATCGTACGAATATAGTCTATTTTTTTCGGGTCTTCAGCCTGTCCCCCTGCAAAATTAACCTCTGACCCGCTCCGTATTCCGAAAAAGTTTCGTAACTTCGGCACAGCAAACCCATAGACGAAGCCATGAAACATGCGCACATCCTGCTGCTGCTCCCTTGCGGCATGCTGCCGCCGCTCGCCGGGGCGCAGCGCACGGAGCCGCCCGGCCGGTTCGACATCGCACCGGAATAACCACCCCGAAAACAAGCAAACCAACCAAAAACAACCATGAAGAAAACCGCAATCACCCTCTTTTTCCTGCTTCAGGCCGCGTGTCTGTTTTCGCAGATCCCCCGCCCGGAATATCCCCGCCCGCAGTTCGAGCGGACGGACTGGATCAACCTGAACGGCGAATGGACCTACACGTTCGATTTCGGCGCAAGCGGCCTGGAACGCGGCTACGCCGGCTCGAAGGGATTCGACGGCAAAATCATCGTGCCGTTCGCCCCGGAGAGCAAGCTCTCGGGCGTCGGCCACACGGACTTCATCGGCCGCATCTGGTACCAGCGTACGATCGACATTCCGGCAGACTGGTCGGGACGCAACGTGATGCTCAACTTCGGAGCCGTGTACTACACCTCCGAGGTGTATGTCGACGGCCGCTTCGTCGGACGCCACTTCGGAGGCAGCACGTCGTTCTCCTACGACATCACCGCATTCGTGAAGCCGGGCGGCAGCCACAGTCTGGTCGTCTTCGCCACGAGCGACCTGCGCAGCGGCAAACAGACTGCCGGCAAACAGTCGCTGCAATACGCCTCGCACAGTTGCGACTACACCCGCACGACAGGCATCTGGCAGACGGTGTGGATGGAGGCCGTGGCTCCCGAAGCCCTCGCACGCGTCCAAATGACGACCGACATCGACCAGCAGCAGCTGATCGTCGCCCCGCAGTTCTTCCGGGAAAGCCCGAACACGCTCCGGGTGACCCTTCGGGACGGCGGCAAGGTCGTCGGCACGCGGCAGGTCCGGGCGTCGAACAGCAGCGTCGTCGTCATCCCGGTCAAAAAGGCCCGGCTCTGGAGTCCCGAAGACCCGTTCCTCTACGACCTGACCTACGAGGTGGTCGCCCCCGACGGCCAGGTGCTCGACGCCGTGAAATCCTATGTCGGGATGCGCAAGGTCCACATCGAAGGCAACAAAATCTACCTCAACAACGAACCCTATTACCAGCGGCTGGTGCTCGACCAGGGTTTCTACCCCGACGGTATCTGGACCGCCCCGTCGGACGACGCCCTGCGCCGCGACATCGAGCTGGGACTGGCCGCCGGGTTCAACGGCGCACGCCTGCATCAGAAGGTTTTCGAGGAACGCTACTATTACTGGGCCGACAGACTCGGCTACATCACCTGGGGCGAAAGCCCCAGCTGGGGAATGGATGCCAACGACGTGGAAACGGCCCGCAACTTCCTCTCCGAGTGGGCCGAATGCGTGGTCCGCGACCGGAACCACCCCTCGCTGCTGACGTGGACGCCGATGAACGAGGAGTGGTGGCCCGACAACACGCAGTTCCCGCGCTTCGCCTCCGACGTCTACGACCTGACGGGGCGCCTCGACCCGACGCGCCCCGTCAACACCGTCAGCGGCGGCGCCGTCGTCAGGACCGACATCTGGGCCGTCCACAATTACGAGCAGAACCCGGCCAAACTGAAAGAGAAAATCTTCAGCGACGGCACGTTCTTCCATCCCCGCCTGCGGACGACCCGCGACCAGACGCGCAACATCGGATTCAACGAGGTGAAGGCGACCGCAAACTACGCCTGGCCGCAGTACGATGGCTCGTGCCCCTACCTGGTCGATGAATTCGGCGGCATCAAATGGGTGAAGGACCAGGAGAAGCAGGCCACGGATTCCCAGACCGAATCGTGGGGTTACGGACAGGCGCCCCGTACGCTCGAAGAGTTCTACACGCGGCTCGAAGGCCAGGTAGACGCGCTGCTCTCGCTCTCCGGACAGGTGTGGGGCTATTGCTACACCCAGCTCACGGACGTGGAACAGGAACAGAACGGCATCTATTGCTACGACCGCTCGGCCAAGTTCGACATGGACCGGATCAAGGCCATTTTCAGCAAACGCCCGGAACATCCCGCCCGATAACGCGCCGGACAGCCGCCCGCCCGAATGAAGCGCACCCCGAAATCCCTTTCCGGATTTTCGGGGTGCGCTTTTTATCCGGTTCGTCATCGTCCGCCCGCGGCAGAGCCTCGTGCACGAATGCGCCCGGAAACAGAAGGCGTCGCTGAATTTCTATTCGCGTGTTTTCCCGGTTTCAGAGTCTCGATATAAAGTATTCCTGCATATTCCAACGATATGCCCTTGATGAACGCTGCAATTGGAGATGCTTCATGTCGGTGCGTCGCACGGCGAGTGGCGGACGGTCCGACATGCGACCTTCTGTTTTCGGCACCATGAACTCCCGAAGGCAAAAAGCCACAGCGCCGGCACACTCCGCAATAGCAACCGACGGTTTTTAAATTATTCACGAAATATAAAAAAGTCTCCACGGAGTACGCGGAGACAATAGGTTGAAAACCTTCGGCATATAGCCTTATTGTGATAAGATGTAGAATTCTTACACCACAAATATAGTAAAAAAAGATGAATTTCTGCAATTTTTTATTTAATTTTACAGAAAACACTTTCTTCATATGGCAAAAGTATTGGGTTTGGACCTTGGCACCAACTCACTGGGATGGGCCCTTGTCGATGAATCGGAGAACGAATATACGCTGATTGACAAAGGTGTAGACATTTTCCAGGAGGGAGTTGCCCGCGACAAAAACAATGAAAAACCTGCCGTTCAGGATCGGACGAGCGCCCGGGCACTGCGCCGCCACTATTTCCGGCGGCGTCTGCGAAAAATCGAACTGCTCAAAATACTCATCCGTTACGACCTTTGCCCGCCGTTGCCCGAGGAGCTGTTGACCGCCTGGCAAAAAGAGAAACGTTACCCGCAGGACAATGAATTCCTCCGTTGGCAGCGAACCGACGACAATGGGGATCGAAATCCTTACCACGATCGTTATGTAGCCCTGTCCGAGCGTCTCGATCTCGGGAATCGCACACAGCGCTGGCTGCTTGGCCGGGCGCTTTATCATTTGGCACAGCGACGCGGATTCCTCAGCAATCGCAAGGAAGCAGGAAATGAGAAAGAAGACGGCACGGTCAAGGAGTGTATCAAAAATCTGTCGGCTGAAATAGCAGCGGCAGGGTGTCGGTACCTCGGAGAATATTTCTACGGACTGTACCAACACAAGGAACGAATCCGCGACAAATACACCTCGCGCAACGAACACTACCTGGCCGAGTTCAATGCCATCTGCGACCGGCAGCAATTGCCCGACGAATGGCGTAAGGCGCTGCATCGGGCAATCTTTTTCCAGCGCGACCTCAAATCGCAGAAGGGGTCAGTCGGCCGATGCACCTTCGAGCCGACGAAGAGTCGGTGCCCCGTTTCGCATCCCCGTTTTGAGGAGTTCCGGATGCTGTCGTTCGTCAACAACATCCGGATTACAGGACCGGGCGACAATGCTCCACGACCTTTGACACAGGAAGAGTTCGAGACGATTCGTTCGCTCTTCTTCCGGAAAAGCAAGCCTTATTTCGATTTCGAAGAGATCGCCCGCAGAATCGCCGGCAAAGGGAAATATGCCTGCAAAGAGGAGCGTACAGAAGCTCCTTATCGTTTCAATTTCGCCCGCACGGCCACCGTATCGGGATGCCCCGTCACGGCATCGCTGCAAGCGATCTTCGGAGACGACTGGATTACGGAGATTCGCAGCCTTTACCTGCTTGGAGCAGGAAAAAACGAGGACCAGATGTTGAATGACGTATGGCACGCCCTCTTTTCGTTCAACGACGAAGGTCGGCTGCGTAGCTGGGCCTGCGAAAAATTGCAACTCACGGATGAACAAGCCAAAGCGTTTGCAGCCATCAAACTCCCGCAGGATTACGCGGCGTTGAGCCTAAATGCCATCGGCAAGATTCTGGTCTATCTGCGCTGTGGCTATCGGTACGACGAGGCGGTATTCCTGGCCAACCTGCGGGCGGCACTTCCGAAGGAGGTCTATGCCGACGAAAGCCGTCGGCATGAAATCGAACAGGACATCGCCTCGCTGCTGCTTGACTACAAGCGAAATCCGTATAACAAGTTCGATTCAAAGGAGCACCGCATTGCCGACTATTTCAGCGATCATGGATTGGATGCCTCTCGTCTGATGCGTCTTTATCATCCCTCGAAAATCGAGACCTATCCGGATGCGCAACCCAAGGCAAATGGCATTCTGCAACTCGGCTCTCCACGTACTGCGACCATTCGCAACCCGATGGCCATGCGAGCCCTGTTCCGATTGCGCAACCTGATAAACACGCTGTTACGCGAAGGCAGGATCGACCGAGACACGAAGATCCGGATTGAATTCGCCCGCGGACTCAATGATGCGAACAGGCGGAAGGCCATCGAGCAGTATCAGCGGGAACGGGAGGTTGAGAATCGGAAATATGCCGAAGAGATCCACAGCCAGTATGCCGCCGAAACCGGCCGCGAGATAAAACCCTCGGACGACGAAGTGCTGAAATACCGGCTGTGGGAAGAACAGCAGCACGTCTGTCCCTATACCGGGCGGCAAATCCGCATTTCGGACTTCGTCGGGTCGGCTCCGGATTTCGACATCGAGCACACGCTCCCGCAGGCTCGCGGCGGCGATGACTCGCAGATGAACAAGACGCTCTGCGAAAATAGGTTCAACCGGGAGACAAAACGGGCGAAACTGCCGGCCGAGCTCTCCAACTATGCCGAGATTCTGGAGCGGATCGAATCGTTTGGCTGGCGGGAAAAAATGGAGAGTCTGCAAAAGCAGATTGAAGCCCAGGTTCGCAGGAGCAAAAGCGCAGCGATTAAATCCGAAAAGAACGACGCCATTCAGCGCCGCCACTATTTGCAGATGCAACTCGACTACTGGCGCGGGAAATACGAACGCTTCACCATGGCCGAGATTCCCGAAGGATTCAGCAATCGGCAGGGTGTTGACATCGGCATCATCGGAAAATATGCACGGCTCTATCTGAAGACGGTTTTTGACCGAATCTATACGGTCAAGGGTTCCACGACCGCCGCGTTCCGCAAGATGTGGGGACTGCAGGAGGAGTATGCCCGCAAGGAGCGCACGAACCACGTCCACCACTGCATCGACGCCATCACGATCGCCTGTATCGGCCGCCGGGAGTACGACCGCTGGGCGCAATACGTCGCCGACGAGGAGCGATACGGCTACGGCGAAAGCGGCAAACCCCGCTTCGAGAAACCCTGGCCGACCTTTACCGAAGATGTCAAGGCGGCGGCCGACGAACTGCTCGTTGCCCACCACACGCCCGACAACATGGCCAAACAGACGCGCAGGAAGTTACGGGTTCGCGGCCGGATAAAGCTGAATGCCGACGGGGAACCAATCTACCAGCAAGGAGACACGGCTCGCTGCCGGTTGCATCAGGATACCTTCTACGGCGCTATTAAGCAGGATGGAGAGATCCGCTATGTCATCCGCAAATCGCTCGCGCAGTTACAGCCGACGGACATCGACAAGATTATCGACGATGCAGTCCGGGATCGCGTACGGGAGGCAATCGACGAGGTCGGATTCAAGACGGCGATGAATCCCGATGAATACACGATCTGGATGAACCGGGAAAAGGGCATTCCCATCCGCAAGGTGCGGATCTTTGTCAGAAAGACGACCCTAATCCCGCTGGGGAACAAACAGCACCGGGACCGGTCCGACAAGGAATATAAACGGAAATATCTTGTCGCCAATGAAGGCAATTATTGCATGGCCGTCTATGAAGGCAAAGACAAAAAAGGTCGAACAGACCACTCCTTCGAAATTATCAGCAATCTGCAAGCCGCCGAATATTTCAAACGGAGCACCGACCGCAATGAACGTCACGACCTGGCACCGGTAGCCGACACAAACGGCTATCCGCTAAAATATCTTCTGAAAACGGGGTCCATGGTCCTGTTTTATGAAAATACCCCGGCAGAACTTTATGAATGTACCCGCAAGGAGTTGGTAAAACGACTGTACAAGGTAACAGCAATGGCTGCAGAAGGACGGGTACAGTTCCTCTTTCATCAGGAGGCCCGAGATCAGAAAACGCTTACCGCCCTATATGGAGCTGGGGCTTCTCAATTCTGCCAATCCAATCCATCACCGAAATTGCGCCTCAGCGTTTCCAATTTTAACATGCTGGTGGAAGGTTATGATTTCGAACTGACCGCAACGGGCGAGATAAAATTCAAAGATGACCGGCCATGCTGAAACGAACCTTGTTTTTTTCAACGCCATACTGTTTGAGCCTGCGCAACGACCAGATGATCATCCACACGCGCGAGGCCCCCGACCAACGGAAAAGCATCCCGATCGAGGATATCGGCTTCGTGGTGCTGGAGGACCAACAAACCTCAATCACCCTGCCGTTGCTCAATGCACTGTCGGACAACAACGTGGCAGTTATCCTGTGCGGAGAGAACCGAATGCCGAACGCCATGTTGATGAATTTGGATTCAAACAGAACGCAAGGTGAACATTATCGGATGCAGATCGCTGCATCTGAACCGCTGAAGAAGGGCCTTTGGAAACAGATCGTCGAAACCAAAATCCGCAACCAGGCTGCCTTGCTGCGGAAGCTGGGGTATGACGGAAACAAACTGAAACCCTGCTACATGAATGTCAAGAGCGCCGACGCCGACAACCGGGAGGGCATAGCAGCGAGAATCTACTGGTCAGAACTGTTCGGTGCCGAATTTTACCGTTCCCGCGAAGGTTCGCCGCCCAACAACCTGCTCAATTACGGCTATACGATCCTGCGAGCCGCCGTGGCCCGTGCGATCATGGGTTCCGGACTGTTCCCAGCATTCGGGATCTTCCATCGGAATCGTTACAACTCCTTTCCGCTGGCCGATGACGTAATGGAACCCTATCGACCGTATGTCGACGAATTGGTCTACCAACTTTACAGAAACGGGAATACACAACTGACCAAAAAGGTGAAAGGCGAACTGTTGCGGCTCCTGTTTGTCGATACTCGTTTCGACAAGGTTGTGCGACCTCTCGAAGTAGGACTTATGTTTTCAGCCTCTTCCCTGGCTAAATGCTTTGCTGGAACCCAAAAAAAGATTGCATATCCTTTATTGGAGTAGTCGAATGTCAGAAGTACGCTTGAATGCTTATCGAATCATGTGGTTGTTTGTCTTTTTTGATTTGCCAACCAATACAAAAACGGAGCGACGTCATGCGGTGCAATTTCGCAAGGCGTTGGAAAAAGATGGTTTCACAATGATGCAGTATTCAGTCTATGTGCGCCATTGTGCATCGAAGGAGAATATGCAGGTTCACATTAAGCGGGTTCGACGATCGATGCCTCCGACAGGATTTACAAGTATTCTTGCTGTAACGGACAAACAGTATGGAGACATATTAAATTTTTGGGGTAAAAGCGAACGAGCAAAACCGGAAATTCCGCAACAATTGGAATTTTTCTGATAAATCGTTATTTTCGTTCTTTGAAATACGGAAAATGCATCAAACTGGCTTCGTCGGAACACCCGATCGTATTTTTATAGTGGCAGACAGCCCGTAAGTAACACTTTATCAATCAATATGAGGCCCGACGTTGTGGTTTGATGTAGAATTTCGATAAGATACAACAGTTCAACCCCGATATTGACTTCGATCCTGTTGTGGTTTGATGTAGAATTTCGATAAGATACAACTTTGAATAGATCCCCAGCCATCGCCGGAGGTTGTGGTTTGATGTAGAATTTCGATAAGATACAACGGATAAAATCGGAGAATAGCCGGTACAGTAGTTGTGGTTTGATGTAGAATTTCGATAAGATACAACTTATGAAAAATTCATGAGCAAAGTCAAGGGTTGTGGTTTGATGTAGAATTTCGATAAGATACAACATTGTTTATTGTTTATTGTTCCAATGGAAAGTTGTGGTTTGATGTAGAATTTCGATAAGATACAACGCGAATAAATTAAAGATCCCCGGGACCAAAGTTGTGGTTTGATGTAGAATTTCGATAAGATACAACGGCTGTTTCCTCGCTAATACACAAGCAAGAGTTGTGGTTTGATGTAGAATTTCGATAAGATACAACAGTAGCTCTGCCGTTTCGATGACTGGCGTTGTTGTGGTTTGATGTAGAATTTCGATAAGATACAACGAGAGCTCATCTCCAAGGACACCATGAAGCGTTGTGGTTTGATGTAGAATTTCGATAAGATACAACCGACTCAGGGGTACTATGACATCCCGTACAGTTGTGGTTTGATGTAGAATTTCGATAAGATACAACTGTAACCCCATTTGAACACTTCCGACTGGTGTTGTGGTTTGATGTAGAATTTCGATAAGATACAACTGGGTCCAAGTGGCAGTGAAACTGGCACGTGTTGTGGTTTGATGTAGAATTTCGATAAGATACAACAACGCGTCTGTCCGCTGGGATGGACTTCTGTTGTGGTTTGATGTAGAATTTCGATAAGATACAACGCCATTGACCAGATACAGCATAGGGGCATCGTTGTGGTTTGATGTAGAATTTCGATAAGATACAACGAAGACCCAAACGAAATAGCAGCTCGAGCGTTGTGGTTTGATGTAGAATTTCGATAAGATACAACCGCGCCAGTCTTGATGAAAGGAGAAATATCGTTGTGGTTTGATGTAGAATTTCGATAAGATACAACGAACCGCCAGACATAGTGGCATTAACTCCAGTTGTGGTTTGATGTAGAATTTCGATAAGATACAACTTCTGAATCTCAGTATCTGCCTCCATCAAGTTGTGGTTTGATGTAGAATTTCGATAAGATACAACACGAATGGCCGATTTTGTGGCGGATTCGCTGTTGTGGTTTGATGTAGAATTTCGATAAGATACAACTCCAGCAGAAATAGTGCCAGCAGCACGCGAGTTGTGGTTTGATGTAGAATTTCGATAAGATACAACCAGATTCACGAGAAACTTATGGGCCTTGCCGTTGTGGTTTGATGTAGAATTTCGATAAGATACAACACAGGCGAAAAGCGGGGGCGAACATCTAACGTTGTGGTTTGATGTAGAATTTCGATAAGATACAACACTATCGCAGGCGAAGGCGTAGCACTTACCGTTGTGGTTTGATGTAGAATTTCGATAAGATACAACAGGTGGCTGAACTATTCGCAGTACATCTGGTTGTGGTTTGATGTAGAATTTCGATAAGATACAACTCGGAAGAATAATTCTCGCGTTCCTCATCGTTGTGGTTTGATGTAGAATTTCGATAAGATACAACTGATCCTCGCAAAGAAAATCTACGACATGAGTTGTGGTTTGATGTAGAATTTCGATAAGATACAACTGAATGGCCGATTTTGTGGCGAATGCGCTGTTGTGGTTTGATGTAGAATTTCGATAAGATACAACAGTAAGGGCGTAATTCCCGAATACGACATCGTTGTGGTTTGATGTAGAATTTCGATAAGATACAACTCGGTCAGCTTACCGCCGTAGGTGCGTATAGTTGTGGTTTGATGTAGAATTTCGATAAGATACAACTCGGTAGGATCTCCAGCCTTTTTAATTTCGTTGTGGTTTGATGTAGAATTTCGATAAGATACAACTTCTACCCCATTCAGGCCGCTGCCGACACGGTTGTGGTTTGATGTAGAATTTCGATAAGATACAACGCAAGACCCATCAATTTCTCATGAATCTGAGTTGTGGTTTGATGTAGAATTTCGATAAGATACAACAACCGCTCAACACACAAAGACACAATACGAGTTGTGGTTTGATGTAGAATTTCGATAAGATACAACTGCGGAGTTTCGCGCGTTACCTTACGCCGAGTTGTGGTTTGATGTAGAATTTCGATAAGATACAACCAGGGCGTCGGTCGACATGTTGACCGCTCCGTTGTGGTTTGATGTAGAATTTCGATAAGATACAACCGATGGTTTCGTCGTCCATTCCGGGAATGCGTTGTGGTTTGATGTAGAATTTCGATAAGATACAACTTTTCCACGAACGACATTGCCGCAACTACGGTTGTGGTTTGATGTAGAATTTCGATAAGATACAACAGCCGCTGCCGGTCTACGGCCGGGGCGAAGTTGTGGTTTGATGTAGAATTTCGATAAGATACAACTGCCACGTCCACGAGGAGTTTTCGCTCGAAGTTGTGGTTTGATGTAGAATTTCGATAAGATACAACGGACGCCATCCACGACCTGAACGACATCAAGTTGTGGTTTGATGTAGAATTTCGATAAGATACAACCCTCGCCGTCGAAGTCGCAGCCCCGGGCGTGTTGTGGTTTGATGTAGAATTTCGATAAGATACAACGTCTTCGGCAGTTGCTCCGTCGTTCAGCCAGTTGTGGTTTGATGTAGAATTTCGATAAGATACAACTGTCGTGCCGCAAAATACGCACTGGCGCGGAGTTGTGGTTTGATGTAGAATTTCGATAAGATACAACTGGTAACAAAATCGGGAAGGCTGCGCTGCTGTTGTGGTTTGATGTAGAATTTCGATAAGATACAACGAAACGCCGGACATTGAAACGGCAGACGAAGTTGTGGTTTGATGTAGAATTTCGATAAGATACAACGCAGCGGCGTTACGATCAACAGTGGATCGAGTTGTGGTTTGATGTAGAATTTCGATAAGATACAACTGCGGATGGCGTCCAGCGGGCGGAGCAGTCGTTGTGGTTTGATGTAGAATTTCGATAAGATACAACAAAAGATGATTACGACGCTGGGCCTGGCTAGTTGTGGTTTGATGTAGAATTTCGATAAGATACAACAACAAGTGAAATAATGAATATCCTCCCAGAGTTGTGGTTTGATGTAGAATTTCGATAAGATACAACTTTTCCACGAACGACATTGCCGCAACTACGGTTGTGGTTTGATGTAGAATTTCGATAAGATACAACCGAAGTGCGAACCGAGATAACACGCCAATAGTTGTGGTTTGATGTAGAATTTCGATAAGATACAACGCGACCCGATGCTGAACAGCACCGGATCGAGTTGTGGTTTGATGTAGAATTTCGATAAGATACAACGGCGAGTTCTTCGGACTTCTCGAAACGATCGTTGTGGTTTGATGTAGAATTTCAATAAGATACAACCGGCAGTATTGGAATGCTGCATAATTGCAACTGTTGTTTACATTACCCTTTTGACTCAAGAAGATTTCAAACTCCCTTAAATACGTCAAATCCAATTCATCAAAACGCATATTGACCGAGCGGAATTGCGACACAAGGACCAACGTTACCTTATGTTTGCTGGCGGAACTGTACTTTTCGACTTTTTCCAAGCGTTCGATAATCTGTTTGAAGTACTCCCCGACCATGCAGTTGATTCGTTTGCCGTTCTGTTCAAACAGCGTATCGAATGTAACGGGAATTTCCAGCACCTCCAACTTTTTGATTTTCTTCTCGTATTCACGTATCTTGGAGGTTATTTGAAACTGTATTTCTGCTCTATCGGGACAGTCGGCGGTAGGTTGTTGCTTGTCGAAATCCCAATGCACCAAAGCTTCCGAAATGCCCAGACCGACGAACTTACGGCGGCGGTCATGGGTGAATACGAGGACAAGAGGGGCTAAATGGTTTCTGTTGATAGCGCCTTTGCGACATACGGCGTTGATTGTCATAGCTTTAAAAATTACGCAAACAACAAAATGCAATACGTGTGTTACACGATTTTATGTATCACGCTCTGTATCACGAACGGCGATTTTAGGCTATTTCGTGTTACACAACAGACATCTACAACACACGGCAGAAAAATAAAAACGAGCGATAATTCATTGATTATCACTCGTTTCCTATGAGCGGAAAACGGGACTCGGACCCGCGACCTCAACCTTGGCAAGGTTGCGCTCTCAAGCCCCCAAA
>ENA-UOJL01000572-UOJL01000572.1-human-gut-metagenome-genome-assembly--contig:-P47-NODE-572-length-50948-cov-8.258464_pt1 | contig 50948 bp, 67 predicted proteins | sample MGYA00242347_ERZ723894 | MGnify/ENA metagenome assembly ERZ723894
GAGGTGTCCGACGACGGACCGGGCTTCTCTCCCGCCGCCCTCGAACGCGGCTGCGAGCGCCTCTTCACAGACGACTCCTCCCGCTCCTCGCGCGACGGAGGCCGCCACTACGGGCTCGGCCTCCACGCCGTCTCCGAGGCCGCGAGCGCCCACGGGGGCTCCGTCTCGCTCGCCAACAGCCCCTCGGGCGGCGCGGTGGCCACCATCGCTGTCCCCCTGTGCGGGGCCTGACGACTCAGGCCCCGCACACCGGCGTGGCTCGCAATCAAACGCTTCCATCTTGAAATACGGGGAGTAAATAGCGAAATCGCAGGTGAAGGGGAGTAAAACGACAAAGAAAAAGCCTCCGTTCCAACATGGGAACGGAGGCTCGATAATCGAGTTTACTCACCAATGTCGCTGGTGGCTTTGCCGTAACTCTCGTACGAAACGAAACTCAGGAGCACAGTGCGGCACTCAAAAGTGCAGGTCAGAACCCTGTCAGCCTACTCCCACTCGATCGTCGCGGGCGGCTTGGACGTGATGTCGTAGCACACGCGGTTGGCGCCGGGAACCTCGGCAACGATGCGGCCGGAGATGCGGGCCAGCACGTCGTAGGGCAGTTTGGCCCAGTCGGCGGTCATGGCATCGCTGGACTCGACGGCACGCAGGATGATCGGGCGCTGATAGGTGCGCTCGTCGCCCATAACGCCGACGGACTTAATGTCGGGCAGGACCGCAAAATACTGCCAGCAGCTGTGCTCGGAGTTGCGCTCACCGGTCTGCTCAAACAGGCGCTGGTTGTAGGCGTCGAGCTCCTCGCGCACGATGGCGTCGGCGTTCTTGAGGATCTCGAGCTTTTCCTTGTCGACCGCGCCGATGATGCGGATGGCCAGACCCGGGCCCGGGAAAGGCTGACGGAACACGATGTGACCCGGCAGGCCAAGCGCCAGACCAAGTGCGCGGACCTCGTCCTTAAAGAAGTGGTCGAGCGGCTCGATAAGGTCGAAGTGCACGCCCTCGGGGAACGGGATCAGGTTGTGGTGGCTCTTGATGGTGGCCGTCTTGCCGCCCGTCTTGCGAGCGCCGGACTCGATGATGTCGGGGTAGATGGTACCCTGAGCCAGGTACTTGACCGGCTTGCCATCGGTCTCAAGCTGCTGCGCCACGGCGAAGAACTCTTTCCAGAACTGCGTACCGATGATGCGGCGCTTCTCCTCGGGCTCGGTCACGCCGGCCAGAAGCTCGGCATAGCGGTCCTCGGCGTGGACGTGGATAAAGTCGACATCGAACTGCTTGGTGAAGACCTCCTCCACCTGCTCGGGCTCGCCCTTGCGCAGCAGACCGTGGTTGATGAACACGCAGGTCATCTGCTTGCCCACGGCGCGAGCGCCCAGCGCAGCCACGACGGAGGAGTCGACGCCACCGGACAGGGCCAGAATCACGCGGTCGTCGCCGACCTTCTCGCGGAACTCGGCCGTCATGGTCTCGACCAGGTTGTCCATACTCCAGTTGGGCTCCAGGCCGCAGATCTCAAACAGGAAGTTGCTCAGCAGCTGCTGACCGTACTCGGAGTGCTTGACCTCGGGGTGGAACTGCGTGGTGAAAATCTTGCGCTCGACGCACTCCATGGCAGCAACCGGGCACACGTCAGTGCTGGCGGTAACGGTAAAGCCCTCGGGCACCTCGGAAACGGCGTCGCGGTGGCTCATCCACACGGTCTGCTCCATGGGCGTGGAGTTAAAGAGCTTGGCGCCGGCCGTGCGCGTGATGGTGGCGCGGCCGTACTCGCCCACCTCGGAGTGGCCGACCTTGCCGCCGAGCGTCACGGCCGTGATCTGATGGCCGTAGCAGAAGCCCAGGACGGGAAGGCCCAGGTCAAAGATGGCGGGATCGATAGACGGAGCGTCCTCGGCATACACGGAAGCCGGACCGCCGGAAAGGATGAGCGCAGAGGCGTTCATCTCGCGAATCTCGTCGGCCGAGATGTCGCAGGGGACAATCTCGGAATACACGTTGAGGTCGCGGACGCGACGGGCAATGAGCTGACCGTACTGCGCACCAAAGTCGAGTACGAGGACCTTTGCGGAAGCCTTTTGATCCATGGTTCCCCCTCTTGTTGGCGGGGAGCCGGTGCCCACCCGCGTGAATGAACGAAAATAGCCTTCATAGTGTACACGTTATATGGGGTTTCTCGCCCCTCGCAGCCATCAGCGCACGGCAAACGCACGACCTGGGCCCCTATTTGACGGCAATTGAAGTGTTACCAGACGTTACAGATGATGTAATACGTTTGAACATTGGACGCCCTGTGCCACAATACTGCCGAACGGCTCCGCCTCTGCGGCGGCAAATACGATAGGAATACCAGCATGAAGCGCATCCTTCTCATCGCCACGGGCGGCACCATCGCATCGACTGAGGACGGCAACGGCCTCTCCCCCGCCCTGACCGGTGAGGAGCTCGCCCAGAGCGTCCCCGAGATCTCGGGGCTCTGCGAGCTCGACGTCGTGCAGCCCATGAACATCGACAGCACCAACATGCGTCCCGGCGACTGGATGCGCATCCGCGACGTCATCGTCGAGGGTTATGCCGACCACGACGGCTTCGTGATTCTACACGGCACCGACACCATGAGCTACACCGCGGCGGCGCTTTCCTACCTGATTCAGGACAGCCCCAAGCCCATCGTGCTCACCGGCTCGCAAAAGCCCATGGGCAACCCTTTTACTGATGCCAAACTCAACCTGTACCAGAGCCTGCTCTATGCGCTCGACGAGCACTCGCACGACGTATCGATCGTGTTTGGCGGCGTCGCCATTGCCGGCACGCGAGCCCGCAAGCAGCGCACCATGAGCTTTAACGCGTTCATTAGCGTCAACTATCCGCCCATTGCCTACATCCGCAACGACCGCATCGTGCGCAACGGGCTCCACGGCACTCATCAGGGCGAAAACCCGGTGCGTTTCTACGACAGCATCGACCCGCGCGTATTTGTACTCAAGCTTACGCCCGGCGTAAACCCGGGCATCCTCGACGCCCTTGCCGATAGCTACGATGCTGTAATCCTTGAGACCTTTGGCATTGGCGGTATTCCCGAGTTTGGCGAGTCCGGCGATTCGTTCCAAGAGGCAATTTTCCGCTGGGTCGATTCGGGTCGAACCGTCGTTATGACCACGCAGGTCCCCGAAGAGGGCCTAGATCTGGGCGTTTATGAGGTCGGCCGTGCTTACGCCGATCATCCGGGCATTCTGCGCGGCGACGACATGACCACCGAGACGCTCGTGGCCAAGACCATGTGGGCACTCGGCCAGTCACGTGATGCCACCGAAATCCAGCGCCTGTTCTACAGCCAAGTCAACCACGACCGCATCCCGATGGCGTAATCCCTAAGGCAGCTCCACTTATCGCAGCCTTAAACGACAGGTGGTCCCCCTCGGGCCGTGCAAAAATCGGAGTATTCTGCAATTTCTCCTCCGGACGCATAGAATCGGCCGATTATTAGACGAACTTTTAGGACGAAGGGTCCGTTTAGTAAATATTTATTCCTCATTTTTATTTAGCGTGTGGATTATCTACTGTCAAAAAGGCAAAGCCAGCCGCTCGAGCTACCATCTACGGCCGAACTGGTGCTGAATACTCGCGATTTTGCACATCGCAACCAGGGGGACCCGCCCAAAGAGCGTCAAATACAGCGGGGGAACGCCCTATTCGATACCCTCGAGAAGTTCTGACACCGTCATGCCGAGTGCGGGTGCGATCTTAAATAGAACCTTGAGCGTGAAATTTGCCGTCCCATCTTCGATTCGGTCGAGGTAGGGTCGGCTGATTCCTGTCGCCACACAAAAATCAACCTTGGAGATACCAAGGTCCCTGCGTGTCTCTTCGACCCGCCTGCCAAGAATCTGTTTCGCACGTTCGTCCATGCAGCCGAGTTTGAAATGGAGCCGAACATAAACGTAAACTATAGTTTACGTTTTGCCGAATACACAGGAGTTTTCTATGTCGGGTTCTTCGGTCCGCATGTACCGAGCCACGCTTCGCACAAACAGCGCACCGCCCAAGCTCGTCGTCGTTGAAGCAGAATGCCTTTCGCCCGATGAGCGCACAGCATTTGCATTGCTATCAAGTCGCGTCGCCGCTGTTCTGGTCCCTTGCTCGGCGCAAGGTGAACTTGCCATCCAATGCCAAGCGCACAGCTGCTCGCTCAATCAGGCTGCCGTAATCGCAACCAGCCAACGCGGTCTGCCCCTTCTCCTGGAAGCCGGCATCGCACTCGCCCTTCGCGGTGCCGGATACGAGAACGAGGCCGCCGCCGACATGGTCTTTAAACCACGATCGAGCGGCGGCCTCGCAGCAGCCATTGAATATATGTGCAGGCTCGTTGCCTAAAAGGACAAGCTAGAAACCAAGGCCAAAGCCCGTTCCGGTAATCGCCGAGTACATAAAGTAAACGTTGACCACGTTGAGGAACACACCCGTGATGCAACCGTTGCGCAGGTAGCGCTCGCACACGATGCGAGCCATGGCGGCGGAGTCATCATTGTTTTTAGCCTGGCGTCCCGCCGTAAAGTACGTCGCCACGCTCAGCAGCAGGTTGAGCACCGGCAGTGCCAGCAACTCGTAGCTCTTGCCCCAGCGCGTCGCCTCGCCGGCGGCATTAAACTTCGTTGCCACCTCGGGACCAATGCTGGGGATCACAAACGCCGCTACCACCAGCGGAAGCACTGCAAGCACCAGCAGCGCGATGCCCATGTAGCCGGCTTTTTTTCCATATTTAAACATGCGCGTCGTCCTTACACGTTAAAGCGGAAGTGCACGACGTCGCCATCGGCCATGACATAGTCCTTGCCCTCAATACGCAGCTTGCCGGCGGCCTTTGCGCCCTGCTCGCCGCCGAGCTCGATGTAGTCGTCGTAGCCAATGACCTCGGCCTTAATAAAGCCGCGCTCAAAGTCGGTGTGGATGACACCGGCGGCCTGCGGGGCGGTCGCGCCCTGACGCACCGTCCAGGCCTTGACCTCCATCTCGCCGGCCGTAAAGAACGACTGCAGGCCAAGCAGCTTGTAGGCGGCCTGCGCGAGCACGTCCAGACCGGGCTGCTCCAGGCCCAGGCTCTCCAGGTAGTCGGCAGCGTCCTCGGGATCGAGCTCGGAAAGCTCGGCCTCGATCTTGGCGCAGATGGGCAGCGGCTTAACACCATCGATGGGCGCCAGATCGTCGTTGAGCATATCCTCGTCCACGTTGGCCACATACAGGATGGGCTTCATGGTGAGCAGGAACAGGCCCTTGGCGGCGGCACGCTCCTCATCGGTCATCTCCATGGATGCGGCGCGCTTGCCCTCGTTGAGCCAGGCAAGCAGGCGCTTAGCGACCTCGAACTTGGGCATGAGCTCCTTGTCGCGCTTGGCCTCCTTCTCGAGCTTGGGCAGCTGCTTCTCAAGCGTGCCCATGTCGGCCAGGACGAGCTCGGTCATGATGGTGTCGGCATCGCCGGCGGGATCGACGAACTCGCCCGTGCGGCCCACCTCACGCATGACGTTGGGATCCTTAAAGTAGCGCACGACCTCGCAGATGGCATCGGTCTCGCGGATGTTTGCCAAGAACTGGTTGCCCAGGCCCTCGCCTTCGTTGGCGCCCTTCACCAGGCCCGCGATGTCGACGAACTCGACCGTCGCCGGCACAATGCGGCCCGGGTTGACGATGTCGGCGAGCTTTTGCAGGCGGCTATCGGGCACGTCGACGATACCCACGTTGGGGTCGATCGTGGCGAACGGGTAGTTGGCGGCAAGGCCGGTCTTTTTGGTAAGCGCGGTGAACAGCGTCGACTTGCCCACGTTGGGCAGGCCCACGATACCGATGGAAAGGGACACGACAGCTCCTTTTGGTACAGGTACTTCAAACTTCATAAGTATAGCGCCGCCGCAGCATCCGGGCGAATCCGGACACCGCGGCGGCGCAAATGAAGCAGAGATGCGTGAGGGTTCGAGACAGTAGTCCTTACTTAAGCTCGGGCCAGAAATCCTTGTTGGCCTCGATGAGCTCGTCCAGGATCTGCTTAGCAACGCTTGCCGAAGGAATGGTCTTGGAGAGCGTGAGTGCCTGCCAGAGCTTCTGGTAGCTGCCCTCGACCCAAGCCTGGACAACGAGCTTCTCGACGGAAACCTGCTGCTCCATCAGGCCCTTCTGGAACTGCGGGATCGGGCCCTGGCAGATCTTCTCAAAGCCGTTGGAACCGACGATGCAAGGCACCTCGACCATGGCCGTCGGGTCGAAGTTGGGCACAGCGCCATCGTTGGGGACGATCAGCAGGAAGCGCTCGAGCGTGTTCTCGGCCAGTGCGCAGGCAAGGTCGACGATGTAGTTGGCATGTACATCCGGCTCAAAGCCGCCGTCCTTGGCAGTACCCTTGGCGATAATGTCGCGGCAAGCGCCAAAGACCTTCTTCTCGCGGCCGTCCATAACCTCATTGGCGCGAGTGTAGTTGGGATCAGACGTCTCGACGACATAGTCCGGGTACAGGTAATACTTGAGGTAGGTATTGGGAATCGTCTCGGGATCGACAGCATAGACATCCTTGGCCTTGCCGAAGGTGTGAATCCAGCTCTCCTCGACATGCTGCTCCTTACCGGCCTCGTGCTCGATGCCGTCCAGGTAGCCGTTCTTAGCCATGTGCTCCTTAATCTGCGGCATGAGGTCGTTGCCATCCTTGTCGTAGATCTTGCTCCACCAACCAAAGTGGTTGAGGCCGTAGTAGCTATACTGCAGCTCGCGACGATCCTTGATGCCGCACATACGGCTCATCTTATCCATGAGATCGATCGGCATGTCGCAGATGTTGATGATGCGGCTGTTGGGGCGCAGCACGCGGCAGGCCTCGGCGACGATGGCCGCGGGGTTGGAGTAGTTGAGCATCCAGGCGTTGGGGCTGTACTTCTCCATGTAGTCGAGGATCTCGATGACACCACCGATGGAGCGCATGCCGTAGGCGATACCGCCGGCACCGCAGGTCTCTTGGCCAACGCAGCCGTACTTGAGAGGAATCTTCTCGTCGAGCTCACGCATGGCGTACAGGCCGACGCGGATGTGAGCAAGGACGAAATCGGTCCCAGTGAATGCGGTCTCGGGGTCGGTGGTGTAGCTAAACTCAACCTCGGGGGCGTTCTCGTGGAAGTAGATCTCGCAGGCCTTGGCCACGGTCTCCTGGCGCTCGGCGTTGTTATCGTAGAAGGTCACCTTGTTGACCGGAAAACGGTCGCGCTCCTCAAGCAGCATCAGAGCGATGCCCGGGGTGAAGGTAGAGCCACCGCCGGCAATGGTCACGGCATAGTTTTTCTTGGACATGATGTCCTCCTCATTCTGGCCGCTTGCTCAATCCATCCCCGTACGCGGCCTGCACGGTTTGGAATTGTTACCTAGAAGTGGAGTTTTTTATCTCTAGAATCGGCCTTGCGGTGCATACCGGCTCTGCAAGGCCGATTGTTTCGATGGACGATGGTTTACAGAAGAGTCTCGAACTTCAGAAGACTCTCGAACTTCTCGCGAACCTGCGGGACGCTAAGGCCGACGATGACCTGGATTGACTGACCTTGGACCACCAAGCCATGCGTACCGATCGCCTTGAAGGAAGCCTCGGGTGCAACGACGCTCTTGTCCTTGACGTTAACGCGCAGACGGGTAGCGCAGTTCGTTACATCGATGATGTTATCCGTGCCACCGAGCAGATCGAGGATGTTCTCGGCAAGCACCAAGCGCTCATCATCTTTACTCTGGGCGGCCGATTTGCCAGCAGCAGCACCGCCCTGCTTTTGCTTGTAGTCGGCCTTGGACTTGAGCTCGACCTCAACATCGTCATCCTCGCGACCGGGGGTCTTAAAGTCGAACTTGACGATCAGGAAACGGAAGACCACAACCCAAAGAGCGGTAAAGCACAGACCGACAAGGATGGAGATGGCGTACTGCAGACCGTGTGCGGCCCAAAGGGGCAGCCAGTCCCACGAGAGCATCGAGATGATGCCGCCGTCGAAGATACCCACGACGCCAAGGAGGTTTTGAGCCATGCAGCCAAGCGCTCCGAGCACGCAGTGGACGACGAACAGGCCGGGCGCGATGAACAGGAAGGTGAAGTCAAGCGGCTCGGTGATACCGCAAAGCATAGCGGTAAGGGTGACCGGGATCAGCAGAGCCTTGACGCGCTGCTTGCGCTCGGGTTTGGCGGTCATATAAAACGCAATGGCGACGCCAAGCGAGCCGAAGACCTTAGTCCAACCAGGGCAGGTATAGGCAGCCCAGGGTGCGGCATCCTTAAGAGCAATGCTCGGATCGGCAGCCAGTTGGGGCAGGATGTTGGCCCAAGCAGCAAAGATGCCGCCGTTGACCGCCGCGTTGTCGTAATAGAACGGCGTATAGATAAAGTGGTGCAGGCCTGTAGGGATCAGCACGCGCTCGAAGAAAGCAAAGACACCCACGCCAAACGTACCGGCGGAAAGGATGAATCCCTGGAAGGCGGAGATAGCAGCCTGAACATGCGGCCACACCAGGCAGGCGATAAGAGCGACCGGAACCATAACGAAGAAACCGATCATATAGATGAACACGGAACCCGAGAACACGCCCAACCACTCGGGGAGCTCGGTGTCGAAGAACTTATTATGCAGCATCGTGGCGATACCAGAGATAATGAGCGCGCCCATGATGCCCATATCAAGCGTTTTGATGCTTGCGATAGTGGCAAGACCAGTACCGCTGCCCGCCTCGACAGAATAGTCGACCCCAAAGACAGGACCCCACTGCCCCAAGATTGTGCTTACAAAGTAGTTGAAGGTAAGGTAGATGGCCAAAGCCTCCATGCAGCAGCGAGCGTTCTGCTTGTTCGCGAGCGAGATTGGCAACGCTACGCAAAACAGCAACGGCATCTGGTTAAAGAGCGTCCAACCACCCTGGAGCAGCACATTCCAGCAATCAAACCAAAGATGGCCCGCAGTGGCCATCTCGCCAAAGATCGCCTCGGTGGTAAACAACGTACCCAGGCCGACGACGATTCCGGAAAATGCGAAAAGAATTGCAGGCGTGTACATTGCACCGCCGAAACGTTGTATCTTTTGCATCATGACGGGGAATCCCCCTCTCTTCATTCGGAGCGACTGCGGTTTTGGCTTCACTCGAGACCGCAGACGCGCCGTTTGCGTGTACCTCGTGCAATAGGACGGGTGGGCCCGCTTCCCTGACTTCTTGCGCTTCTATTTTTATCATATCACTTCTCTAGACAAGTTAGCATAAATACTACGGTCGCTAAACGGTTGATTATTGGCCGTAAACGGTATATGTCCAGTATTTCGCCTGTTAAATCTGACATAGCTGATGGCTGCATTTCAATTTTCTTTTCTACTTGTCTAGATGTGCTTGTCTATATCTATAGACATGCCTATACTTCATTACAACATCCACCGCCACGTTAAGGAGTCACCATGAAAAGCGCGGTCTTCTATGGAAAGCACGACCTCAGAGTCGAGGAATCGGCAAAGCCGGCCGTGGGCAGGCGCGACGTTCTGATCAACGTCAAAGCTTGCGGCGTCTGCGGTACCGACGTTCATATCTATGAAGGCGACAAGGGTGCAGCCGACGTTACCCCGCCCACGATCCTTGGTCATGAGTTTGCGGGCGTTGTCGAGGCCGTGGGCAGCGACGTCGCTGGCTTTAAACCGGGCGATCGCGTGTGCATCGACCCAAACCATCCCTGCGGCTGCTGCGAACCCTGCCGCGACGGAATCAACCACTACTGCGAGCATATGACCGGTTACGGCACCACCGTTAACGGCGGCTTTGCCGAGTACTGCTCCGTCGATATGCAGCAAGTCTACAAGTTGGGCGATCACACCAGCTTCGAGCAGGGCGCCATGACCGAGCCCGTCGCCTGCTGCCTGCACGGCATCGATATGTGCAACATCAAGCCCGGCAGCACAGTTGTCGTTATCGGCGGTGGCATGATCGGTCTGCTCATGATGCAGCTTGCTAAAAACGCCGGCGCCACCAAGGTTATCTTGCTCGAGCCCGTCGAAGGCAAGCGCGAGGTTGCGCTCAAACTCGGCGCCGACCTGGCAATTGATTCCATCCACGAGGACGTCCCGGCCCGCCTGAAGCAGGAGGGAGTCTGCAACGTCTATGTAGTTATCGAGTGTGTTTGATAGCCCGTCACAATAGATCAGGCAATCCAGATCGCCGGCCACAATGCTACGGTCATGATGTTCGGCCTCACCAAGCCCGATGAGACAATCACCGTCAAGCCCTTCGAGGTCTTCCAGAAGGAGCTTGTGCTTACCTCGTCCTACATCAACCCTTATACGCAGCGTCGCGCGCTCGAGCTCATCGACTCTGGCAGGCTCGACGTATCCTCGATGGTCGCCAAGGTGGCTTCCCTCGACGAGCTCGGCGCCATCCGGTCAGACCCAGCTCTGCGTGCCATGGGTAAATATATAATCGACCCCAGCAAGTAAATCGATCGACACCTGCGCGAGCGGTCCTCATCCACCGCTCGCGCACTCAGCTCTAGGAGACCGTCATGGCGCGAGCCATCTTCCAAACTATTTATGACAACGTGAAGCAGTCGATTGACGACGGCACATACGCCTATCAGAGTTATCTGCCTTCGGAGACTGAGCTCACGCAGCTGTTTGACTGTTCGCGTATGACGGTCCGTCGCGCCATCTCGATGCTTGCGGCAGATGGTTACGTGCTCCCCCAGCAAGGCAAAGGCATGCGCGTCATTCGCAACATCAGTGACGAGACGAGTCGTGGCGGCGGCGGACTCGAAACCTTTAAGGAAATCGCAGCCAGCCGAGGCTTTGAGCTCAAAACGGTTACCACTGTCTTTGAGCTCCTCGTCTGTAACAAGGCGCTCTCCAAGATTACCGGGTTTCCCGAAGGCTGTGAGCTCACGCGTGCCAAACGCATCCGCTATGCAGACGGACGGGCCGTGTGCTCCGACGACTCCTATTACCTAAGCTCACAGGTACCGGGGCTGACACCCGAGATTGTCAACGACTCGATCTATCGTTACCTCGAAGAAGGCCTTGGCATTAAGATTGCCACGGGCAAACGCGATGTAACGATTGAACATCCCACGCCCGAGGATGCACGCGTGCTCGATCTCGACGACTTTAACGCACTCGCCGTTGTACGCGGACAGACCTACAACGCCGACGGCATCCTTATGGAATACACCGAGACCAAACAGGTTCCCGGGTTCTTTTTGCTCCATGAAACCGTGACGCGCAACGGTACCGGTCGAACCGGCCACCAAAGCAGTATGAACTAACCATTTATTAGTTGCGGTGGAATAGTTCCTAGAATGGCCAGCTTAAGGGCAAAACAGGAACTATTCCACCGCAACTTTTTTGGCCGGCGGGGCAGTACCTGTCCCACCGGCCATCATTTACGCTCTTTTAGCTAGTCCGCGAGCTTTTCCACCTGATCGAGCATCTTGTCGAGCTTGGCCTTCGCCTCGGCTTTTGCCTTTTGGGCCTCTTCGTGGGCTTTGGCCTTTTTCGCGGCCTTTTCCTCGGCCTCGGGGTCGACGACAACCAAGTTGGACGCATCGTGTTCGACCAACTTAAGTGCATGTTCGGGACAAACCTTGACACAGGCGCCGCAGCCTAAACAATACGTGGACTCCAACGCAAAGCGACCACTTCCCACCAGGTCACAAGCAGATGTGGGGCACGCGTTGACGCACTCGCCGCACGACGTGCACTTGTCAAAATCGCACTCCGGCGTGCTCACCTGCATGTTCTGGGCAAGCTCGGGGTGGTTTTGCAGCGTCGAGAGCACCAGCTGCCGCCCGTGCGTGAGCGAACGGCGACGCTTGGTCGTCGTGGTGCCGCACATGGTGTTGAGCGTGCGCTCCAGCTGGGTAATCTGATGTCGATGGGCCTTGAGCTTTTGCGTCACCGAGGCCAGCGCCGCCGTCGCCGGGTTGAGCTTGGTCACCGTCAGGCCCGTGGTGCGGGCGATCTTTTCCATGTACTCCTTGCGCTCGTACTCGCGAAGCTTATGGCACTTGAGGCTCTTGGGGTCGACTTCCAGGCCCATACCCGTGCCAGACCACTCCTCGGCCTTCGCAATCGCCTCGCCCAGAATGTCCTCACCGCCGATGTTGCGGCATTTATCGCACACGCCCAACGGCAGGTACACGCTCACGTTGGGATAGTCCGCCAGTACCGAGAACCAAGTCTCGGCCGTAATATCGCCCACGCAGGCAACGACGACCTCGTTTTCGCGCGGCATGCGTTTGAGGGCACGCGTGCAGGTGACGTAGGCGGTCTCGTGGCTCGTAGCAGCAGAGACGATATCGTCATACAGGTTTTTAGGCGCCAGGCGCGGCGAGATGATCGCCTCGGTCGGGCAGGCAGCGGCGCACAGACCGCACTTGCGGCAGGAGTCGAGGATCTCGATGGCGTCTTCCTCGACCTCGATAGCGTTGACCGGGCACACGTCCATGCACGCGGTGCAGCCGCTCTTTTCGTTTTTGCAGGTCAGGCACGGAATGGTATTGCCGCGCGGGCGCTCCTTGTAGTCGGCAGGATTCCACTGCGGCGCCGACGGATCGAGTGCATCGGTCACGCCGCCAAGCGGGTTTTTAAGAAAGTCGAAACCCTTGCTGATCTCGATAATGTCATCAAACAGATCGTGTTCCTGCGCCATGCGCGGCCCCTCCCTGAGCAGTGCAAACAAGCAAGAGATAATGATACGCTATCGGCCCACGCCTCGGGCAAATTACATGCGGAGCATCTTTGCGGCAAATAGCCTATGGCCTATCGCCGCCTCGATTGCACAAGGTCAATCAAGCGCCAAACTATGCCTCGCACATGAGCTGCACGAGCTTTTGTTTGGTCACCTTGGCCTGCTCGTTGGCCATATTACGCTCGTTTCTAAAGACCGCATTTGCAACACCCTGCAGATCGCCATCGGAAATCACGCTGCACGGACCGTCCATCGAAGCCGCCGTGGGGCATACGCACAACGGCAACTCGGCATAAAACGCAACGGCCTTGGCGATATCGAGCATCTTGCCGCCGCCAATACCCACCACCATGTCGCAATACTCGGCCTGGGCTTCCTTAGCCATTTCGACAACGGCGTCTTCCGTACACGGACCGTCATAAATCTTAAAGAACGGCTCACTTAGGTCTTCGTCCAGAAATCCATCGACGATCTGCTTGCACAGCCGATCCTCGGTGCCCTGGTCAAACAAGACATAGGCAGCGCAGCCCAACCATGACAAATACCTGCCCTGACGCGAGAGCTCACCTGGCCCCTGAACATATCGTCCGGGACCGCCATAAACCATGGGAAGCGCCATACGAGAATCCGCCCTTTCATCAACAACAATTGGTGCAAAGTAACCTGACCCCTTTGCACCATAGCAAAAAGGGGCAAAGCCATCTGTCGGCTTTGCCCCTTCCTTACCTTAGTTTACTCATCCATAAGGTAGTAGTGACCCAGTGCGTCGGCACCCAGGATGGCGTTGGCGACCATCTCAGGCGTCACCTCAAACGGCATGTTGCACATGGTGTCATCGGGCGCGCACGCGGCCTCGGCAACAATCATGGCCTGCTCGCGCGTAAGCTCAGCAACGCCAAGTTCCTTCATCGTGACCGGCAGGCCCAGCTCAATGCAGAAGCCCAAGACTTCCTCGAGCTTCTCAGTCGGGGCATCCTCGAGTACCAGCTGGACGATGGTGCCAAAGGCGACCTTCTCGCCGTGATACATGCCGTGGCACTCGGGCAGCATCGTCAGGCCATTGTGGATGGCATGAGCAGCAGCAAGGCCCGAGCTCTCAAAGCCAATGCCCGAAAGCAGCGTATTGGCCTCGATGATATGCTCGACAGCAGGCGTCAGCGCACCCTTCTCCAGTGCGACCTTGGCCTTGACGCCATCGGCCATAAGCGTCTCGTAGCAGAGCTTGGCGAGCGCCAGGCCGGCCATTCCGCCCTTGCCGCCGGCGCAAGTGCCACCGTCGGCATCATGCGTCGCCTGGGCCTCAAAGTAGGTTGCGAGCGCATCGCCCATACCGGAAACCGTCAGGCGCACTGGGCTCGCCGCGATAACCGTCGTATCCATCAGGACAATGTTGGGGTTTGCCTTAAGGAAGAGATATTTATCGAACTGGCCGTCGTCGGTGTAGAGCACCGAAAGTGCCGAGCACGGTGCATCGGTCGAGGCAATGGTGGGGCAAATGATAACCGGGGACTCCAGGTAATAGGCGACGGCCTTCGCGGTGTCGAGGATCTTGCCGCCACCGACGCCGACGATGATGTCGCAACCGTTGTCGCGAGCGAGCGCAACCAGGCGATCGACCTCGCCCTTGGAGCACTCGCCGTTAAAGTCCTCAAACAGCAGCTCGGCCTTGGCCTCGGCAAAGCCGCCCTCGATCTTGGCACCGACGCGCTTCTTGCCCGAAGGCGTCACGATGACGAGGGCCTTAGCGCCGAGCGGCTCGACATAGGAGCCGAGCTTGGCGAGCTCGTCCGGACCCTGGATGTACTTGCTGGGGCTATTGAAAATTGCAGCCATAACTATCCCATTCTCTAAAAAAGAAAGGGGCCCCGTACGGATACGTGCGGAGCCCCTCGTTACGATAACAAGAGTCGATTAGAAATCGATGTCGGTGTCGTAGTAGCAGGCCTTGAGAATCTTCTCGAAGTCGGCAGCCTTGGTCTCACGCGGGTTCTCGGGCGTGCAGGCGTCCTGCTCGGCGTTCGCGGCGATCTCGGGCAGCTTGGCGAGGAACTCCTCCTCGGAAACCATCTGCGGGTTCTCGGCGTCGACCTTCACGCCACCATTCGCGTAATCCTTGATGGACTGCGGAATGTTGAGCTGGTCGTTGAGGTCGCGGATCTTCTGGACGAGCGCAGCGATGAGCTCCTCGTTGGTCTCGCCGGGAAGGTGCAGGATCTCCTTGGCCACGTAAGCGTAACGCTCGGCAGCACGGGGATCCTTGGAGTTCCACTGGATGACCTTGCCCAGGTACATGGCGTTAGCGGCACCGTGGATGATGTGGCCGTTCTCGAAGGCAGCACCGGTCTTGTGAGCCATGGAGTGAACGATGCCGAGCAGGCCCGAGGAGAAGGCGATACCGGCGATGCACTGAGCCTCGTGCATGTGCTGACGGGCCTCATGGTCGCCAGCATAGGACTTGGGCAGCCACTCGACGATCTCGCGGATGCCGTGCAGGGCGTTGGCGTCGGTGAACATAGAGGCGCAGGTGGAAACGTAGGCCTCCATGCAGTGGGTCAGAGCATCCATGCCGGTGTGAGCGCACAGCTTGGCGGGCATGGTGTAGGTGAGCTCGGGGTCGACGATGGCGACATCAGGGGTGATGTTGAAGTCGGCCAGCGGGTACTTGATGCCCTTGGCGTAGTCGGTAATGACGGAGAACGCGGTGACCTCGGTAGCGGTGCCGGAGGTGGAGGAAATGGCGCAGAAATGAGCCTTCTGACGCAGCTCGGGGAAGCTGAACGGCTGGATGATGTTATCGAAAGACTCCTCGGGATACTCGTAGAAGACCCACATGGCCTTAGCGGCATCGATGGGCGAGCCGCCGCCGATGGCGATAATCCAGTCGGGCTCGAACTCGCGCATGGCCTCGGCGCCCTTCATGACCGTCTCGATGGACGGGTCGGACTCGACGCCCTCGAACAGCTTGACCTCGAAACCGCCTTCCTTAAGGTCGGCCTCAACGTCCTGCAGGAACCCGCCGCGGCGCATAGAGCTGCCGCCAGAAACGATGATGGCCTTCTTGCCCTTGAGGTTCTTCACCTCGTGGCGAGCGCCCTCACCAAAGTACAGATCGCGAGGATTGGTAAAACGTCCCATACTGTGCCTCCTAAACAAGCCCCTCTTAGACTTGCGTATATAACGGAGCACCCAATTGGCTCCGTTAGGACCGGTTTGCGCGTTGCCGGCGATGACAATGCGCGATGTCTAAACGTCTCAACGCTCAGACAAACACTATTTTACCGTTCTGGTTGGTCAGTTATTCACCTAAAGCCGCCAATGATGAAACGTTTTTTCTATCCCTGAAGACCCTTGTGCGGCATTCATACTCCCAAGCTGGGCAAACGTTTTATCAAGGTTGACTACATATCCCGGGCAGGACGGTGCCCCTCCAAAATATGCACCGTTCGCCGCCAAAAATCGACCGTTTGCGGTACCGTGATACCACTCGGTCGTCCAAGGTGCCGACATTTGTGCGACATCCGTCTTCGTGGTGCAAAGGTGCAAGTCCAAGTGCGGCACCCCCCGGTGTGCCACATGCGGGTAAACTAGAACCTTATATAGAAACATTTGAACCCTAACCGCAGCAAAGGAGGCCCCATGGCATTCGATCCCATTCAAGAGGATTGCCATCGCCTCGTTCTTGAGGCCTTGCGCCGCGACAATATCCCGCTCACCGACGGTGCCGCCGTAGAGCGTCTAATGGAACAATTCACCCGCAACCCCGCGCCGCTCATCGTGCACGACCGCGACCGCGCCGGGCACCTCATTGCCAAGGTGGTCGAGGCTGTCGACTACCGCATTCCCTTTATCCCTGACGATACCCAGGCAGAGCAAGAAGAGGCCGCTGCCGAGAACATGCTTCGCGAGGCAGCCGCGCTCGACCCCACCAACTGGGACGCCCAGCGCATGCTGACCGCCCTCACCGCCAACTCCAACGAGGAGTACGTACAGTATCTGGTGTCCAAGTGTGACGAAGTGGAGCACGATCTGGCGCTCAAGATCGCCTCGGCGCAGGACCCCTACGAGCGCGAGGCCGCAGGCGACCTTACGCGCCGCCCCTATCTGCGCTGGCTTGCCGCCTTGGCATCGCGCGCCCTCATTAGCGGCCGCTATCGCATGTCGCTCGAAGCCGCAAATCGCAGCTTGGACTTTGCGCCCAACGACCCCGCCGGTGTCCGCCATACCGCGATGCTCGCCATGGCAAAGCTCGAATACCCCGCCGAGGAGCTCAAGCGCTTTCGCTCCGCACACTCCGTGCCGTACCTCGCGAATACCCCGCTGCGCCGCCGTCCCAAGGATGCAGAGCGCGACTTGGACCCGTGGACGCTCATCGCGCTGATGAGCGCTGCCTGGCGCGAGTTGGACTACGAGGGCGCCGAGCACTACCTGCGTATCCTTGTGCGCTCGTGTCCGCACGCAGCCGAGGCACTCTACTTCCAAACCGAGTTTCCCGATGGCGTCTATGCCCGCGTCAATGTGAGTGTGGGCTCCACCGACGAGCTTGTCCTTGCGCTGTCCGAGGCGACGCCGGTACTGCAGGAGGGCCTGGGCGCCCCCGACAACGCCAGCTTTGCTGCCTGGGTCGCCACCAACGATAACGTGCGTTCCCAGATCGACGAGCGCATCCTGCGGGCGGCCGAGCAGGGCTTGCCATTTAAGGGAGGAGACCTCTAATGGATCCGAGCGTCTACATCCCCGCCTACCTGGAGCGCGCCTACGTTGCGTCGCACCCCGAACTCACCGATGCAGCACGCGAGCTTGTCCATAACGACATTAGCGCGAATCCTCAAAAGTATGCGCAGTCCGAGCATGCCCAAGCGCTGCTGTCCTATGCCGGCGTCCACCGCCACCTGCTCGACGAGCTCCATCGCATCGAGGACATGGGCAGCGATGAGGAGTTTGAACAGACGCGCAATCGTCTGTTCGACGACATGCGCGATGAGCTGCTCAAGATCGTCCGCATCGATGCGTATGTCCTCGATGCCCAGCTGCTCGCCATCATCCTGGCCGACACGCCCGTTGACGCCTGCCTGGGCGACCTGATGAAGCTCGAGGCGACCACGGCCGATTACCTGCAGCAAAGCGTGCCCGGGTTCGATATGGAGGCCCCACACTACTGGGCCAATAATGTTTTGGCCGACGGTGTCACCGCAGCAGACCTTACCGTGAGCGAGCCGGCTCTTATCGGGTGGCTTCACACACTCGAGGCCATCTCGCAGCTGTGCATGGCGAGTGCCCGCTACCGCGCTGCTGCCAACTACGCCCGCCGCGTCCTTAAGGCGGAAGGCTACCCCACCCGAGCCGCAGGCACCGTGTTGCTCGCCCTCGCTCGTCTGGAAGACCAGGACGGCTTTTTTGCCCTAGCGCACCAGCTCGAGGAACAGGTGGGAGCTGATGCACTCGAGAACTCCCCCTGGTACCTGCTCGCCCGCACGATTCTGCTGTTCAAAACGAACAAGATGCGTCCGGCGGTGCGTGCGCTGCGTGAGTTCGCTAACCGCTGCGAGGGCGGCGCGTTCTTCTTGCTGAATCCCATGTACCAGACACCGTACCTTCCCTGCCGGCCCGAGCCACGCGATCCCTGGGATCTTTCGCACCAGGCCGTTTGGGAAGCGGACGGCATTATCTCGGACACTCCAGACTTTGCCCCCTGGGCCAATGCCTGCGAAGACGTATCGCAGCTTGCCCAGGAATTTGCGCGCCGCTACGGTTTTTAGTGACGCACTCGACCCGACCATGTCGTTTACGTTAGGAACGGTTTCATGAACCTCCGCTCATCTCTCGCCTGCACCTCGAGCGATATCGCCCGCTGGGGGCTGCGCTCCGTCCTTAAGCGCCAGGGTGGCGTACTCCCCGGCCGCATCGCCATGAAGATCGACCCCGAGTTGCTGAGCGACCTTGCCGGCCTTGTCGACCGCAGCGTGGTGATCACCGGCACCAACGGCAAGACCACCACCTCCAACCTCATCGCCGACGCTGTTGCCGCCAGCGGCGCCAGCGTGGTATGCAACCGCGCCGGCAACAACATGGAGCCGGGCGTGGTGGGCGCTCTGCTCGAGGCCCGCGGCGGCCTTAAGCACACTGACAGCGGCAAGCGCGTGGGCGTTTTTGAATGCGATGAGCTCTACACCGTGCGCGTCCTACCCAAGCTCAAGCCGACGTACTTCGTGCTGCTCAACCTGTTCCGCGACCAGCTGGACCGCTACGGCGAGATCGACCATACCCAAGACGTCATTGCCCATGCGTTGGAGCTCTCTCCGGCAACAACGCTCATCTACAACGCAGACGACCCGCTGTGTGCCGCGATCGCCGCACGCGTTCCCAATGCAAGCATCGCCTTTGGCATCGACGGCGCCACCAACACCGAGTCCGACCGTATTAGCGACTCGCGCTTTTGCTCACAGTGCAACGCGCCGCTGGAGTATGACTACGTGCAATACGGCCAGCTCGGCGCCTACCATTGCCCCTCGTGCGGCTGGGCCCGCCCTGCGCTTGTCCGTCGCGTGACGGGCGTGGAGCTCGGCTGCGACGGCTATGGTTTTGACCTGGTGTTTGGATCTGATTCCAGCGCGCCAGCCGCACACATCGCCACGCGCTACAACGGTCTGTACATGGTCTACAACGTTGCCGCCGCATTCTTTGCCGCACATGAGTTAGGCGTGGATACGGCGCACCTGCAGCCCACGCTCGACGCCTATGTGCCCGCCGGTGGTCGTATGGGGCGCTGGGATATCGCCGGCCGCACTGTCGAGGCCAACCTGGCTAAGAATCCCGTGGGCTTCGATCGCCAGATCCAGTCCATTAAGACGGCGGGCGGCAGGCTCTGTGCTTTCTTCCTTAACGACAACGATGCCGACGGCCACGATGTCTCGTGGATCTACGACGTCGACTTCGAGCGCATCGCCGATACCCCAGGGCTTGTCGCCTTTGCCGGCGGCACGCGTGCGCACGACATGCAGGTACGCCTCAAGTACGCCGGCATCGATGCCGCGATTATCTCGGACGTCGCGCAGGCAATTGGCGCCGTGGCAGACGAGGCCGCCGATGACACCTTCTACGCCGTCGCCAACTACACGGCCTTCCCGCCGCTGGTCAAGGAGCTCGACGGGCTGAAAGGCGCCACCGCCGACGCTGTTGCCGGGCGCGCCGTAGCCCGTGCCGACGGCAGCGCTCTTCCCGTCGGCATCGCGCCAGTCGAGCTTTCGCGCCCGCTGCGCATCGTCTACCTGTACCCCGATGCCCTTAACCTCTACGGCGACGGCGGCAATGTTATCGCGCTCGAGCGCCGCTGCGCCTGGCGCGGCATTCCCGTGCGCGTGGACGAGGTCCGTATGGGCGAAACGCTTGATTTGACCGATGCCGATATCGTCATGATGGGCGGTGGCTCCGACCGCGACCAGCTGGCGGTCGCACATGAACTGCTCGCTCAAAAAGACAAGGTCGCATCCTATGTTGAGGATGGCGGTTCGTTGCTCGCCATCTGCGGCAGCTATCAGCTGCTCGGCCGTTCGTACTATATGGGTGAGAATCGCATCGAGGGCCTGGGCGCCATTGCCGCCGAAACCGTACGTGGCTCCGATCGCCTGATCGGCAACGTAGCCGTCAAAACCGATCTGGCACCTGAGCCCTTTGTGGGATTCGAGAATCACGGTGGCCGCACCCTGCTCGACGCGGAGGCAACGCCGCTCGGAACGTCCGTCGTCGCGGGCACCGGCAACAACGGCGACGATGGTCTTGAGGGTCTGATCTACAAGGGCGTCATCGGCACGTACCTACACGGACCGGCACTGCCCAAGAACCCCGAGCTCGCCGACTGGCTGATCGCGCACGCCCTCGAGCGCCGCGGCGATGCGCAGGCCACAGCCCTGCTGCCGCTCAAACCCCTCGACGACACCTACGAGCACGCCGCCCACGACGCCGCGATGAAGCTCCTCCCCTAACGCCTCGCCACCACAAAGGGGACAGGCACCTTTGTGGTGGTTTTGACCCATCCCAGCGGTTTGTCTCAATCTGTAACATCTAGACCGTTAAAAGTCGTCTTACTGTTACAGAATGAGATGTTCGTCCCGACGCCTGCCTTTTGTCTCAATCTGTAACAGATAGAGCCGATTTGCCCGCCCAGATGTTACAGATTGAGATATTTGAAAATCGGAATAGAAGCCTACTCCTTTGTGGTGGTTTTTCAGTTTGCCAACGATATGTGAACGGCTAAAAAAGTCTGCTATACTCTTTCCCGCTGTCCCCATCGTCTAGCGGCCAAGGACGCCACCCTTTCAAGGTGGATATCGCGGGTTCGAATCCCGCTGGGGGCACCATTTGCATTTTGTACGAACCCGTTGGACGTCAAGTCTGGCGGGTTCGTTGCTTTCCACGTCGTAGTTCAGCGTCACTATGCACTCTTCGTCGCTCACGCTCACCTGGTAGACGAACGCCTTCAGCAGCGTCGCGTCGTCCAAGGCCGAGCCGCATTGCAGGAAGTCGGCCAGCCGCTCTGGGTCTATCTGCTCGTCCCTGATCGCCTCTAGGTCGAGCTTGGCGCGGTCGCGCTGGTGCTCAAGCTCCGCTATGCGCTCCTTCGCGCCCGGGGCGATTATGCCCTGTTCGATGGCGTTCAGGATGTTCTTCAGGCCGCGCTCGGCTGCTGAGAGCGATTGGGCGGCCTGCTTGCGCCTCGCCGCCACCTCTGCCCCGTCCGAGCTTTCCGCCACCATGCGGGCTATCCTCAAAGCCTCCTCGCGGTCTTGCAGAAGAGCCCGCAGCGCCTTGACGATCTCGCCCTCAAGCTCCTCGCGCCTGACGGGCTTAACGCATCCGTCGTGGCAGCGGTAGTACTCGTACTTGCGGTTGCCGCGCCCGCGCCCGCTCACGCCTTGCAGGTTGCGCCCGCAGCCCGCGCAGATCGCCTTGCCGGAAAGGGCGAAGTCGCCCCAGCTCTCCGCGCTGCGCTCCTTGGCCGCGCGTATGCCCTGTGCCTCCATGAACGTCACCTCGTCGATGATCGCGGGCATGCCGCCCTCTTTGACAACGCCGCCCCACTCGTAGCGCCCCGTGTACTTCCGGTTCTTCACCATCCGCTCGACCATCGAGTAGCCGCACGGGTTTCCCTGCGAGGTCTTGACCCCGCGTGCCGCGAAGTCGCGCGCTATAGAGTTGGTGGTCTCCTTTGCTATGCGCCGCTTGAACGCCTCGCGCACGAAAGCGGCCTCGTCCTCGTCGATCACGTACTCGTCGGCCTCGTTGCTGGCGTAGCCGAACACGCGCACGCCGTTGGTCTTGCACTTGAGCGCGTTGCCCTCCATGCCGCGCCTCGTGCGGATTGCCGTCTTCTTGGACTCGCACGCCGCAAGGCCCTCAAGCAGCTTCTCGTAAATGATGCCCTCGGGCGAATCTGGTATCTGTTCAAGCGCCGAGACGAGCTTCACGCCGTGCTGGGCAAGCTCGCGCTTATATATGGGCGCGTCGTACTCCCCACGGCTGAAGCGATCCATCATGTACACAAGCACTATGTCGCTCTCACCCGCGTTGGCTACCATGCGCTGGAACTCGGGGCGGTCATCGGTACGACCGCTTATGGCATAGTCGCAGTATTCCGCCACGATGGCGTACTTCTCGCGCTGGCACCACTGGCGGCAGATGCGCAGCTGGTCGTCGATGGAGGCCTCGCGCTGCTTGTTGCACGAAAAGCGGGCGTATATCACCGCAGTTTTAGCTGTTGGCATTGAACGGAACCTCCTCGCCACTTCTCTCGCACTCGTCAAGCCAAGAGAACACAGCTTCTGGATCTGGAATCATGGCAACAATCTCAGGTATCCCCTGCGCGTACCATCCAACGTTTTTGCACCTGATCTTGACCCGGTATCCCATACGGATCATTTTTCGAATGCTCTTGCTCATTGGGCTAAAAGAGCCGAATGGCTTGCCTTTATACATAAGCGCGTTGTTTCCGTGTTCGGCAGTATTCCATTCTGTCCCCGTCAACTCGCTTACAAGGGTGACAGGCTTCCTGGCGACCTCAGCATCGAATGTCTGCCCGACCCTTATTCCCTTCAATGGCCCACCGTAGTAGGTGTAGACATCGCGTTCGTGTGAGCCGGATAGAACGATTTCCTTTGTTGGGAACATCTCGGAAACTTTCTCGTGCGCAGTGTTTGAAACTTGATTTATAGCGACCTTCGCAGCGGCTTTAGCCATATCACCAAGAAGTCCCATGCCTATTCCTCCTCGTATGTCATCCGAGCCATCTCTTCAAGGGACACGCCAAGAGCGTCCGCTATCGCCTTAGCTTTACCAAGTGTTGGCTCTTTTGCCCTTCCGCTCAAAAGAGCAGAAATGGTCGATCTAGGGGAACCAATAGCGCGAGCAAGCTCAGCTGGAGTCATTCCCTGTTCCTCTAAGTAATGTGCGAGAACAAACCGGTACTCCATGGCCTCCCCTTACAGTCCAGATATTTACACGTACAAAGTATTGCACGGTGTAAAACTTTGTACAATACTGTAGGAGTACAAAGTTTTGTACGGGAGAAAGGAGAAGCATGAACCTGTCGGAGAAGGTCAACGAGTACGCCGAAACGAATGGCGTTACACGTGACGCGCTGGCAGACAGTCTCGGTATGAGCCGATCTTCGTTCTTTAACAAAGTTCGAGGTTCGTACGAGTTCAGTCTGTCTGAAGCCTACGCGCTATCTCGCATCCTCGGCGTTTCGTTGGACGAGCTGCATGAGCTGGCAGTGGCCTAATGAGCGACGAGAAGCAACAGGAGCAGCGTCAGAAGACGGCCCGCGAAGTTGCCTTTGATGGCATGTGCTCGACGATCCGTCAGGCATACCGCGAATGGGAACGCCAGCAGAAGGGAGAAGCGAAGGCGTGAAGCAGTGGTCTACACGTGAGCTCAGATACCTCGAAGAGCACGCAGGCGAAGGTGCGGCGGCTATTGCCAAGGCCCTGGGGCGATCGGTTGATTCGGTCGAGTGGCAGGCGCGGAAGTGCGGCATCTCGCTGCGCAAGCGCAGGCAGTGCCCCCATTGCGGGCAGTGGACGTTTCGACCGCTCAACCGCATCAACGGCTGGTGCATCGAGTGCACGAAGGAGCTTCACATGGCAGAACTGGCAGAACAAGCGGAGGCCATGAAGGAAGAGGCCTCAAGGGAGATCAGGAACAACCGCACGCGCCAGTGCTTCTACAGCGCGAAAAGCCGGGCTAAGAAAAAGAAAAATAGCCACGGAAAAAGCCACGGTTAACCTGACCTGCGAAAACACCGAAAGGAGAACGGAAATGCAGAGCAAAAAGAAAGCGAGCGCCCCCAGCTTCCACACATCGGGCACCCGCTATGTAGCCGCCTCGAAAGAGGCTGCGACCATCATACCATTCGAGGGCAAGCGCCCGACGGCGCAGGAGCAGCTTGAGCGCTCCCAGTTCAGGGCGGGCGTCATGGTCGGCTTCCTCGCGGCCCTCATGATCTTCCTCGCCGTGCTCTGGCTCTGGGTCATCCCCACTATGGACCAGGCCGTGGCCGACGCCCAGCGCGCCGTGGGAACCATGGCGGTGCTCAATGCGTAACGACGAGAGATACCGCCCCAAGCCGCAGAGCAACCAGCTTGAGATCTTCGGCCTGGGCATGGCGGGCGAGCAGGACGTGGCCGAGGCCAAGAAGTGGATCGAGGCCAACCCCGAGGCGTGGCGGTTCATGCTCGACAACGCCCGCCGCCTCAAGGAGAAGGGCTACGTGTCGATCAACTACCTGGTGAACATGGTGCGCAACGAGCTGCACGTTGGCTGCAAGAACGGCATAGCCCCAGCCCTTGCCCGAATCATGGAGGCGCGGTACCCAGAGTTGCGCGGAGCCTTCAACAAGCACCGCAGCCAGAGCGATGGGTTCAGCGAATGAGCTGGCAGCGCACCCTTGCGGCCACGGCGCACATCACCATGCACCCAGCAGAGCTTGTTGGAAAGCAGCGCCCCATGACCGACTACCGCAACCACCGCACCTACACGCCGACCAAGACGCTCAAGGCCGAGAAGGCCATCAAGGACGCGTTCCGCGCGGCATACGGCGAGACCTTCGCCAACCACGACGGCCCGGTCGTGATGCGGATCTCGACCACCAGGCCGCTCGCGAAGAGCAACCCGAAGTACTGGGAGGGCCGCGCCGACCTCGGCAAGCCCGACTGGGACAACCTCGGCAAGCTCGCCTGCGACGCGCTCAACGGGATCGCCTTCAAGGACGATTCGCAGGTCGACATGGGAGCCGTCACCAAGCGCCCGAGGTCGCCATACGGCACCAAACCACGCATAGACATCTACATCGAGTACTTCGTCGAGGAGTACGTAAAGGAGAAGAAATGAACGCCAAATACTTCGAAGAGAACGGCTTTGAGGACTTCCACGGGACCAAGTTCCACAAAGCGGTGCTCGACCACGCCGCCTGCATCGCGAACAACCTCATGTTCGACGCCACGCATCCTGACAACAACGACGGCGAGACGGCGGCAAACGCCTACCACGTGATGATCGCGCTTTGCGAGGCCGGGCTTTCCAGGATCGACGAGAAGTGCGTCGCCAAGAGCCGCGAGTTCATCGCCGACAAGATCAAGCCCGTCAGCGAGGAAGAGCGCGAGTTCGGTCGCGCGTTCCTTGCCGCCGTTCTCGGCATCAAATAGGAGGTAACGACATGATCAACGAAGCCACCATCCAGGCGCAGTTCAAGCAGGCCACCGTGAAGGGCAGCGTTGCGACCCTGCAATTCGAGATCCTGACCGACAACGCCGACGCCTTCCGCATCATCAAGCAGAGCGGCAAGACGGTTTTGCTCACCGTGGCTGAGCAGCAGCAGGCCATGGACTTCGACGACGAGACGGGCGAGATCTATGGCTAAGGAAACCGAACCGCAGCAGGTCGAGGCAGAGGTCATCGAGGCCGAGGCCACCACGCTTGAGGTCACCTACACCGAGGCCACTATCGCTTCGAACATGGACGCGTTGGAGGCCCACGTGAAGAAGGTCGTGGCCGACTACGAGGGCGCCACCTACGACCTCACGAGCGCCCAGGCCATCAAAGAGGCCAAGCACGACCGCAGCTACCTCAACGGCATCAAGAAGGAGATCGACGAACGCCGCAAGGCCGTGAAGCGCGAGTACAACAAGCCGCTCGACGCATTCGAGAGGCGCTGCAAGCAGATCACGGCCATCATCGACGAATCAACCGACGCCATCAAGGCGCAGCTTGACGAGGCCGAGCAGACGCGCAAGGACGCGCTCTACTCGCGCCTACAGCAGCACTACGAGGAGTTCGCGGGGCTGCTCGCGCCGGTCGTCCCCTACGAGCGCCTGCATGAGCCGCAGTGGCTCAACAAGACCTTCGGCGAGATCAAGGCGCAGCAGGCGCTTGAGGCCAAGGTGTCCGACGTGGCCAGAGACTGGGAAACGCTCAAGGCCCAGCAGGAGGCGATGCCGCACTACGCCGACGCGGAGCGCGAGTTCTTCCGCACGCTCGACCTCGGAGCCGCCTTGAACGCGGCGCGTCTGGCCGACGAGGAAGACCAGCGAATCGCCGAGCTGAAGGCGGCCATGGCACCCGAGCCTGAGCCGGAGCCTGAACCTGAACCAGAGCCTGAGCCAGAGCCGATCGCAGCGCCCGAGCCTGAGCCGATGCCCGCGCCAGCGCCGATGCCCGCACCAATGCCGGCACCCATGCCAGCACCGGTCGCGGAGCCTTTGGAGGCGTGGACGGTCGAGGTGCCGAGCGCCACGCGATCGCAGATACAGGCGCTCGCATCCCTGCTCAAGGCGCAGGGAATCACCGGAAGCATCCGCCGGGGCACGCCAGCCCAGGTGGCAGCGAGGATGGAGTAGACGATGGCAGAAGACAAGCACATGACGCTGGCCGAGGCCGTGGCCCAGGTGCAGCGATCCGTGGTGGTGCCCAAGGCACGCTACAACGCCCACGGCAACTTCTACTACCGCAACATGGAGGACATCGTTGCGGCGCTCAAGGAGCCGTGCAAGGCGGCGGGAATCGCCTTCACGCTCAACGACTCGATCGAGCAGATCGGCGAGCGCTACTACGTCAAGGCCACGTGCCGCCTGTTCTTCGAGGACGGCCACGGCGAGCCTTTGGAGATCGATGCGTACGCCCGCGAGCCTTTGAGCCAGAAGGGCATGAACGAGGCGCAGGTCACGGGCAGCGCATCGAGCTATGCCCGCAAGTACGCGCTCTGCGGAGCTTTCGACATCGACGGCACGAGTGACCCCGACACCCTCATGGGTGACGGCAAGCCCGCCGAGAAGGAGCCGCCCGAGTTCGGCCAGTTCGTCGCCAAGTGCAAGAGCTGCGGCACCTCCTACCAGTTCGAGAGCCGCCAGCAGTACGAGCAGTTCAAGGCCAACCCCGGGTGCTGCCCGTCCCCCGCATGGCAGGTCGTGTAGGCCATGCAAGACCTCTACGCCGAGCGCATGCAGCTCTTCGACAGGCTCATGGACGAGCTTCAGGCGCTGCGCAACAGCGGAAGCCAGTACGCCGAGAACGAGGCCGAGTACCGCAAGGCGCTGCGCATCGCGATCCTTGAGGAGAGATCCAAGGGAACGCCTGTGACGGTGATAAGCGACCTCTGCCGAGGCCGGGATGACATAGCCGAGCTGAAGCAGCGCAGGGACTGCTCCGAAGCGCTCTACAAGGCGAGCCAAGAGGCGATAAACGTGTACAAGCTCAAGATCCGAACCGTCGACGAGGACATAAAGCGCACCTGGTCGAACGGGACGGGCGAAGGGAGTTACTAAATGTCGATCAACCGAGTGAACATCAGCGGGAACCTCACGCGCGACCCCGAGCTGCGGGCTACCCAGGGCGGAATGCAGGTTCTTGGCTTCGGCGTGGCGGTCAACGACCGCCGCCGCAACCAGCAAACCGGCGAGTGGGAGGACTACCCGAACTTCGTGGACTGCACGATGTTCGGCAACCGCGCCGAGAGCATGGGCCGCATCCTGCACAAGGGCATGAAGGTGGCCATCGAAGGAAAGCTGCGCTATTCGAGCTGGGACAAGGACGGCCAGCGCCGATCCAAGCTTGAGGTGATCGTGGACGAGATCGAGCTCATGAGCCAGAAGCAGGGCCAGCAAGCGCCGCAGGGATACCAGCAGCAGTACGCGCCGCAGCCCGCCCCGCAGGCGGCACCCCAGCAGTGGAACGCGCAGCAGGCCTACCAGCAAGCCCTGGCGGCACCGCAGGGCTACCAGCAGGCGCCCGCCCAGTACGCGCCGCAGCCCGCCCCGCAGGCGGCACCCCAGCAAGCGCCCATGCCGCCCGCCCAGGAAAGCCTGTACGACGGCGACATCCCGTTTTAGGGGCGATGGCGGCATGCAGGTACTGGACTCGCTCATAGACGGGCCGCTTAGGCTGCGCAACCGCAGGGAGGGCGACGAGCTTATCGGCATGATCGTCCGGTACCTGCGAACTGGCGAGCAGCCCGAGCCTCGGACGGACGCCCAAGAGGCCGTGCTGTTCGCCGTGCAGCCCGTCATGGAGACCTCGCGAAAGCGCATCGTGGCGGGAGGATCGGGCGGCAAAGCGGCAAGCAAACCCGAAAGCAAACGGGCAAGCGAAACGGGAAGCAAACCGCCAAGCAAAAGCGGAAGCAAAACGCAGAGCAAAGCGGCAAGCAACGATGCAAGCAAACCCGAAAGCAAACGGGCAAGCGAAGAGGAAGAGGAAGAGGAGTTAGGAAAAGGGATTAAGGAGAGAGGGAAAGCGGCGCGTTTCCGCGCCCCCTCTCCCGCCGAGGTCGCCGAATACGCCCAGCAATTCGCTGCGGACAAGGGCCTCGACCTCACCGCCCTCGACTTCGACCCCGAGCGCTTCGTCGACTTCTACGCCCAGAAGGGCTGGATGGTCGGGCGATCGCACATGAAGGACTGGAAGGCAACGGTGCGCAACTGGCTGCGCACCTCGAAGCCCAAAAACGGCAGCGCGAAGGAGGTGCCAGACGATGGATTTTCGGCCTACGACTGAGTGCCCGCACTGCGGCGCGACCCTCAAGGCCCGCACCACGCGGCTCGCTGGGCGGACGCTGTTCTGCGGCTACGAGCAGTGCGGCTGCGCGGGCGCCGAGGCCGAGCGCGAGAAGGAGCGCCAGGCCGAGGCCGATGCGGCTCGCAAGGCCGAGCTCGACAGAGCCATGCACGACTGGAAGAGGGCGGGCGTGCCCGATCGCTACGTGAGCCTCGACCACCCCTTGGCCGCGGAGATCGCCGAGTGCATGAAGCGCGGCCAGTGGGTGTACCTCTGGGGAGACGTCGGAACCCACAAGACCACCTGCGCCGCAGCCGTGGCGAAGCGCCTGGCCGGCGGCAAGCGGTCGGTGCTCATGGCGCCGATGTACCGCATCCTCGACGAGATCCAGCGCAGCTTCCACGACGGCGGCGATCCGCTCAAGCGCTACGCCGAGGTGCGCTACCTGATCGTGGACGACCTGGGCAAGCGCAGGCCGACCGGCTTCGTGCTCGACAGCCTTTTCAGCCTGATCGACCAGCGCTACTCGGCGATGCTGCCTACGCTGGTGACAACGCAGTACAAGCCGAGCGACCTCGTGCGCAGGCTCGCCGAGCAGGGAGACCCCGACACCGCCAAGGCCATCGTGTCGCGGCTCAGGGGCGGCGCGAGGGTCGTGCACTTCGACGGCCCGGACGGGAGGCTGCAATGATCATCGATGCGGGCATTTTGCGCGGCTACTCCAAGGAACGCGCCGAGCTTTACGGCAAGCCGCACCTGGGGGCGCGCTACACCCACGGCAAGGCATACGAGGCGCTATCGCAGCGCTGCTGCATCTGCGGCAGGCGTGCGGGAAGCGTGCACCACGTGGCGCACCGATCCTGGGGCGAGACCTTCCGCCTGGTGACCCCGTGCGGCGCCTGGGACTTGCGAAGCCCGCTGTTCTGCCTGTGCGGCAGCGGCACCATCGGGTGCCACGACAAATTCCACGGCGGGGCGCGGCTCAAGGCCGAGTGGGCGTGGCGCTCGAAGGTCTACGAGGAGGCGTGGTGGACTGGCGAGCTGTTGCAGGTCTACGAGCCGCACGACCCCGGCCTCTACGAATACGGATATTGGCTGATCACAGACAGTGACGGCAACGAGATGATACGAGAAGGGATATGACCCATGGTGATCAAGACATGCGAGCAGTACGTGCTCGACCAGCTCATGTGCACGGAGAACGAGGTCTACCAACTACGTGCCGCGAACGACGAGCTCAAGGCGCGTTGCGCCAAGCTCGAATCCGAACTTAAGGCACGCGACGAGCGCGAAACCTCGAAGGTCGAGCAGGACATCCGCAAGGAGGGCCGCGCCAAGCTCTACCGCGACGGCACCGGCTACCGCACGAACGTGGACGACGGCGGCAAGCTCATTCCGTTCTCTGACTGGTGCATCGAGCACGTCGGCTACTCAAGCCTGCGCTGCGGCATGACCAAGAGCGAGTTCATCGCCTATTTCGAGCCAGAGTTCCGAGAGGAGTACGACGAGCTGGTCAACGAGTGGAAGGCGGGCCAGGAATGATAGGGATCTACGAGCGCTCGCTTTGCCAGAGCTACGCGAGCGCCTACAGGGCTGGCATCAAGATCGGCGAGGCCGAGACGCGCGAGGACGCGCTGAAGCAGGTCGAGGCCATGACCGAGGACAGCTACCAGTGCTTCGCCGTCGACGATGACGGCACGTGCATCGACCTGACGGGCACGTTCCCCGGATGCCTCGCGGGGGTGGTGAAATGAGCTGTTACATCATCGAACTGGCCGATTGCGCACTGACACCGTACGCAATCGAAACGGAGAGTGGCACGGAATACGGATGGGGCTTGATGCCGAAGAGGAAGGTTGACCTCGACGAGCTTTTGAGGGTCGCCGACGAGTGCGACGCAGCCGACGTGGACGGCGTGACCGACTGGGCTGCGCGAATCAGGAAGGCGGTGGGCGAATGAGCGCCAAAACAACCGAGCTGAAGCCGTGCCCGTTCTGCGGAAGCGGGAACGTGCGCTATAAGGAAGCCGAGCACGCCGTCGTATGCGCACGCTGCAAGGCCAGGGGAAGCATCGCTCCGGACGAGGAGATGGCTATACGCATGTGGGACGAGCGAGCGGGCGAACTGAAGCCCGACAGCTGGGAGAAGCTGGAAGAGGACGTGAATCTCGGCTGCCGCGATTATTGCGAGAAACATCGTCTCGAAGAATGCGATTACAACATGCGCGTGCACATGCTCGACCGCGCCAAGAAGCTCGCTGGCATCGAGGAGGCGGAGCGATGAGCAAGCGAAGAGGAACGAGGCGCCTACGATGAAGCTCAAAAACCCGATCAGGGAGATCAGGAAGGCCATGACACCGCCGTGCACCCAATGCGTGCACTCGCGCTTCAAGGCCTTCAACAGCGTGACTATCTTGTGCAAGTGCGGTGCATACCTCGACCACGTGGAGCGCACGTGCTGCGAGCGCTACGACAATTTCGTCGCAAGAGACGTGCGCGGAACCAGGTGGTGTCGATTCGAGCAGAAACCGCCGAAGGCCGAGGACGGTGACGAGTCATGAAGACCATCGAGGCGCCGAAAACTATCGAGCCGTGGCGCATCATCTGCGCGGCTCAAAGCGAGCCTGATTACAGCGAAGAGCGCTACATGTTGATCTACGCCGGCGATGGAAGCGACGACTATTACGACAAAGGCTATATCTTGCTGGAGGGCTGGCACTGCTCCTGCTACGACTGGCCCGAGGTCGATTGGGACGCCACCTATTACGAGGAAGACGAGCTGCTGAAGATTGCCGACATGCGAAAGCGCAACCCGTCGGACAACGCCGAGCGACGCTTCTTCATGCTCGTCGAGCAGGCATTGGGGGCGCACCGATGAAGTACGTCTCGCTTTTCAGCGGCATAGAGGCCGCAACCGTGGCGTGGGAGCCGCTGGGCTGGGAGCCTGTGTGCTTCGCCGAGTTCGACGAGTTCCCCAGCGCCGTGTTGGCCGAGCGGTACCCAGAGGTTCCGAACGTCGGCGACGTTACCAAGATGGACTGGAAGAAGTACCGCAACAAGGTGGATCTGGTGGTGGGCGGAAGCCCGTGCCAGTCCTTCTCGATCGCGGGCAAACGGAAGGGATTGCAAGGTGAGTCAGGACTCATGTTCGAGTACATTCGGGCGGTACGTGAGATACGTCCTCGATGGTTTCTTTGGGAAAACGTCCCGGGAGCGCTCTCAAGCGAGAATGGGGAGGCTTTCCGACAGCTCCTGTCCGAAATGGACAAGCTCGGGTACGGTCTGGCGTGGCGCGTACTCGATGCGCAGTTCTTCGGAGTGGCCCAAAGACGCCGCCGTCTCTTTCTTGTCGGACATCTTGGAGCCTGCCCCCCGTCGGCGTACTCATTGAGCCGGAGAGCATGCGAGGGGATCTTGAATCGAGCGCGGAAAAGAGGGCGAGCCTTGCCGAAGAGGCTGGAAGAAGCCCTCGTAGCGCAGGCTTCAAGTACCACCAGGGAGCAGGCGCGGGAGGAGTAGGCGCGGAACCGGAGCAGTCCCCCACGCTCACCGCCGATTGGCACAACCCGGCCGTGTACCCCATCGACGAGCCGATAACGATGGCCGACCTCAACGCCAACACGGCGATCGGATACGACATGGTGGGCACGCTCAAGGTTGGCGGCGACGCGCCGTCGGTGTGCCTGTGAGCGCCTGCACGCTGCTCGTCCGTTGCGGATGCGCGGGCGGCGGCAAGGGCGCGCTGGTGAGCGACGAGGTATCGCTCACCCTATCGACGAGCAACACTCAGACGCTTTTCAGCGAGGAAGGAGGCGACATGGTTGTGCGAAGGCTCACGCCGCGCGAGTGCGAGCGGCTGCAAGGCTTTCCCAGCGACTGGACGAAGATTCCCTATCGCGGCAAGCCGGCCGACGAGTGCCCGGACGGGCCACGCTACAAGGCGATCGGCAACAGCATGGCCGTGCCAGTCATGAGGTTCATCGGCGAGAGGATCGCCATGGCCGAGGCGGGTGAGATCGCATGAGCTGCGACCCGTATGAATGGACGTGCGCGAGGTGCGGCAAAACGCACTGCAACCCGTTTTTCACGAGCTACCCGCGCGAATTTTGGAAGGACAACAAGAAGCGTGTCGGCGAGGTCTGCGAAAAGTGCCGCGACGAAATCGACTATAGCAACGTGCGAGAGGAGCAGAAATGAAGAAGGCGATGATCGTCCAGCCCATGAACGGGCTTGGCGAGGAGCAGATACTTGAGGCCCGCGCGAAGGCGGTCGCAGAGCTTGAGCAGCGCGGATACGAGGTCGTGGACACGTACTTCAAGGACGGCCTCGCGGTGCCGCCCAAGGTGGTGAACGTGCCGCTGTACTACCTGAGCCAAAGCCTTGGCAAGATGGCCGAGTGCGACGCTGTGTACCTATGCGATGGCTGGGAGAACGCACGGGGCTGCAAGGTCGAGCGCGCCGCAGCTGTGGCCTACGACCTTGAGCTCATCGGGTACGACCTACCGTGCCGTGGTGATGCCTCGTGAGCATGGCCTACTACGAGCCGGGCAGCGGGTGGAACCTGCCGCCCGGCTGCTTCGATGGAGACCCGAACGCGCCGTGGAACCAGGTGGACGAGCCGGCTTGCGGAGATTGCGCCCACTGCATAGAGGGATGCTGCGACTACGGCATCTGCGAGCTTGAGTTCGAGGAGGCTTTCAGCGCCCAGGAGGCGAAGGAGCCGATGGCGGCATGGGAGGCTGCGAAGTGGGCGCGAGACTGGATCGTCGAACACTACAAGGACATGCATGAGGACTGGTGCAAACGGTTCGATGGATAGTGGCATCATGCGCCGCGCTGCTTGTCGCGGTTGTGGCCCTTGAGCTTTATGTAATCAGAACGCTGGCGGCGGGGCTGGTGGTTCTGGCCCTGCTCGCCTGCGGGTAGGAGGTGGACGATTGACCAACTGGGAGCGGTACTTCGGTTCGCCCGAGGCCGCGATGCGCATGGAGGTGCGCATGCTGCGCGACGGACGGCGGTTCCGCATCGCGGTGAGCGAGTGCAACCCCTTCACCACGTGCGCGTTCGCATCGCGCTGGGTGCGGGACTTCGCCTCGTGGGGCGAGTACCTGGACTGGCTCAAGGCCGAGTACGACGATGGAACCATCAGGTGGGAGGACGAATGAGCCGCCCGGGATGCAACTGGGGATGCCTGCTCATAATAGCGGCATCCCTGCTAATAGACGGATTGACGCTGTGGGCGGCGGTATCGCTGGCCCGCATGATCATTGGATGATGACATGGGATACAAGAAGTTAATGGATGCAGCCGGTGCTGTCGTGTCCATGCTCGTGATGCTCTTCCTGGTGCTGCTCGTGTGCTACGGCATCGTGTGGTGCATCGGCGGGATAGCGGCGATGCTGGCATGAGCGGCAACCCGCGCAACCGCAACGGCAACGCAAGGCGCAAGCTGAGAGCGAGGCTGAGGGCAGAGGGAAGGCCGTGCCACATATGCGGCCAGCCGATAGACTACAGCCTGCCGAGCGGCGACCCGTGGAGCTTCGAGGTGGACGAGCTGCTGCCCGTGTCGAGGGGAGGCAGCCCGCTGGACTACTCCAACGTGGATGCAGCCCACAGGATTTGCAACCAGCGGCGCGGCAACAGGATGCCGGGCGACGCCAAGCAGTACCAGATACGCCGCACGCGGCTGTTCTGAGGGAAAACATAGCAATGCACCAATAGGGGCGCGGTCGTTTCGGCGGTCGCGCCCTTTCTTTTGGCCCCAAGCGCCGAAGCCGCCGAAAAGAGGCGGGGCGGTCGCCCCTCCCCCGGGTCGGAAGGCCACCCCGGCCGCCTAGGGCCGATTTCCCCCCGCCCGTTCCGAACGATTTCGCTATCTCACGCCGCCATTACGATTCCCCGCGAAGAAGGAGGGAATCATGGCCGAGAACATCGAGATGCCGCAGGAAGTGGCTAGCGACCCCGTGCAAGCCGCCATCTGGGAGCAGCTGACCGCGAGACGCACGTTCGCGCAGGAGGATGCGCCGACGCTGGCGCTGCTCTGCTACTGGCACGCCGTGGCGAACCAGGCACGCGAGGCCATGGCCCTCGGGGGCAACGAGATCGAAATACTCGACGCCACCGCATACAAGCCGATCAGGGGCAAGGGCGGCAAGCGGCTCAAGATGATGCGCAAGAATCCGGCGCTGACCGTGCTGAAGGAGGCCAGCACCGAGATCAGAGCGCTGTCAGACCAGCTCGGCCTGTCCAAGTCGGCCCGCAACGTCACGGTGCAGCAGGCGCGACCCGCGAGCGCCCACGGCAAGCTGCTCACGCTCATGTTCGACGACCGCGAGACGCGTGCCAAGGCGGCAGGCGCGTGATGCAGGCGAGGCAGACCCCGACATACGAGGCGAACATCCCAGAAAGGCTCGACGGGGACGGCCCCATGGCGGCAGAACTGGCATCCGCGTACTTCGGTGACCCGCTGCCGTGGCAGCCGCACCTGCTCGACGCCATGCTCGCCCGCGATGGACGCGACAAGTACCTGCTGCGCTCGATCGGCATATCCATCCCGCGACAGAACGGCAAGAGCTGGGACGTTCGCGCCCGCTGCTTCCACGGCGCCCTCAACGGCGAGAAGATTCTGTACACATGCCAGCACGGCGACACCTCAGACCAGATGTTCCAGGAGCTTTCAAGGCCATTCGAGGACGAGGACGAGCCTGAGCTTAACGCCCTGCTGCTCGCCGTGCGCAAGACCAACGGCCAGCAGGCCATCAAGCTCAAGAACGGCGGCCTTATCCGCTTCACCACGCGCACCGACTCGCTGGCGCGAGGCAAGACCTATGACGTGCTTATCTACGACGAGGCGCAGGAGCTTACGGCCAAGCAGCAGGCGGCTTCTCTGCCCGCCATCTCGGCAGGGTCGAAGCACAACCCGCAGACGATCTACCTGGGCACGCCGCCAGGCCCCGACAACGTTGGCACGGTGTTCCGCGACCTCCACGAGGACGTTCACAACGGCAGGTCTGAGATGGGATGGATCGAGTGGGGCGCTACAGAGATCGGCGACGTGCACGACGAGTCGCGATGGTTCGAGTACAACCCGTCTCTCGGCACAATCCTCGACATAGAGGCCGTACGCGGCGAGTCCGAGCAGATGCAGCCCGACGTCTTCGCGCGTGAGCGCCTTGGCTGGTGGAGCCCAATCGGAGGAGCCGACTCATACGCGCTTTCGAGCGCCAAGTGGAAGGCGTGCGAGGCGGCGGGGCCGATGCAGGAAGGCAAGCTCGCGTTCGGCGTGAAGTTCTCGCCCGACGGGTCGCGCGTTGCCGTGTCCTGGGCGAAGGCAGAGCGCGGTGCCGGCTCCTACGTCGAGCTTTACGACCTCATGGGCGCTGAGGGCGGCACTGTCGGCATATCCGACATGCTGCTGCGCAACCGCGAGGAGATCGCGTGCGTCTGCATCGACGGAAAGAGCGGAGCGGACGCGCTGAAGCAGCGGCTTCTGGACGGCAGGATGCCGAAGTCGGCGATCGTCATGGGCAGCACCGCGATCGTGCAGGCCGCTGCGACGATGCTGGCCGACGAGGTCAACGCCGGGACGACGAGCCACATCGAATCGCCCGCGTTGGACGATTCCGCAACGAAGTCGATCAAGCGCGACATCGGGCGCGACGGCTGGGGCTTCGGCGACGGCCCCGACTCTTCGTCAGCGCCGATCGAGAGCGCATCGCTGGCCCTATGGGCGGCGAGGACAACCAAGAGAGACCCGAGACGTAAACAGGAGGCAAGCTTCTGATGGCAGCAGTGAACATGGAACTGGCCGGACAGGTCGCGGCGGCGGAAGGCCTGCGACACGAGGACAAGGCGCTCGTGCGCGAGCTTATGGACACGTGGCGCACCCACCGATCCCGCAACATGTTGCGGGAGAACTACTACCTCGGACACGTCGGCGTCAAAGACCTAGGCATCGCCATGCCGAAAGCCCTCGCAAAGAAGATCAACCCGCGCGTTGACTGGCCCAAGAAGGCGGTGCACGCCTTGGCAGACCGCTCGGTGTTCAACGGCTTCACTGCCGACGACGATGCCGTTACCATGCGGCTGCGCGACATATGTGCCGACAACCAGCTCGAAGCTCTCTACCGCAAGAACCTTATCGGTGAGCTGAAGCACTGCTGCGGCTTCTGGACTGTCACGGACGGCGGCGGCAAGCCAATCATCTCCGCGTACCCGGCAACCGCAGCGGCGGCAATCTGGGATGACGCGCAGAAGCGCATCAAGGCCGGTCTCGTTGTGGCCGAGTCGAAGAAGATGCCAGGTGACACCGAGCGCGTGCCGACCGTCGTGCACCTGCTCACAGAAGACGCGCTGGTGGTGCTTACGCGCGGCAGCGGCCACTGGGTGGCCGACTACATGGAGCATGGCATGGGTCGCTGTCTCATGGAGCCTATGCCCTACGATGCCACGCTTGAGCGACCGTTCGGCTCCTCGCGCATCAGCCGTTCGGTCATGAGCATCACAGACGACGCCATACGCCAACGCGCCCGCATGGAGGTGGCGTCTGAGGCCGCGACGCTGCCGCAGACCTGGCTGCTCGGCACATACAAGAAGATGATCAACGGGCAGAACAAGTACGACGCGTCGATGGGGGCGGTCAACGAGATCACCAAAGACCCTGACGGAGACTCGCCGACCGTGTGGCAGTCGGCCCAGTTGCAGATGGCGCCGCTCACCGAGTACCTGCGCCAGCTAGCATGCCAAATGTCGGCGGTCACCAATGTTCCGGTGTCTTTCTTCGGCGTGAGCAACGACAACCCATCCTCTTCGGATGCCATCGCTGCATCGCTCGAACCGCTCGTGATCGATGCGAAGAACCTCAACCGCGAGAATGGCAACGCTTTGCGCAACGTGGCCTACATGGCGCTCGCTGTGGCGAACGGCACGGATTACGAGACCGAGCGCGATGCCGGCTACAACCTCAACCCGCGCTTCATGTCCCCGGCCTACCCGTCAATCGTGAGCCTGTCCGACGCCGCGTTGAAGCAGGTGCAGGGTCTGCCGAAGCTCGCCAACTCCGACGTGATGCTCGAAATGCTCGACTACACAGACGAGCAGATCCAGCGCATCAACAGCGACAACAAGAAGGCACAGGCGAGCGCTGCCGTGGCCTCGCTGTTCGAGCCGAAGGAGGGCGAGGATGGCGGAGATACCTCGCAGCCTGCTTAACGAGCTTACGGACGAGATCAACGCGCTATCTGGAATGGCGCAGCGCCAAGCCGGCGACGCGCTCACCCGCTTGGTGGCCGACTGGGAGGCGAGCGGGAACGGCGACATAGCGGCGCTGCGAGAGGCGGCCTACGAGGTGATCGAGACGGCTTGCGGCTACTACGCCGACACCGTTGCGGCTGGCCGCGCCGCCGAGTTCTATGACGCCGTGCGCAAGGCGCAGGACGCGCCCGGGAAGTACGCCGCCGTCGCCGAGTCGCTGCGCGACCCCCAGGCGACGTACGGCTCGGTGAAGGCGTTCATGGTAAGCGTGGTGAAGCAGGGAGCCACCGACATGTTCGTGGCCGCGTGCGTTCGCCGCCTCGATGCAGAGATCCGCAAGGCCGCGAACATGTGCGTGGCGCACAACGTCTCCAAAGACCCGGCGAAACCGAGGTACGCACGCGTGCCGTCTGGCGAGACGTGCGGTTTCTGCCTCATGCTCTCCTCGTTCGGCTTCAACTACAAGACAAAGGAGGCCGCAAGCCACTCGCACCCAAAGTGCGACTGCCGCGTCGTGCCGAGCTTCGGCAAGGGATCAAAGGTCAAGGGCTACGACCCCGACGGCATGTACGACAGGTTCAACGAGTGCCTTGACACATTGGGCGGTCGCAACGGGCTGTGGGCGGAATGGGACGCCATGCCCGACGCGGAGCGAGAGGCGTACATCAAGGCCCACGGAAACAAGGCCGGCAAGGCTTTCGACAAGTACGTGAACAAGCGCATGGTCGAGGAGATCGAACTGCGCGATCCGAAGTGGTACGCATCGGGAGAACATTCCGGCATCGAGTTTACGGACTCCGCCGTGAAAGGCGAGAAGCTAAAGCGCTGGAAGAAAGACCCCGGCGAAAGAATTACCGCCGAGAAGTTGAACGCGCTTGGCTATAAGGCGGAGTTCTGGGAAGACGAATCGCATCTGACAGCACCGAACTCCGATGGGAAGACAACGATTAGCCGAGCGGATTTATCAACGGGTATCGAAATCAAGACGATCTACGGAGCTGGGTCTGAGAACACGTTCAAGTCTCACATCAAGTCAATACCCGGCAAGAATGGCGTGAAGCTCACCGTCGTCGACGTGAGCGAGAACGAAAAGGTGACGGACGAGCAGGCGATAAAGTGGATCAGCAAGTATATGGCCCGCTATCACATCAGCGAGGTCAGGATGCTCGGGCACGATGGGAAACTCCTGCGAATAAAGAAATAGCCAGCGGCTGCATGTCTCTATAGGTGAGTCAAACAACCCGCTGGCTAACCAGATTATAACCGCAAAAAACAGCAAGGGCCACCTACGGGTGGCCTTTTTCATGCCGAATCTCACGCTCATAAGAAACTGTCGCGGACGGGCCGCACGGCCCAACTGATGACCGTTGAGCAGCCGCACGGCAGCTCAGGCGTGCCGCACGGCACGGGAAAGGACGCGACATGGCAGAAGCAAACGAACCCACGCAAGTGTCGGGAGCAGAAGGCGGAGATGGCGCCGACCAGGAGCCGCCCGTCGACTACAAGGCGCTGTACGAGGCCGAGAAGAAGCACTCGCGCGAGTGGGAGAAGAAGGCGAAGGCCAACAGAACCGCAGCAGCGGCGCTTGAGGAGGCCAACAACGCGAACAAGACCGCCAAAGACCAGATCGCCGACCTCAAGAAGAGGCTCGACGACAAGGAGAAGGAAGAGAAGCGGTCGAAGATCGCGGCCAAGGTCGCGCAGGAGAAGGGCGTGCCGGCGAGCCTGATCGTCGGCGACGACGAGGAAAGCATGTCCAAGTGGGCAGACGACATGCTCGCCGCGTTCAAAAAGCCGCCCGCGCCCAAGGTCGAGAAGCCAGGAAGCTTCTCGAAGCCGGGCGACGGCAACAAATCTGAGCTGCGCGACTTCACGCGCCAGCTCCTCGGTAACAACTAGAGACAAGTAAGGAGCCGAAATGGCTAACGACACCAGCAAGGTCAAGCTCCCGCACAAGGTAGTGACCTCCATCATCAACAAGGCAAAGGACACCTCCACCATCGCGGCGCTGTCCCCCAGCACCCCGCAGACGTTCTCCGACACCACATACATCGTGTTCAACCCGACAACCGAGGCCGAGGTAGTTGCGGAGGGCGCGAAGAAGAGCGGTTCCGAGGTCTCCACCACGCCGATCGTCGCAAAGCGCGTGAAGGTGGTCACGACCACACGCGTCTCCGACGAGCTGCGCTGGGCCGACGAGGACAACCAGCTTGAGATCGTGACCAACATCATCGCCGACCAGACCGCTGCGATTGGCCGAGCGCTCGACTACGTGGTCTACCACGCCGTGTCCCCCAAGACGGGCACCGCGCTCGATGGCTACACCGCGCTCACCGCAGGGGCCAACGCCGTAACCGCCTCGGCATCCGCAGTCGACGACATCGACGCGCTGGCCGACGCGCTTATCGACTACGACATCAACGGTTTCGCGCTCTCCCGCAAGTCCGCCGCAGACCTCCGCAAGCTGCGCATTCCCGCCACCGGCCAGCGCCTCTACCCGGAGATCCCGCTGTCCCTCAACGTCGGCAACATCGACGGCATCCCCGCCGCGACCTCCGGCACCGTCAACGGTCGCCTCTGCAAGACCGACCCGAAGGTGGCGGGCATCATGGGCGACTTCTCCACCATCAAGTGGGGCATGGTGCGCGACATGACCTCCGAGATCATCGAGTACGGCGACCCCGACAACACCGGTCAGGACCTGAAGGGATACAACCAGGTCGCGTACCGCACCGAGGCGGTCCTTGCCTACGCGGTTCTCGACCCCAAGGCCTTCGCCATCCTGAAGACGGCCTAGGGGGCGGTAACCATGGCGAACCTTGTGCAGAAGTTCATCGTCGAGGACGCATCCAAGGCATCCCCGATCCTCCCGCAGCACGTCTGCTTCGTGACCGCCGACGGCGAGCCTGTCGGCATCTCCAAACAGGCCGCAAACCCTGGTGCGAACCCGACCATCGCCAAGGTGGTCAAGTGCCTCGTCGACGCTGGCGTGATGGCCGCGACCTCCGAGGCGTCCGAGCAGAAGGCCGGCGAGAATGCCGCGAAGCCGGTTGACTCCGGCAAGGCCGAAGAGCCTGCCAGCGAGGAGTAGGCGCATGGAGCCGCTAGCGACCATCGAAGACTACAGGGCGAGGTACGGCGACCCGACCGACGAGGCACGCGCCGCGACCCTGCTCTCAGACGCGTCAGACCTGCTCATGAGCGCCTACGAATCAAACGTGGGCGACTACGAGCGCGGCAAGGTAGCCGCCTTCGACCGATCTGCCGCAGCGGTGTGCTGCCTCGTGGTCAACAGGGTCTTGTCTGCACCAGCAGCTCTGGCGGGTGCCATGCAGTACAGCCAGGGCGCAGGCGGCTACACGGCCAGCGTGTCGTACGGGTCTGCCCTCGGCGAAATGTACCTGGGAAAGACGGAGCTGAAGCGCCTCGGGCTGCTCGACCAGCGCATCGGGGCGCTCCAACCGGTTGGGAGTGATGCCGAATGGGACTCATAAACACCGAATCGGTGACGGTCACAACACCAGTGGTCGACTTCGATTCGCTCGGCGAGCCTATCGAGCGCGGCAGCGTGAACACCGCTATAGAGGGCGTGATCGTGTGCCCGGGGGCCACGTCGGAACTCGACGCATCGCGCCCCGATGGCACTGAGGTCGCCTACACGCTGTGTTTCCCCAAGAGCTTCACCGCATCGCTCAAGGGGTGCCGCGTGAACGTTCGAGGCACCGAGTACCGCGTCATAGGCGACCCGCAGCGCTACGACCCGGAAAACACCCCAGGCGATTGGAACCTCACCGTGGAAGTGGGGCGCACCGATGGCTAAGTGCAAGGTGAAGTTCGAGTGGAAGGGCTGGAAGCGCGGCGGCTATGCCGAGGTTATGAACTCAGGCGCGGTGCAAACGCTTCTTAAGAAGAAGGCAGACGCCGCAGCGGCATCGTGCAACTCGTCCTTCTCCCGGCACCCCGGCGAGGGTGCCGGCTACATAGTCCGCAAGTTCAAGGGCAAGCTCGCAAACGGCTTCGTGGTTACCACGGCGACTCCGCACGCCCATGCGAGCGAGCGCAAGCACAACCGCCTCAGATCCATGTTCGGAGGCGGTGAGTGATGGACGTGGAGCGCATGGTGGCGCAGCGGCTCATGGACGAGACCGGCATCAAGGCCGTGCTCGACGTACCAGCCGACAGGCCCAGCGAGTTCATATCGGTGTCGCAGACCGGATCTAGCCGCAGCGGCTGCATCAACCGTGTGCAGCTCGTGGCGCAGTCATGGGCGAAGACCCGCAGACGCGCCGCAGAGATCGCCGAAGCCGTGGAGCACGCAGTGTCGAGTCTCATGGACGAGGAGTGCGTGTTCGAGGCCACGTGCGGAGACACGTACCGCTGGGACGACCCGGACAGCCGCCAGCGCCGATACCAGACCAACGTAAACGTAACCATTTGCGAATAGGAGCCGACATGGCACTTTTCAAGAAAAACGAGACCAAGAACGTCTCGTCCACCAAGGGCGTGAAGGGCGGATATATCTTCGTGGCCCCGACAGGCACCACCCTCCCCACCGACATCAAGACCAATCTCGCCGAAGCCTTCCTCAACCTCGGCTTCATCTCCGAGGATGGATACACCGAGTCAGAGGAGACCGACGCCAACGAGCTGAAGGACATGAACGGCGACCTCATGGACTCCGCCACGACCTCGCGCGTGGAGTCCGCGAAGCTCACGCTCGCAGAGATCAAGGCGCAGACCCTCAAGGTCATGTACGGCGCCGACAACGTGACCGACCTCGACGGCGTTATCACCGTAGAGCACAACGGCAACAAGGACGAGGCGTGGTCGATCGTGCTCGAACTCGTGCTCAAGAACGGTCGCCGCTGGCGCAAGGTCGTGCCAGCCGCCAAGTCCTCTGAGCTCGACGATATCAAGCTCGCCGTGAGCGAGATTGCCGGGCGCCAGATCACGTTCAAATACCTGGTCGATAGCAACGGCAACACCTGCTACGACTACATCGAGTCAACCGAGACCAACAACGCCTAAGGGGAAAGAGAATGACCGAGATCACCTTTACCGTCGACGGCGTTGACGGCGAGTTCGCCGCAGACCTCGACGAGCTGAAGTCCTACAAAACCGTGAAGCAATTCGCCCGAAGCGAAACCGACCCGGCGGGGATGATGGACGCCATGGAGCGCATCTTCATGGGTCGAGACGAGGAGTATATCGAAGCCCTCGGCGGAACGTCATACGACATGCGCCGCCTGTGCGACGCGGCCTTCGAGGCGGCAAAGACAAAAAACTAGTAGGCTTCGCCAGCGACCTCGAGAACAGGCGCGGCGAAGCGATAGCAGACTTCCAGCAGTTCTACGGCATAGCCCTGCCATTGGATGGAGCGCCCGAAGACCTCGATCGGATGGCGCTCCTCTGGCAGCACCTCCCCGACAACTCGCGCCTCGCCAAGGCGCAGTACCCGCAACTCAGGTGGAGCACGACCGACTACATGCTCTGGCGTATCGAGCACCAGCTTCGGTGTATCGCCTGGGGCATGGCCGACAAGAAGGACAGGAGCGCGGAGCCTCCCGAGCCTATCAAGACGCCGGCGCAGCTCGCAGAGCTTGAGCGCCACCGCGCGAACGCGCTGGAAGCCAAGGAAGAGATAGACAAGATCCTGGGGATAGGAGGGGAAGATGGCGACTAGTGTCGGGTCGGCCTATGTGTCCTTGATGCCGTCGATGGATGGCTTCGCGAGCAAAATCGGCAAGGAGTTCGGCAGCCAGGGCAACGCCGCAGGCAAGGCCTTCGGCGACTCCATGACCGTCGGCATCGACGGCGGGGCCAAGAAGTCCTCGGGCATCCTGACAGGGCTTGGAACCGTAGCCAGGGGCGTCGCCACTGCGGCGGTGGCCGGGTTCACAGCGCTCACAGGGGCCGTGACCGCGATTGGCGGCGCGGCCCTTTCCGCATATGCAGACTACGAGCAGCTGGTTGGCGGCGTCGACACCCTGTTCGGCTCCGCGTCGCAGACACTGCAAGGTTATGCCGCAGAGGCATACAAGACATGCGGAATGTCCGCCAACCAGTACATGACGCAGGCCACGAGCTTCGCGGCCTCGCTCGTCTCGTCGTGCAGCGGCGATGTCGCCAAGGCGGCTGACTACGCGAACATGGCCATGGGCGACATGTCGGACAACGTGAACAAGATGGGTTCCGACATGACAGACGTGCAGAACGCCTACCAAGGCTTTGCGAAGCAGAACTACACGATGTTGGACAACTTGAAGCTCGGCTACGGCGGCACGCAGGCTGAGATGAAGCGCCTTATCGCCGATGCCAACAAGCTGCGCCAGGAGCAGGGCAAGAACGCCGACCTCACGATCGACAGCTATGCCGATGTGGTCGAGGCCATCCATACCGTGCAGGAGAACATGGGCATCACCGGCACCACCGCCAAGGAGGCTGCTACCACGATTAGCGGCTCCATCGGCATGGCGAAGGCCGCGTGGGAGAACTTCATCACCGGACTCGGGCGCGACGACGTCGACTTCTCGCAGCTCACGCAGCAGCTGCTTGAGTCGATCGGCGCGGTAGCTACGAACGTGGCTCCGAGGGTTGCGCAGATCGGCAAGGGAATCGTCGAGGCGTTCCCGGTTGTGCTGTCTGGCCTTGGCCCAGTCCTTGGCCCAGTGCTCTCGGAAGCGCTCGCGACTGCTTGGAACATCGCCGTAGGAGCCTTGGCTGAGCTTGGCATACAGCTGCCGACAGTCGACGCTTCCCAGATAACGGGGGCGTTCCAAGCGATCGCCGACGCTGCGGCATCCGTCGTAGGCACGTGCAAGTCCGCTTTCGGGAAGCTTGGCGAGCAGATACCGGGCATCTGGGACACCATCGTCTCGACTATTGGCGGAGCCGTGACGACGATCATCTCGGCGGTGTCGCCGTTCGTGACGTACTTCGCATCGCAGATGCTGCCCGCCATCGCGTCATTTGCATCTGGCGCAGTCGGCGCGTTCAGCGCCGTGCGGCCTGCCATAGAGCAGCTTGGCTCGACGCTGCTGAACGTCGGCCAGGCCATCCTGCCCGTGCTACACAACGCCTTCGCGATGATCGTCCCGATCATTTCGCAGGTCATCGGCGTCGCCATGCAGCTTTTCGCTGCGGTAAGCCCGCTCGTGTCGCAGGTGGGCGCTGCGCTCATGCCGGCAATCACGTCTATCGGCACGGCGCTCGCAAACCTCGCCAACGCCGTGCTGCCGATATTGGCTAGCGGCATGCAGATAGTGCTCTCCGTGGCTCAGATGCTCATACCGGTAATCCAGACAGTGCTGTCTGTAGTTGGTTCAATCGTGTCCGTCGTGATAACGGTGGCAAGCCAGGTGATCTCGGTCGTGGTAAACGCCGCATCCGTCGTAGCCTCGGCCATTGGCCTCGTCATGTCGGTCGTGAGCGGCCTCGTGACTGCGGTTACCACGTTCATCGGCTCGATCGTATCCGTTGTCGGCGGCGGGATAGCTACCGTGGTCGCCGCCGTTTCAGGCGGTGTGAACGCGGTAGTGGCGTTCGTCGGCTCGCTGGTGTCCTCAGCGCTCTCGCTCGTGTCCGGCCTCGTCTCCTCGATCGCCGGGTACTTCTCGACCATGGTGTCTACGATGGCGAACGCGGCGCAGCAGGTGTACGCGGCAGTGACGGGTGCCTTCTCGGCGCTCGTCGGCGCTGTGTCTGGCCATATCGGGAGCCTCATGAACACCATTTCCAGCATCCCCGGCCAGGTAATGGGCTTCTTCGCAGGCGCTGGGTCGTGGCTCGTCGGTTCCGGTCGCGCGTTGATCAACGGCTTCACGCAGGGTATCCAGAACGCAATCGGCGGCGCCCTTTCCGCCGTGTCCGGCGCCGTCTCGCAGATCCGCTCGTTCTTCCCGTTCTCGCCCGCAAAGCGCGGCCCATTCAGCGGCCACGGTTATACAACCTACTCGGGCAAGGCGCTCATGGAGGGATGGGCCGAGGGCATCGGCAGCGGCACGGGGGCGGTCAACTCCGCCATCACGTCGGCTCTAGCCTCCGCAAGCTCGCTTATCGGCTCGGGCATCACGGTCGCTCCGTCGGTTGCCGTTGCCGGGGCAGGCGCCGCCGGCACGACCTACAACGTCACGGTCAACGGGGGAAGCTTAAACGCAGACCAGCGGATCATGCAGGCGGTTGACGTTCTGGTCTCCGCAGCCAAGCGGTCCGCAGGGTCGGGAAGGTAGCCAATGGGAACCTATACAAGGGAGATTCAGATCGCGGGGCGCAACCGCTGGTATTGCGGCTATATCTCCGTTGACGGCGTGAGCACGGTCAACGACACCACCTCGCGCATAACAATCACCGCCGCGCTCGACGACAAGTATGCGGCACAGTACGGCACGCACTACGACGTGATCGTGAACGGCATCACCTACAGGTCGCGCGACGTGCTGCTCAACAACTACGGGAATTGGGCCACGCGCGACGCCGTAACCTTCACCGTGGACGTCGGGCGCGGGGCCAGCGGCTGGAACTGCTCCGTGCAGATTCACGTCTATGGCAAGACATACAACAACTACTACGGCAGCGCCGGCGGAGACGCCTGGGCAACAGAGTACGCTTGGATTCCCCAGCGCGGATACTCGCAACCGCATCCTCCCAAGAACCCGAAGCTGGCCCGCGTTTCCGACACATCCCACAAGATTGCGTGGGACGTCGACTACACGGGCATGGACGGCGCGTACCCCTGGGCTGGCGTGTACGTAGACCGCCGCACCGACGACGGCTCATGGGCGAACATCGCCGACGTCTCGTGGGACGTGACCAACTACACCGACAACTCGACGACCGCAGGCCACAAGTACGAGTACCGCCTTTGCGCCCACGGCCCTGGCGGCAACTCCACGCACGTGTCCTGCGGAACCACGTACACAACTCCGTCGGCACCTTCGCGCATCGATGCCATCAAGGCCGGCGCGTCCGAGGTGACGCTGCGCGTCTACGGGGCGTGGTGGTACGCCAGCGCATGGGATGTTCAGCGATCAGGCGACGACGGGAAGACGTGGGCGGCGGTCTCGACCACCACCGAGGGCGAAGACCCCGCATGGGTAGACCTGCACGACACCTCCGCGCCTGCCGGCACGATCGTCTACCGCGTCAGGGCCAAGCGCGGTAGCCTAACGTCTTCGTGGGTCGAATCGAATTCCGTGACCACGATCACGCCGCCTCTCGCACCGAAGGTCACCGCCGACCATGTTGTGCCAACGGGGTCGGCGGCATCCGTCTCGTGGGTGCCCAACCACCCCGACGGCTCGGCGCAGTCCGCCGCGCAACTTGAGCTCGTCGGCAGCGAGACGATAACGAAGTCGTACACGACCGAGAAAAGCGCATCGATCACACTCACGAAGGGAAGTTGGAAAGCTCGCGTTCGCACGAAGGGACTGCACGCCGATTGGGGCGCTTGGTCTGGCTATGCGGCGATAACGGTCGCCGACTACCCGCAGTGCTGGGTCGCCTCCCCCGCTACCGACGGCATGCTCGTCGATGCGGTGCCGCTCACGGTGCAAGTCGCCGCAACCGACGAAACTGGCATCGCGCAGGCAACGCTCACGCTCGCAGAGGTCGGCGGCGCGACGGTCGCCACGGCAGACGTCACGAACCTGAAGCCAGTGAGTTTCGGCAGCTACGCCACCATACGCAACGGCATCGACTATCTGCTCATGCTCACGGTCAAGGGCGGCTCCGGCCTGTCCAAGACGGCCATGCGCCGCTTCAAGACGCACTGGACGGAACCGGCCATCCCAGACGTGTCGCTGTCGTACGACGATGCGCTGGCGTGTCACGTGAAGGTGCGCAACGGCTTCTCGTCATACGAGATCGAGCAGACCACGCTCGTAGGCCCCATGACGGTCGACGAGGTGAGCAATGAGCTTTCCATGCTAGGCACGATCACAGTCGATGGTGACGCGCTGGTGATCGGCAACGCCCCCCGCTGCTCCGCCTTCACGGTGGAGCGCGTGGCGCACGGCGGCGATGCCGTCATAGCATCCGGCGTGCTTGACTCCCAAGAGACGATCGACCGCGTGCCGCCGCTAAACACCGACTACGAGTACAAGGTCACCGGGTACGCCGACAACGGCACCTCGTCGCAGACCGTGACCGATGCCAACGTGTTCGCGCACGGGATGGCGCTTAACTTCGGCCAGGATGCATCGACCGTGCTCGTGCTCGACTACAACGGCGACTACTCGACAAGCTCTCAGCGATCCGTGGAGACATACCACTTCGCCGATGGCGGCGAGAACGGCGACCTGCCCATTTCGTACATGCTCGATGAGCTGAACAAAAAGACCTCGCTCTCATGGGAGATGAAGCGCGACGGCCACGACAGGTACACACGGATTATGGACGAGCAGTGGAGGGGATGGTGGCGCGGGCATGCGGGCGAACGCGCATACGGCCCCATGGACTTCGACATGTCTGTGAAGGGTGCAGGCATCTGGAAGGGTTCGGCCAACGTCACGCACAACGTCTTCGAGGAGCCGATAAATGGCTGATTGGGGAAAACCGTTCCTCACCTCGTTCCGCTTCATGCGCGTAGACCGCGCAAGCGGCAACGAGGTCGAGAGAATCACGAACATAAAGAACGGCGGGTGCATTGAGCGCAACCAGGACAAGGACTACACCACAGGGCAGGTCGATTACTCCGGGGCGCTCGATATCGGGGCAGATCTGCTGCGGGTGTACCTCGATGCCGACTTCGGTGGCGCGTCAGTCAGTGAGGCGCTGGGGACTTTCGTTGTCTCAGCGCCGAAAAGGACCAGGCGCGGCGTCAACTCAACCGGCACGGCAGGCCTGTCGGGCAGGCTGTCGGAGGTTGCGGAGGACGAATTCGATGCCCCATTCACGGTGGCGGCTGGAACCGTGGTTGTCCCCTACGTCGTAAAGTTGCTCAAGGCGGCTGGCTTCGCTGACGTGATCGCCGACGGCTCCGACTACAAGCTGGCGCAGGATTGGACGCTCGGAATCGATTCGGGCGACATGAGGCTGTCGAAGCGCCTGGCGGCGTGCAACGCGCTGCTCGACGTGGCGGGCTTCCGCGCCGTCGACGAGGACGCCTACGGAAGGCCCGTACTTCGCAGATATAGGGAGCCGCAGGACAGGCCCGTTTCCATGACCCTTCGAGAGGGCTCTGGCGCACGCTTCATCAACGAGGTAGTCGACGAGCTTGACCGCTCGGGCGTCGCCAACGTGGTGCACTGCGACTACGAAACGCAGGACGCCTTCTACCGTGGCACGGCCATCGACTCAGACCCGAGCAGCCCTTACTCCACGGTTTCGCGCGGTTGGCGCAAGACGGCCACGTACAGCTACAGCGACCTGCCCGATGGGTCTACCGATGCCGAGAGACAGAGGAACGCCGATGCCAAGGCTAACGAGATGCTGCGAACACAGCAGAGCGCTATCCGTAGAGTCACGGTCAAGCGGACGTACGCGCCTATCGCGTGCGGCGATGCCGTGATGGTCGATTGGGCAAGCGCCGGCATCAGCGGCAAGTTCGCGGTGAGGACTGCGACTCTCACGCTCGTGGGAGGATGCCCAATCGAGATGGAGGTGAAGAGGTATGAGCGATGAACTCATGTCGGCCATGCGCCGATACGGCGCCGCGATGGTCGATGCGACCGCCAACGACCCTCCCGGCCAGCAGGCGTGCTACGGAACGGTGAATTCCGTATCCGGAGCCACCATGGCCGTATCGGTGAAGGGGGCATCCCTGAAGCTCCCGTACACCACCTCATGCTCGGGAGCCAAGGCAGGCGACCGATGCATCATCCAGGCAATCGGCCCGCACGCCATCGTGATCGGCGTGCTAGCTAAGTAAAGGAGGTGCGATGGCAGATACCAACAAAGGCGCGGCGCTGCTGCTCAACGATGCGGGCAACATCGACCGCGTGAGAACGACTGACGGCTCTATTTACCGCATCGAGTCAACGCTTGCCGTGGAGGCGGCGGAAGAGGCAAAGACAGCAGCCGCCAACTGCAAGACCATGACGGAAAGCGCTGAAACGGCCGAGAAAACGCGCGTGTCCAACGAGAACGCTCGGAAAACGGCTGAGACCGAGCGCGGCAACAACGAGACGTCGCGCAAGAACGCCGAGACAACACGTCAAGACAACGAAACTGCGCGAAAGGATGCCGAAACCACGCGCCAGAACAACGAGACGAGCCGATCGAACGCCGAGATCGAACGCAAAAAGGCCGAAAGCCAGCGCCATGACGAGCATATCGCCGACCAACAGGCATCGAGCAACGCGACCTCGGCGGCAAACGGCGCGGCATCGCGTGCTGACGCGGCGGCCAACCAGGCGTTGCAGATCGCCAACTCCGTTGCGCAAGGAAGCGCGGGCGATTCGGACATCGCGGCGCTGCGCGAGCAGAACGCGATCCTGGCAAACATGCTCGCTGAGTCGAGCGGCAAGTTCGTGTTCATGGACGGCACGGTGTACGCGCCGTCTTCAAAGGCAACGTTCGAGGACGGAACCGTAAAACTCGGTTCCTCCTGCACGGTATCCGGCACGACCATCGTGCTCGCATAGAAAGGAAAACGAATGGCAAACGTAAACGCCGAGCGCTTTAACGTGAACGGGGTGAGCCATGAGATCATCGACTCACTGGCCCGCACCAACGCCACCACGGCTCTCAACAACGCCGAGTACAACCGACAGGGCCTGATCGGCAAGTACCCGGGCCAGTCGCTCGCAACGCTTCTCGCGGGCGAGGTCTCCGGCTCCGCCACCATCTACGACGCGCTGCACAAGCGCGTGCAGGCCGCGAACTTCAGCGGCATGCGCGTGGGCGACTACATCGACGTGCCGCTCGTGAGCGCGTCAAACGTGGCGGCCCAGCAGTCCGTGCGCTTCCTGCTTGCGCACTTCGACCCGTACTACCAGTGCGGCG
>ENA-UOJL01000575-UOJL01000575.1-human-gut-metagenome-genome-assembly--contig:-P47-NODE-575-length-50919-cov-12.293626_pt1 | contig 50919 bp, 64 predicted proteins | sample MGYA00242347_ERZ723894 | MGnify/ENA metagenome assembly ERZ723894
ATTTCTCTACCGATGATGCTCGTACAAAGCTTAGACGCCTGTATCCTGTATTGCATGTTTAAATGTTACAGACTACTAGTTTTCAATAAAACGGTTAAAAACCGTTTTATTCGGCTGCTGTTTCAGCAGCCAGCGGCGTAGCCGCAAAAAACGTAAGTCCATACATTTCTCGCCGCCACCGGCGGCCTGCGAAGGATTCGCAGGATAAAATGGTGTTAACCATTTTATCGAGAAATAGTATGAGGTTCAGTTTACGGGATGAAAGGAAAAATGTACACACACGGAGCGTAGAGTCCGGAATTTCTATGGGGGATAGAGGGGATTTTCGGCAAAATAGGCGCAAAAAAACGAGGCGCGAGCCTCGGAATTGTGGAAATTATTCATTGACAAAAGTTGGGCAATGTGGTAGACTGGAAGTCCATACTGTGGTACTATGCCCATTTGCGCAAACCTCTCCCAACACGGACATTTTAGCACAGGAATCGGGCTGTGTCAAGTACCAAGTTCGGCAAAATTGACAACGGCTCCGAGCGTATTAAACATCCTCACAAAGTAAGCAACACAATCCGAAAGAAAGGCTGTGATGATCCATATGGCAATGGTCAAGGACGTTATGTACGGCAAGACCATGCGTAAATCCTACGCGAAGTATGAGGAGATCCTGGAGATCCCCAACATGCTGAAGATCCAGAAGGACTCCTACCAGTGGTTCCTGGAAACCGGCCTGCGGGAAGTCTTCAAGGACGTAGGTACCATTACCGACTTCTCCGGCAAGCTGGAGCTGAGCTTCCTGGACTACACCATGGAGGATAAGCCCAAGTACACCATCGAGGAGTGCAAGGAGCGGGACGCTACCTACGCCAAGCCCATCAAGGTGCGGGTGCGCCTGCGCAACACCGAGACCGACGAAATCAAGGAACAGGAAATCTTCATGGGCGATTTCCCCGTGATGACCAACGGCGGCACCTTCGTCATCAACGGCGCGGAGCGCGTCATTATCTCCCAGATCGTCCGCAGCCCCGGCATGTACTACGGCCACGAGGTGGACAAGGCCGACCAGCACACCTACACCGCCACGGTCATTCCCTACCGCGGCGCCTGGCTGGAATACGAGACGGACAACGCCAATGTATTCTGGGTGCGCATCGATAAGAACCGCAAGCTGCCCATTACCTGCCTGATCCGCGCCCTGGGCGTGCAGACCGACGAGCAGATCAAGCAGATGTTCGGCGAGGACGCCCGGATTCTTGCGACCATCGACAAGGATCCCTGCAAGACCCGGGAGGAGTCCCTGCTGGAAATTTACCGCCGCCTGCGTCCCGGCGAGCCTCCCACGGTGGAGACCGCCACTGCCCATCTGGAAGGGCTGCTGTTCGACGCCCACCGCTATGACGTGAGCACCGTCGGCCGGTATAAGTTCAATAAGAAGATGGACATCTGGAGCCGCCTGTCCGGTCAGGAAGCGGCCGAGCCTATTGCCGACCCCATGACCGGCGAAATTCTGGTCATGCCCGGGGAATTCATCTCCCGCGCCCAGGCCCATGAGCTGAGCCGCAAGGGCGTCAACGAGGCTGTCATCAAGGTCGGCGACACCAATGTCAAGGTGTTCTCCAACAACATGGTCTATATGGACGCCTTCGTGGACTTTGACCCCAAGGAATACGGCGTCCGGGAGAAGGTGCATTTCCCGGTTCTGAAGGAAATGCTGGAGACCGTCCCCGCCGACGGCTGGAAGGAAGCCATCGCCGACCGGATCGACGACCTGATTCCCAAGCACATCATTGTGGACGACATCATGGCCTCCATCAACTACCTGAACTGCGTGGCCATGGGCGTCGGCACCCCTGATGATATCGACCACCTGGGCAACCGCCGCCTGCGCTGCGTGGGCGAGCTGCTGCAGAACCAGTTCCGCATCGGCTTCTCCCGTTTGGACAGGGTCATCCGGGAGCGTATGACCGTTCAGGATCTGGACGCGGTCACCCCCCAGAGCCTGATTAACATCCGGCCTGTGACCGCCGTAATCAAGGAATTCTTCGGTTCCTCCCCCCTGAGCCAGTTCATGGATCAGAATAACCCTCTGGCCGAGCTGACCCACAAGCGCCGTCTGTCCGCTCTGGGCCCCGGCGGTCTGAGCCGTGACCGGGCGTCCTTCGACGTGCGGGATATTCACTACACCCACTACGGCCGTATGTGCCCCATTGAGACCCCTGAAGGTCCCAACATCGGCCTGATCAACTACCTGGCGACCTTTGCCAGAATCAACGAGTACGGCTTCGTGGAAGCGCCCTACCGCAAGGTGGACAAGGCCACCGGCTTCGTCACCAAGGACGTGGAGTATATGACCGCCGACGTGGAGGACGACTTCTACATCGGCCAGGCGAGCGAGCCTCTGGACGAAAACGGCTGCCTCGCCAACGCCCGTATCACCTGCCGTCACCGCAACGAGATCATCGAAGTGGATCGGGGCGTCATCGACTATATCGACGTGTCCCCCAGAATGATGATCTCCATCGCAACCTCCTTCATTCCCTTCCTGCAGAACGACGACGCCAACCGCGCCCTGATGGGCGCAAACATGCAGCGTCAGGCCGTGCCTCTGCTGACCACCGAGCCGCCCATCGTTGCCACCGGCATCGAGCATAAGGCCGCCGTGGATTCCGAGGTCTGCATCAAGGCGGAAAAGCCCGGCACCGTCACCGCCGTTTCCGCCACCGACATCACCGTCAAGTATGACGACGGCGACGTACAGACCTACCATCTGACCAAGTTCGCCCGGAGCAATGCCGGCACCTGCATCAACCAGCGTCCCATCGTGGTGGTTGGCGAGCGGGTGGACACCCAGCAGATCATTGCCGACGGCCCCAGCTGCTCCGGCGGCGAGGTGGCTCTGGGCAAGAACGTGCTCATCGGCTTCGTCACCTGGGAAGGCTACAACTACGAGGACGCCATTCTGCTGAACGAACGTCTGGTGCGGGAGGACGTCTTTACCTCCATCCACATCGAGGAGCATGAGACCGAAGCTCGGGACACCAAGCTGGGACCCGAGGAAATCACCCGGGACATCCCCAACGTGGGCGAGGATACCCTGAAAGACCTGGACGAGAACGGCATCATCCGCGTGGGCGCGGAGGTTCACGCCGGTGACTACCTGGTGGGTAAGGTCACCCCCAAGGGCGAGACCGAGCTGACCCCCGAGGAGCGGCTGCTGAGAGCCATCTTCGGCGAGAAGGCAAGAGAAGTCCGGGATACCTCCCTGAAGGTTCCCCACGGCGAAAGCGGCATCGTGGTGGACGTCAAGGTCTTCACCAAGGAAAATTCCGACGAGCTGGCTCCCGGCGTCACCAAATCCGTCCGGGTGTATATCGCCCAGAAGAGAAAGATCTCCGTGGGCGATAAGATGGCCGGCCGTCACGGCAACAAGGGCGTCGTTTCCCGGGTTCTGCCGGAAGAGGATATGCCCTTCCTGCCCGACGGCACTCCGCTGGACATCGTGCTGAACCCCCTGGGCGTGCCTTCCCGTATGAACATCGGACAGGTGCTGGAGGTCCATCTGGGCTACGCCGCCAAGGCACTGGGCTGGAAGGTCGCCACCCCCGTGTTCGACGGCGCCAACGAGAAGGACATCCGGGACACCCTGAAGCTGGCAGGCCTGCGGGAGGACGGCAAGACCGTCCTGTACGACGGCCGCACCGGCGAGCCCTTCGACAATCTGGTCACCGTCGGCTACCCCTACTACCTCAAGCTCCATCACCTGGTTGACGATAAGATTCACGCCCGTTCCACCGGCCCCTATGCCCTGGTCACCCAGCAGCCTCTGGGCGGCAAGGCGCAGTTCGGCGGCCAGCGCTTCGGCGAAATGGAGGTCTGGGCGCTGGAAGCTTACGGCGCCGCCTATACCCTGCAGGAGATCCTGACCGTCAAGTCCGACGACGTTACCGGCCGTGTCAAGACCTACGAGGCCATTGTCAAGGGCGCGAACATCCCCAAGCCCGGCGTGCCGGAATCCTTCAAGGTTCTGGTCAAGGAGCTGCAGGCGCTGTGCCTGGATATCCGCGTGCTGGACGAGAACGGCAACGAGATCGAGCTGAAGGACGACGATGACGACGATGATGTGGTCTACAGCTCCGACACCGAGAACGAAGTGGTGGTCGGTTCCACCGACGAGGTGCTGGACGCGGGCTTCGTGATCGACGAGGACAGCCCGGAGAGTATTTTGGATGTGTTCGGTGATACGGAGGAGTCCGACACCGATAGCTACGAAGATTAAGGAGGCTGAAACATGGCAGATGCCACCTTTGATGCCATTAAAATCGGCATTGCTTCGCCGGAGATGATCCGGCAGTGGTCCTATGGCGAAGTGAAGAAGCCTGAGACCATCAACTACCGTACCCTGAAACCCGAGCGGGACGGCCTGTACTGTGAGCGGATCTTCGGACCGACCAAGGACTGGGAGTGCCACTGCGGTAAATATAAGAAAATCAAGTACAAGGGCAAGATCTGCGACCGCTGCGGCGTGGAAGTCACCAAGGCCAAGGTACGCCGGGAGCGCATGGGTCACATTGAGCTGGCCGCTCCCTGCAGCCACATCTGGTATTTCAAGGGCATTCCCTCCCGGATGGGTCTGATTCTGGACATCTCCCCCAAGGTGCTGGAGAAGGTTCTGTACTTCGCCGCCTATATCGTCACCGACCCCGGCGACGCACCTCTGACGCTGAACCAGGTGCTCACCGAGAAGGAATACCGGGACATGCGGGAAAAGTACGAGGACGACTTCAAGGCCGGCATGGGCGCGGAGGCCGTCAAGGAGCTGCTGGAGCAGATCGACCTGGATCAGCTGAGCCATCAGCTCCGGGAGGAGCTGAAAACCGCCTCTTCCCAGAAGAAGCTGCGGATCGTCAAGCGGCTGGAGGTCGTGGAGGCCTTCCGGGAATCCGGCAATAAGCCCAGCTGGATGATCATGGACGTGCTGCCCGTCATCCCTCCCGACATCCGTCCCATGATTCAGCTGGACGGCGGCCGGTTCGCCACCTCTGACCTGAACGATCTGTACCGCCGGGTCATCAACCGGAATAACCGCCTGAAGCGGCTGGTGCAGCTCCACGCCCCCGACATCATCATCCGCAACGAGAAGCGGATGCTCCAGGAGGCCGTGGATGCCCTGATCGACAACGGCCGCCGGGGACGCGCCGTCACCGGCGCCAACAACCGGGCGCTGAAATCCCTGTCCGATATGCTCAAGGGCAAGCAGGGACGCTTCCGTCAGAATTTGCTTGGCAAGCGTGTCGACTACTCCGGACGCAGCGTTATCGTCGTCGGCCCCGAACTCAAGCTGTATCAGTGCGGCGTGCCGAAGGAGATGGCCATCGAGCTGTTCCGCCCCTTCGTCATGAAGAAGCTGGTTTCCGACGGCCTGGCCAACAACATCAAGTCCGCCAAGAAGATGATCGACAAGGGCAAGACCGAGGTCTGGGACGCTCTGGACGAGATCATCAAGGATCGCCCGGTCATGCTGAACCGTGCGCCTACCCTGCACCGTCTGGGCATTCAGGCCTTTGAGCCGATTCTGGTGGAAGGCCGCGCATTGAAGCTGCATCCTCTGTGCTGCACCGCCTTCAACGCCGACTTCGACGGCGACCAGATGGCCATTCACGTGCCTCTGTCTCCCGAGGCGCAGGCGGAGGCCAGAATGCTGATGCTGTCCGCCAACAACCTGCTGCGTCCTCAGGACGGAAAGCCCGTCACCGTGCCTACCCAGGATATGATCCTGGGCGCCTACTACCTGACCTACACCCGTCTGGGCAAGGCCGAGAAGGGCGCGGAGACCGTATTCGTCACCGACCCCGGCGATACCGACTTCCCCGTGAACGAAATCGTGGACGCGGACGACTTCGTCGCTGCCAACAAGGCCGCCAAGGCCGCGGGCAAGGCCATTGCCAAGTTCCGCCCCATTCACAACTACTCCTCCGTCAACGAGGCCATTGCCGCCTATGCCGACGGTGCCGTGGGTCTGCATGCCCCCATCCGGGTGCGCTACGGCAAGAAGATCGACGGCGAGATGCAGTACCGCATCATCGACGCCACCGTCGGCCGCCTGATCTACAACGAGCCGATCCCGCAGGATCTGGGCTTCGTTGACCGCAGTGTCCCCGGCCATGAGTTCGACCTGGAGGTCAGCTTCCTGGTGGGGAAGAAGCAGCTGGGCAAGATCATCGACAAGTGCATCCGCCGCCACGGCTTCACCATCGCCACCGAGATGCTGGATCGCATCAAGGCTCTGGGCTATAAGTACTCCACCAAGGGCGCTATCTCCGTGTCCATTGCGGACATGGTGGTTCCCAGCGTGAAGTATGAGATGGTCTCCTCCGCGGAGAAGAAGGTCGTGGAGATCGAGCAGTTCTACCGCCAGGGCTATATCACCAACGACGAGCGCTACCGTCTGGTGGTTCAGCAGTGGGAAAAGACCACCGCGGACGTTACCAACGCCCTGCAGGGCAGCATGGACGAGTTCAACCCCATCTACATGATGGCCGACTCCGGCGCCCGTGGTTCCATGGCACAGATCCGTCAGCTGGCCGGTATGCGCGGCCTGATGGCCGATACCGCAGGCCGTACCATTGAGATCCCCGTTAAGGCGAACTTCCGGGAAGGCCTGTCCGTTCTGGAATACTTCATCTCCTCCAGAGGCGCCCGTAAGGGCATGACCGATACCGCTCTGCGTACCGCCGACTCCGGTTACCTGACCCGTCGAATGGTGGACGTTTCTCAGGACGTCATCATCCGGGAGCATAACTGCGGAACCACCAACGGCATTTGGGTCGGCGCGGTGTACGACAAGAACGGCGACGTGATCGACACCTTCGGCAACCGTATCCGCGGCCGTTACCCCGTCCACGATGTGGTTGACCCCAAGACCGGCGAAGTGCTGCACTCCAAGGACGTCATGATGATGCCCGAGGATGCGGAGAAGTTCGAGCAGCATGGCATCGACAAAATCTATATCCGCACCATTCTGGGCTGCCGCGCCCGGGTGGGCGTGTGCGCCAAGTGCTACGGCATGAACCTGGCCACCTCCAAGGAGGTCGACCTGGGCGAGGCCGTCGGCATCATTGCCGCCCAGTCCATCGGCGAACCCGGTACCCAGCTGACCATGCGTACCTTCCACTCCGGCGGCGTCGCGGGCGACGATATCACCCAGGGTCTGCCCCGAGTCGAAGAACTGTTTGAGGCCCGCCGTCCCAAGAAGATGGCGCAGATCTCCGAGATCACCGGCGTGGTGAACGTGGACGAGACCCACCGCACCGCCCTGCGTAACATCACCGTGACCGCCGACGACGGCGAAGTGAAGGTCTACCAGGTGCCCTACTCCGTGGGACTGAAGGTTGCCCACGGCAAGGTTGTGGAAAAGGGTCAGCCCATCACCGACGGCGCGCTGTATCCCCAGGATGTTCTGCGGATCTCCGGCGTAGAGGCCGTGCAGGATTATCTGGTGCAGTCCGTCCAGGCGGTGTATCGTCAGCAGGGCGTTGAGATCAACGACAAGCACATTGAGGTCATCATCCGTCAGATGATGCGCAAGGTGCGCGTGGAGGATCCCGGCGATACCGCTCTGCTCACCGGCAGCGCCATTGACAGCTTTGAGTTCGAGGATGCCAACGCCGAGATTCAGCGCCGCATTGACGCCGGCGAGACCGAGCTGCGTCCCGCCACCGCCAGCGCCATGCTGCTGGGCATCACCAAGGCGGCTCTCGCCACCGACTCCTTCCTGTCCGCCGCTTCCTTCCAGGAGACGACCAAGGTGCTTACCGACGCCGCCATCAAGGGCAAGGTTGACCATCTGGTGGGTCTGAAGGAGAACGTGCTGATCGGCAAGCTGATCCCCGCCGGTTCCGGCCTGATGGCCTACCGGGACTACCAGCCCGGCGCGACCCCCGAGCCCAGAATCCCCGAGGAAATGATCGAGAACGCACTGAACTAATAAGCATCCGGCCGCTGCCCGAAAGGGCGGCGGCCGGATCTGCAATATTGAAAATGATAAAAATGACCCTCGCATCAGCCGGATGCGAGGGCGGCTTCGTCTATAACGCCGTGCGCGGCCTCAAATTCCGCGATGCGCTTCTTTATCAGCTGTTCAATTTCCTTATTTTTGGTTCGACCCTCGTATTCGGCAATATATCCAATCTTGTCCAGCAGAATCTGAGAAATGCGCAGCGTATACCGGGGGAAATCATCTTTCATATTGGCTCACCTCTGACGCAATTTTGATGCAATTGTAATAAGACGGTGGGGGAATTGCAAGCGGTGAACCGCAAATTGCGATAAAATGAGCGGATTCACCAATTTGCAGAAAAGGGACAACGAAAAAAATCTGGAAAATTTGTTGACAATCCTGAAAAAATGCGTATAATATCATCTTGTATGGATACAAAAAAGGAAAGTAGAATACCCGAGTGCGGCAATGTGCCAGACCTTACCGGCGTTAAGACGGTGGTCGGCGCGAAGCAGCTGAAAAAAGCTGTGGAGGCAGGCCGCGCCAGGTATGTTTTTCTGGCTGAAAATGCCGATCCTGCCGTCATAGAGCCCATCGTGCTGCTGTGCCGGTCGAAGGAAGTCCAGACTGCCTGGGTACCCAGCATGGCCGAGCTTGGCCGAGCCTGCGGCATCGAGGTGGGCGCGGCGGCTGCCGCCGTCGTGGATTGATTCTGGTTCTATCGGATAAATGTCCGTAGAATATAAGACCCGCCGAAATGGCGAGAACAAAAGAAAGGAGAAAATTGATGCCTACTTTTAATCAGCTCGTAAGAAATGGCCGTCAGCAGGTTACCTACAAGTCCACCGCCCCTGCTCTGCAGAGAGGTCTGAACACTCTGGAGAACAAGGCGACGAATCTGCCTTCCCCTCAGAAGCGCGGTGTATGTACTGCCGTTCGTACCACCACCCCCAAGAAGCCGAACTCCGCTCTGCGTAAGATCGCCCGTGTGCGTCTGACCAACGGTATGGAAGTTTCCGCTTACATTCCCGGTGTCGGCCATAACCTGCAGGAGCACTCCGTGGTGCTGATCCGCGGCGGCCGTGTCAAGGACCTGCCCGGCGTTCGTTACCACATCGTTCGCGGCACTCTGGATACCCAGGGCGTGCAGAACCGGATGCAGTCCCGCTCCAAGTACGGCGCGAAGCGCCCCAAGGCCGGTAAGAAGAAGTAATTTTCTTCCCGCCAACCCAATTTGACTTTTCCAAGCCCGTTCGCAAGGCTTCGCCTTGCCAAGATGGTTTTATATAGATGAAACCTCTGGCCAGGCACAACGAAAGTCACACTTTCGAGTACCGATGAAATCATTATATTATGAAGGAGGGAAGCAAAGTGCCCAGAAGAGGTAATGTTCCCAAGAGAGAGGTCCTTCCGGATCCCAATTACAATTCCGTTCTGGTTACCAAGCTCATCAACAGCATCATGCTGGACGGCAAGAAGGGTGTTGCCCAGAAGGTCGTGTATGGTGCATTTGAAATTGTCGAGAACAAGACCGGCAAGAATGGCCTGGAAGTGTTCCAGCAGGCAATGGAAAACATTATGCCCGCCGTGGAGCTGAAGGCTCGCCGTGTCGGCGGCGCTACCTATCAGGTGCCTATCGAAGTTCGCCCTGACCGCCGTCAGACCCTGGGGCTGCGCTGGATCACCAACTACAGCCGCGCCCGCAGCGAGAACACCATGAAGGAGCGTCTGGCTGCCGAGATCATGGATGCTGCCAACAATACCGGCGCCTCCGTTAAGAAGCGTGAGGACGTCCACAAGATGGCTGAAGCCAACAAGGCCTTCGCCCATTTCCGCTGGTAATAAAGGAGAAAACCAATGCCTAGACAGTATTCTCTGGAGAATACAAGAAACTTCGGCATCATGGCACACATCGATGCCGGCAAAACCACCACCACCGAGCGTATCCTGTTCTACACCGGCAAGAACTACAAGATCGGTGAGACCCACGACGGCTCCGCCACCATGGACTGGATGGCACAGGAGCAGGAGCGCGGCATCACCATCACTTCCGCTGCAACCACCTGCTTCTGGAAGGGCTGCCGGCTGAACATCATCGACACCCCGGGTCACGTGGACTTCACCGTTGAGGTGGAGCGCTCTCTGCGTGTTCTGGACGGCGCCGTGACCGTTCTGTGCGCCAAGGGCGGTGTGGAACCCCAGACCGAAACCGTTTGGCGTCAGGCCGACGAGTACAAGGTCCCCCGCATGATCTACGTCAACAAGATGGATATCATGGGCGCCGACTTCTTCCGCGTTCTGGACATGATCCACGAGCGGCTGAAGTGCAACGCCGTGCCCATCCAGCTGCCCATCGGAAGCGAAGCCTTCTTCAAGGGCAACGTAGACCTGCTCACCATGAAGGCCAACGTCTTCTATGATGAATTGGGCAAGGACGTGCGGGTCGAGGATATTCCCGAGGACATGGTGGATATCTGCGAGGAGTACCACGAGAAGCTGATGGACGCCGTCACCGCTCTGGATGACGATCTGGCCATGATGTATCTGGAAGGCGAGGAGATCCCCGTCGAGAAGATCAAGGCCGTCATCCGCAGAGCCACCATCGCCAATGAGATGGTGCCCATCGTCTGCGGTACGTCCTACAAGAACAAGGGTGTTCAGGAGCTGCTGGACGCCGTGGTGGATTATATGCCCAGCCCCCTGGACAAGAAGGGCATCCGGGGCATCAACCCCGACACCGAGGAAGAGGATTTCCGTCCCGCTTCCGACGACGCACCCTTCTCCGCGCTGGCCTTCAAGATCGCTACCGACCCCTATGTGGGCAAGCTGTGCTACTTCCGTGTGTACTCCGGTACGCTGGAGAAAGGTACCACCGTGCTGAACTGCACCAAGGGCGTCAACGAGCGTATGGGTCGTATCCTGCAGATGCACGCCAATCACCGTGAGGACATTGACAAGGTCTACGCCGGCGACATCGCCGCCGTGGTCGGCGTCAAGAACACCACCACCGGCGATACCTTCTGCGACGAGGATCACCCCATCATTCTGGAGTCCATGGTCTTCCCCGAGCCTGTTATCGAGGTTGCCATTGAGCCCAAGACCAAGGCCGGTCAGGAAAAGATGGGCATTGCCCTGAGCAAGCTGGCCGAAGAGGATCCCACCTTCCGCACCTACACCAACAAGGAAACCGGTCAGACCATCATCGCCGGCATGGGCGAGCTGCATCTGGAGATCATTGTTGACCGTCTGCTGCGTGAGTTCAAGGTCGAGGCCAACGTCGGCGCTCCCCAGGTTTCCTACAAGGAGACCATCCGCAAGGCTGTGGATCAGGAGACCAAGTACGCCCGTCAGTCCGGCGGTAAAGGCCAGTACGGTCACGTCAAGATCCACGTGGAGCCCAACGAGCCCGGCAAGGGTTACGAGTTCATCAACGCCGTTGTGGGCGGCGCCATCCCCAAGGAGTATATCCCTGCCGTCGACGCCGGTATTCAGGGCGCGATGGAAGCAGGTGTTCTGGCGGGGTATCCCGTTGTGGACGTGAAGGTTACCCTGTTCGACGGCTCTTACCACGAGGTCGACTCCTCCGAAATGGCCTTTAAGATCGCCGGTTCCATGGCGTTCAAGGAAGCCTGCAAGAAGGCGGACCCCGTCATTCTGGAGCCCATCATGAAGGTTTCCGTCAACGTGCCCGATGAGTATATGGGTACCGTTATCGGCGACATCACCGCCCGCCGCGGCAACATTCTGGGTCAGATCACCCGTACCGGCTCTGTCCAGATCGACGCCAACGTGCCTCTGGCGGAGATGTTCGGCTACGCCACCGACCTGCGCAGCAAGACCCAGGGACGTGGCAACTACTCCATGGAGCCCAGCCACAACGCCGAGCTGCCCAAGTCCAAGACCGAGGAAATTGTCAAATCCCGGGGCAAGGATTGATTTCCAAAGGAATTTGACGTAAATTTTCAAAAATTTTTCTTGTGTTTCCCCGCAAAGTGTAGTATGATGTACATGATGTGCGGAAGCACCCAGACTTTAGTTGTTTATTTCATTCAATCAACAATTATAACAGGAGGAATATTTCAAATGGCAAAGCAGAAGTTTGAAAGAAATAAGCCCCATGTTAACATTGGCACCATCGGCCATGTTGACCACGGCAAGACCACTCTGACCGCCGCTATCACCAAGTATCTGGCCATGAAGGGTCAGGCTCAGTTCGAGGACTACGCTTCCATCGACAAGGCCCCCGAAGAGAAGGCTCGTGGTATCACGATCAACACCGCTCACGTTGAGTACGAGACCGACAACCGCCACTACGCTCACGTTGACTGCCCGGGTCACGCTGACTATATCAAGAACATGATCACCGGTGCTGCTCAGATGGACGGAGCTATCCTGGTTATCGCCGCTACCGACGGCCCCATGGCTCAGACCCGTGAGCACCTGCTGCTGGCCCGTCAGGTCGGCGTGCGCTATATCGTTGTGTTCCTGAACAAGTGCGATCAGGTTGACGACGAGGAGCTGCTGGAGCTGGTCGAGATGGAAGTCCGCGAGACCCTGAACGAGTACGGCTTCCCCGGCGACGACACCCCCATCATCAAGGGTTCCGCTCTGAACGCTCTGGTTTCCGAGTCCAAGGATCCCAACGCTCCCGAGTATGCCTGCATCAAGGAGCTGATGGACGCTGTTGACGAGTATATCCCCACTCCCGAGCGTAACGACAACCTGCCCTTCCTGATGCCCGTTGAGGACGTCTTCACCATCTCCGGCCGTGGCACCGTTGCTACCGGTCGTGTGGAGCGTGGCGTTGTCAAGAAGAACGAGCCCGTTGAGATCGTTGGTCTGCGCGAGGACAAGCTGTCCACCGTCGTTACCGACATCGAGATGTTCCACAAGCTGCTGGACTACGCCGAAGCCGGCGACAACATCGGCGCTCTGCTGCGTGGTATCGACAAGAAGAACATCGAAAGAGGCCAGGTCCTGTGCAAGCCCGGCTCCATCCATCCCCACACCAAGTTCAAGGGTCAGGTTTACGTCCTGTCCAAGGAAGAAGGCGGCCGTCATACTCCCTTCTTCAACAACTACCGTCCTCAGTTCTACTTCCGTACCACCGACGTTACCGGCATCATCTCCCTGCCCGAAGGCGTTGAGATGTGCATGCCCGGCGACAACGTTGTTATGAGCGTTGAGCTGATCACCCCCATCGCTATCGAGAAGGGCCTGCGTTTCGCTATCCGTGAAGGCGGCCGTACCGTTGGTTCCGGCGTCGTTACCGAGATCGACGAGTAATTTCCCGTTAGATAGTTAGCTTAAAAGGCGTGACCTTCGGGTCACGCCTTTTTTAGCGGTTTTTGACCGTTTTCCGAAAATCTTTGTCCATTGTCTGCTGTTTTCCTACTATAGCGGTGTAAGGCCTTACACATCACAAGGAGGTGTCCTGATGGAAGATACCCAGATCATCGCGCTTTACCTGTCCCGGCAGGAAGCGGCCATCGGCGAGACGGCGAAGAAATACGGCGGATACATCAATCAGATCGCCTACAACATCCTGCGCTGCCGGGAGGATACGGAGGAAATCGCGGCGGATACGTATCTGGCCGCCTGGAATGCCATCCCGCCGGAAGTGCCCAGAGTGCTGAAGCACTTTCTGTCCCGGATCACCCGGAATCTGGCCTTTGACCGGCTGGACTACATCACTGCCAAACGCAGAGATGTGCATATGATCACTCTGCTGTCGGAGCTGGACGCCTGTCTGGCGGATCCAGACTCCGACGTGGAAGCCGCCGTGGATGCAAAGCTGGCAGCAGGAAGTGTGAACCGGTTTCTGTCCCAGCTGGATAAGATGGACTGCGCCGTGTTCCTGAGCCGCTATTATTACAGCCTGACCATTGCGGAAATTGGGGATAAGCTTGGCCTGACGGAACGGAACGTGAAGTACCGCTTGAGCTGCCTGCGGCAAAAGCTGCGCAGACAGCTGGAAAAGGAGGGAATCAGCGTATGAACGGGAAGAACCTTTTCAGAGCATTGGAGTACGTGGATGACAGGTATCTGGACATAGCGGACGCCGCCTTACAGGAGGCAACCGATATGAAACAAAAGCATTTTTCCGGGAAGAAAACCATCCTATACATTCTGGCTGCGGCCATATGCGTCAGCCTGCTCACCTTGACCGCCGCGGCGGCGGGGTGGATACCGGGCATTTTTGCCGCCGCCCAGCCCAAGGCAACGCCGCAGGATGCGCCGGTTCTGGAAGCGGCGCAGAGGATTCCCCAGCCCCAGACGCCGGAAACCGTCGAATTTGTCGAAGCGGACTACACCAAGTTCACGCTGTTTCAGAGCTACTATGACGGAAAATCCATTGCGCTGGGCTATAACCTCTCCGGGGTCATGCCTGGGGAAACGGTGGTAGGGTTTACGCCGGAGGATAAGCTAAAGCAGGAAATCCTGCAAAGACCCGACAATCAGTTCTGGTGCGAGATGTACGGCCTGACGGACGACACTGTTGACCAGTATCTGGAAGCGGGCGCCTGGACGCAGGAGGAATACGACCTGCGTCTGGCGGGAAGAAGCGAGTGCGCAAAGAAATACGACCTGCGCAGGGATTCCCAGATCTACATGGACGACCAACTGCGCGCGCTTCTCACCGACGGGGAATACGAAAAATTCTGGGAAATCCTGGGGGAAACGGGTTCTTGCTGCGTTGCCATTCCAATGAAACCCTACGTCGGCGACCACATTCTTCTGAACGGCGCGGATGAACCTGCGGATCGGGGAGACTACACCACGGAGGAAGGGGAGTGTCTGGTGCTGAACAACCTGCCTGCCGCCGCCCAGAATCAGCCGTCCATCACGGTGGGGCTGAAATTCAAATCCGGCTGGAGCTATTACTATATGGAGCTGTCGGGAACCAGCTACCGCCTTTACGTCCCGAATCCGGACTATGTTACGACCATCTCGCTGGAAAACGAAAGCAAACCATAATCCTGCGGGGCAGCTGCTTGCGTGGCTGCCCCGCTTCATCGAAAAAAGCCTCGCAGAGGAAAGCCGCCCGCAGGCGGCCAAGGAGTGCGCGAAGCAGACTGCAATCCTCTTGTCCCAAAAGGCCGGCGGCCTTTTGGGACAGCAGGGCTGCCCCGTTTTCGCCGCCGGAATACGCACGGTTTCGACCTCCCGGGCATAGATTGTGCCGGGAGGTTTTGCGTTATGAGAATCTTTATCATCACGTTCCGCTCAGTGACCTTTGCCCAGCGGGGCGAACGGCTGCTGAACCGGAATAACCACCGCTGTGTCCTCCAGCGGACGCCCAAGTGGATGGAGCAGCAGGGCTGCGGCTACAGTCTGCGGATCAAAACGGAGGATATTATTCCGGTGGTGGAGCTTCTGCGGGAGAACGGCGTTCCCCTGCGCAAAATTTACGCCCAGCGTCCGGACGGAAATCTGGAGGAGCTGACGGTATGATCTATCTGGACAACGGCGCCACCTCCTTCCGCAAGCCGCCGGGGGTGTACCGGGCGGTGGAGCGAGCAATGTACACCTGCGCGAATCCGGGGCGGGGCGGATATGGCGCGGCGATGGAAGCCTCGGAGACGGTATACGCCTGCCGGGAAGCCGCCGGAGCGCTGTTTCACTGCCGGCCGGAGCAGGTCGCGCTGACCACCAGCTGCACCCACGGACTGAATATCGCCATCCGCTCCGTCGTGAAGCCGGGAGGACGGGTGATCGTGTCCGGATTTGAGCATAACGCCGTGACACGCCCCCTTCACGCGCTGGGGGCGGATATCCGGGTGGCGGGGCGGCGGCTGTTTGACTGGGAGGACACCCTTTCCCGTTTCGGGCGGGAGCTGAAGCAGGGGGCGGACGCGGCGGTGTTCACCCACGTTTCCAACGTGTTCGGGTATATTCTGCCGGTGGAGCAGCTGGCGGAGATGTGCCGGAAATGGCGGGTGCCGTTTATCATCGACGCCGCCCAGTCCGCCGGGGCGCTGCCGGTGGATCTTCAGGCGCTGGGGGCGGATTTTATCGCCATGCCGGGGCATAAGGGGCTGCTGGGGCCTCAGGGGACGGGGCTGCTGCTCTGCGGCGGCGATGCCCAGCCCCTGCTGTTCGGAGGGACGGGCAGCGATTCCGTGAACCAGGCCATGCCGGATTATCTGCCCGACCGTCTGGAAGCGGGGACGCTGAACGTACCCGGCTACGCGGGACTGACGGAGGGCTTGCGCTTCGTCCGCCGGACGGGGGTGGATAATATTTTCCGCCGGGAGCATCGACAGCTGGAACGGTGCGCCGGTGGTTTACAAAAACTGGGAATGGAGGTATTCGCCGGGGCGCATCAGGCATCGACGGTATCCTTCCGGCCGGGGATGGACTGCGAGGAGGCGGCGGCACTTCTGGCAAAGCAGGGCATTGCGGTTCGCGCGGGGCTGCACTGCGCTCCCCTTGCCCACGAAAGCGCGGGGACGCTGGAATCGGGAACGGTACGGGTCAGCTTCGGTCATGACGCGTCCGATGCCCAAACCGACGCATTCTTAAGGGCGGTATCCAAACTTCCCAGAGGATAGTCGCAATTTTTTTACAGATTGGCTATTGCCATCGGCGCCGGTATTCGCTATAATAAGCAAGATAATAGTAAATTTACGATAGCGGAGTATGCGCTATACAAAAGTTGACATAAAAGGGGTAAGAACGTTTATGGAGAGCATTCAGAATTTGCTGCAGCAGCTGCAGCGAATGCAATGGTCAGACTATCTGGATATCGCCGTAGTTGCGTTTCTGATATATAAAATTCTGCCGCTGATCAAGACACCCAGCACCACCCGAATTGCCAAGGCCGTGGTGGTGGTTCTGGTCATTGCGTGGCTGACCGATCTGTGGCATCTGTATACGGTGGCCTTCATCATGAAGCAGTTCCTGTCCGTCGGACTGCTGGCGCTGGTCATTCTGTTCCAGCCGGAGCTGCGGCGGATGCTGGATCACCTGGGCAGCGTGAAGCTGACCAGTATTTTCGGCGTCAGCAAGCCCGTGCAGCAGGAGATGGACGCGGTCATTACCCAGACCGTGCGCGCCTGCGAGGCCATGGGCCGGGAGAAGGTGGGCGCGTTGATCGCCTTCGCCCGGGAGCAGCGGCTGGAGGAATACTTCAAAACCGGCACCCAGATTGACGGCCAGGTTTCCGATCAGCTGATCCGGAACATTTTCTTCAAAAATTCCCCCCTCCACGACGGCGCGATGATCATCCGGGACGGCCGGATCGCCGCCGCAGGGTGTGTGCTGCCCCTGTCCGACAGCAACCATCTCAGCGCGGACTTAGGTACCCGGCACCGTGCCGGCGTGGGTATGAGCGAGGCTTCCGACGCGGTGGTGGTGATCGTCTCCGAGGAAACCGGCACCATTTCCGTGGCGGTGGGCGGAATGCTCAAGCGGCATCTTGCGCCCCAGACGCTGGACAAGCTGCTGCACAACGAGCTGTGTCCTGCCGACGACGGCGACGAGAAGCAGGACTTGGGTCTGCGGCTGAAGCAGAAGCTGTATTTCCGCAGAAAGGAGACGGACGACAATGAAAAATAAATTCGGCGCCATTTTGCTGTCCGTCGCCATCGCCTTTGGCCTTTGGCTGTATGTCATCACTTACGTCAGCCCCAATTCCGAGGAGACCTACTATAATATCCCGGTGGTGCTGGAGGGCGAGAGCGTCCTGAACGAGCGGGGGCTGATGTGTACCTCCACGTCTTCCTCCACGGTGTCGCTGCAGCTGGCAGGCGCCAGAAGCGATTTAATTAAAGTCAATCAGAGCAACATTACCGTGAAGGCCAACCTGTCCGCGATCACCGAGCCGGGACAGAAGATCAATCTGCGCTATACCATTTCCTACCCCGGCAACGTGGCGCAGAATGCCCTCGAGACGCTGTCCCAGAGCGATTTTTACGTAGACGTGGAATACCGCCGGGTGAAGGACGTGCCGGTGGTGGTGCAGTATGACGGCACCCGGTCGGAGGATTATCTGTACGACACGGAAAACGTTCAGCTGGACTATTCCACGGTGAACATCATCGGCCCCGCCTCCGTCGCCGATAAAATCCGGCAGGCGGTGATCGAGGTGGACTTGACGGATCAGTCGGAGTCCATCAGCGAGAGCTACCGCTATACCCTCTGCGATGAGAAGGGCAACCCCGTGGACGCGGCGGAGATCACCACCGATGTGGAAGAGATCCATCTGGATATGAAGATTCAGCGCATTAAAGAGCTGCGGTTGGTGGCGCAGGTCACCTACGGCGGCGGCGCTACGGAGGAAAATACCACCGTAACGATCAACCCCGCCTCCATCCGGGTCACGGGCAGCGACGCAGCGCTGGCAGAGCTGGGCGACAGCTATACCCTGGCCGAAATCGACCTGCGGTCGGTGGAAAAATCCCAGAATATGCTCTACACCATCAACCTGCCCGACGGCATCACCAACCAGACCGGCGTGAACGAGGCCACGGTGAGCATCCAGTTCTCCGGCCTGAGCATCCGGGAATATACCGTTGCCAATATCCAGGCCATCAACGTGCCGGAGGGCATGGAGGTGGAGATCATCAACGCCAACCTGACGGTGCGGGTGCGGGGCGCGTCCGGCCAGATCAGCCAGCTGACGGGAGACGACATCACGGTGGTGGTGGACTTCTCCAACGCCGTGGCGGGGACTGCCACCTATAAGGCGTCCATCAACTTCGGTGAGGAATTCACGGCGGTGGGCGAGATATCGGGGCCCTACTCCGTATCGGCAACGGTGAAGGGGTGACGGCATGGAACAGCTTGTCCGGGTGAAGGAAGTCTATGACGACGGCACGGCGCTGGTATTCCGCATCCGGGAAAGCGCCTGTTCCGGCGACTGCCACAAATGCTCCGGCTGCGGCGCGGCCAAGGAAACGGTGACGTTTACGGCGAAGAACCCCATCGGCGCCCGCCGGGGGGAGCTGGTAAAGGTGGAATCCCAGACTGCCCCGGTGCTGAAGGCGGCGGTGGTATTGTACGTTGCGCCGCTGGTGCTGTTCTTCCTGGGATACTATATCGGCTTCCGGCTGGGGGGCTTCGGCGCACCGGTCGGGGGGCTTGGGTTTGCGCTTGGCATCCTTCTGGTGCTGGTATACGACCGCAAAGTGGCAAGGAAAGCCAATATTGACTATACGATCACAGCTTTCGCAAGGAAAATATGAGAAAAGCCATGAAAAAAGGGGATAATGAGTTTGGTTAAAAGTATGACCGGCTACGGCCGCGCCGTGGAGACCGTGAACGGAAGAGAATTTACGGTGGAGCTGCGCTCCGTCAACAACCGCTATCTGGACTGCACCGTGAAGCTGCCCCGCAGCCTGTCCTTTGGGGAGGACGCAGTGAAGCAGGCCGTGAAGAACGTTATTTCCCGGGGAAAGGTGGACGTGTTCCTGTCCGTCCGCTCCGAGGGTGCCGCCGACGTTAAGGTCACCCTGAATGCGTCCATGGTGGAAGGGTATCTGGCCGCCATGAAGCAGATGGCGGAGAATTTCGGCGTGAAAGAGGACATCAGCGTGTCGCTTCTGTCCCGGATGCCGGATGTGTTTACCGTGGAGAAGCCGGAGGTGGACGAGCAGCAGCTGCTGGACGACCTGCTGAGCGTCGTGAACAAGGCGCTGGCAGGCTTCGACGCCATGCGCACCACGGAGGGCGGGGCGCTGGAAAACGATCTGCGCAGCCGGGGGCAGACGATTCTGTCTCTCGTCAGTCAGGTGGAAGCGGGCAGCGCCCAGACCGTGGTGGACTACCGCACCCGTCTGGAAAATAAGCTCAAAGAGGTTCTGGCGAGCACCGCTATCGACGAAAGCCGCATCCTGACGGAGGCTGCCATTTTCGCCGACAAGGTGGCGGTGGACGAGGAAACCGTCCGTTTAAGAAGCCACTTGGAGCAGATGAACAACATGCTCACCACCGGCGGGGCTATCGGACGGAAGCTGGACTTCCTGCTCCAGGAGATGAACCGGGAGGCCAACACCATCGGCTCCAAATGCACAGACGTGCGTCTGGCGCGAATTGTGGTGGAGATCAAGGCCGAGCTGGAAAAAATCCGGGAACAGACCCAGAACATCGAGTAAGGAGCGGCTATGAAGCTTGTGAACATCGGTTTTGGCAGCATGGTCGCCGCGGGGCGGGTGCTTGCCATCGTAGCGCCGGACTCCGCGCCCATCAAGCGGGTGATTCAGGAGGCGAGAGACCGGGGAATGCTCATTGACGCATCCTACGGACGCAAGACAAAGGCCGTGCTTTTGATGGATACCGATCACGTAATCCTCTCCGGCATCCCCACCGAGACGCTGTATGCCCGGTGGATGGACAGACCGGAAGAAGAAATAAAGGAGGATTGAGCCGTGAGCAAAGGAAAAATGTTTGTGATCTCCGGCGCTTCCGGCGTGGGGAAAAGCACCGTCCTGAAACAGGTGATGGACGGCCGGGACGATCTGAAATTCTCCGTCTCCGCCACCACCCGCCCGCCCCGACCCGGGGAGGTGGACGGGGTACACTACTACTTCGTGACCAAGGCGCGATTCGAGGAGATGATCCGGGAAAATGCGTTTCTGGAATACGACGCCCACGCGGGCAACTATTACGGCACCCCCCGCGCCCAGGCGGAGGAAAAAATGGAGCATGGACTGCTGCTTCTGGACATCGAACCCATGGGCGCGAAGCAGGTGAAGCAGTCCGCCCCTGACGCGGTGCTGATCTTCATCATGCCGCCGTCCCGGGAGGAGCTGGAGCGCCGTCTGCGCAGCCGGGGGGATACCTCGGAGGAACAGATCAAAATGCGCCTGGAACGGGCGTCCTGGGAAATGGAGCAGCGAAGCTGGTACGACTACACCGTGGTCAACGACGACGCCAAGCGCTGCGCCGAAGAAATTCTGACAATCATTGCCAATCTGGCTGACTGAATATATTGCTACTTTATTGGAGGAACGAAATTATGCTATACCCCCCTGTTGCTGAACTGCTGAAGAAGGTGGACAGCCGTTATCTGCTGGTGAACCTGGTGGCGCACCGCGCCCGTCAGATCGCCGCCGAGGCCGAGGCCTTTCAGGAAGACCTGCCGGAAAAGCCTGTGACCATGGCCATCGAGGAAGTGGCGGACGGCGAGCTTTCCGCCACCGTGAAGGAAGAGTATATGAAATGATGTTTTTTCCGGGGGACGGGTACCGCCCTCCGGAAAAACAGACGGAAAGGATGGGGTGAAGGATGATTGCGAAAATCGCGGTTTCCGCCGCGACCTATGCCATTGACAAGCCCTATTCCTACAAAATCCCCGAGGGAATGACCTTGCAGCCCGGTCAGCGGGTGCAGCTGCCCTTCGGCCGCGCCAACAAGCGCACCGAGGGCGTGGTTCTCACCGTGGAGACGGGCAGCGAGGAAAAACTGAAGGCCGTGGAGCGATGCCTGGACGAAGCGCCGATTCTGTCGGAGCATCAGCTGCGGCTGGCGGCGTTTTTGCGGGAGCGGTATTTCTGCACCTTCTACGAGTGCCTCCGGGTCATGCTCCCGGCGGGACTGTGGTTTCAGGCGCGGGAACGGATCTCCCTCACCGCCGACCGCTCCTGGAAGGAAAAAACCATCCGCAAGGACGGCGCGGCGGAGGTGCTTGCGCTGCTGGAAAACCTGGGCGGCCAGGCGGAGGAATCCGCTCTGCGCGCCCTGATTCCCGACGAGGAAGCGCTTTCCGGCGTGATTGCCTATCTCGCGCGAAAAAAGTGGATCTCCGCCGAGACGGAATATCTGCGCCGCGCCAATGACAGAACGGAGAAGATCGCTTCCTTGGCGGTTTCCGCCGAGGAAGCAATGGAGTACGTCTCCCGCCGCCCCAAATCCGCCGTCATGCAGAGAAGTGTGCTGGAGCTGATGTGCGGCGTGGGCAGCGTGTCCGTGAAGGAGCTGTGCTATTTTACCGGCGCTTCTACGGCGACGGTGAACCGGCTGGAAAAGCTGGGGTACCTGACCCTGACCGAGCGGCCGGTGCTTCGCTGCCGGGAGATTCAGCCGGCAAGCTTAAATGGGCCGCTGGTGCTCAGCCCCGACCAGCAGCGCTGCTTTGACGGGCTTGCGGAGCAAATGGCGCAAGGCAATCCGGGGGTTGCGCTCCTTGAGGGTGTGACCGGCTCCGGCAAGACCTCCGTCTATATTAAACTCATTCAAACCTGCCTGGAAACGGGCAAAAGCGCCCTGCTCCTGGTGCCGGAAATCGCCCTGACGCCCCAGCTGCTGGGGCTGATGACGGCCTATTTCGGCGCTCAGGTGGCGGTGCTGCACAGCAGCCTTGGGACGGGAGAACGGTACGATCAGTGGAAGCGCGTCCGAAGTGGCGACGCCAAGGTGGTCGTGGGAACCCGCTCGGCGGTATTTGCTCCCTGCACCCCCGGCCTGATCATTCTGGACGAGGAACAGGAGCATTCCTATAAATCCGAAAATTCCCCCCGCTACAGTGCCAAAGAGGTCGCCATCTGGCGGGGCGCGAAGGAAGGCGCGCTGGTGCTGCTCGGCTCCGCCACGCCCTCCGTGGAGAGCATGTACCGGGCGAAAACCGGCGCTTATCGCCTGTACACCATGCTTCAGCGTTACGGCGGACGGAAGCTGCCCGCCGTGGACATCGTGGATATGCGGGAGGAGCTGAAGCTGGGAAACGACCTTTCCCTGAGCATTCCTCTGCGGGAAGCGCTGTCCGACAACCGGGACGCGGGGAAGCAGACGATTTTACTTCTCAACCGCCGGGGCAACAGCCGGGCGCTGGTGTGCGTGGACTGCCGGAAAGCACCGGAATGTCCCCGATGCAGCGTCCGCCTGACCTATCACAGCGCCAACAACCGGCTGATGTGCCACTACTGCGGCTTTTCCCAGCCAGTGCCGGAGCGCTGCCCGGCGTGCGGCGGACCGCTGAAAACCATCGGCACCGGCACCCAGAAGGTGCAGGAGGAGCTGGAATTCCTCTTTCCCGACATGGAGACCGACCGGATGGACGCCGACACGGTAAGCGCCGTGAATACACATGAAAAAATCCTGGAACACTTCCAGAAGGAAAACGTTCCCGTGCTCCTTGGCACCCAGATGGTGGCCAAGGGACTGAACCTCCCCAACGTCACGCTGGTGGGCGTGCTGGATGCCGATCTGAGCCTGTACACCGGTGGGTATCTGGCGGGGGAGACCACCTTCAATATGCTCACCCAGGTGGTGGGCAGAGCCGGCCGGGGGGACAGCCCCGGAAAGGCCATCATTCAGACAATGGTGCCCGACCACCAGGTCATCCGCTATGCGGCGGAGCAGGATTACGACGGATTTTACGATCTGGAAATCCAGCTGCGCCGGGTACAGAACGCGCCGCCCTTCGGCGATCTTGCCGCCGTGGTGGTGACGGGACGGGAGGAAACGGCGGTGCTTCGGGGCGCGGCAAAATTCCGGGACAGCCTGGTCGCGTGTCTGCGTCAGGAAGCCTACCGGGAGGAGCGCTGCGCGGTGCTGGGGCCTGCGCCCTGCGCCGTGCCGAAGGTCAACTACCATTTCCGCTACCAGCTGACCCTGCGCTGCCGCCTGACCCGGGCGATGCGCCAGCTGCTTTCCTATCTTCTCCGGGAATTTGGAAAGGACAAGGCAAACCGGGGCGTCAGCGCCTATATCGACGTAAACGGATTCGACTGACCGGCAAGCCGTTTACCATAAGAGAAACGAGGTTAAATTATGGGACTGCGCAAAATTCTGACGTACAAAGATCCGGCGCTGCATAAGGTATGCCGTCCGGTGGAAAAGTTCGACTGGCGGCTGCACAAGCTGCTGAACGACATGACCGATACCCTGGCCGAAGCCGACGGCGTGGGACTGGCCGCCCCCCAGGTGGGGATTCTGCGCCGGGTGGTGATCGTGGACACCGGCGAGGAAATGCTGGAGCTGGTGAACCCGGAGCTGGTGGAGACCAGCGGCGAGCAGTGCGGCGCGGAGGGGTGCCTCAGCGTTCCGGGCAAGTACGGTCTGGTGAAGCGCCCCAACTATGCCAAGGTTCGCGCTCAGGACAGAAACGGCGAGTGGTTTGAGACCGAGGGAGAAGCGCTGATCGCCCGGTGCTTCTGCCATGAGCTGGATCATCTGGACGGCATCGTCTACACCGAGGTCATGGAGCGGTTCCTGACGGAGGAAGAACTGGAGCAAGAAAAGTAACGGAGGGATTATCCTTGCGCGTTGTGTTTATGGGTACGCCGGACATTGCGGCGACCTGTCTGAAAAAAGTACTGGCCGACGGCTTCGACGTGGTGGGCGTCTACACCCAGCCTGACCGCCCCAAGGGGCGGGGCATGAAGCTGGTTGCGTCCCCGGTGAAGGATGTGGCCGTGGCCGCCGGAATTCCCGTGTTTCAGCCGGAAAATTTCCGGGAGGATGCTTCGGTGGAGGCGCTTCGCGCCTTGCAGCCGGATATCTGCGCCGTGGTGGCCTATGGGCGCATTCTGCCCCAGAAGGTGCTGGACGTGCCGAAATACGGCTGCATCAACATCCATGCCAGTCTGCTGCCCAAATACCGCGGTTCCGCCCCCTACCAGTGGGCGGTGCTGGACGGCCTGACGGAGACCGGCGTCACCGCCATGTATCTGACCCGGGAGATGGACGCCGGGGACATCATTGACGTTTCCAAGACCCCCATTGGCGAAAACGAGACGGCGGGGGAGCTGCTGGATCATCTGGCGGTGCTGGGTGCGGAGCTGCTGAGCAAGACCCTGACCCGGTTTGAAAAGGGAAAGGTGCCTGCCACGCCCCAGGACGAATCGGGGGTCAGCTACGCCCCCATGCTGGACAAGTCCATGTGTCCCATCGATTGGACGAAGACGGCGCAGCAGGTGCATAACCATGTCCGGGGACTGCACCCCTGGCCGGTGGCGACCATGGAATTGCAGGGCAAGACCTTCAAAGTCCACGCCACCCGGGTGATGGAGGGCAGCGGCAAGCCCGGCGAAATCTTAGGCCTGACGAAGACCGGACTGCGCATCGCCTGCGGCGAGGGCGCGGTGGAAATCATTTCCCTGCAAGCCGAGGGCGGCAAGCGGATGGCGGCGCCCGATTATTTCCGGGGTCACCCATTAGAGCGCTGATGGGCGCGAGAGAAACGGCGCTGAACGCGCTGATCGCCTGCCGCAAAAGCGGCGCCTGGTCAAATGCGGTGCTGAAAGAATATATCGCCCGGGATCGCCTGTCCCCCAGGGACGCGGCGCTGGCGACGCGGCTGTGCTACGGCGTTCTGCAAAACCGGAACAAGCTGGATTTTTTCCTCCGGCAGCTTCTCACAGGGCGGCTGAAGGACCTCCATCCCGTGGTGCGGGACATCCTCCATTTGGGATTGTACCAGATTTATGAGCTGGACAAAGTTCCCGAAAGCGCCGCCGTAAATGAATCGGTGACGCTGGCGAAGAAATACTGCAAAAATCCGAAGGCCGGGGCGCTGGTGAACGCCGTTCTGCGCAAGGCGGCGGCGACGAAGGGAACCTTGCAGGAGCCGGTGTCCTATGCCGACCGCTACAGCCACCCGGACGAGCTGATTTCCCTGCTGAAAGCGAACCTGCCCAAGGGCAAGCTGGAACCCATGCTCATTGCCGACAATGCCGCACCCCAGACGGTGGTGCAGGTGAATACCCTCCGGATTTCTGCGGAGGAGCTGGCCGAGCGGCTGAATCGGGAGCATGTCAGCGCTAAGCCCCACGAATGGATGGCGGACTGCCTGGTGCTGTCCGGAACCGGAAGCTTAGAACAGCTGCCGGCATTCCGGGAAGGGCTGTTCTATGTGCAGGATCCGGCGGCAAAGCTCAGTGTCCTGTGCGCGGGGCTGCCGGAAACCGGTGGGAGCGTGCTGGACTGCTGCGCGGCACCGGGGGGCAAAAGCTTCGCTACGGCCATTGCCATGGGCGGCCGGGGAAAGATCATCTCCTGTGACATATACCCCCATAAAACTGCCCTGATCGAAAACGGCGCGGCGCGGCTTGGGCTGACGAACATTACGGCGCGCCAGCAGGACGCTTCCCAGGTTGTGCCGGAGTGGGTCGGCGCCATGGACACCGTCATCGCCGACGTGCCTTGCTCCGGCCTGGGCATCATCCGGAAAAAGCCGGATATCCGATATAAAAACCTGAAAGAGCTGGAAGATCTTCCGGCCTTGCAGCTAAAAATTCTGGAAACCCAGGCATCCTACGTAAAACCCGGCGGCACGCTGCTGTATTCCACCTGCACCGTGCTGAAGAGGGAAAACGAGGACGTGGTTTCCGCCTTTCTGGCAGCGCACGGCGAGTTCGCGACGGAACCACTGCCGCTGCCGGAGGTATTTCCCAAAAACGAAACCGGGATGCTCACCCTGATTCCCGGCGAGTATGACACCGACGGCTTCTTTATCTGCCGTCTGCGGAGAAAAGCATGAATCTGAAATCCATGACCCTGCCGGAACTGACGGCGGTTCTGAAAGCGCTGGGGCAGCCCCAGTTCCGCGCCAGGCAGGTCTATACCTGGCTGCACAAGGGCGTCCGCGCCTATGACGAAATGACGAACCTGCCCAAGTCCCTCCGGGACACCCTGGCGCGGGAATATCCCATCTGCGCCCCCAAGGTGGTGCGCAGGCAGGAATCCGCCCGGGACGGCACGATCAAATACCTCTGGGAGCTGTCCGACGGCAACTGCGTGGAGACGGTGCTGATGCGCTATCACTACGGGAACACCGTGTGCATCTCCACGGAGGTGGGCTGCCGGATGGGCTGCGCCTTCTGCGCCTCCACCATCGGCGGACTGGTGCGGCGGCTGGAACCCTATGAAATGCTGGACGAGGTGCTGTTTACACAGGTGGACTCCGGCCTGCCCGTTTCCCACATCGTGCTGATGGGCATCGGCGAGCCGCTGGACAATTTTGACAATGTGATGCGCTTTCTGGAGCTGGTGAACAGCCCGGAGGGCATGAACATTTCCATGCGGCACATCAGCCTCAGCACCTGCGGTCTGGTGCCGAAAATCGACGAGCTGGCGAAGCGGAAATTGCAGCTGACGCTGTCGGTTTCCCTCCACGCACCCAACGACGAGGTGCGAAACCGGATCATGCCGGTGAACAAGGCTTACCCCAGCGAGGAGCTGCTGGCGGCCTGCCGCCGGTACTATCAGGCGACCTCCCGGCGGATTTCCTTTGAGTACGCCATGATCGACGGAGTCAACGACCGCCCGGAGGACGCCAAAGAGCTGCTCCGGCGCTTGAAGGGGCTGCCTGCCCACTTCAATCTGATCCCATTAAACCGTGTGGAGGAAAGCCCTTTGAAGCCCAGCACCCGGGCAGCCGTGGCGGCGTTTCAGAAGACCCTGGAAGAGGGCGGCGTCACCGCCACCGTCCGCAGAACCCTGGGGGGCGACATCGATGCCTCCTGCGGGCAGCTGCGGCGGAAATACAATCAAAGTAAAGAAAATCCATAGATAAAGGAGGCGCAAGCCTATGCAGAGCTGGGGATTGACCGATCCCGGCTGTGTCCGGAAACAGAATCAGGATTCCTACAGAATTGAACAGCTTGACCGGGGCAATCTGCTGTGCATCGTCTGCGACGGCATGGGCGGCGCCAAATCCGGAAACATTGCCAGTTCCCTGGCGGTGGATGTGTTCGTGGAGGAAGTCCGCCGCTGCTGGAAGCCTGTCATGGAACAGGAGAAGGTGGACCAGATGCTTCGCAGCGCCGTGAAGCTGGCGAACTTCACCGTGTACGACCAGTCCCGGCAGTTCGAGGAATTTGACGGCATGGGCACTACGCTGGTGGCGGTGATGGTGCGGGGACGGAAGGCGACTATCGTTAACGTTGGCGACAGCCGCGCCTATCACGTGGGCAAAAGCGGCATCCGGCAGGTGACCAAGGATCACTCCCTGGTGCAGATGATGGTGGACAGGGGAGATCTGACCCCGGAGGTGGCAAAAAGCTACCCAGGCAAGAACTTCATCACCCGCGCCATCGGCACGGAGACCACCGTTCTGTGCGACATCTTCCATCTGGATGTGGGCAAGGGCGACTATCTGCTGCTGTGCAGCGACGGATTGAGCAATCTCTTGGACGATCAGGAAATTCTTTTCGAGGTCGTCCACGGCGTGTATAAGCAGAACTGCTGCAAGCGCCTGCTGAACATCGCCAAAAACCGGGGCGCGCCGGACAATGTCACCAGCGTGCTGATCGCCGTTTGAGTACCGGGAAAGGAGCAATATCTGAATATGGATCAATATATTGGACGGCTCTTGGACGACCGGTACGAAATTCTGGAGATCATCGGTACCGGCGGCATGGCCGTCGTCTATAAGGCGCGGGATCACCGGCTGAACCGGCTGGTGGCCGTCAAAATACTGAAAGATGAATTTGCCCGGGATGAGGAATTCCGCCGCCGGTTCCGTGCCGAGGGCGAGGCCGTGGCCATGCTGAGCCATCCCAACATCGTGCAGGTCTACGACGTTTCCGCCTCCGACAGCGCCAATTACATCGTCATGGAGCTGATCGACGGCATTTCCCTCAAGCAGTACATGGAGAAAAAAGGGGTGCTCAACTGGAAGGAGACGCTGCATTTTGCCATGCAGATCGCCAAGGGCTTAGAGCACGCTCACAGCCGGGGGATCATCCACCGGGACATCAAGCCCCATAACGTCATGGTGCTGAAAAACGGCTCCGTCAAGGTCATGGACTTCGGCATTGCCCGGGTCATGAGCAAGAGCAACACCTTGACAAAGGAAGCCCTGGGCAGCGTCCACTACATCTCCCCGGAGCAGGCCAAGGGCGGACATACCGACAACCGTTCCGACATTTATTCTCTGGCCGTGGTCATGTATGAAATGATGACCGGCCGGCCGCCCTACGACGGGGAATCTCCCGTGGCGGTGGCCATCCAGCATATCAACGGCGGCGCGCCGCTGCCCTCCACCCTGAACCCCAACATTCCCCGGGGCCTGGAGCAGATCATCATGAAGGGCATGGCGCTGGAGGTAAACGACCGTTACGTCTCCGCCACGGAAATGCTCCACGATATGGAGGAATTCCGGCAGAACCCGGACATGATCTTCGATTACCACAGCATTGTGGACGACGCCACCCGGGTGCTGCCCAATCTTTCCCGCGGCATGACCACGGCGGAGAAAAAGGTGCAGGCCAAGACCGGGACGGCTCCCGCCCGGACATCCTCGGACAGCATCCACCTGCACCAGAACGCCCAGGCGGGGCGGGACAACGAGTCCATCCGCCGCGCTCAGCAGCGCCGTCAGGCGCAGCAGCAGCAGCGCAAGGAGGAACGCAAGGAGGAGCGCAGCCGGGTCGCCACCACGGCCATCGTGGTGTGCAGCGCCGTGGCGGTGATTGCGATTTTCATTTTCCTGATCGCCCTGTTCAACGGCGCCCTGCTGAGCAAGGAGAAGGCGCTGGTGGACGTCCCCTATCTGGAGGGAAGCGTTTACGACGAAAGCCTGGCGTCCCAGTATCCGGATTTTACCATCAAGCTCCAGCAGCAGTACGACGACACCCGGCCGAAGGGGGAAATCCTCCACACGGAACCCTCCGGCGGCAGCAAGGTGGTCAAAGGCTCGGAGCTTTGGCTCACCGTCAGCCTGGGGCAGCGGCCGGAAGCCAAAACCATGGATAATTTCGTAGGCACCAGTGCGGAGGAAGCCAAGTCCATCCTGCTGGGACAGGGCTTTGAGCCCATTACCCGCAACGAGATCAGCTACGTATACGAGGTGGGGCAGGTCATCCGCACGGAGCCGTCCGCCGGTACGGAAATGACGGCGGGACAGACGGTGTACGTCTATGTCAGCACCGGCCCGGATGTGATCACGGCGAAGATGCTCAACGTGATGGGGCTGGATGTGGATAAGGCCAAGGAACTGCTGGGGCAGGCGGGCTTTACCAACGTCAGAACCGAGGAAGTGGAGAGCCTGAAGCCCAAGGGCGAGGTCATTCACCAGTCCGCGGCGAAGAACGAGGAGATCGACGTCAACACGGAAATCGTTCTGCAAATCTCCAAGGGACCGGAGGAAACCACCGGCCCAACCCAGACGACCGCGCCCAAAAATCCCAACGATCTGGTAACCATCGGGGTGCAGTTCTCCCTTCCGGAACGGGACGAACCGTACATCCTGAGCATTTTCCTGAACGGCAAGGAGGTCATCGAATCCCGGGAGATTGTGCCGGGAACCTCCAGCTTTGTCTGCGACCTGTCAGGCACCGGAACCCAGACCTATGACATTTACATCGACGGAGAATACTACCAGTCCAAGGAAGTGCCGTTTAATTGAGTATGGAAAAACAGCGTACCGGTCGGATCGTCCGTTCCATCAGCGGATTTTATGACGTGCAGACGGGGGACGGGGTGATCACCTGCCGCGCCCGGGGCATTCTGCGAAAGGAAAACTGCACGCCCCTCACCGGCGACATGGTGAACATCACCGTGGAGCGGGGGAAGGGAATGGTGGAAAAGGTGCTGCCCCGGCGCAACTGCTTTGTCCGCCCCGCTGTCGCCAACATTGACGCTTTGGTGGTGTTCGCCGCCAACGTCAACCCGATAACGGAGCCGTTTCTCATCGACCGGGTGGCGGCCATTGCGGGGGATCAGGAGGTGCCGGTCTACCTGTGCGTCAACAAGTGCGACCTTGACCCGGCGGTGGATCTGGTGCGCATCTACCGCAACGCCGGTTTCCCCGTCATCTGCACCAGCGCCGAGACCGGCGGCGGTGTGGAGGCGCTTCGGACGCTGATTAAGGGCAAGCTGGTGGCCTTCACCGGAAATTCCGGCGTGGGCAAAAGCAGCATTCTCAACCGTCTGGCGCCGGAGCTGAGACTTTCCACCGGAGAAGTTTCCGAAAAGCTTGGCCGTGGGCGGCATACCACCCGGCACGTGGAGCTGTACAGTCTGGGCGACGACACCTTCGTCATGGACACCCCCGGCTTTTCCTCCTTTGACACCGACGAAATGGACGTGATCCTTAAGGAGAATCTCCAATATGCTTTTGCGGATTTCGGGGAATACCTGGGAAAGTGCCGCTTTGACGACTGCACCCACCGCAGGGAGCCGGGCTGCGCCGTCCGGGAAGCCTGCGGGGAAGGGAAGATCGAAAAAACCCGGTACGAAAGCTACCTGAAGCTGTACGAAAAGGCGAGCCAGGTCAAGGCCTGGGAGCTGAAATAATAAGAAGCGCAGCACCCCTTGCCTCTCCTTATGGGAGAGGTGGCCGAGCGAAGCGAGGACGGAGAGGGGAAACCAGGGCGCAATGCCCTCTCAGTCACCTGCGGTGACAGCTCTCCCAGAGGGAGAGCCAAGGGGTTGTGCCCCGTTATATGTATGAGAAATGGAGCGTATCTGTGCCGATACGCTCCATTCACTATTTTACGATCACCCATCAAATGGCAAGAAGTTCTTTGCAAATTCAGAACCGGTTATTGTCAGGGAAATGCTCCATGATGTCCTCGACCCGGCATTGGAGGATGTTGCAGAGCTTGTCGATGGTATTGATCTCCACGTTCTCATTGTGCCGGAGCCGATTGAGCTGGGAGCGGTTTACATTATAATGGGTATAAAGATCGTACTGGGAAATGCCCCGCTGCTTCATGGTCTGCCATAGACGGTCGTACTTTATCATTTTGATTCCCCCCGGTTCCTTCATTTTAGCATTCGCTCTCCCAAATTGCAACAGGAACGATGCTCGGATAAGGATACTTACGAGGGACGCAGGAATTCTCTGTTTTCACCGAAAATAAATACAAAACTTCGTGAAAAATTCTGAAAAAGTTCTTGACAAATGGGGAAACACATGGTATCATAATCGGGCATGTGTAGGGAGATTCTGCGCGTGCACTGCGATGATGCGGGAGATTGCGTTGAAAAACGGTAACTTCCGCGGAGTATGTCCGGTCATCGGGCGGCTGAACTGCTTCTGGAAGCGCTGGCGTATATCGCCGGGAACGGAAGAAGGGTCGGCCTCGGTCGGCCATTTTTCATGGCTCGGAATGATACGCACGGCGGCGCGGACAACAGTAGTTCGACCGTACCCAGACACTACGCAAACTGAGTACGTAATTCAAGGAGGAAAACAAACATGGCAAACCAGATGATCCGCATCCGGCTGAAGGCTTACGATCACCAGCTGATCGACTCCAGCGCTGCAAAGATCGTGGAGACCGCGAAGCGCAACGGCGCCCAGGTTTCCGGCCCCATCCCGCTGCCCACCAAGAAGGAAGTCGTCACCATCCTTCGGGCTGTCCACAAGTACAAGGACTCCCGTGAGCAGTTCGAGCGCAGAACCCACAAGCGTCTGATCGATATCCTCAACCCCAACCAGAAGACCGTCGAAGCTCTGATGAGCCTGGATCTTCCCGCTGGTGTTGAGATTGAGATAAAGCTGTAACGGCGCGCAAGCGAAGTTATGGCAGCCCGCACTGTCTGGCATCGGGCGGACGGGTCATGTCGGCTGGCCTCCCAATGGGCTGCCGACCAATAACCTATAAAAAAGGAGAAACCAAACCATGCAGAAAGCAATCATCGGCAAAAAAGTGGGTATGACCCAGATCTTCGATGAGAGCGGCAAGGTGATCCCTGTGACCGTCGTGGAAGCAGGCCCCTGCGTCGTTACCCAGAAGAAGACCGTTGAGACCGACGGCTACACAGCCGTCCAGCTGGGCTTTGGCGACGTCGCCGAGAAGAAGCTCAGCAAGCCGGAGGCAGGCCACCTGAAGAAGGCCGGCGTTGCCCCCAAGAAGTACCTGAAGGAGTTCAAGCTGGACGGCGCTGCCGACATGAACGTCGGCGACGAAGTCAAGGCGGACACCTTCGCTGCCGGCGACAAGATCGACGTTACCGGCATCAGCAAAGGCCACGGCTACCAGGGCGTTGTGAAGCGCCACGGCGCCGGCCGCACCCCCATGACCCACGGCGGCGGCCCTGTCCACCGTCATGCCGGTTCCATGGGTGCATCTTCTCATCAGTCCCGTATCTTCCCCGGCAAGATCGGCGCCGGCCAGATGGGCAATGAGCAGGTCACCATCGAGAACCTGGATGTTGTGAAGGTGGACGCAGAGCTGAACATGATCGTCATCCGCGGCGCCATCCCCGGCCCCAAGGGCGGTCTGGTCTACATCCGCAACACCGTCAAGAACAACAAGGTCAAGAATGTCGAGCTCGGCATCAGCAAGAACCCGCAGAAGGCTTCCGGCAGAAATCCCCAGAAGGCTTCCGCAAGAGGCTAAGGAAAGGAGATCTTAAATCATGCTTAAGACCAATGTTTATGATATGTCCGGCAAGCTGGTTGGCGAGATCGAACTCTCCGAAACAGTTTTCGGCATCACCCCCAATGAGTCTGTGGTTCATGACGCTGTCAAGAACCATCTGGCCAACAAGCGTCAGGGCACCCAGAGCGCTCTGACCCGCGCTGAGGTTTCCGGCGGCGGCCGTAAGCCCTGGCGTCAGAAGGGCACCGGCCGGGCCCGTCAGGGCAGCACCCGCGCGCCCCAGTGGACCCACGGCGGCATCGTGTTCGCCCCCAAGCCCCGCTCCTACAGCTACACCCTGAATAAGAAGGCCAAGCGCCTGGCGCTGAAGAGCGTCCTGAGCGCCAAGGCTTCCGAGGCAAATATCGTGGTCATCGACGCCATCCGGATGGACGCGCCCAAGACCTCCGAGTTTGCCAAGTTCCTGAAGGCCGTCGGCTGCGAAGGCAAGACTCTGGTCGTCACCGCCGCCGCCGACCAGAACGTGGTAAAGTCCGGCCGCAACATCCCCGGCTGCGAAGTCACCTTCGCCGGCGTGCTGAACGTTTACGACGTGCTGAACGCCACCAAGCTGGTGGTTGACAAGGCTGCTCTGGCCACGATTGAGGAGGTATTCGCATAATGAACGCTTACGATATCATCAGAAGACCTGTCATCACCGAGCAGTCCATGGAGTCTGTCGCTGACAAGAAGTACGTTTTTATGGTGGACGTGAACGCCAACAAGACCGAGATCAAGGCCGCAATCGAGCAGGTTTTCGGCGTGAAGGTCGCGAAGGTCAACACCGTCCGTATGCAGGGCAAGGTCAAGCGCACCGGCGCTTATCCCGCCGGCAAGCAGGCCGCCTACAAGAAGGCTGTCGTCACCCTGACCGCCGACTCCAAGACCATCGAGTTCTTCGAGGGTATGGTCTAAACCAAATCTCAATAAAGGAGAGAAACGCAAATGGCTATTAAGACTTTCAAGCCTTACACCCCCGCCCGCAGAAACATGACCGTTTCCGCTTTCGACGGTGTTGATAAGAAGGCAAAACCTGAGCGTAGCCTGGTTGAGACCCTCAAGAAGAACGCAGGTCGCAACAGCTACGGTCACATCACCGTCCGCCATCGCGGCGGCGGCAACAAGCGCAAGTACCGCGTCATCGACTTCAAGCGTCTGAAGACCGACATGAGCGCTACCGTGCAGCGCATCGAGTACGATCCCAACCGCTCCGCTTTCATCGCGCTGATCAAGTACGAGGACGGCACCCTGAGCTACATCCTGGCTCCCTACGGCCTGAATGTGGGTGATCAGGTTCTTTCCTCCGCCGGCGCCGATATCAAGCCCGGCAACTGCCTGCCCATCGCCAACATCCCCGTTGGTACCGTGATCCACAATGTGGAGCTGCAGCCCGGTCACGGCGCTCAGCTGGTTCGTTCCGCCGGTACCGCCGCGCAGCTGATGGCGAAGGAAGGCGAGCTGGCGCAGATCCGTCTGCCCTCCGGCGAAGTCCGCTACGTTCACACCAACTGCACCGCCTGCATCGGTCAGGTGGGCAACCTGGATCACGAGAACGTCCACATCGGCAAGGCCGGTCGTACCCGTCACATGGGTATCCGTCCCACCGTCCGCGGCTCCGTCATGAACCCCAACGACCATCCTCACGGTGGTGGTGAGGGCCGCGCCCCTGTCGGCCGTCCCGGCCCTGTTACCCCCTGGGGCAAGCCTGCTATGGGTTATAAGACTCGTAAGACGAAGAACCCCACCAACAAGTTCATCGTCAAGCGCAGAAACAGCAAGTAAGGAGGAAATGAAATGAGCAGAAGTATCAAGAAGGGCCCTTTCGTAGCTCCTGAGCTGTACAAGCGCGTGGAGGAGCTGAACAAGGCCGGTGACAAGAAGGTTCTGAAGACCTGGTCCAGATCTTCCACCATCTTCCCCTCCTTCGTCGGTCACACCATCGCCGTTCACGATGGCCGGAAGCATGTTCCCGTCTATATCACGGAAGATATGGTCGGCCACAAGCTGGGTGAGTTCGTTCCCACCCGGACTTTCCGCGGCCACTCCGGCAACAAGACCGCGAACGCCAAGTAAGGAGGTACGAAAATGGAAGCATGTGCATATGTTAAATTTGTCCGTATGTCTCCTCGTAAGGTCAAGCTGGTTTGTGATATGATCCGTGGTCAGGACGTCAAGACCGCCACTGCTTACCTGAGCCAGACCTCCAAGGCAGCCTGCGAGCCTATGGCCAAGCTGCTGAAGAGCGCTGTCGCCAACGCTGAGCACAACCACGGCATGAACGCTGACAATCTGTACGTCTCCACCGCCGTTGCCAATCCCGGCCCCATCCTGAAGCGCGGCCGCATTGCATCCCGCCGTGGTTTTGTACGGATCAATAAGAGAACCACTCACATCACCATCGGTGTGAGCGAGAAGGCTTAATCAGGAGGTAGCTATGGGACAGAAAGTTAATCCCCATGGACTGCGGGTTGGTGTAATCAAGGACTGGGATTCCCGCTGGTACGCCCGCGAGGACAAGGTCGGTGACCTGGTCGTCGAAGACTACAACATCCGTAAGTATCTGAAGAACAAGCTGTACGCCGCCGGCGTGGCTAAGATCGAGATCGAGCGTTCCAACGGCAAGGTCAAGATCAACCTGTGGTGCTCCCGCCCCGGTGTCGTCATCGGCAAGGCTGGCGCCGAAATCGAGAACCTGCGCAAGGAAATGGAAGCCAAGCTCGGCAAGAGCGTGAACCTGAACATCGTTGAGGTTCGCTCCCCCGACCTGAACGCCCAGCTGGTTGCCGAGAACATCGCCCAGCAGCTGGAGAAGCGTATCTCCTTCCGCCGGGCCATGAAGAAGGCCATGCAGCAGGCCACCCGCCTGGGTGCCAAGGGCATCAAGGTCACCTGCGGCGGCCGTCTGGGCGGCGCGGAAATTGCCCGCTCCGAGAGCTACCACGAGGGCACCATCCCCCTGCAGACCATCCGCGCCGACATCGAGTACGGCTTCGCGGAGGCTGCCACCACCTACGGCCGCATCGGCGTGAAGGTGTGGATCTACAAGGGCGAAGTCCTGAACACCACTCTGCGTGCCGCGACTCCCGAACCCGCTCCCCGTGAGCGCCGCGAGCGTCGTGACCGTCGGCAGGGCGACCGCCGTCAGGGCGGTGACCGTCGGCAGGGCGGCGAGAGAAGAAATTACAACCGTGAAGGAGGAAACCGCTAATGCTGATGCCGAAAAGAGCAAAGTACCGCAAGGTTCAGCGTGGCCGTATGACCGGCGCTGCCTCCCGCGGTAACAAGGTTAGCTACGGTGAATTTGGCATCCAGGCTCTGGAGCCCGGCTGGATCACCGGCAACCAGATCGAAGCAGCCCGTATCGCCATGACCCGTTATACCAAGCGTGGCGGTAAGGTCTGGATCAAGATCTTCCCCGACAAGCCTTATTCCAAGAAGGGCCTGGGCACCCGTATGGGTTCCGGTAAAGGCGCTCCCGAAGGCTGGGTCGCAGTCGTTAAGAATCAGAAGGTGATGTTTGAGATCGGCGGCGTAACGGAGGACGTTGCCCGCGAGGCTCTGCGTCTGGCACAGCACAAGCTGCCCATCAAGACCCGGATCATCACCAAGGAAGTCGAAACTGAGATTGGTGGTGAATAATGATGAAGGCAAAGGAAATCAAGAACCTGTCCGCGGAAGAGCTGAACAAGAAGCTTGACGAGCTGAAGAAGGATCTGTTCATGCTGAGAATGCAGCATGCGACCAACCAGCTGGACAACCCCATGCAGATCGCCGCTGTCAAGAAGGACATTGCCCGCATCAAGACCATTATTCGTGAGAAAGAGACCAACGTCTGAGGAGGAAACGTAAATGACTGAGAATAGAGCATTCCGTAAAACCAGAATCGGTCAGGTCGTCTCCGATAAGATGGACAAGACCATTGTGGTTGCAATCGAGGATAGCGTCCAGCATCCTCTGTACAAGAAGACCATGAAGCGGACTTACAAGCTGAAGGCTCACGACGAGAACAACGAGTGCGGCATCGGCGACACCGTGGAGGTCATGGAGACCCGTCCCCTGTCCAAGGACAAGCGCTGGAGACTGGTCCGTATCATCGAAAAGGCGAAGTAAGGAGGTCGGAAACTTATGATTCAGGAAGAAAGCTATCTGAAGGTTGCCGACAACACCGGCGCTAAGGAAATCCACTGCATCCGCGTTTTGGGCGGCTCCAAGCGGAAATACGGCAACATCGGCGATGTGATCGTGGCTTCCGTTCGGAAAGCTGCTCCCGGCGGCACTGTGAAGAAGGGCGAGGTTGTCAAGGCGGTCATCGTCCGTACCAAGCGGGGCGTCCGCCGTGAGGACGGCAGCTATGTCCGCTTTGATGAGAACGCGGCCGTGATCATCAAGGAAGACAAGAACCCCAAGGGTACCCGTATCTTTGGACCGGTGGCGCGTGAGCTGAGAGAAAAAGACTACATGAAGATTCTCTCTCTGGCACCCGAAGTCATCTAAGGGGGAACCGAAGAAATGAACATTAAGAAGAATGATACCGTTATCGTTCTGTCCGGCAAGGACAAGGGCGTTAAGGGCAAGGTCCTGACGGCCATGCCCAAGGAGAACAAGGTCATCGTGGAGAAGGTCAACGTCGCCACCTGCCACACCAAGCCCCGCCGTCAGGGCGAGGCCGGCGGCATCGTCAAGCGCGAGACCCCCATCCGCTCCTGCAAGGTGGCTCTGTTCTGCGAGAAGTGCAACAAGGGCGTTCGCGTCGGCTACAAGATGGACGGCGACAAGAAGGTCCGTATCTGCCGCAAGTGCGGCGCCGAAATCTGATGAGAGGAGAGTAATTTCATGGCTAGCAGAATGAAAGAAAGATATGTCGCCGAGATCGCTCCCGCTCTGAACAAGAAGTTCGGTTACAAGAGCGTTATGCAGATCCCCAAGCTGGACAAGGTCATCGTGAACGTCGGCTGCGGCGAAAGCAAGAACAACGCCAAGGAAATCGAAGCCATCTGCAAGGACATCGCCACCATCACCGGCCAGAAGCCCATCACCTGCAAGGCCCGCAAGAGCGTGGCAAACTTCAAGGTGCGTGAAGGCGAGACCGTCGGCGTGAAGGTCACCCTCCGGGGCGACAAGATGTACGAGTTCCTGGACCGTCTGTTCAGCGTGGCGCTGCCCCGTGTCCGTGACTTCCGGGGCATCAACCCCAATTCCTTCGACGGCCGCGGCAACTACGCCTTCGGTCTGAAGGAGCAGCTGATTTTCCCTGAGATCGAGTATGACAAGGTGGACAAGATCCGTGGTATGGACATCTGCATCTGCACCACCGCTTCCACCGACGAAGAGGCCAAGGAGCTGCTGACGCTTCTGGGCGCTCCCTTCACCGCTTGATTTAGGAGGAATCAATAAATGGCTAAAAAGTCTATGATCCTGAAGCAGCAGGCTGAGCCCAAGTTCTCCAGCCGCCGCTATAACCGCTGCAAGATCTGCGGCAGACCCCACGCTTACCTGCGGGATTACGGCGTATGCCGTATCTGCTTCCGGGAGCTGGCCTACAAGGGTCAGATCCCCGGTGTCCGCAAGGCCAGCTGGTAAGGTAAGGTCGAATCCAAATGTGAAAAAAGATCCAGAGAGTCCCGGGAAGATGGCTCCGCGATCCTAGCGGAGCGCATTCCCCGGATACCTTTGGGTCTCCACGGGTAAAGCCCGTAACTTCTATAAGGAGGATATAAACATGCAAATCACCGATCCCGTAGCAGATATGCTGACCCGTATCCGGAATGCGAACTGCGCAAAGCACGAAACCGTGGATGTCCCCGCTTCCAACCTGAAGAAGGCCATTGCCCAGATTCTGCTGGATGAGGGCTACATCAAGTCCTTCTCCGTGCAGGACAACGGCAACCAGGGCGTCATTCACATCACCCTGAAGTATCTGGCGAAGAAGCAGCCTGCCCTGTCCGGGCTGAAGCGCGTTTCCAAGCCCGGCCTGCGTATCTACGCCGGCGCCGATGAGCTGCCCAAGGTTCTCAAGGGTCTGGGTATCGCCATCGTCTCCACTTCCAAGGGCGTTATGACCGACAAGAAGGCTCGCGAAAACCACGTCGGCGGCGAAGTCCTGGCTTTCGTGTGGTAAGGAGGATTCCGTAAATGTCTAGAATTGGTAAGAAGCCGGTTATCATTCCGGCAAACGTTACGGTTGACATTGCCGACGGCAATGTGGTGACCGTGAAGGGACCCAAGGGTACCCTGACCCATGCGTTCCATCCCGACATGATCCTGAAGATCGAGGGCAACGAGCTGCTCGTTGACCGTCCCGATGATGAGCATCTGCACAAGTCCCTGCACGGCCTGACCCGTACCCTGATCCACAACATGGTAGAGGGTGTTGAGAAGGGCTTCACCAAGGAGCTGGAAGTCAACGGCGTTGGCTACCGTGCCGAGAAGAAGGGCAGCCAGCTGGTCATGCGTCTGGGCTTCTCCCACGAAGTCTTCGTGGACGAGATCCCCGGCATCACCATTGAGGTTCCCGCTCCCAACAAGATCATCATCCACGGCATCGACAAGCAGACCGTTGGTCAGTTCGCCGCCGAAGTCCGCGGCAAGCGTCCCCCCGAACCCTACAAGGGCAAGGGCATCAAGTATACCACTGAGGTCATCCGCCGTAAGGTCGGTAAGACCGGTGGCAAGAAGTAATGGAGGTGTGCCGAAATGGTTAGCAAGATCAATAAGAAAGCAATGCGCATGCATCGGCATGTCCGCGTTCGTGGCAAGATCTCCGGCACTCCTGAGCGTCCCCGTCTGAACGTGTTCCGCTCCAACGCGAACATCTACGCCCAGATCATCGACGACGTCAATGGCGTGACTCTGGTTTCCGCCAATACGCTGGAGAAGGAATTTGAGGGCGCTACCGGCAACTGCGAAGCTGCCAAGAAGGTCGGCGCTGTTCTGGCTGAGCGTGCCAAGGAAAAGGGCATCGAAGAGGTTGTCTTCGACCGCGGCGGTTATGTGTACCATGGCCGTATCGCTGCTCTGGCCGATGGCGCCCGGGAAGCCGGACTCAAGTTCTAAGAGTGAGGAGGAAAGATAATGGCTTATAATAAGACGAACAATGATGCTCCTGAGCTCATTGAGAAGGTCGTTTACCTGAACCGTGTCAGCAAGACCGTTAAGGGCGGCCGTGTCATGAAGTTCTCCGCTCTGGTTGTTGTTGGCGACGGCAAGGGTACCGTGGGTTACGGCCTGGGCAAGGCTGCGGAAGTCTCCGAGGCCATTCTGAAGGGCATCGCCGATGCCAAGAAGAACATGGTCAAGATTTCTCTGGCCGGCACCACCATTCCCCATGACACCATCGGCATCTTCGGCGCCGGTACCGTTCTGCTGAAGCCCGCTCCCGAGGGCACCGGCGTTATCGCCGGCGGCGCTGTCCGTGCCGTTATGGAGGCTGTTGGCATCAAGAACATCTGCGCCAAGTGCCTGCGTTCCAACAATCCCCAGAACGTTGTCAAGGCCACTATGGCTGGTCTGACTTCCCTGCGTTCCCCCGAGCAGGTTGCTGCTATCCGTGGTAAGAGCGTAGAGCAAATCGTAGGTTAAGGAGGGCAATTAACATGGCAAACCTGAAAATTAAGCTTGTTAAGAGCCTGAACGGCCGTCTGGAAAAGCACATCGCTACTGCTGAGAGCCTGGGTCTGCGCAAGATCGGCCAGGTGACCATCCAGCCGGACAACACCCAGACCCGGGGCAAGATCGCCAAGATCGGCTATCTGCTGCAGGTCACCGAAGTTGAATAAGGAGGGGAAGAATAATGAAGCTTCATGAACTTTCTCCTGTTGCTGGCTCCACCCAGGTGGGCAAGCGTAAGGGTCGCGGTACCGGCTCCGGCAACGGCAAGACCGGCGGCCGTGGCCACAAGGGTCAGAAGGCCCGCTCCGGCGGCAAGGTTCGCGTGGGTTTTGAAGGCGGCCAGATGCCTCTGGCTCGCCGTGTCCCCAAGCGCGGTTTCCACAACATCCATGCAAAGCCGCTGACTGCCGTCAACGTTGCTGCGCTGAACTGCTTTGAGGACGGCGCAGTTGTGGATGCAGCCGCTCTGATCGAGGCCGGCGTGATTTCCGCCTGCCCCTATGGCCTGAAGGTGCTGTCCAACGGCACTCTGACCAAGAAGGTTACTGTTAAGGCTGCGGCTTTCTCTGAGTCTGCCAAGGAAAAGATTGAGCAGGCAGGCGGAAAGGCCGAGGTGGTATAAGTGCTGCAGACACTCAAGAATGCCTGGAAGATTCCTGAACTGCGGAAGAAGCTCCTCTTCACCCTGTTCATTCTGCTGATTTACCGTTTGGGCAGCGTCATTCCGGTTCCGTTCATTGACGTGACCACTCTGGCGAATTACTTCGACAGCGTTCTGTCCAGTACTATCCTGGGCCTGTACAATGCCATGTCCGGCAGCGCGTTTTCCCGCGCCACCGTGCTTGCATTGGGCATTCAGCCCTACATTAACGCCTCCATCATCATCCAGCTGCTGACCGTCGCCATCCCCGCTCTGGAGCGGCTGGCGAAGGAGGGCGGCGAGGATGGCAAGAAGAAGATTGAGCGCATCACCCGCTACACCACGGTCGGCCTTGGCCTGCTGATGGGCTGGGCGTACTACATGATGCTGCGCAACTACTCTTCTCAGATCTCCATCATCACCTCCGAGGGCTTCCTGCCCGCGCTGGTTATCATTCTGGCGTTCACCGCCGGCTCGGCTCTCGTTATGTGGCTGGGCGAACAGATCACGGAATTCGGTATCGGCAACGGTATCTCCATGATCCTGTTTGCCAACATCATCTCCAGCATCCCTGGGATGGTCGGCACTCTGGCGACTCTGGTCTGGTGGCAGATCATCATCGTTCTGGTTGGCATTGTTGCTCTCGTGCTGTTCATCGTCTTCATCAATGACGCCGAGCGCCGCATCCCCATTCAGTACGCCAAGCGCGTTGTGGGCCGGAAGGTCTACGGCGGCCAGAACACCAACCTGCCCATCAAGGTGGCAATGTCCGGCGTTATGCCTATCATCTTTGCCCAGTCCATCTGCAGCCTGCCCGCTACCATCTGTGCCTTTACCGGCAAGACCAGCGGCTGGTGGTATGATCACGTCTGGAGCTCCTCCAGCTGGATCTACGCAGTGATCTACTTCATTATGATCTTCTTCTTCAGCTGGTTCTACTCCACCATTCAGTATGATACCGTGGAGATTTCCAACAACCTGAAGTCCAACGGCGGCTTCATCCCGGGCTTCCGTCCCGGCAAGCCCACCGCTGACTTCATCCAGAAGGTCATTAACAAGATCATCGTCTTTGGTTCCGTATATCTCGGCATTGTCGCCCTGCTGCCCATTATCGCGGGCAACCTGATGGAAGGCGTTAAGAACCTGGCCATCGGCGGCACCTCCGTCATCATCGTTGTGGGCGTTGCCCTTGAGACGGTGAAGGCGCTGGAGGCACAGATGCTGATGCGGCACTATAAAGGCTTCCTGGACTAAGCAGGAGGTATGGCAGGATGAATCTCATTCTACTGGGCGCTCCCGGCGCCGGGAAGGGAACACAAGCAGAGCTTCTTGTTAAGAAGCTCTCCATTCCCGCCATCTCTACCGGGAACATGCTCCGTGAGGCCATGGCCAACGGCACGGAGCTGGGAAAAAAGGCCAAACAGTACATGGACGAAGGCGCGTTGGTTCCCGATGAGCTGATCCTCGGCATCGTTGCCGACCGGGTGGCTCAGAGCGACTGCGCAAAGGGCTTCATTCTGGACGGCGTGCCCCGCACGCTGGCTCAGGCGGAAGCCCTGGAAGCCAAGGGCGTCCGCATCGACCATGTCATTTCCATCGAGGTTGACGACAGCGAGATCGAGAGCCGGATGACCGGGCGGCGTGTCTGCCCCAAGTGCGGCGCCAGCTATCACATTGTCGCCAATCCTCCCAAGAAGGACGGCATCTGCGATGCCTGCGGCAGCGAGCTGATCGTCCGCAAGGACGACGCGCCGGAAACGGTGCGCAAGCGCCTGGAGGTCTACCACGCTTCCACCGAAGTCCTGAAGGATTTCTACGGCAAGCTGGGCAGACTCCGCACGGTCAACGGAAGCCAGTCCATTGAAGGTGCCAATGAGGATATCCTCAAGGCGATAGGGGCAAAGGCATGATTGCAATCAAAAATGAACATGAGCTGGAAGCGATGCGCGAGGCCTGCAAAATTACCGCGGCAGCCCGTGCTTTGGCAGGGGAAATGGTAAGACCCGGCGTATCGACAAAGGCAATTGATCAGGCCGTTCACGATTATATCGTCTCTCAGGGCGCGAAACCGTCGTTCCTGAACTACAGCGGCTATCCTGCCAGCGCGTGCATCAGCGTCAACAGCACGGTCATCCACGGGATTCCGGGACATTACATCCTGAAAGACGGGGACATCGTGTCGGTGGACGTGGGCGCGTACTTTAAGGGATTTCATGGCGATTGCGCTGCAACCTATGCCTGCGGCAGCATCAGCACCGAAGCGCAGAAGCTCATTGACGTGACCCGGCAGTCCTTTTTCGAGGGCATCCGGTTCGCCAAAAAGGGCATGCGTGTGCAAGATATCTCCCACGCGGTTCAAACGTATGTGGAGTCTAACGGTTTTGCAGTTGTGCGTTCCTTCGTAGGTCACGGCGTAGGGCGCAACCTGCATGAGGAGCCGGAAGTTCCGAATTTCGGAAATCCCGGCCGGGGGCCAAGACTGCTCCCCGGCATGACCATCGCGGTAGAGCCGATGGTGAACGTGGGCACCTATGAGGTCCGTGTTCTCAAGGATGGCTGGACCACGGTGACCGCCGACGGAAAGCTCTCGGCTCACTATGAAAATACTGTACTCATCACCGACGGCGAGCCGGAAATACTCACCGTCACCGAAGGACTTTGATCTATGGACTCCGATTTGCCAGACATTCAGATTTCGGATGTGGTGATGTCAACCGCCGGACGGGATCAGGGCGAATGGTTTTACGTGATAGACGCAGATCCTGTTTACCTGTTCCTGGCCAACGGGAAAGACCGCACCATAGAGAAACCCAAGCGGAAAAAACGGAAGCACACAAAAAAAGTCCTTCGCTCTGAGACCAGAGTTGCCGGCAAGATCCTTTCCGGCGACAAAGTGCTCAACAGCGAATTACGAAGAGACCTGGCGTTCCTCGCCAGGGAAATGCAAGCGAACAACCTGGGAGGGTAATTAACTTGGCGAAAGACGACGTAATCGAGATTGAGGGCATCGTAACAGATGCTTTGCCGAACGCTATGTTCAAAGTTGACATCGGCAACGGACACACCATTCTGGCACACATTTCCGGCAAGCTCAGAATGAATTTCATTAAGATCTTGCCCGGTGACAAAGTAACCGTTCAAATGTCTCCGTATGATCTGACCCAAGGCCGGATCACCTGGAGAAGCAAGTAAATTCAGAGAAGACATTCTCATATGGAGGTTAAACAGTATGAAGGTAAGACCGTCCGTTAAACCCATGTGCGAAAAGTGTAAGATCATCAAGCGCAAGGGTCGCGTTATGGTAATTTGCGAAAACCCCAAGCACAAGCAGAGACAAGGCTAATAGGAGGTGCTGAAAGAATATGGCACGTATTTCTGGTATTGATCTTCCCCGCGACAAGCGGATCGAAGTTGCTCTGACCTATATCTATGGCATCGGCCCCGCCCGTGCAGCCAAGGTTCTGGAAGTGACCGGTATCGACCCCGATATCCGCGTCAAGGACCTGACCGAGGAACAGGAAGCCAAGCTGCGTGATGCGATCGAGCATCACTATATCATCGAAGGCGACCTGCGCCGGGAGACCGCTATGAACATCAAGCGGCTGAGTGAAATCGGCTGCTATCGCGGCATGCGTCATCGCCGCGGCCTGCCTGTGCACGGCCAGCGGACGAAGACCAACGCCCGTACCCGCAAGGGTCCCAAGAAGACCATTGCGAACAAGAAGAAGTAAGGAGGGATATGTAAATGGCTGCTAAAGCTGCTGCTAAGAAGGTTATCAAGCGCCGTCGCGAGCGCAAGAATGTAGAAAAGGGTGCGGCACATATCCGCTCCTCTTTCAACAACACCATGGTCACCATCACCGACCTGGAAGGCAATGCCCTGTCCTGGGCTTCCTCCGGCGGACTGGGCTTCCGTGGTTCCAAGAAGTCCACTCCCTTCGCTGCCCAGACCGCGGCTGAGACCGCTGCCAAGGCTGCGATGGAGCATGGCCTGAAGACCGTTGAGGTCTATGTGAAGGGCCCCGGTCAGGGACGTGAGGCTGCAATCCGCGCCCTACAGACTGCCGGCCTGGAAGTCGTTATGATCAAGGACGTGACTCCCATTCCTCACAATGGCTGCCGTCCTCCCAAGAGACGTCGTGTCTGATTAAGGTATAGGAGGAATTTGCGTTATGGCTAAGAATATGCAGCCCGTGCTGAAGCGTTGCAGAACGCTGGGCGTTTCTCCTGCCGCGATGGGTTACAACAAGACTTCCAACAAGAACCCCGGCGGCCAGAGAAGAGCGAAGAAGTCTGAGTACGCCACTCAGCTGACCGAGAAGCAGAAGGTCAAATTTGTTTACGGTATCCAGGAGAAGCAGTTCCGGAACTACTACGACAAGGCCGCCCGCGCCGAGGGCAACACCGGTGAGGTGCTGCTGACCTACTGCGAGCGCCGGCTGGACAATGTCGTGTACCGTCTGGGCTTCGCCAATACCCGCCGTCAGGCTCGCCAGCTGGTGAACCACGGCCACTTCACCGTCAACGGCAACCACGTCAACATCCCCAGCTACCTGATCAAGGTCGGCGATGTGGTCGCGGTTTCCGAGAAAGCCTCCTCCAACGCCTTCTTCAAGAAGCTGAAGGAAGACGATGCTTTCGTTGCTGCCCCCAAGTGGCTGGATCGTGATAAGAACACCCTCCAGGGTAAGGTTATTGCTCTGCCCACCAAGGCAGATATCGACTTCGATATCGCTGTGCATCTCATCGTCGAGTTGTACTCCAAGTAATGCCATCCCCCCTACAGTACGCATCATTGTTATGTGGGGAGTTTTTCTCCCCATACCATTAAGGAGGGTTTTGATTCATGGTAGAAATTGAAAAGCCCCGTATCACCTGTCTTGATGCCCCTGAGGATCCCTCTTACGGCAAGTATGTGGTGGAGCCTCTGGAGCGCGGTTACGGCATGACTTTGGGCAACTCCCTGCGCCGCATTCTGCTGAGCAGTCTGCCGGGCTTCGCGGCCACCTCTGTGAAGATCCAGGGCGTGCAGCATGAGTTCTCCACCATCCCCGGCGTCACCGAGGATGTGACGGAGATCGTCCTGAACGTCAAGCGGATCACCCCGAAGCTGCACTGCGCAGGCGTCAAGACTGTGCATATCGACGCGGTCGGCCCCTGTGAGGTCACTGCCGGCGATATCAAGGCCGATGCCGAGGTTGAGATTCTGAACCCGGAGCTGCACATCTGCACCCTGGGCGAGGACGCCACGTTTAATATGGAGATCACCATGGCACAGGGCCGCGGCTATGTTTCCTCTGACCGGAACAAGACGCCCCAGACCGTCATCGGCGTGATTCCCATTGACTCCATCTATTCGCCCGTTACCAAGGTGAATTACACGGTGGAGCCGACTCGAGTCGGCGACAAGACCGATTTCGACAAGCTGACCCTTGAGGTCTGGACGGATTCCACCATCACTGCCAAGGACGCCGTGTCTTTGGGCGCCAAGATCCTGAGCGATCATCTGACAGTTTTCACCAACCTGTCCGATTCCGTCAGCACCTCCTCCACCGTTGTGGAGAAGACCGCTGACCGCCCCGACGCCAAGCTTTCCATGACCATTGATGAGCTGGATCTGTCCGTCCGCAGCTTCAACTGCCTGAAGCGCGCCAACATCAACACCGTCGCCGACCTGATCAACAAGACCGGCGAGGACATGATGAAGGTTCGCAACATGGGCAAGAAGTCCCTGGACGAGGTTCAGAAGAAGCTGGAAATGATGGGTCTGTCCCTGGCCAGCGAGGATTCTGGCAGCAACACCTGAGTTAAGTATCGAGATACCTTTCAAAAAAGGAGGAAACGTTCATGTTCGGCACTCGTAAGCTGGGTAAAACCAGCGCACAGAGAAAGGCCCTGCTGCGTCAGCAGGTAACCGACCTGCTGGCCAATGGCAAGATGGAGACCACCTTCTATCGTGCCAAGGAAGTCCAGCCTGTGGTTGAGAAAATGATTACTCTGGGCAAGAAGGGCAACCTGGCAGCTTATCGTAAGGCGCTGTCTTTCATCACCAAGGAAGACGTTGCCAACAAGCTGTTCAAGGAGATCGCTCCCAAGTACGCTGACCGCAACGGCGGCTACACCAGAGTGACCCGCACCGGCGCCCGCCGGGGAGATGCTGCTGAGATGGCAGTCATCGAGCTGGTGTAAACCTAACAAAAATGAGGAAAAAACGCCTGCCGTCATACGCGGCGGCAGGCGCTTCTTCCGGCAAGCAAAATCCTGCTTTTTTCGCAAAAAAAGCTTGACAATTCGCAGACTCTATTATATAATAGTGAAGCTGTCCGGGTGAAGCGGACGCAGAAATGAATATGCTGCTATAGCTCAGTCGGTAGAGCGCATCCTTGGTAAGGATGAGGTCGCCAGTTCAAATCTGGCTAGCAGCTCCAAAGCCTCTGGAATCTTCGGGTTTCAGAGGTTTTCTTTTGCTTTCGGCGCTTTTATGTAAGAAAATGTTGAATTGCTATGTTTTGAAGAATACAGTCAGACCGCATCCCTTCCAATCAGTTTTGGATGAAGGGATGCGGTCTTATTTTGGGCAGAAAAATCACAATGAATGGACACATTGGACAGTCCGTGGCGGAGGTGTACCAGGATTTTATTTTGGCTAAAACGGCGGAGGGCGTTTCGGATATTACCATTCGCAATTATCACCAACATCTTCACAACATTTCAAAGTATCTGGATATTGAGCAACCGATAGCAGCTCTCTCCAAAAGAGACTTGGAAAGCATGGTCTGTGGAATGCGGGCGGCAGGGCTTGCGCACAATTCTATTTCTACCTATGTGCGGGTGTTCAGAACCTTTTTAAATTGGTGCCAGAGGGAAGGACGGGCTGACCTGACAATCCCCAATATGAAGGACAAGGAGACGGTAAAGGAAACCTATACCGATGAAGAGCTTTCCCTTTTGCTTGAAAAGCCAAAATCAGATTGTTCGTTTGCGGAATATCGAAACTGGGTCATTATCAATTTTCTGCTAAATAGTGGCTGCCGCGCGGCGACAGTGCGGAATATTCAGAACCGGGATGTGGATTTGGGGGCGAGGCAGATTGTGTATCGGCACACGAAGAACGGAAAGGTTCAGGTGGTTCCATTGTGTTCTAAGATGGTTTCCATTCTCCGGGAATACATGACGATACGCAAGGGAGAACCGGAGGAGTATCTGTTCTGTAATCAGTATGGGGAAATGCTTTCTGAAAATGCCCTGCGTCTTGCCATTGCCCACTATAATCGCTCTCGCGGGGTGGAGAAGACAAGCATTCACCTGTTTCGTCATACATTTGCCCGTAAATATCTGGTTGACTGTGGTGGGGATGCGTTTATGCTTCAAAAGCTGCTGGGGCATTCTACCCTTGCCATGACCAAACACTATTGTGCCATTTATGATGCGGACATTTCAAAGAACTTTGACCGCTTTTCTCCCTTGACGCAATTACAGCAAACCAAAAGCAAGCTCAGGAGAGCGTGATAGAGCATCTTTTATCATCTTTGAACATCTATAAACAAATGGAGAGGTGTTTTCACATCTCTCCATCTTTTTCGATATCTTCATCCCAATCTGCGTCATCTGGCAGCATTTGCTTAAGAATCTCCTCGTCCAATTCAGGCTCCTCGGCATATAGCTCATAGAGTTCTTTCTCAGTTAGCACGTAATAGGGTTCTTCATCTTTTTCGTAAAGATTTGCCATATCACGAATACATCTTTTCATTTCTTCTACAGCGTTGGGTGGAGCGATAACTTTCCCATAGCATCCAATATCCAATAAGTTCGTAAATGCTTCCGGGCAAATCTGGGACATAATCACAATTTTGAAGTGTTTATCATCAATCGGTATGATAGGAATATCTGCGCCAAATACTTCCAAAACATCCTGTATGCATCCGTTGCGAAACCGGATTGTTACAGGAACCTCTTTCCCGAACATCATTTCATTTGCTAATTCTCTTGCCCATGTGTGGCGGCGCATATCTGCTTTTTTTCGTGGCTCCCCCAGAACCTCAATGTTTTCCATGCGGACAATTTCAAAGCGTGACGGAAGAAGTGCGTGGTCGAGCGGACTGCCATTGTCAGAGAAATGCTCCAGAAAATAGCAGTGGTTTTCAGATACCAATTTCCATGGGTGAATAGTGATATATTCATCGCCATTTTTGGTTTTGTAGTATTCTTTATGATTGCCACGTTTGGCAATGTATTTGAAATAACGAAAGCGGATTTGACGTTCATTTTGTAACGCCGTTTGAATAATATCTACCTTGCGCAAAACACTGTCCTCTGCCCTCTGGACTCTATCCCGAACTTCTACATAACGGGAGAGCGCATTGCGTTCACGCTGCGGGGCTAACCCCATAATTTTTGTGGTAACGGTGTTTGCTTCTTCTTCAGTGATAAAGGAGGCCGCCTGAACGCAGTCTATCATCACCCTGAGATCATGGAGTTCAAAGGGGGGATTCAGAAGATGATAACCCTTCTTGTGGGGGTCATACTCCAATTGCATCCCAAAAACACTTCCCAGAGCAGCAAAATCAGCATACAGGGTTTTCTTTTCCACAAAAATATCGTGTTTTCGCAGATGTTCCTCCAGCTCACTGCGTTTTACAACACGATTGCCGCCTGCGTTGGCTTCAAGGTATTGCTTTAGCAAAAGGAGCCGAACAGCGATATAGTATTTTCCGTAGTTTGCCATAGTCGAACTTCCTTTTGGATTTTTTGTTAGTATAGCATACCAAAAGGAAAGAAGAAAGAGAGAATTTTAGATAATTTGAGTTGATATTTACGGGCTGGCGTGGTATGATGATAGTGCCAAACAAAAAACAATAACGATTTACGGAGAAACTCGCTATTTTATAGGGGGGTTTGTCCCTATGCGCTTTTTTGATAGCTGTTGAATATTGCAAAAACGCAGTTTCCGCAGCTATCGAGAGTTTTCTCCCGTTCGTTGTTTTTTGTTTGGCGACAATTGGAGTCTGCGTTTTTCAGTGCGCTGACTTCGGTTGGCGCACTTTTTATTTTTTACACAAAGAAAGGGGTAAAACACATGGCATTTCTGTATTTCCTAATTGCAGCAGCTTTCATTATCCTTGAGTATTTCATTGCCAAATGGTTCTTTGAGGCGGCTGAAGAAAAAGGCTACCACGACAAAAAGTATTTCTGGATTTGCTTTTGGCTGGGCGCAGTAGGCTGGATTTTGATTTGTGCATTGCCCGACCGAGGAAATACTCCGCAGGTATGCCCCGACGAGCTTCCCGACCTTTAAGGAGATTTCAATATGAGCGAGCGATATGCAAAGCTGTCTCATTTGCCTGAAAATCTTTATATGGAAGGTTCACCGGTGATAATTGCTGCGGGGGCTTTGCTGAAGGACAACCAGACCGGGCGGGTCA